>Ga0187876_1002780_pt1 | contig 12531 bp, 12 predicted proteins | sample June2016WEW_17_4_FD_133000 | JGI IMG/M metagenome (GOLD analysis project Ga0187876, IMG submission 133000) | Peatland microbial communities from SPRUCE experiment site at the Marcell Experimental Forest, Minnesota, USA - June2016WEW_17_40 | ecosystem: Environmental > Terrestrial > Soil >... | reverse complement strand
TCGATTTCTTCACGTCTTCGAGAGCCGTTTCGATGTTCTTCGCATCTTCGGCGCTGACCTTGTCCCGATGTTCCTTCAGCGTCTTCTCGACGTTGTAAACCATCGCATCCGCGCGGTTCCGGGCCTCGATCTGGTCCTTCGCCTTGCGGTCGTCCGCAGCATGCGATTCCGCGTCCCTCGCCATCTTGTCGACTTCATCCTTCGACAAGCCGGAGGACGAAGTAATCGTAATCTTCTGCTCGTTGTTGGTCGCTTTATCTTTCGCGACCACGTTCAGAATGCCGTTTGCGTCGATGTCGAACGTTACTTCGACCTGCGGAACGCCACGCGGGGCCGGTGGAATGCCAATCAACTGGAACACACCGAGTTGCCGGTTGTCCTTCGCCATGGCGCGCTCGCCCTGGAACACCTTGATCTCCACCGATGTCTGGCTATCCGCCGCAGTGGAAAACGTCTCGCTCTTGCGCGTCGGAATGGTTGTATTGCGGTCGATCAGCTTCGTGAACACGCCACCCAGCGTTTCGATGCCGAGCGTAAGAGGCGTGACGTCGAGCAGCAGAACGTCCTTGACTTCGCCGCCCAGCACGCCGCCCTGCACCGCCGCACCCACCGCGACCACCTCGTCGGGATTCACGGTCTTGTTCGGCTCTTTGTTGAAGAGCTCTTTCACGATCGTCTGGATGCGCGGAATCCTGGTAGACCCGCCCACCAGCACCACTTCGTCGATCTTGCCGGGCGTGACGCCCGCGTCGCTCAAGGCCTGCTTGCAAGGCCCCACCGAGCGCTGAAAAATGTCTTCGCACATCTGCTCGAAGCGCGCGCGAGTCAGCTTCATCGCCAGGTGCTTCGGCCCGCTGGCGTCGGCTGTGATGAACGGCAGATTGATGTCCGTCTCGAGCAGCGTCGAAAGGTCCATCTTGGCTTTCTCGGCAGCTTCCTTGAGCCGCTGCAGCGCCATCTGGTCTTTCGACAGATCGATTCCCTGTTCTTTTTTGAATTCGGCGACGATCCAGTCCATCACCCGGTGATCGATGTTGTCGCCCCCGAGGTGCGTATCGCCGTTGGTCGATTTGACCTCGACCACTCCATCGCCCACTTCGAGTATCGAGACGTCGAAGGTGCCGCCGCCGAAGTCGTACACGGCGATGGTTTCGTTCTTCTTCTTATCCAGACCATAAGCGAGCGCAGCCGCCGTCGGCTCGTTAATGATGCGCTTGACGTCAAGCCCGGCGACTTTGCCCGCATCTTTCGTCGCCTGACGTTGTGCGTCGTTGAAGTAGGCCGGCACCGTAATGACGGCGTCCGTCACCTTCTGGCCCAGGTAAGCCTCGGCGGCCTCCTTCAGCTTGGTGAGAATCATGGCCGAAATCTCGGGTGGAGAGTATTTCTTGCCTTGTATTTCGACGCGCGCGTCGCCATTCTCGCCCCGCACAACCTTGTACGGAACCATCTTCTGCTCTTCGGTCACCTCGTCCGACCGCCGTCCCATAAACCTCTTGATCGAGAAAACCGTGTTCTCGGGGTTAGTGATGGACTGGCGCTTTGCCACCTGGCCGACCAGCCGCTCGCCGGATTTGGTGAACGCCACTACCGAGGGGGTTGTCCTGCCACCCTCCTGATTTGCTATAACGGTAGGCTGTCCGCCCTCCATAACGGCGACAACGGAGTTCGTCGTGCCGAGGTCGATTCCAATAATCTTACCCATGTCTTTTCAGAAACCTCCCTGGAAACTTTTTGCTTTCTGCCGGTGCTGTTTCCGGCATTTAGCTCAATCCAAGTATGAAATATGAGTGTCTTATTGTCAAGTGATATACTCCGGCTATGGGAGTGCTGAGCCGGCAGGCAGCAGGGCCCGAGATTGTCGGGCTTCGGGATCTTGCTGCGCGCGAACTGGACCCGCTTTTGCTTGAAGAAACAGTCGAATGGCAGCGGGAGCTCGATTGGGATTTCGGCAGATCTGCCGACCTGGTCCGCCAGTTTGCCGACATGCGGGCACTCACCGGATTCGCGCTTCTGGATCGCGGCGAAGTGGCTGGTTACGGGTATTCAGTACTCGAAGACCACAAGGGCCTGATCGGCGACCTCTATATTCGGCCGTCCTGGCGAGATGGCGTGACGGAAGCAAGGTTATTCCAGGCGATCCTGGACGACCTGATCGGGACGCCCCACATTCGGCGCGTCGAGAGCCAGCTGATGCTGGTCGGCCCGGCGGCGGGCGCGGTATTGCAACGAGAACGGTGCGTGAATGTTCGGGAGCGCGTCCTGATGTCAATCCCCACCGCTTCGGCGAGTCTGTTGCCGGCGGGCGCAGCCTCCGGACGCTTTCATTTGGAATCCTGGGCGGAGCATCACCACGAATCCGCCGCCGGCGTGATCGCGCTTGCTTACCTCAACCATGTCGACAGCCAGATCAACGACCAATACAGGACGCCGGCGGGGGCGCGCCGGTTTATCTATAACATCGTGCAGTTCCCCGGCTGCGGAACGTTTTTCAAGCCCGCTTCTTTCGTGGCTTTCGATCCTGCCACGGGGTGGCTGGCGGGTATTGTGCTCGTGAGTTTCGTGGGGGATCGGGTGGGACACATCACTCAACTCTGCGTGACTCCGGGAGCCAGGGGCAAAGGTCTGGGTTATGAGCTGCTGTGGCAGGCGATCGGAACGCTTCGGCTGCACGGCGCGGAACGAATCAGCCTGACGGTTACCGGCGCCAATACGGAAGCCATACGCCTCTACGAGCGCTGTGGATTCCATGAGCTGCGGCGTTTCTCGGCTTACGTTTGGGAAAATTGAGAGTCCCCGATGTCATGGCGTGAGGCGGACCTGAGCCAACCTCGCCTGGGCCAACATGCCGCGATAGCGCTGGCGCAGTCTGGTCTTGTATTCCGTGGGTTGTAAACCGGCAGCGGCGGCTCTGCGGATAAGAATTCGCTCGGCGTCTTCGATACCGGCGTGCATGCGGGTGGCGGCTCTTCTCGCAAAGTTTGAATCGTAGTCGAATCCATAGGCCCATAAGGCCGGTAAAGGCGCTGCGTAATTGTCCCCCAGTCCAATCGCTTCGAAAGGGAAACCCGAAGCCCAATCGAGATGCAGGCCCACCTGCATATTCGATGGATTCACTGAAACCTGCGCGTGAGTGACATAGTTCGAGGCGGGAATCCGGTATCGGTGGCGCAGCATTTCGATCAACATGGCTGCGGAACGCACCTGTGCCGGGCTGATTCCCGTGTTCTGTTCCGCCGATGGGCTCGCCGCTTCGAATGAGATACCCAGAAAACTCTCGTTCAGGTTGATATAAAACCAGTTCTCATCCGCCCATGCCGAATTGCCGGAATGGTTGGCGGCTTCGTCCTCAGGCACCACCCGGTATACCCTTCCAAACCGATCGAGGACGAAGTTGTAAGCCTGTTGCCGGCGCACGTATTCCAGAAGCGACTCGCCGATCCGTTTGAGCACGCGGTTCTCGCTTGCTTCAAAGGGAGCTTGCGTGCTCTCGGTCGTGTGGAAGACGATGCCTGCCGGTTCCGCTCGCCGCACCGGTCGACCGCCATCCGCCGGGAACGCCAGGAACGAGCGTGAATGCGTGTCGACCAGGAAATGGTTGTCGATTCGCAGCCCGTTGCTATAGGTCTCCGACTCGGCGGTCTTTTCCACCAACCAGACGTCCGCGGCGGCCGGCACCTCGGCGGTCGGTGTGGGCACGGACTGTCGCGCGGGAGCCGATGTACTCCGGACGATCGCCGAGCCCCGCAGGCGGGAAATCGAAACTGCGGGGGTCAGAACCGCAAGCGCGGCCGCCAGGACAATTACCGCGATAAGAAAAAGGCGCCTAAGCGGGCGCCGCCGGGTGCGCTCGGGGGACGGCGCAACGGCTTTCAGGAATCTCAATCGTGTCACTGGATCGCGGATACAAGTGGCGAGCCGACCCGTCCACTGCCGGTCGGGATCGAGCGGCTCCTCGTACACCCTCATAGTCGTTATCTGGTGCCGGCGGAAAGAAAAAAATCTCGCTCATGTTCGGATTCCTGGTCGAAAAGTTAATTTTGAGAAGAACTCGGTTGCGAAATCACTAGCCTGGCGAGAGCGAGAGAGCTAGTCCCGCACTTTGCGAGCGGGATGCGGCCCGCCCTGACTGGCGGATTTAGGAGTTTTGCATGTCGAAAAGATGGTTTGACTTCACGTTTAGCGGCAACGGAGCATCCTCGTGTGGATCGCCCGAACCCGAACCGGTGAATCCCGGGCTCGGGCTGACGGAAATGGATGAGGAAGGCGATCAATCCCCGGGAGGGTCATCGTCTTCCGAAAGCGCGGGGACGCCCACGACCACCGGCGGCTTTGAACGGGTATACCGGAACGCCGCGGTGAAACCGCCCCGGATTCCGTATGGAATTCAGAAGGTGATGAGCATGGCGGATAGTTCGCACCTGGTCGGGATGCATCCGGAGGTGAAGCGCTGCGCATTGCTGATGGCCCTCGAAGCGGCCGGAGCGGAGATCGAAGACCTTCTCCAGGATGCCGTCATCCGCCAGCGCGTGCTCCACGATTTCGAGGAAAAAGCGCAGGACCGGTTGCGCGATTTCGAAGCCGCGAAAGCGGTGGACAACCAGGCGATTCAGGCGGAGCTCGACCGAATCACGGCCCAGTACATGGTGCGCATTCAAGGCAACGTGGACGACGTCGCCCGCCAGCAGGACAACGTTCGCCGCTGGCAACAGCGCAAGCAGCGGGAATGTCAGCGCATGACGGAGGCCGCCGCATTCCTGGTTCCGCAGGAAGGCGCCAACCATCGCACTTTGACAGCGGTGCTGGAACGCGCCGCCGGAGCACGGCGATAGGACGATGCTCCTTGCCGCAATATGTCTGGCCGCGCTTCTGATTGCTATCTGGCGCGACTCGTTCGCCGGCAATGCGCCGCTGGATCGTGCCGAAATCCGGGTTATCAGACATTATGCCGACCAGATCCGCAAAGAGCAGATTCAGCCGTTCGATTAGTAACAGGCGGCTGAAGAAGGCCTTCACAGGCTGAACAGGCCGATGAAAAAGTCCCTCACACGACAAAGGCGGAGGCGAAAACGCCTACTCCACGGCGAAGAATCAATGGCTTGCAAGACCGTGGAGTAGGCCTTTTGGCCTGCAACTTACTTTTTCAGCAGCATCTGAAGGCTGTGCCACCAATGCAGCCAGGTTGTCGATAAGAGGTGGCAGAAACTTCAGCAAAACGGAGCCTGCGTCGCGACAGGCGCTTTGCGGGCGAGCAAATAGAGGACACCAGTAATGAATAAAGCCGATCAAGATTACATCCAGCCCTTAGGTCTGGACGTGGGGACCAGCCGGATTGTGGTGGCGCGGAGCGCGGACAAAAAGTACCAATACGAGTCGCAACTCAACGCTTTTCTGACCCTGCCGCATTCGCCGCTGGCGGAAAGCCTGCTGCAGCGCGAGAACGTGTTCCACGAGGTGCGAGGCGCGGAGATCGTGGTGTCCGGCAACGACGCCGCGAAGTTTGCCGAGGTCTTTCACGTCGACACCCGGCGACCGATGGCCAGCGGCGTTCTGAATCCGCGCGAGCCGCACAGTCTGGGCGTGGTGCGGAGTATTATTACCAGGCTTTTGGGTAAGGCCAATGGCGATGGGCAAAAAGTATTCTTCAGCGTGCCGGCGCCGGTGGAAGGGAGCGATACCGGTATTCCTTACCACCAGGCCTCCATCGGCCAGATTCTGACCGATCTTGGCTACAATCCCACGCCCATCACAGAAGGGCTGGCAGTGGTCTTCGGCGAATTGGCCGACACCAACTTCAGCGGCATCGGAATCTCCTGCGGCAGTGGGTTGTGCAATGTGTGCATGGCGGTTCTCTCGGTGCCGGTTATCGCATTCAGCGTGCCCAAGGCGGGCGACTACATCGACACTCAGTCCGCGATCGTGACGGGCGACCTGGCAATCCGCATGCGGATGCAAAAGGAACGGGCATTCCACCTGAACGGCCTGGTCGGCGACCGTGTACACGATGCGCTGAACGTTTACTACCAGGAGGTTTTAGTGAATCTGGTGCAGACGCTGCGCACTCAAATTTCCTCGGCGCAACGGCTGCCGCATTTCGAGCAGTCGATTCCGATTGTTCTGAGTGGAGGGACAGCCATACCGAATGGCTTTCTTGACCACTTCATGAAGGCTTTGCGGGGCAGTGAGTTTCCCGTCAAGCTTTCGGAAGTACGAGTTTCCACCGATCCGCTCAACTCCACCGCTCGGGGCGCCTTGATGGCCGCGCTTTGTTAGCAGGTGCTGAAAAGTATCTTTGCAAGCCGGGAACGCAGCGAAAACGCCTACTCCACAAGAAAACTCAACGGTTTACGGCCCGCGTGGAGTAGGCCTTTTGGCCTGCGCCTTACGTTTGCAGCAGCCTGTTGGAGGAAGTTCATCGTTAGAGAAGGTTCGTTCAGGAGCAGAGGAGCTTCCGGCTGGAAGCTCCCGCCCTTGAAGCGCGCGCGCCCGAGCTGCGCAGGACATGCGCCTGGCGTCTCTCGTCAGATCGCGTAGATGCGATCAGCGCGCGAAACGGAAAGCGACGTAGCCCAGCAGCGCACCCATGCCGGACCCGACCAGTACATCGCTTAGAAAATGCATCCCGACCACCACTCGCGAAACCGCCACGTTTGCCGCGAGGAGCAGCAGCAGCGGCATAATTTCGGGATAGAACGACCCGAGCGACATCGCGACCGCAAACGCCGTCGTCGAATGGCCCGACGGAAACGAAAACTTGTCCCGCGTTACGATCTGCGCCCAGCAATGAGGTTCAATGTCTCGCGGCCGGACCCGGCCGACCAGGCGCTTCACTTTGTGAAACAGAACAATCCCGCCGGTAACGGCGCATGCAGCGGCCTCGATGGCATGAAACCGCGCTGCGTCCGGCGACAATAACACCGCAATCCCGATCAATCCCCAAAGCCACCCATCTCCGGCGCGCGTAGCGAGAAGCATCCACCAGCGCACCCAGCGCGGCGCACGCCAGCGGTTGAAGCGCCGCATCAGATTGTTATCCGGCGCGAAGATGGTGGACTTCGCCTGCGAGAAGGTCATAAGGCAACCTCCGGTGAAACGCCGACCGGATCCTGCGGCCGGTTCCTCTGTCCCCAATACCACGCGAAAGCCAACTCCCGCGCGTAATTGCCAAGCGTAATGACGGGCGCGAGCGCAAAGAGCCCCGAGCAGAGCGCAATCCAGGGCTTCGTGCGGATCAACGATCCGCCGATCGCAAACACTGCCGAAGTCAACTTGAAATAATCACCCGATTCTCCGGCTGCAATACTCTGGCCGCGCCGCATACCTGCCAGGAATTCCTGAGCATTCGATGCTCCAGGAACCTCGGTAAAAGTGCGTGCCAGCCCGGCCAGTGTATGGGAGTCGCTGCCCCCGACTACCGGTTTGGAGAAGCGGCGGGCGAAATCCCTCGCCAATTTGTTCGAACAAGCCAGCATCTGGCCGTTGACTGTTTCAACCCCATGAAAATCCCGTGCAAAAACCGCGAAATCGTCTTCCGTGCGCGGTCCCGTGAGACTGGAATAGAGATGATTGACCGTAACGAACAGGCTGCGTTCTACGGCATACGCCAGCAGGCTTTCGACGTCATGGCGGCGGCTCTGCAGTTCTATATGATCGCGTTCCTCGATTCCATATACGCCGGCGTGCATTTCTGTGCCACTCGGCATGGTGCAGGTGACTTCTTCACTGAGGAAGAAGTCCGGATAGCGGCGCAACTCTTCCGCCGCGTCGATTGAATCGTGGTCAGTGACTGTGACGAGGTTCATGCCGCGCTGTTTCAACCGTTCGTACAGCGCATGCGGCTCGTTATAAGACTCCTTGCAGACGCGGGTGAGTCCGGGAACCGTACACATTCCCGAATGCACCGTGTGAACGTGGAGATCGCACCTCATGCACCCGTTGTAAACCCTCACTCGTTACAGAACAGTGAGTTACGGACGAAACAACTGTGAAGGATTCTGTTTTTTGTTGGGATTACTACTTTTTGAAGAGGCGGTCGAAGGCGTCGCGGGCGTCGCTCGCATTGCGCGGCGGAGGGGTGTTTATTCCGGGCGCAGGGGGCCGACCGCCGGGCATTTGGGCGGACGAAGCTTCCCGCGCTACGGTTACGCGGGGTGAAAACAGCGTACAAAGGTTTGCCTGGTCCTTCACCGGGATGCGGACCGGGATGGGCTTCATGCATTGAAAGCGCGTGGAAGGTTCGAAGTGGGCGCACTGTTTGCAACAATGTAGCGCCGTTCCGCATTTCAGACAGTTCCCCTGGAAGGCCGTGTCGGGCGGGAGCGTCGTGGAGCAGTTGTAGCAGCGTGAGGCAGTCACCGCCTGCACGAGGCGCGGCAGGCGCGGGCCCGTAATGTCAATCGGCGGACGCGGCCCGGATGGCTTCGGGCGCGAGGAACCGTTACTGCCATTACCGTTGGATGATGTGCTGTTGCTGTCAAAGTAACCGTGTTGCCGGTACTTGCGATCGGAGTCCATGCGGATCTAAAACCCCTGTGTTCAATTTCGGTGTTCGCCCGGTAACAGACGGGGAGTCCTGGGCGTTACCTGATCTCTGGCTTTGCTAATGGAAAAATACAGCGGTTACCTTCGTGCGAGACTGCTGAGATTGCGGCTCCCGCTGGTTGCTACACCTCATTCTTACCACGGAATGTTTCCGGTGTATAGTATCCTTCGTCAACCATAACGCGAATTCTTGTACTTGCAGTACTAAAAACAGCTTAAATCTATGGGACCGCGTTCAAGTCCCAAAACGGTACAGGAAATCCCGGACTTTCAAATACCATTCCGCGCCGGGACCGGGATATACGAACGGCCACCATGAAATCAGGTTGAGTTCCGGAAAAGGCGGCCCATGCGGGTTCGGTTTCAGGGATCGGGCGAGAAGCATATCCTCCGCAGCATTGCGTTGAATGATATCCCGCACACGCAGCGTCTGCGTGGGTAGCTGGATCGGCAGGCCGGCGAGATATCGAAGTAACTGGATTTGCGCGGTGGCGCTCGAGGGTTCGTCGAGGGGCGCAACATTCTCCGCGAAAACACGATCCTCTGAAACGTGCGTGCTGTTTATCTCGGGCACAGTCGGAGCCACAATCCTCACCTCGAGCGGCGCGACCAGCCAGGTTCCCGTCTTCAGCAGCGCTTCGACGCGCACGCGGCGCGGCGGCGTGCCTGGGGGGGCCCAGATGTCGAGCAGATAACAGCGAGTCGTCTGGCGATCCATGGCAGGACGAGCGAGATCCTGGCGGAATTCCGGGATGACGCCGAAGGTGGGCGTGTTCTGCTCCGTCAACCAATCCGGACAGTAATCGTTGCCGCAGGGACTGAAGTATTCACGATAGAGCTTGATCTGCAGAATATCCGGCGGATTGGAGCCGGTGTAGAGAAGATAGTTTGTGCCCGCGGGGGCCGTGATCACGACATGCAAAGAAAGGTGGCCATTGCGCGCCATGGCGGGGGACAGAATCTCCCGCGGGGTCATATCGCGATCGGAAGCCACCGGACTGCCGAACGGATCGAAGCGCTCGAACTCGGAGTAGAGACGAATGTCCTGGGCGCGCGCAGAGTTCGACGCGCCGAAGGCAACGGCGGCGCATAGCAGCGGAACAAGCCTCACAAGTGTTGTCTATCATAATCGTTTCACGAGGACGAGCATGCAAGCGAATTCCGTACAAACCGCGCAAGGAACCATGGCGGCGATCGCCGCGGCTGTAACGCCGGTAGTGATGATTTCGGCCAATGCGATTCTGATCGGGACAATCGGCTCGAAGCATCAAGCGATGTCGGATCGATTGCGACTGCTTACCGCGGAATGGCGCAGCTCCGGCACCAGCGCTGCGCGGCGGGATGCGATTCTCGCGCAGGTGAAGTTATTCACCGATCGGATCGCCTGGATATCGCGCGCGCACTATCTGCTTTACGTTGCTACGGTCTGTTTTATCGCGATGGTGATGGTGATCGCGCTTACCCCGGTGATTCAGACGTGGGCCGAGTTCTCCGTGCCTTTGCTGCTGGGCGGAGTCTCGCTCATGCTTGTAGCGATCGTATTGGAACTCCTCGATCTGCGTCGCGCCCGCGCCACCATTGCAATGGAAACCCGCGACGTCGCCAGTGAGTAACTGCCTATAGAGAGTTGCGACCCAGGGATGAGTTTCGGTACGGTTAACATAGGTCGGCTTGTATTTTTCCCATGATCGCGTCGCACCGCGCAGACGAAATAACGTATTACGAAGAAATCGGCGTGGCGCCCGGCGCCTCGCCCGAAGAGATCCGGAACGCTTTTCGCGCGCTTGTTCGCCTTTTTCATCCCGATCAGCAAACCGATCCTCAACTGAAAGACATTGCGGAAAAGCAAATGCGGAAGCTGAACCGTGTTTACGCGGTTCTTTCCGATCCGCAACGCCGCCGGCAGTATGACGAAGTTCTGGATGGCGAATATAAACCTACTGTTGTAGTTGGACCTGTGTTCAGGTCCGGTTTCCGGCTATTCATCGGAAGAGCGGCGCCGTTTGTGGCGATCCTCCTGAGCGCGGGACTGCTGATCTGGCTCACGCCGGAGAGCATCACGGAGAGGAACACTGAGGGCAGCGCGAAGAGCACCACGGGACCCCAAAGTTTCGTGCACGATCAAAACAACAATGTAGCCGCCTCGGGATCCGTGGTCGCGACGAACCAGGGATCTCTGATCGCCACGCTGCAGTCGGATTTGCGGGCCGTCACGCTGGAGCGTAGCGTAGCGATTCGCGAACTCGGCCGTTTGCGCGGAACCGCACCGGAGCCCCAGTCCACCGGTTCTGTGCAGCCCCAAGCTGTCGCTGAAGGTGGATTACCGGCTGAGAACTCGTCTACCCGTAGTCTCGCCGGAGTCTGGTATTACGCGAAATCGCCGCAAACGCAAGACAGCGACGTACAAACCCTCGATCAGCCCGAGAATATCGAAGCCACGATCTCGGAGCAGGATGGCAAGATCTACGGCAAATACCGCGCGCGCTTCCCGATCGCCGATCAGTCTATTTCTCCGGATGTGAACTTTGCGTTCGCCGGCCCTTTGGGTGCCGGGCCGCAGTTTACTTTTCCCTGGACCAGCGCCGCGGGCGCGAAGGGAGAACTCGCCCTGAAGGTCATTTCCTCGAATTCCCTGCGAATCGACTGGCATGCCACCGAAGCCGGCCCCCAGCGAGGCCCGGACGCGGGTACTGCGATCCTGACGCGCCGGATCGAGTAAGCTGGTCGTTTGGATTGACAAGCCCCGCGGATCGACAAGCGCCGGGTCGGAGTTTATGTCTTCGAATGAAGTGAATAGCCTTGGCAGGCGCAGTATTGTAAGGCTCTTCGGCGTAGCGTTGGCGGTGGCAGCCGGAATGGATGCTTCAGGGGAAGAACCAGTTCCTCAGGGCTTGACCACTCTTACAAATTCTTCTCCACGAAATGACCGTGAAGAGTTATTGCACGTATTGCAATACAACAGTCCGGATCTTCTGCATCGCTATCCAGGCCCTAAGATTTTCCTGGACGAGGTCTATGGCCCGAACCCTCAGAAGGCCGAATTCCTGAAAAATGTGGCTTCAATCGCCAGGCGCCTCGATATGGATATGCCGGATATTCTTATCGTTAATCCCACGGTGGATCACAAAGGGAATCCAGAACCGCAAAAGCCCGATGCCAGTATAGGATGGGCGAATAACGTTAATGGCAAGCACCATAACATTGTTTTTGTAACAAAGTACCTCAAGGACGGTCTGACGGACGAGCAACTGTTGGCGGCCGTGGCTCACGAAATGGGGCATTTCCCCCAATTCAAAAAAGATGGGAGTAAAGAAACTCAACATGGCGGCAGGAAGCTGGAAGCGGCTGCGGATGCTTTTGCTTTGTCTTGTCCGGAAGTGGATCCGAACGACTTTAAGAGTATGTTGATCGAGGTGGAGAAGCTGCAGGACGAAGCAGCCAGAAAACATCCATTCTTATACAAGGATTTTATCGGGAGCGCAAAGTTAATACCGGTCTCTGTCCAGACAAACATGGCTTTCGGTGGGGATCATCCCATGACCAGGACAAGGATCAAGGAAGCCGATAAGGAGATCCGGAGACGGGCCGCCCTGAATCCAAAAGCTGTCCCCGCTCCTTAAACAGGTGCTGAAAACACTCACAGGCTGAAGCCTGTGCCACCTCTTATCAACAACCTGGCTGGGTTGGTGGAAACAGGCTTCAGCCTGTGAAGGCCTTTAATCTGCCGACCGGGCTGCAATCTCAGCTGTAACAGTCCGAATGAATTCTTCCACGCTGGTTGGGCCCAGATCCCCTTGTTTCCGGTGCCTGACGGCCACCTGACCCGCATCCGCCTCGCGTCCGCCTACCACCAGCATGTAAGGGACCTTCTGCATTTGCGCATCGCGGATCTTGAGGTTTACTTTCTCGCTCCGGTCGTCGACGCTGACCCGCACGCCCGCCGTCTTGAGCTTCTCCGCAACCTGGTGCGCGTATTCAGCCTGCTTGTCG
>Ga0187876_1002778_pt1 | contig 12536 bp, 20 predicted proteins | sample June2016WEW_17_4_FD_133000 | JGI IMG/M metagenome (GOLD analysis project Ga0187876, IMG submission 133000) | Peatland microbial communities from SPRUCE experiment site at the Marcell Experimental Forest, Minnesota, USA - June2016WEW_17_40 | ecosystem: Environmental > Terrestrial > Soil >... | reverse complement strand
CTAGCCTATCTTGAAGAAAAAGGAGATTTGATTGGTTTTCGGGACGCGCTGATTGCAGCCATCGCCATGAACCATGAGATGACATTAGCTACGAGCGATATTGAAGACTTTTCAAGAGTCCCCGATTTGGAAGTATTGAGAGCGCCCTGACGTCCTCCCACGCCTAAACATGGCTTCAGACGGTATCTCGCATCCCCGTTCTGTAATGGCTCGAACTGCTTCTGGTAGATTGACCGCTCAGGCTTCTTGTTGCAAGATTGCAGCACTAATCTTACTTGAGCAAAAACGGCTCGGCTGCGAAATTAATGTGGTTGTGTGCTACATAACAGCTATGGCCTTGGCCGCCCTATTCTGAAGCACCGCGCAGGCCTTCTGAGTGATGTCCAAGCGTTGGCCAACGCCAAGCCTAACTCAATCGACTGGAACTATCTTGAAGCCATATCGAAGGATCCCGTTGAATTTCAAGAGATCAAAAGAATGTCGCTCGCGCATTTGGATTACCGACGCCATAACGCGAGATGACTCTATCCGGATAGTAGTGCCCTTCTGTTAGTTTCGGTGGGTATGAGCGTGGCCGCTGCTTCGCCTTGCTCGGCTTTATTTCAGGTAGTCTTCGAGGGAGTGAACTTGAACGTCCAGAGGCTTCTTCTCGATCTCCTTCTCCAGCTCTCTCTCCCTTCTTGCGAAGAGAGCAGCGGCTCGTTCAAGTTTTGCTAACCCCAGGACGTAACAGTCGGCGAGGGATATTGCCCGTTCACACTTGTATGCGCCTGCAGCTATGTCCAACTCGTCGGAAGCAGTCACCGACGCATATTGGGCTTTGAGGAACATCTCAGTCGATATTCGCGCGAATGCTTGGCCTTTTCGTCTGCAGAGCACATAGAAGAGTTCTGAGAGGCATAGACGATTGCAGAGAATAGTTCTGTCCTTTGGAGGAAAAATCTCTAACTTGACGAGTTCGCCCAGCTTCTCTCCGAGAAAGTAGGCCAAGATAACGCCTGAGTCGATAGATAACTTATCGTGCAGAACGCGCGATTTGCTCAAGCCGCCTCGTCTCCCTCCCCCTCAAAGACTCGAGTTCATGCCAGGCCTCCCGATCACCCCGCAAACCTCCAAATAGACCTTCGAAGCGCTTTCTTGCCGCAGCCACCCCACGCATATCATGGATGAGAATCATTATGGCCTCGTCGAAGCTCACTCTGCGCCCTAACTTTAATTGAAGGCTCGCAACCACTTTGAACAACTCATCTCTCGTCTTCTCATCAAGCTGAATTGATGTCACCAAGGTCAGCAACCTACCATAGAACCTATAGGAGCTATGGCCAATATATGAGCCTGTACCTAGTTTGGCCCGCGCGTACGGGATAGCTTACCCTAGCAGAATTAGTTGATTCAGGCCCCTTTGAATGGGAGTTGAGAACTGATGCACGCTTTGTCGAGGATAGAACCCGCGGGACAAGACGGACTACATAACAGCTATGCTCCATCTATCTTGCGTCACCGACGACCACATTTTACGGAAGTGAAGAGAATCTGGAATTGAGATAGCCACCATGTCTTCAGGAATCGAACGGAGTACAAAAACATGGACAGGTGAACGAAACTACAAGCAACAAGTTTACTTGGGCTTTGAGGCTTTCTCGTAGAGTGCATCGTCAGCCGTTAGGAGAGTTGCGCCCGTCTTCTCTGAAGCCTTCACGTAGACGCTATCATAGTAAGTTACCTCGTTCTTCATCGCCCAAGTTAGTGCCCCCAAAGATTCTTGTCCATCCAATTCAACGCAGTCCAGTTTGAGCTTGATGAACTGTGAGAACTTCCGTGACGCTTCGTTGGTGTCGATCACCTTCTCCTTCACAGCTTTCCAGAGAGCGTTCCCAACCTCGTAATTCACAAGCCCAGGTGCTTTCAGATCGATGGCATCCTCATGGAACTTCTGAAGAAGCCAACCCGCCTTTTCCGAGAGCTCCTCAGACAGCAGGAATCTTGCCGCCACGGAAGCATCTACAACATACGCCCTCAACGGGTCTTCCTCGTTTCTCGAATTGTCTGCTTTATGAAGCCCCTAGGCGCGACATGCTTGCGCGTGCGGATGTCCTCAAGAAGTTCCTGCGCAGCTTTCTTCCGTTCCTCTCGCTCAATCCTCTCCGCAATCGATTCGCGAATATACCGGGACCAGTTGATAGTGACCTGAGCCATCCTCCTCCTCAGCCTATCGTCAACCTTGAATTCTTTTTCGCGCACTCGCCTTAACCAACCAAGTGAACGTAACACCGTCGGGTTGCTCGATAAGCCTCTGGTTTTCTACTTTCTAATGTCAGAGCTCTCTAAGGGCCTGATTAGGGGTGGCTATCCGTATGTACTTCTCGAATTCCTTTCTGCATTCTTCTCTCAACATATGTTTCTCGTCTGTCGTGACGAACAGATCGCAGCCTTCTGCTATGGATGTAGCAATGTGATGGAAATCAGCCGACCCTATCTCCCACTTAGACTTCAAACCGCGAAACTCCAACATCAAATCTCTTGCTAAAGCTACATGTGCCTCAAACTCAGCGATCCTGAGCTTGAAGTTCGCCTGAAGCGAGGCCAATACTTCGTAAATCATCTCAACCGGCATTTTCGTTGAAGAGCACAGGGCACCAGGTACCTCGATTAGAACGAGCGCAGAAGCAACCCCCACTGCATCTCGCTTTGAAATCTCGTTCGCGAGGTTGACGGCTGAATTATGTTGCGGTTCCCCGCCTTTCTTGACGGAGGCAACTAAAACATTCGAATCCAGTCCGACCTTCAAGCCTTTCTGCGTTCCTTTTTAATCATTTCAGCGGACGTTATGTTTCTCGGGAAATATTGAGTCAGTTCGTCCGAGAGTTCTTCGAGAGACTTCGTTCTTACCCAGGTGGGAACACGGAACATTCCTCCTGAGGAGACTTTGGGCTGATACACGTTTACTCGGCCTTTCCTCACCAGAACCGCTTTACTCTCCCCAACAAGCTTGAGAAGATGCCCGTTCGCCGTCGCCCATGAGACCCTTAGTTTCTTAGCAACTTCATCTGGGGTGAGAGCGCCCCTGCGCAGAAGCTCCAAGATGCTGTCGTCAAGATCTTGCAAGGCCATCGAAGATGTGATATATCTTAGGTTATACAAAAGGATGTGTGGTGGGAGAATCCCACAGACTTCATGGGTGGGAGTATGTCAGCCTGAGAGATCACAGCGCTAACTAGGGCATTAGTGTCCAGGACGGCTCTGGGCATTCAATCATCTTTTGCGGTTACGCCTTTCTCTCCTGCCCGCTTCTACCTGCGCTTGAACCTCCTTCTGAGTAAGTTGCAACTCTTTCCTGTCCATCATTCTGAATATTTCCTCCCACTCTTGCTTGATGTCGGGAAGCTCTAGCCGTTTCATTATTACCGTGTTTCCTCTCCCGAAGACGAGAAACGGAATATTTTTTTATTATCAGGAAATAATGGGATGCGACATGGCCAAAGAAGTTGTGGTCACCAGGCGGGGACAGACCACAATACCTATGGAGATTAGAAAGAAGTTGGGAATCAAGGAAGGTTCCAGGCTGAGGGCGCATGCTGAAGGCGACAGAGTCATACTCACAAAAGTTCCTTCCGTTTTTGACTTGGCTGGAACGAGTAAGCTGACCAAAGAAGAGGCTTTCAAACTGCTCGACAAGATGAGAGCAGAAGACTGATGCTTTTCTGATAACGGCAAGTTGCCGGTTGTTCTAGGTCGTTCAGCGAGTTAGGGTTATATGGTCCAAAAGTGCATTTCGGACTTATGACCGAAACTATCAAGGTAGAGGTAGACGAAGCATTGGCGAGGAGATTCAGAAAAAGAGCGATGGAGCTTTACGGCTACAAGAGAGGCGCGGTTAAAAGGGCTCTTGAAGAGAGCATGAAGAAGTTCTCGACGCCCGGAGGAGTCGACTGGCATTCTGTTAGAGGCGTCCTCAAGAACATGCGTATCGGCTCCGTCCAATTGCAGCATAGAATATGGTCGAAAGTTGATTGATCCTCATCGACACGAATGTATTTCTTGAGCTTCTATTAGACCAGAAACGGGCTAATGAATGCGAAAGCCTCCTCGAACTCGTATCAAAAGGTGAGATAGAAGCCACCGTCACACATTTCGCGGTGCACGCCATCGAGGCAGCTCTGGGAAGCGGAGAGAGCCTCGAAACGTTCCTGAGGAATATGGAGCATTCCCTAGGCCTATACGTCTACGACACAAATCTATCTGAAGAGATGGCTATTGCTCTAATATCCAGAAAGATTGGCAGAGACTTCGACGATGCGCTTCAATACTACGTAGCCAAGAAACTTGGCGCCGACGCAATCGTAAGCTTCGACGAGCATTTCGACGGGCTAGACGTACGGAGAATCGAACCCCACGAGATCTTGAAAAAAACGGGACTGCCACATCACTCAACACTTTCACGAAAACCGCATTGAATGATATGATGTCCATCCCCAACCGTGCGTCTGAAACCAAAAGAACAATCTAATGGGTTTCAATGAGTCTGTTGAGCCTTTACCTGTTCTTTGCGTCGAGTTCGATCTGCCACACCAAGAAACCCGCAGTCGCAACCGCAAAAGCCACCATCCCCACCTCGTCAAGCCGCCAATCAAACGGAAAGACATGAACGTGAGAGAAAGGTGCAACGACCCATCTAGGATGCGTTACCCGATTTACGGTTCCGTTAACTCTTCGGCTCATGGCCTCGTTGAGTTAGCTTCGTTGAGCTGTTTTTCGACCACGTTCTCGAATTTTCAAGCTACGACCGCGTGACTTCTCTCTCATGCGTTGAGGCCAGTTATCCGGTATGTCTTCTGGATTGCCCCAGAACCGCTCAACTTCCTCCCTCGGCATGTCCTCGGGCGGATAGTTCCAGTTGATTATCTCCTTCTTTCTAGACAACAGGTGGCTGAGTTCAGAGTCGAATTCCTTCAGCAGTTTTGCACCCACCGTGCTACCTAGGAGTTTTCCGCACCAGAATACCGCGAATGTCGGAAGACAGACGACGCCCCTTGAGAGCTCTGGATGCTCATCCGTGTTGACCTTGGCGAAGATGGCTTCGCGGTCGTACTTTGCCGCCATCTTCTTGAAGGCTGGTCGCATTGCGAGACACGGTTGACACCGTGGCGCCCAGAAGTCCACGACGAGAGGCACCGGCCATCTCTTCAGCATCTCGAAGCTTCTTGCACCTTCGACTTCGATGATGCCTCTCATCGCGCAATCGTCTCCTTTTTCAGCAAATGTTGTCGACTGGGAGGGCAAGCATCTTTCTCGTTTCCAATTTGATCCATTGACATGATTCATCATAGAGAATGGGTAGGTAATGTGAACGGTCGCGGGTAGCTGGAGTCAGCCGTGGTATTCCGGATGCTCTTTGCTTAGCGACGCGCCCAACGCTTTTTGGAGAGCGCTTTCTGATTTGCTATTATCCCTTGTAGAATCCTATCGCGAATCCACCTGTCAAACCAGTCAAACCCGCACCCAACTGGAAGACCCAGCCCGTTACGACAGTGAGTTGGTTCATCCCCCAGGCTGATGCCGAAGAGATCCACGCATTCAAGACATCATGATTTACCTGAATCGTAACAATCCCCTTTCCTTGCAAGTACTCGATGGTTGCCGTTAGAATCAGAAGGACCGTGCCGGCGACGAGAAGCAGCAGCTTGAGGATCTTCTTCAAGGCGTATCCTACTGCAAAGCCGACTATGCCTCCGGTTCCGAGGTCTACGAGGAGCGAGGAGGACCAGGAAGGTATGCTTTGGCTCATAGGCCTAGCCTCTCGTTGATGTTGTATGCTGTGATGCCGCCGAGTAGGAAGATGAGGAGGGCTAGGTTGGTTGCTATTTCAGACCCCACCACTGGACGGAGTTGGGTTGTGACGTATGTGCCGGCGATGCCTATGGCGAACCAGGCTAGGAACGGAACAATCTTCAGATTCATGGGTGTTTCATCTCTAACCCATGCGGCTAGGTAATGTGAATAATTCGGCCTGAGAGGCAATTTGGCATCTGTTAGAGGGAGCGAGAGAGACGGGCAAGATAAGCGAGGCAGCTGGAAGCTGGGATATGCCAGAATCAGAGGCTAGGGAGATAGAGAAGGCGTTGCGGGAGGGATGGAAACGTTGGAAGCTTCCTCAATCTGCTTAGACACGTCAGTCCTAATCGATATTCGTCATATTGCACCTAACTGATGAGTCTTCAAACGAAGCCGGCCGAATTCTAGCCTATCTTGAAGAAAAAGGAGATTTGATTGGTTTTCCGGACGCGCTGATTGCAGCCATCGCCATGAACCATGAGATGACATTAGCTACGAGCGATATTGAAGACTTTTCAAGAGTCCCTGATTTGCAAGTATTGAGAGCGCCGTGACGTCGAATCCCCTTTCTCGCACTAAAATCCCACTTCTTCATGTTTGTGGCCGTAAAGGTGATTAGGTGGGATAGACTGAATTGGGCCAGGGGTTGAACGTGAAGACGGTTGAAATCGATCCTAAGGGCCGTGTTGTAATCCCGAAAGATGTTAGAGAGCAGAGCGGAATATCGGTTCCCGGGGAATTGATGGTGAGTGTCGAGGGAACTGGCAGAATCACTCTTCAATCCAGCGAAATCAGTTTGAAGAAAGCGCAACAGATCGGGCGGGAGAAGCTACGAACTTGGAATGAGAGTAGACATGATGAAGACAAGTTGGCTCATAAGCTTGCCCGAGAGGAAGACAACCGTTGAAACTGCTTGACACGATGGTTCTAGTTAGCGCGATGAACCCCACCAACAAGCATCACAAGACTGGAATGATGTACCTGAAAGAACTTCGAACATCCGAATCAATCCGGATCCCAACCTCAACCATGATCGAATTCGACCTTGTGATGCGGAATAACGGCTACACGGAAAGCGAGATATCTGCCACCTGGAACGCCCTTGCCGCTTTCATTGAACAAAGGCTAGCCGCAACAACAATCTCCGCCCACGTTACCGCTTCAGAAATGCGAGCGAAGGGACTAACCTACTTCGACTCACTCTTAACCGCACTTGCCAAGGAAATGCAAGCCACCGTGATAACTCGAGACGCTGAGATATCGAAGTATGTTGACACGGAATGGGAATAGATACAGTGAACACGAAAGTATTGTGAATCCGCTGCGGATTGGTCCCCTGGCTCGCGGGCGGTAGGAGCAACTGTCTGTGAGGCATGAAATTCACGCAATAACACGGCGGATCGTTGAACAGGCAAAACAGGCGAATGCCATCATTGCAGTGGGAGACCTAGGAGGCATACGTAACCAGAACCGTGAAAGACGTGGGAGAAGTTTCAATCGTCGCTTGTCTGGGCAGCGCTTTTTGGCGAGCGCTTTCTGTTTTGTCTCCTGTTACCCCTTGTAGAATCCTATTGCAAATCCACCTGTCAAACCTGTCACACCCGCACCTAGTTGGAAGACTTCTGACGTTACAACACTGACTTGGTTCAATCCCCAGGCTGCTGCCGAAGAGATCCACGTATTCAAGACATCATAGTTGACCCGAATCGCAACGATGCCGCTGCTTTGCAAGTACTCGATGGCTGCCGTTAGAATCAGCAGGACGGTGCCGATGACGAGAAGCAGCAGCTTGAGGATCTTCTTCAAGGCGTACCCTACGGCGAAGCCGACTATGCCTCCTGTTCCGAGGTCTACATCAACATGTCAGAGATCAGAAGCGGATGCTAGGTCCAGGTCCTTGGAGGGAATTGAATTTGTGGATGGATTGGCCTGCTCGTAGCTTAGGTCCGAAACATCGTAGGCTGCGGCACGTAGATACCGATCCGAGAAGTATGATCTTGGCGGCTTTGCTGTTCGGAGAGAAAGCCCCGCAGGCCATGCTCATTCACACGATGAGGGACAGATTTCAAACCGAATGGGATCAAATCCTCAACAGGTTATTGAAGGATCTACTCAAGCCGAAATAATTTGCTATGAAGTTGCTAGTCACTACCTGACGATGAGGATGGCTCCTAAAAGTTTCGAAACGAAACCGAGTCTGGTTCCTAGGTATTTGTGTATGAGTTCAATGTCATGCGCCTGTACGGCTTTCAGCAAGCGGAGGGCGGCTAGGTATACGATTAAGCCAAGAACTACGTACGTAGGCAGAAGAATCCTGCTATAGACGACCATCTGTACTCGGACGAGAACAGCCGCCATCACTCCACCCGCGACCAAGGTTTTCCAAAGATGAGGATGGCGCCGGAGCACTTTTGAAGCGAACGACCGCCCCTTCAGGCAAAGGAGAGTCGAATGAAGTCGGCAATCGGTATCAAAATTCGACAAGGCGGTGTGCAGTGGGTTAGGTATTTAGGTAAGGAATCCTTACTTACTAGAGGGTAATGTTAGTGACTGCAAGCCAAGTCGTGAAAATAACTTCAAAGGGACAGTTTACGCTTCCAGTTGAAATACGGAGGGAGCTGTCACTGGGCAAAGACAGCCACGTCTATGTGACGAAACTGGGGCGACTCATCGTGATCAAGAAGGTCGAGGAGCTGTCCTTGGATGATATCTCAGCCATCCTAGAACCCCTTGCGAAAAAAAGTGGCCTAACGCGTAGGATACTCATGGAAGATATCGAGAAGGCAAGGGAGAAAATACTTGGAGAGAAGCAAGGCAAGGCCCAAGTTCACCGTTCTCATTGACACAAATATCCTCGTCTCCGGCCTAGTATTCCTAGAGGGTAATGAACATCGAATACTGAAACTTGCAGAAGACAAAGCAATAACCCTCGTACTACCTGAGTTCGTTTTGAAAGAGGCGAGGGCCGTCCTAGGCCGTCGCTTCCCAGGCCATGAAATATTTCTAGACGCATTTCTTCTGCGAGCGGACCACACCATACTTCCCTGGAGCCAAATCGAACAAGACACCCCTATCCGTCGGGGCGAGGTCAGAGACCCAAAGGACGTAGCAGTGCTGACATCGACAATTCTGGCGAAACCCCATTTCGCAGTAACAGGAGACAAGACTCTAAGAGAGGATATGAGGCGCTGCCACGACGCTCGTAGCACAACCATTTGTTCCTCAAATGAATTCCTAAAGAAAATCACGAAACGACCTTAGCGTACAAAGCGAAGCCTTTCAAGTAATTTAGGGTGCTCCCCGCAAATCCGCTCTGCTAACCTGTCGACTCATGATGCCTCAACTCGTTAACTCGTCTGCATCGGCTTCCAAGATTACCTTCTGAGGGTTCCTGTACCATCGCTTCACCTGCAGACGCGACGGCCGCGAACCTCACGCCCCTCGCCAGAATATTCCTCGCGGCGGTTATGTCACGGTCTACGCTCACCTGGCACGATGGACATTTCAGCAGTCATTTCTCTTCGGGCACATGTTTCGTTACCTTGATGCTTCGGTTAGCGGTCCTCGATGTAGTGATCCGATCTGCCGCACCAAGAACCTGCTTCGCCTAGCGTTTCGCTGACAAAGTAGGCCAGTCTCAAAGGATTTGTGCCAACCGCTCCCTAGTTGCTCCTCATAGTTTTCAATTTCCTCTTCCTTCTTACACGCTTACATTCGTCACACTTGCAGGTCATCGCAATCCAGAATGCCGGTAGGTGAGAGTAAGATACTCGGCCCCCATTTTTCCGACTAAGGTTGATTTCGAGCATACGTACCTCGTCGGTGCTGTCATGCCAGAGGTGCACACCGATCGTGTTCCTCGGTCAGCTTTCTTTCCCGGCTGTAACTCGTTCTTAAGGAAGCAAGTCCACCACACGTTTTGTATACACAAAACATATAGCTAAAATGATGATCAGACTTGAAAGGTTGAAGCTATGGCCGTAGTTAATTTTAGAATCTCAGAAGAAATGAAGCGAAAGCTCGCGGGCCTTGCAAAGGCGACGGGCTCCAGCCAAACTGAGATGGTGAAGAGCGCGGTTGCGGAGAAAATGACCATTCATGAAATTGCACGTGCAGAGTCGAGTGCGAACGTCCCAAGCTGGGTCCCTGAAGGAAAATACGTCGCGCTCGTTCGTGGAGCAGTTGCAGCGGTCGGAGACTCAGTCGCCGAGGTCGTCTCGGCGGCCTTAACCAAATTCCCCGACGAAGCAATCCATGTGGCCCGCAAAGGCAAGTCCATCAAGACGATTCAATACGCCTTCTTAGCCCAGACGGAGATAAAATGCTGGAAATACGTGACGGTCGACCAACAATCCTATCCAATCATACCCGTCACGATAATAGGAACGAAGAAAATGGTTGCCGCGTCCTCTCCGGACACCGCAGCTAGCCTTACCCTTATGAGCCCGCAAATAGTCGAGGGAGCAGGCCTTCGACCAGCCACCGAGGAAACAGTCACGACCGCTGCTGGCACGGTCAAAATGAACACCTTCAAAGCCACAATAGAGCTCCCCGTAGGCCGCTACGATGCAACCGTAGCTTCAATCGAGATCCCCAAGACTCTCCCCTTTCAAATCCTACTTGGCAGAAACATCCTAGACCTCATCGACCTCTACGCACTCGGCAAAAGCAAAGTAATCTGCGTCAAAGACCCCTAGCGACCCCGACACGCAGACAAACCCTTTCGAGGCCAGGCGGCTGGCGCTTGAACGACGTGTGAGCCAACAGATTGGCGTCCCACATTCGTTATGGGAGATCCATTCCGGACACCAGAGAGAGCCACGCAGCGGTTTCGGCTCCTTCTTGGAGCGGCGGCTACTTGGCGATGAGGATGGCGGCTAGGAGTTTCGAAACGAAACCGAGTCTGGTTCCTAGGTATTTGTGTATGAGTTCAATGTCATGCTCCCGTACCGCTTTCAGGAAGCGAAGGGTTACCAAGTATACGATTAAACCAAGAACCATGTACGCAGGCAGCAGATAACTACTGTAGAACATCATCTGCACGAGCACGAGGACGCCCGCCATCAACCCCCCAGCAACTAAGGTTTTCCAAAGCGTCTCTAAGTCAATGCTTACCGCATTCTTCTTTTTCAAAACAATGATTGTTAGGACGAGGGACGCGACCATGACGAGGCCGCGGGCGACGGAAGCACCTGTAATCCCCATGAGTGGCAGAAGCACGTACGCGGAAGCCACTGCCAATAGCACGGACGCAACCGTGATCCACATGACCATTCGGGTTTCTGATAACGCTACTAGCATAGTACCTAGAACTGAGCCGAACGCGGTGAGGGCGAAGAAGAGTGACAATATTGCGAGAGAGTCAGCTCCGCCCACATACGCTTGACCCACAAAGGTAGTGAGGGCGATCTTGGCGGTGGCGAGCAATCCGAACGAGAGAGGAACTATAGCTAAACTTGCATAACGCGAAGCCAGCCAAGTAGCCCTCCTACAACTCTCAAGCCCTCCCCGCCAGTGGATATTGGAGTAGGCAGGAAGAAGGGCATTGTTCACCGAACCAGTAATGCCGCTGAGGACACCAAACGCAGTCAACGCAGCATTGTAGACGCCGAGAGCGGCGAGCGGTACGAATGCGATGAGGATCGCGCGATCGAACCAGCTATACGCGAAGTTGACCACGTTACCGATGCTCAGAGGCCAAGAGAAACTGATCAACTTCCTCAACGAAAAGGACTTCTTGGGTAGACCGAGCACGTGAATTATGAAGACCGCATACGCCACGAACATAGCGAGGTCTGACAAAATCCAACCAATCACAAGACCAACTAAGTTTCTCATGAAGATGATCAGTAGGACAACCAAGCATTGCCTCAGTATGATACCTGCCGACCCGATCGTGGCAGCCTCCTTGAACCTCTTCATTCCGAGCAGCGTCCCTATGGCCACTGGGAGAGCACCTGAGAAGACAAGAAGATCGACAGCTAAAACCCTGAACAGACCAGCTTGCGCGACTGAGCCGAGCAATAGTGACGCGATCGAGGGTGCAGCAACGAAAACGAAAATCGATATCGGAATTGAAAACAGAAGAGTCACGCGAAGCGATTGATAGAATACCGCTGATGCGGCTTCTCTGGAATCTGATGCTAATTCCCCGATGAATGTGGTCGCCGCCTGTGAGAACGCCCCCCCGTTTAGCGATTGAGCGAGCGCTATGATGAGTGAAAGGATGGCTAGAATTCCCACTTCCGTCGGCGTAATCAGCCGGGCTAAGATCGCGAAAGCTAACGCTTGTGCGACGCTCGTAATGATTGTTTGAATCGTGAGGTACGAGGCGCCGCGCGACACCGCAACGGCAGAAGTTAGGTTTCCGCTGGACGGATCGGTAGAACCAAGCTGCGTTTCTGGGTTCGGGTTGGGTGCAGGATACATCTTAGGTTCCAGCGTGAAACATCCAGAGTGTTGTGCGTTTGTCAATTCATTATGGTAGATAAACCGTTGCGCGATGAGAGACGATTTGCTGTCAACTGGACGCTGATCTCATGGAAATTAAGACCTACTAAAAGAGAGATCCACCCTTCCTATCCTCTGATTAAACGAAAAGAGCTATCTTCAAGCTGATGCAGCTAGCGCGTAAAATGAACTCTCGAACGGAAATACGCCGCGCGCTTCTCTCTACACTATTTCTATTTGGATTGCTTACTTGG
>Ga0187876_1002774_pt1 | contig 12548 bp, 16 predicted proteins | sample June2016WEW_17_4_FD_133000 | JGI IMG/M metagenome (GOLD analysis project Ga0187876, IMG submission 133000) | Peatland microbial communities from SPRUCE experiment site at the Marcell Experimental Forest, Minnesota, USA - June2016WEW_17_40 | ecosystem: Environmental > Terrestrial > Soil >... | reverse complement strand
GGGCAGGCGTCGCTGGTGGCCGGCGCCTCAAAATATAAGCCCCCCGTCGAGTCGTCGCTCACCCTCGAAGGCTTGCGGATAATCTACGAACGCAATCGTAAGAAGTAATCAGTTATCAGTTGTCAGTCGTCAGTTAAAGACTTCTGTCATTCCGAGTCCGCCGCGGCGGACGAGGAATCTCGGCGGCTTGTAAGTGGCCGGGGGCTGAAAGAACAACTGCAGACCCGCCGCGGCGGGTTCGCCCCGACAAGTCGGGGCTCAGAATGACAGCATCACACTGGTAACTGAATACTGGTAACTGAAAACTGATAACTGATAAGTTGGCGGCGGTGGAAAACTATTTCAATTACTTCACCGAAATCGAAGAACGCTACCAGCAATGCCGTGGGACGAAGACGCTCCTCTCACCTCTTGATTGGGCTCTCATCGAATCCTGGAAGGACTCCGGCATTCCGCTCGAAGCGGTTCTGGCGGGTATCGTGCGCGCTTTCGAGAAGTTCAAGGCACGCCAGCGAAAATACAAGATGGTCAACGCTCTGGCGTATTGCACGCAAGAGGTCCTGCGTGCCGCCGAGGAGGCGCGCGGCGGTGAAGCTCAGGGTGGCACGCGGAAGGATTCGCCTCCTCCTTTTACCTTGGAGGAAATCCTGCGCTTTCTGAATCGCAACGCGGAGACTGTGGAAATCGCCTCCCGCAAAGCAAGGGAGCAAGGCCGGCAAGTTCTGGCGGACGACCTGGTCTCAGCGGCGGCATCACTCCGCGAAACCGCCTCGCAGGAGCCCGCCAAACTTCTCGCCAACCTGGAAGAATTGGAGATACGCCTGACTGCTTTGGAAGAAAAGCTGACTGCTTCACTCACTCGCGCCTCTTCCGTCGAACTCCTGGCCGAGATCCAGGGACAAGTGGAACGCGGGCTGGGGCCTTACCGCCGGAAAATGTCCGGACCGCAGATCGAATCGTTGCAGCGGCAGTTCCTGAAGAGGCGCTTGCTGGAGCATTACCAGCTTCCGCGCTTGAGTTTGTTTTACATGTGAGGCGCAAGAGCCGTTTGCCCCGTCTAAAGATCGGGTGATCGGGAGATCGGGTGATCGGGTGAGCAGGAAACTCGAAATTCGAAAATCGCCGCGAGTCTCGATTTTCGGTCTTCGATTTTGGGTTTTCGACAGTTCACCCGATCTCCCGATCTCCAGATCTCCCGATGGTGCTCCCCGATGCCCTTTGAACTTACTCCTACCAAGCTGATTTACGGCGGCGAGGCTCTGGGCCACCATGCGGGCCGCACCGTTTTGGTTCCTCGTGTCCTGCCTGGGGAGCGGGCGGAGGTGGAGGAAGTTCGTACCGCCAAAGGAGTGGTCCATGCTCGACCTCTGCGGATTCTGCAAGCTGCCCCGGAGCGCATAGACCCACCTTGCCCTTATTTCGGCCGCTGCGGAGGCTGTCACTACCAGCACCTCAGCCCGGAATCACAGTCCACAACCAAGCGGGAAATTCTGCTCGAGACGCTGCGCAGGCTAGGGAGAATCGACTGGAAGGGAGAAATCCCGTTGCACGCCGGCCCTGCGTGGAACTACCGGAACCAGGCCCAATTCAAGATCGGCCGGCAAACCGACGGTGGAGTCGCGCTGGGCTTTTTCGAGCCCCAGTCGCACCGAGTCCTTCCCATCGAGTGCTGCCTCATTCTTTCGCCCTGCCTCAATTCCGTCCTGGCTGAATTGCGGCGGCCGGAGTGGGCGCAAGGGCTCGCGGATTTCCTGGAAATCGAGCTGTTCGCTGACCAGCGCGATGAGGAAGTCATGCTCACCCTGCGGGGCGAAGCCGCGAGCGTTGAAGGCGAACAAACGGGCCGTGGCCTGCTGGAGAGAATTCCGGGTGCGGTGTGTGTTGCCCTTGCATTCAGCAACAGATTCCTCGTACTCGGCAAGCCGGCGCTGAATTATTCCGTGGGTGGATTCAACTATCGAGTCAGCCCAGGCTCCTTCTTTCAGGCCTCGCGCTTTCTTAGGCTCGAACTCGTGACTTCGGTAACAGGCGAGGAGCGGGGTGAACTTGCCCTGGACCTCTTCGCGGGAGTCGGGTTGTTCTCATTGCCGTTGGCCCGGCGCTTCAATCGGGTTGTGGCAGCGGAAGCGAACCTCACCTCCGCCTCGGACTTGAAGGCCAATGCGGAAGCGAACGGACTTGCGAACCTCCGCGCGGCTGGCGAAACAACCTACGATTTTTTGCGCCGCTTTGCGCAGGCAGAGCCGGACCTGGTAGTGATGGACCCGCCGCGCGGCGGCGTCGACGCCGGCTCGTTAAAGCTCCTGGCCGCTCTGAGGCCGCGCAAGATTCATTACCTCTCCTGCAGCCCGCCCACCCTGGCCCGCGACCTCAACTTTCTTGTGGGCCACGCCTATCAATTGGACTCCATCGAAATGTTTGACTCCTTCCCGCAGACTTACCACATTGAGTCCCTCGCCAAGCTCACTCGCAACCACCACGCCCGGCCTTAACGCGCATTTCTCACCACGGGCCTGGAAGGGCGGGGCTTCAGCCCCGCCGTTACAAGGCCTTCCTGATTATTCCTGTGTCCCGCGCCCCGCGGTCGCCGCGGCGACCGGCCGCAAGCTGCGCGGGGCGCGGGACCAACAGAGGGCGGGAGCCGCCCTTCCGGCAGCCCCCTAAAAGCGTCCAAACGTGGTGCGAAATCCGGGTTGACAGGCGGCTGAAAAAGCTGGATTCACGGTTGGCAGCATCTTGCTTCCAGTCCGGAGCTTCCGGCGGGATGAGAATTTAGTTTGTGGAGCGCTTGGAGGTGGAGAGTAGTTGCGCTAGAATGTGGGACCAGGAACGGTTTGAATTGTGCAGTAGTCGACAATTCATGCGAGCTTAGCATCAGGAGGTATCTCTCCATGACAACCCGTACCAGGATTCTGTCGCTAGTTTTCGTGGCGGTGGTGGCGAGCCTGGGGGCTTTAGTTGCTCAGGCTCAGAAGAAACCCGCCATTGCTTATCCCGCTTTTCCCAACGATCCCCGTCATTGGAGGCACGTCAAGACCATGGTGATTTTCAGCTCAGAGAACAAATTATTTGACAGGTTTGGAGGCCTCCACAACGTTTACGTGAATGACATCGGCTGGCCCGCGTTAAGGAACGGCAAACTCTACCCGGACGGTTCCATGCTCGCCCTCGAACTCTATGACATCAGCAGCCACGGGGGAGCGATCGAGCCTCGGGGACTGAAGGCCCTCTATGTGATGAAGAAGAATGCCAAGCTTTATCCGGACACCGGTGGCTGGGGGTTTGAGGTTTTCAAGGCCAACGACCAAACACCCACTTTGAAGGATATGAAGCCATGTTTTGACTGCCACAAACCGTGGAAGGACAAGGATTACGTCAAGTCGGAATATATGCAGTAGCGGGTACTGAGGAAGGTAGACTGGACACATGCTCCGCCGGCTGTCCGTCTTTGCGCGGGCAGACGTGCCCGCAGGCCGGGGCAGATGAAGCTGCACTCGCGCGCCCGATGAGATCGTGGCTCACTTAGTGCGCCAAATCCATCGCTGCGCAGCAGTCTATACGCAATCAAAATCCGAAAAGTGAGGTAAACCCATGAGACGATCCCTGTTTCTACTTCTTCCTCTGTTCGGCTGCCTTGTGTGCCCATCCTTCGTAGCCCAGACGTCCACGCCGACGCCGTTCCATTTTCGAAAAACCTACTGGGGAATGCTCAAAGATGAAGTGAAAAAAACAGAGGACCAAAAGCCAATTAAAGAGGATGCTTCGCTGGTCGCCTATACGACCACCGTCGCGCAAAGGAAAATGTTGATCGCATACTACTTCACCGCTTCTGGGCGACTCGCCAAGGCCCGCTATGCTGTGCTCGAAGAGCACACAAACAAGAATGACTTCATCGAAGACTATATGAGTATGAAAGGAAACTTGGTTGACAAGTACGGCGATCCTAAATCGGACACTGTTGTTTGGAAGAATGATCTTTACAAAGACGATGAAGCCCAACATGGGTTTGCGGTTTCACTTGGCCACCTCGTCTATGACGCCGCATGGGAAACCAAAACTACCGACATCGAGCTCCAACTGTTTGGCGACAACTACGAAATACATCTCTTCGCGGAGTACACCAGTAAACTCCTTGGTCCTATCTTCGCGCGAGACCAAAAAGAGAAAGAGAAAAACGAGTTCTGATCTCGATCTCCTCAAAGGGCATTTGAAGCTCGCCGCCCGCGCGCGGACCGGAACATGAAAGGCGACTGACACCCGCCGGGTTCACTGACACACCGCACCGTAGGCTGGCGCATACCCCGCTTTCTGCGCCTCTTTCTGCGTCAAGTATTGTCCCGTTAAGGTGCGACCATACCAAGGTGAATCAGGGCAATGGTATTTCATCGTGCGACTGTTAACCCAAACCTTAACATCGGGCCTGCCTCCCTCCCGCATCTGGGTTTTAGCGCCGGGCGTCGCAGCCCTGGGTGGCGAGTATGGCTGCGCGTTGGGTGACGATGGAGCTTCTGAGGGCCGCAAGTGCCGCGCAATTCCTACGCCAAAGATAAAAAATGCGGCCGTAACTACCAGCACGAGAGCCAGAAAGAGAAGGTGCTGAGGCTTGGGAGAGTACTTGCTCTTGGCAGGGGGTGAGTCCGGGTGGTCGGATTCGATCTGCAGGTCGCGCAAGACCTCGCTTGCGCTGTGGTAGCCCCGGGCAAGGTCAGTATCCATGCATCGTTCAATAATGGCGGCGAGGCCGCTCGGGACTGAGCGAGGCAGCTTCAGCTTCCCCCGCGAACCCGCTACAGTTCGAGAGGGTGGGTCTTCCCCCGTTGCCATTTGGTAGAGAAGGGTTCCAAATGCCCACAGGTCACCCTGCGCGGAGACAAGTTGACCGCGCGGAGATCGCGCGGCTGAGCCAAAATCGACGAACTTGGCCTCGGCGTCCGGGCTGATAAGAACGTTGGAGGCTTTGACGTCCCGGTGGTTTACCCCGTGTTCATGCGCATAGGCTAAAGCTTCGCAGAGCTGAACGGCGAATCGCAGGAGCAGGGTGGGCTCAAGCGGGCCATCCTCTAACTTCTCGACGAGCGATGGACCGTCAACATACTCCATCGCAATGTAGGGGAGATTGCCCCCCTCCGCCTCAACCTCGCCGACATCATAGATGGTGCAGATATAGCGGTGGTCGAGGCAGCTCGCCAGCCGCGCTTCCTGAAGCATCTCTGCCCAGGCGTCCTTGTCGGCCCTGTTCAACACCTTGATGGCTACTCGGCGATCCAGCCGCATATCTCGAGCGAGGTACACGGTGCCGCTTTGCCCGTGGCCGAGTTCATGCTCGATCGTGTAGTGGCCGACCGTTTGGGGCGGCATGGGGCACATCTCTTGTCAGCGCTGGCGCTTCTCCCGTAATCTCTTAGCGCCGTGACGATCTGACTATGTTATTGTCAGTTAGGCTACCACCAGGCCATAACAAAGGCAACAGCGCGCATGAGAAGATACCGGCTGAAATTGTGTTGCTGAGCAATCAGGATGGTTTTTCCAGTGGATCGGTGGGTACAGTTTGGATTTCAGCGCAAAAGGTATTAAACGACTACGGCCTACCTCAAGTGGGTAGGCCGTGGGCAGCGCAAGACAATAAGGCCGAAGCTCCATTGCCCAGCGCTGCTACGATTATAAGCTGCTTGCAACCTTGTGAGCCCAAGGATCAACATAAGTTATTGATAACGCTTATCTTAAATAGCAACAAGGGACTTGACAAGCCCATCGAGTCAACGATGCCATCCTAAAAGCTCCCCAATCGGCCAGATATGATCTGTCATTCCCGCTTCCGTAGCTGGAGTGACGGGCACAGTCTGATGCACGCGACACAAATTGTACCACGCCATGTAAAGAGCAACAGCGGCTTTTAGATGGTCAAGGCTCTTGCCCAAGGCATTCACCAAGCGGGTGAATCGACGAAGGTGCATTCGGAGCGTGAGATTGGGGCGCTCGACATGTTAATATCGGAACGAAGCCCTGATTTTCAAACGGGCCCACTACCTGCGATTCTGTCGACTGTGATTGCGAGTTAGACGGAAGAACATCGATTGACGTGCCCGGAAACCTGCCTTTCTTGGATTGCACCGAAGCAACACAATTTCAGCCACTATCCATGAGAAGCCCCCTGCTCCTAATGGCGGCCAGTTTTGGGCTGGGAATATTTCTGGTTGGTTCCGGGCACACCAACCGCGCGAATCCCTCGCGGCAAATTTCACGCGGCCTTGCGTCTGGGCTGCTTCGGTGGTAGGCTGACTGCTATCAATGCCACCCGTGCGCTGGCTCCGGATGCGTTTGCGGTCGGGGGAAGGCCATGCGGCTACTGTTCGTGCTCGGCTTCAATCCTGTGTCCGCCGTTGTGCTGTCTCTGACGATTATGGCATACCCCGCCTTCGCCCTACCCCGTGTGCCCCGCGTCCGATCGAGCAGCCGCGCAGGGCCGGTCCTTCAAAAAGCGCCGAAAGGAGACTAAGGCTATGAGAAAGTCACTCACGGCTATTCTGCTTGCGCTAGTACTGATGTCCCCAGGCCCGGGACTTTCCACAAAAAGCTCGTCGAGCACGGGGCACAGCAAGAAATCCACCGCAACCACGGGCACCAAGAAGTCAAGCCATCCCAGCAAGAAAGGTCATGTTCTGAGCACCGACAGCAGCGCTCCGAAGGGGGCAAAGGCAAGGTGCGGCGATGGAACTTACAGCTCGGCCAGCGGCAGAGGAGCCTGCAGTCATCACCGTGGGGTCGATGCTTGGCTTGCAGGCCAACCGGCAGAAGACCAACAGAAGAAACAGTAAAAGGGCAGGCGTCCCCCTGATCTTGGCTGCCCAGGTGTTCGCGCTCGCCGCCGACGCCGCCCAATACCGCAGACACGGCAAGGTCTACCTGAACGACTTGAACGCCACGCCGGGCGTTGCCATGACCGCTACCACAGCGGTGATCTGCGCCCCGGACTACGCGAGGCGAGTCCGCAGGGTTCCGCTGTCCGTAAAGAGGCTGGTTTGCGCCGAATATGCTATTCCTGTGTCAAGGTGCAATGGGAGAAACTTCGAGATCGACCATTTAATCCCGCTAGAACTTGGAGGGTCAAACGACATCAAGAACTTGTGGCCGCAACCACTCGCGGAAGCCCGCGAGAAGGACGAATTGGAGGACTGGCTCCATGGGCAGGTGTGCAGCGGCATGGTGTCCATTCAAGACGCTCAGAAAGCCATAGCCCGTGATTGGTTCGCTGCTTGGACGCAAATCCGGCCACGTCGTTGACCACATCGTGCCGCTTGCCTCCGCAGGGCAGGCGGCCGTTCAAACATGGGCCGGCAGGGCGGCCAGAGGGGCCAAGGCCAAAGAGAAAAGGGAACGTGGAGCATGCAATTAACCGAAAGCGCCCACGACGTACGTGGGGATGGCGTGTTTCCCCTTGCCGTCCCGTGGGCTCAGCAGTGAGCATCGCTGACCAAGAAGGAGGCCATTGAATGAAGTACGTTCAGCGGATTGTGTTGTGCATGTTATCCATTGGCATCGTTGCGTGCGGCCGAACAAGCCCACAAACCAAGCCGGAGCCCTCCCACGAGGCTAAGACAAAGCTCGAAGCGTTTCAAGCTAAGACAGGGGTCGTCATCATCAGGGGCTTTTCAGTGATCGGTTCGGTTTCCGGGCAATACAGTGGCAGCGTCTCCGTTGAGAGTAGGGAGTTCTTGGATGCAAGCACCGGCAAGAGAGAGTATGGAATAACCATCCATGTAGCGAAGGGAGGCGAGATAGAGAGAGAAAATACCTCCTACATCGACTATGATGAGATTGAATCGCTCCTTAAGGGCATCGATTACATCTCCAAGGTGAAGAGCTCGGTCACCAACCTCGAAGACTTTCAGGCTGACTACCGCACGAAGGGCGACTTTCAGATCTCCACGTTTAGCGCGCGCAAAGGAGCGATCATGGCGGCGGTGTCGAGCGGAGCCTACGGCGAGGTGAGTACGTACTTCCCGCTATCCAAGTTAGACGGCTTGCGAGACCTGATCGTGAAGGCAAAAGCCAAATTGGACACCATCAAGTGATGCGATGGGGACGCCATGCGTACACGAAAAATTGAAGGCCCCTAACTAGCTGACTCTCAAAGGCGATAGTTTGCCGGAGAGGGTCGGATTCGAACCCACCTAGTCCGGGCACATGGTGCGTTGCAAGCGCAATGGCCCTCGGGCTTTCCATGGCGGCTCTTGGACTGATGACGGCGCTGGTCGCCATCCACCCTTTCTCCCCGCGACTTCCGTCCGGAATCTTGGAGATCACAGCGCTTGATTGCGGCCAGGGTGATTCACTCTTTCTGGTGCTTCCTGACAAAACCACGATGCTGGTTGATGCGTCAGGAACCCGCAACCGCAGCACGAGCGAAGGCGCGTTCCAAGGCCGGCTTTGGGACCCAGGAGAAGATATCGTGTCGCCTTACTTGTGGTCGCGGGGGGTCAAGAGGATTGATGTCGTCGTGCTTTCTCATCCCCACGAGGAACATCTCGGAGGCCTTTTTGCGGTCGTCCGAAACTTCCCGATCGGCGAGTTCTGGCACGCAGCAAATTCTGCTACCCCCGCCTACTCGGGTTTGCTGGAGAGGGTGCGGCAAAAGGGTGTTGCTGAGCGGACGTTGGCGGCGGGAGACGAGCTGGAGCGTGGTGGCGCCATCGTTCGAGCGTTGTGGCCCGCGCGGTCGTGGCGCCCGTCCGGTCTTCCTTCCCATGATGACTCGCTGGTTCTCCGCCTCAGCTACCATGGAGCGAGCGTGCTTCTGCCGGGCGACGTCAGCACCGAAGTCGAGCAAGCACTGCTGGCTTCTGGAGAACCCTTGGAGAGTCAAGTTCTGAAAGTGGCCCGACACGGTTCGAATTCATCCACCAGTCCGGAATTCCTCGCCCGGGTTAACCCTCGCCTGGCCATCGTCACGGGAGGCGCAGGCGGCTTTGGAAACCTGCCCAGCCCGGAAACTCTGGAGCGCTTGCGCGGGCGGGGGATTCGGGTTTTCCGTTCAGACATTGATGGAGCGACGACGGTGCAGATGAGGGACAGTTCTTTGGCGGTCCGCTGCTATCCCGGATTTCTCACCACCCTCTGCCGTTTTGAGTCGGGCGACCGGAAGGGCGGGGTTTTAACCCCGCCGTAAAACGGCTCTCAACCTTCTGTTCCTTTCGCGCCCCGCGCAGTCCCGCGCCTGCGGGACTGCGCGGGGCGCGAGACGTGGGAAAAATCAGAAGCACCGGTAACGGCGGGGTTAAAACCCCGCCCTTCCCGAATCGTAGCGAGAAACTCCGGCTATGGCGCCTTGCCCGCAGATTCAACCACGCCCTCAGCCGGAGCCTCTGCGGCGGGCGCCTTGACTTTCCATGTGCGATAGAGCGAGCGGGACACCTGGGCGCCAAAAAGCATGATGGCCGAGGAAATGTAGACCCAGGTCATCAGGGCCACCACCACCCCGATCGAGCCATAAACCTGGCGGTAATTGAGAAAAGGAAGGAGATGAGTAAACAGCGCGCGCGTCGCTTCCCACAAAAGAGCGGTCAGTAACGCCCCGGGAAAAGCCTGGCGAAAAGCCATAGGGCGGTTGGGCAGCCGCTCAAACAGGACCAAGAACAAGCAGAGCGTAATGCCGAAAGTGGCGGCCACGAAGAGGGCGCGATAGGAGAATTCCACGAGGGGGAGCACAGAGCTTGCAACCCAGGCCCTGAGCCAGGCGTGGGTGTACCTGCGCGTTCCCACGAGGAGCGTCGAGAACAGGGCGAGGAAGCCGAAAATCCCCGCCATCTCCAGGGCGAGAAGCCGCCGTCGCCACCAACTTCGCTGCTTCTCCACCTCCCACGCCCGGTTCAGGGCCCGCTCGATGGGAAGAAAGACGCCCGAAGAGCTCCATAACAGGAGCAGGATTGACAGGATGCTGACCCTCCCATAAGCTCGCGAAATGCCGACCAATTCCCTCATGATGAAATCCGCCTTGACGGGCAGGTAGTGTCCCACCACCAGGGCCAGCCGGCCGTAGAGCTCATAGCGGCGGATAAACAATCCGCTCACAGCCAGAAGAAGGAGCAGCAAGGGGAAGAGGGCGAGCAGACTGTAGTAGGCGATCGAGGCTGAGACCATTAGGGAATTCTCGCGCAAGAAGTTCACCAGCGAGTCGCGGAGCACCTCACGCACTCGCCCCCAGCGCCCGGGGAGCAGGGTCTTTCTTTCCGCCGTAATCTCAGTCGCCATGGTCTCCGCTTGCAGTCCTGCATTCACCTGCGGCCTACGCAATCCGCACCCGCCAGCCTCTATTAGCTTATACTAGAATTGTCTCAAGCAGGGCGAGTTGTGTTCAACTCGCGGGAGAGAGGAGGCCACCGCCTTGGCCAGCAAAGAGGAAATCCTCGAGGAAAACCGAAAGGTAAGGCGCCTGCAAATCGCCGTGGACCTGGTCCTGAACCTGGTTGCTCAATCCGACATTCCCGTGGAGGAGGCCTCGGAACTCGTTGCCCAAACCCGCCGCTTCGCCCTCAACCTTTTCCCGGACAAAGCGCAGGTCTACGACATCATCTACCAGCCCAAGTTCAAGCGCTTACTGGCTGAAAAATACCGAATGGTCTGAGCGGCGAAATTTCCTCGACCGCCTTAGGTGTCCCCACGTAATAACCGTTCCATTCTCGAGTCGGAACCCGCGGCCCCCTCCGGCGGGTGAAGGCGCCAGTGGCGCGGCTTATAGGCTACTGTTGTGGCCTATCTGGAAGCGCACGAGGCCCCGAGTGTGGCAAAATGCCACACTCATGCATCTGCACCGAATGGCCTGAGATTATTCTAATCCATTGAAAACATTTGGATAAGCCGCCGCGGAGGCACGACACCTCAAGAAAAATGAGATGCACGGGACGGATGGAACCCCCGCTCCTTCGGGGGGGCCGGGGTGAGGGGGTTGTTCAGAGACCAATGCAATGGTTATTTTGTGACGACGCCTGACTGCTTTTCTGGGGAAGACTTTTCTGCGACGCGGGTAACGGACTTCAGAGTGGCGGTAATATTCCCGACGGCAATCATGAATTTAATGCGCAAAGGCAGATGTTGATCGTCGTCGCTGAACCAGACCAGCATCCGTCCTTTCCTTTTGAACAAGCCGCTGAAGACTTTGGGCTCCACGCGGATGGCAGAGCGGTTCCCAAGGGGGGTTTGAATCCCTTCACGCGCCTGAACATCAAGAGTCACATCGTAGGTCTTCGAGCCGTCGTTAACCGGCAGGTGAAGGGGCTTGCCGATTTGGAAATCCTGCCTACGCAGATAATAGAAGGCTGTTACCACATCTTCGACACAGTTTGGAATCTCGTTCTCCGCGTGCTTGAGAGGTTCGTTGGGTTTGGTCAAGTCGCGTTCCTCAAGAATCGCCCGCTTTCGCTCGGAATCAAAGACGATCTCAGTTTCCTTATGCCGCCGCCCTTCGTTGATTTTTTTTGAAATCCGTTCGGAGCACAAGGTCCGGGGATTAAAGAAAGAGCGGAATTCGTTCTGGACGTTAAAGAGGAGGGAGACAAAACCTTGAGACTGAGCGGTGGTGGTGACAGTGTAATTGTCCTTTGATTCTTGACCTTCACTCCCCAAAGTTGCGGAGACCGTCCCGGCAGGGAAGATAGACCAGGTAACGTCATAGTTCAAGCGCTCTCCCGGCTCGAAAGGCAAGGATTTTTCTGGTGCAGCCGGAAGGAGGGGATTCGCCAGCGCCAAAACGGCAAGCGTCAACCCTCCGACTTTGAGTAGAGAATAGCGCACGTTTTTAACTTGGACGCTCATGACCGGGCAAAGGTAACCCGCTCAAATTTATCGCAACCACATCTTTAATGCCAGAAAAAGCATGGCCGACACATATCCCGTCGCCGCCTCGTACTCACGGTTCTTGAGGTAAAGCGGCCACTGAAACTTCTCGCGGCCAGCGGGAATCCGGGGCAACTTGGGGAAGAACAGCGGGACTTGCTTCGCGTACGGCTCAAAAGCCTCCGGGAACTCCCGTCGCAGGAATTGCGCTTCACGCTTCATCACCGGCCAGTACACCAAGACGAAGAAGGCTGCGAAAGCTACACCCATGATCCACGAGCGGCCGGCCACCGCGCCCCCCAGCCCCATCACCGCACTTCCAAGGTAAAGGGGATTGCGTGTGTAGGAATACGGGCCGCCTGTGGCGAGCCGCTGGTTCTTGGCAAGGTAACCTGCCGACCACGCCCGCAGCAGGAGACCGGCTAGCATGATTGCCGCGCCGGAAAGCAGCAGTACCACGGATGGCTGCGCAAGGATCAGGTAGGCAGCGGCAAGGGCAAACCCCAACCGTACCCGCCATCGGGAGGCCCAAGTGGCATAGTCCTTAGGCATTGACCCTCGCGAGGCGTGCCTCGATGGCCGCTTGCACGGACTCGACCGAAATACCCTCGATGTAAGTGGCGTTCGAATCCCGGCGTGTGTGATTAACAGGAGCCTGATTGTAAAGGGCGATGTCTGCCTTATTGAAAGGCCCATTGCGCGCCGGGTCAGTGGGTCCG
>Ga0187876_1002761_pt1 | contig 12594 bp, 14 predicted proteins | sample June2016WEW_17_4_FD_133000 | JGI IMG/M metagenome (GOLD analysis project Ga0187876, IMG submission 133000) | Peatland microbial communities from SPRUCE experiment site at the Marcell Experimental Forest, Minnesota, USA - June2016WEW_17_40 | ecosystem: Environmental > Terrestrial > Soil >... | reverse complement strand
GCTCACGATCCTGCAGGTCATCGGGCTCAACTTCAAGAGAGCAATCGGGGAACCTCTGACCGAACTCATCAAGAGTTTCATTGCGTCACGGACCCAGGTGACGGGCGCGGACAAACAGGAACTCGACGCACTGGGCCTACGGCGAGACATCCTCGTCTACGAGATGAGCCGTGACCGAGACGCGTCGCGACGGTTCTTCATGATCTTGGGGCGGCCGGACCCCGGCGTCTAGTGAACCGAACTGGTGATTGGGTCGCGCCCTGATGAGTTCTTAGTGATTCTTTGGTAAGTGGTGAAAAGGGCGCCACTTCTGGCGCTCCAGGAGCTGGAAACGTGCCCACCGGTTCGGCGAGGGGAGGAATCCTCGTCCACCTCACGGGGTACTAGCCCGAGCCTCCGGTATTACCGTTGAATTGCTGAATGGTGGCCTGGGCCCCAGCTTCGCAACCGGCTTGCCATTGAGCGAAGTTGTCATTCGGTCTATCGTCACCGTCCGGCTTGTTGTACAGGAAGGCCGGGTCGCTGACTTGGGTGTTGGAGACCATTTCCGCACGGAGACAACTGGGAGCCGTCTTCACGACGATCCCGACCGTTTGCGCCTGACCCCAGTGATACCCGTCCTTATATGAGCTTTGCGATGCAACGGTGATAATGACAACGACGGCTGCAACAACCGCAACACAAGTGACCAGTCCGAATACCCAGATTCTCCGTCGTCTCAGCTCAGCCTGACGCTGGGCGGCTGGCTTGTTCAGCTCAATCTGCCTTCGCTGCTCAGCCATGGCTGCTCGAACGCTCTGCACATGAGCGTTGCCGGCGAGAATGGCCGCGCGCTCAGACGAGCGGAGCTTGTAATCCATCCATCCACAGGAGCATCGCATGCGATACCCGGCGTGCCTGTCCATCCATGTGAGACGGTGGGTAACACCGCCAACCGTGGCCATAGCTCGGGGTGGGGATGGAGATGGTCTCCGAGGCTTCGCTGGCCTCAGGGCATGCCGCGCATAGCGTTCAAGGAAGCCCACGGCTTGAATCCTATCCCTTGGCAACAGGCTGCAAAAAGCGGCCCAAAACTCGGCTGCGCGGCTCTCCCTGCAGAGGGGCGGCTCCCTGAGTAGAATGTTCGCACAAATGTTCGGAGTCGAGATCGGATCGGAGGGGTGAAGGGTGCCCGTTGATCTCATTTCCCGCCGCCTCCCAGGCGCCGACGCCCCCCTCATGGACCCCGAGGAGGCCCGAGCCTGGCGGGAGACCCGAGCCCAACTCCGCCGGGTTTGGATGAAAGCCCGCAGCGGCCTCCCGCTGACCCCTGACGACTTCCAGCTCCCAGCCCTCGACCAGGACCAACTGCGCAACGCCATCCTCATCCCGGAGGACGCCGGTGACCTTACCCCAGCCGTGGAGGCGATGCTCCGACGGATCCCTGACAACTGGGGGCGGATCATAGGCTGCGACCGGGGTTGGTTCCCCCTGATCGTTCAGCTGGATCACGACCTTGCCCAGCTGGACCCCTCTTATGTCGTCTTCCAGGTCAAGGAGAAATGGGGAGCGCTCCGCCTCTACTTCGAGAGTGCCCCCGAGGTGGCTGAAGCCATGCAAGCGGTCGTGGATAGAGCCACCAAGGCCTCCAGGGGCATCTGCGAGCTCTGTGGGGCCCCTGGCATGCTCATGGAGGACCTCCTTCGGGTGAAGACCCTCTGTCCCAGGTGCGGCCTGGCTGAGGGGCTGCTGCCGGTGGAGGTGACCCCCAAGGGAAAAGGCCGATGAGCCAACCGGACGCGGAGGCAGTCCTGCGGGCCATCCGAGATCGCCATCCTGCACCACCACCGGATGGTCACTCGAAACTGAGAGCCGACTGGGCCCAACTCTGCCAGACGAGCGCCGCGTTTCTCGATGAGGTTGTCAGCCTCAAAGAACAGGCAACGCCCCCAACGCCTGGGAGCCGCCTCGACCGGGAGATCTCCGGTCTCCCCGTCAGGAATCGAGCCGGGCGCCAGATACGGGCGATCCAGACTGCGATCGTCCCAGCTGCGATGAGCCTCAATGTGGCTGCGGATTCCCTCAGAGCCGTGGCAGCAGCGCTGCCCACGGTGGAAACCGTGTTGCCCTTGGAAGTCTTAGCTCGGCATGTTCTTGAGTGCGCCTCCACCGCACTCTGGCTGGTTGATCCTTCCATTGGAAGCCGGGCCAGGGTAGCCCGCATGTTGTTGCTCAGATACGAATCTGGAGTTCAGGAAGTGCGAGCGGCGAAGGCGGTCGGCGCCTCACCCGCAGGCCCCACTTCCGATCAGGTGGCAGCGATCGCCTCAGATTGGGGTTGGCGCCTTCAGAAGAACGCAAAAGGTAGGCCCCTCACCATTGAGGGGCAAACGCTGCCGGTCCACACTGAGCGCGCCAACCAAGTATTGCGACGGATCCAGGCGGCCGGTGCGTACAACCTCTACAGTGGATCCACGCATGCAGAGATGTACGGCTTGTGGAGAGCACTATCGCCACCGATGGATGCCGCCGGCGAGACCTACAACATTATGCACTTCGATTACCTCGCAGCCTGGAATGCTGTGCGAGTCGCGAATCTTTCTGCACTTACGGCGGCCCTAGATTACCGCGACCTCAAAGGGCGCAACACCTCAGAGGTTCAACAGATGATCGGTACATGTGAGACCGCCCTAGCCTTGCTGCATCCCGCTGTTGTACCTGCACCATCCGACGACGACTTCCACGAAGTCTAAGGTCGCACGCCGTCCGTGTTAAGCTGAGAAACATGACGACCCCTCCTGACCTTCCGCTTAGCGATGATGAATGGGCGCGCGGCGGCGAGGAAGCCCTCACTGCCCTCGGAGCTACCCTCACATCCATCGGGGAAAGGTTGGCGCCGGTGATGGAGGCTGTCAAGCAGCTGCAGTTGTCAATGCACTCGTCCTTGCGCTTGCCGCCGCAGGCCTTGCAGAATACCAATTTCGCCAAATTTGCCGCCAACTTTGCAGAGTGGACGGCGCAGTGGCGAAGCACGTTGCCCCCTAACTGGAACTGCTCCTCAGACCGGATAACTATCCGCCGCTTTGTCGAGATCGCACAGACAGACGGACTACCGATCGCGTGGATCCCGCGAGGCGAGCTCGTGGTAGAGCTCTTTGAGGCCGACAACCGCGACGAGCGAGTCAAGGTAGTGGTGCATAACGATACCCGGGTCATCCAGGACTGCGAAGAGGCTCTTGAGGACTCCGCCCAGCCGCGGCTCGATGAACTGCGGCGTCTGGCACTTGCTGGAATCGCGGCTTACAGGCAAGGACATTTTGAAGCGGCTCAAGCCCTAGAGGTGTTGCTGGCGGAGAGCCTCATCCTCGATTTCATCCGAGAGGACCGTAAGAAAGGATCGTATCAACGAGCACAAGCCGCCGCTGAAATCGACGGACGAACATCGGTAATGGCCTTCCGCGAGGCCATCGCAATGGCACCCATCAGCCACTTCTTCGCATACGTCTCCCGGACCTCCGCTGATCCGCCGCCCAGTTGGCCCAACCGACAGGCGTCAGTGCATTTCCCGACGGCTGGGCAATACTCGCAAGCCAACGCGCTCATCGTCATCATGTTGGTTGCTTCCTTAGCCCGGGAGGTAGAGCAGCTGGCTCAAACCGATGAGTGAACCCCGGCTGGCTGCAATTCTTCCACGCATGACAGCACCTCGGCCGAAGCGCCGACTGAGGCCGCCGATTGATCGGGGCCAAGGGCTATTTCCTTCCCAGGGGACACCCGGCCAGTGGCTGAACTAACTCCGTCACACTGGAATCAGTCTGGTGGGCACTGATGCAGCTGAACAGTTCGATCGGCAACGAAGGTAAACCCTGTCGTGCCATGAGGCTGGCGTTTGAAGCCTTTAGCCTCCAAATGAACAGTCCCGACTGGGATAGCAACTGTCTCCTTGCATGCTCCGCATGTGAATGTAGGGGGGAAGAAGTCTGAAGTCACTTGTCAAGTCTTGCACGAATTCGGGCTTGGTAAAGCGGTGTTACGGCTGTGTTGCGCGAACGCGTAGACCGGATCCTCGACCAATCAATAGACTGAAAGGCACATGCCCAACTCTGCAGACCTAGCTGCCTTCACATGGCTGGGCCTTCTCTTGGTGGTGATGGTGGCGTCCCCGAGCCTTAGGGGCAGCCTCGCCGGGATTGCAAGGTGTCTAACCGAGTGGAAGGTATTACTGTCGTTTCTCATTCTTGCAGCTTGGGTAGTGGGCGAAGTCAGCCTAGGCATACGGCTATCCATTTGGAATTCGTCTTTTGTTACCAGCACGATAATTTGGTATGTCGTGGTCGCGGCTTGGTCATTACTGAGCAACACCGATCTGGGTGAAAAGGACCACTATCTGACAAAGCTGATTCTGGCTGCATTCGCCCCCGTAGTATTCGTAAGCGTCTTCCTGAGCCTAGCACCGCCCAACTATATCTTCGAGCTAATCTTGCAGCCTGTAGTTGCCTTCCTTCTAGCGTCGTATTTCCTGGCCCAGCACAGAAGTGAGGCCGCCGCGCGAAACTTGTTTGCAGCACTGCTCATCGGCGTCTTCCTAGTGTTGGTGGGCTCCGTTGCAATGAGTCTATTCCAGGACCGGCATACGGAGAATTGGGGGCAAGTGTGGCGAGAATTCGCCCTGCCTGTGTGGTTGAACGCCGGAGTGCTTCCGCTTATCTATATGGCGGGATTGGTGGCTTCGTATGGTCAGGCACTAGCAACGGTCAAGATCTTCGGAGGGAGGTCTCGTGCTGAGCGGTTTCCACTTGCCCTTGCCTTGGTTTGGAGTTTCGGCCTTGCTGGCAGACAGGTCACCCTCTTCATGCAGAATGCCTCCTTCGAGTTCGCTCGTGCCGGAGGGTTTCGCGAGGCTCTTCGGGTAGTCAAGAAGTACCGGGAAGTGAAAAGCGAGGTGGAGGAGGACGACGACGCGATTCCCGATTGACGAATGTCTTACAGTAGGGTGCCGGTGTGGTCCAGAAGAGTTCGTCAGGAGTTGTCAATATCCTCAACGCGAGAGAGGGAACGCAAACGACGAGGAAGATTGGCCTCAGCCGTTGCCCTTGCCCGGGTTAGCATTTCCTCAGAGAGGACCCCAGCGCCAACCATCTCTGCGACGAGTGCCTCGACGAACTCCATGGAAAGGGCGCCGGAGCGATAGAGGTTCCCGAATTCCGCAAAGGGGTTGATGTCGAGGTGCAGCTCCGCCGCATCTTCAACGAGAATAAGGTGCTGCTTGATCTCGGCGTCGGTGGAGGACCATTGGCAAGTGCCGAACCGCATGCGACGAGGCGTGTCTTGGATTCCATGCCGGATGACCTGATGGTAGCCGCCATCGTCCGGTGAGATTAGGAGGGCTTGGAGCCGGCCGTCAACAGCGGCGCTGGTCGTGACCTTGCAGGTCAGTGTTATTCCACCATTCTGAAGCGTCTCTTCAAAGAAGTAGGGACTGAGGTCGAGGTCGTCAATGGTTAGAAGCTCGCACTTCAGATTGTCGGCTTCAGCAAGGACAAGACTGACCGATGTCGAGCCTTGCCGGTAAGAGGAACTTCGCATCTCGAAGTTAGCATCGGCTCCGTCTATGGAGCCGTGGATTGGTGCCTGCGGGGACACCGCGCTGAGCTCGGCGAGAGCGGCAGCTTGCTCTGGGGGCGAGGACAAGAAGATCTGTCCGGTGAGGATCTGAAGGTTACGCCCGGAGTGCAGGGAAGCCTCTGTCGAGATCCCCTGGATCAGGAGAGGAACTGATCGCCCGAGAACCTTGAGGGTCACTTGGGGTGCGGTATTCACAGGCTAAGACTAGCACACATATGTTCCCCTAGAGGGCCTCCTCCAGTACCCCCCTGGACTGGCCTCCAGTGCCCCCAGGGCCCCACCCCCCGTGGTCGCAGGGCTAGCCGCCCGTTGGTCCTCCTCTATGCCCGAGGGGACCTGGACCCAGGAGGTAGCGGTTACAACACTCTCACAGCCTTTGGGGCCAGTGGTACCTGTGGTACCATAGGACCCATGGACACACAGAGCAAAACCGTCAGAATCTCCCAAATCGGCATTCGGTTCAAATCTCGGGAGGCAAGGGATCAGTGGGGGTACATCCTGAATATCGCGGAAGATGGGTCGCTCCCAATCGTCCAGCATGAGCGGATCGGTCGGCGGGAGCCGGTTGTCCTAGTTCGACGAGATGTCTTGAACAAGGCTCTGAGGGGGGTTGGGAGGAAGCCCATCCTGTCGAGCGTTCACGAGGGCTCTGTCTCCCTCTGGATTGATGGCGTACCGGTACACGCTATTGGAAAGACTTTGGACGAAGCCGAGGAAGCATTCGTTGAAGCGCTGCTTGATTATGCCGATCTGTGGATGAAGGAGCTGAAGCACGCTCCAAATCATCAAGGAAACTGGGCCTGGGTCCAACTCGCAATGTTATTTGCTAGCGAGCCTGAATTGCTTCGCAGCGAGCTCTTCCCAAACGACTGAGATGCGCCCGATACCTCACCGGGCTCATCTGAAGTTCGTCCAGCAAGAGGGTTGGCTCGCGAAGGGAACGGCAAGGTCCAACGCAAAGCAAGGCGATCACGAGCGTTATTCACTGGCGCTGGAAACCGGCGAAGTCCTCTATACCAGAGTGTCGCATGGACCGGGACAGATTGATGACCAACAGGTCATCCAAGCTATTCTCCATGACCAACTGCAGGTTTCCGAAGCGGAATTCTGGGCCTGCGTGAACAGAGGAATTCGTCCATCGCGCCCGAAAGCGGCGAGCCCCGCACCAAAGGGAAAGGTTCTTGATCCGAAGCTTCTCGGGAATCTCATCAGGAAAGTTGGAATGACGCCTGCGGAAATTGAGCAGCTAAGTCCGCAGGAGGCGATTGACCGTTGGAAGCAGTACTTGATCGAGGGTGGCAAATAGCAGCCAGCACGGCGTTCTTCTAATTGCGCGGCTTTCGGTTCCCTCAACACTTCAGGTTGCAAGGAGAGGTGCCTGGTCGGGCGTACCCTCAAGCGAGCGAACAAACCCCGTCCTGGTAGAGGCTGCTGGCCCCCACCTGGGACCGGGACAAGCGGATCCAGCAACTATGGCGAGAACCAAACGCCTTGATTGTCGGTGTGTGAACCACCGTCAGCAGGGTGTGTAACCCCACCCCGAAACGAGGGTTTGAGCTCACACCTGAACTCACTTTCCGCTACCGTAAAACAACCCCTGTCTCGACCCGACTCCGAACTCGTCGCGAATACGCAACATCGGTTGCGGGAGACCCCCCGGAGGTTGGCCGGGAGATCTGGCGGCTGGGATCAGTCGAGGCGGTGGTTGCCGAGACTGCCGACCATCTCGGGGTCACGGTGGTCGAAGAAGAGGGACGAGCCGGTGTCCAAGCCAGCGATCCGGCCCATCTCATCGGCGCTCAGGTCGAAGTCGAAGACGTCGAAGTTCTCGGCGATGCGGTCGGGCCGGACGGACTTGGGGATGACCACGACCTCTCGCTGGATTAGCCAGCGCAGGACCACCTGGGCGACAGTCTTGCCGTGAGACTGGCCGATGCGGCTGAGGGTTGGGTCAGTGAAGAGGTTGTTTCGGCCTTCCGCAAAGGGTCCCCAGGACTCGACCTGAACTCCGCGCGTCCGCATGAGCTGTTGATAGTCCTGGCGCTGGAAGAACGGATGCGTCTCGATCTGGTTGACGGCGGGCGCGACTTCATTGTGATCGATGAGATCGACGAGCCGGTCAGGGTAGAAGTTCGACACCCCGATCGCCCTGATCAGATCTTCCCGGTGGAGATCTTGCATGGCTCGCCAGTAGCTGTAGTAGTCGCCGAGGGGCTGGTGGATGAGGTATAGGTCGAGGTAGTCCAGGCCGAGGCGCTGTCGCGACCGGTCGAATGCCTTCTTCGTGTTGGCTTCGCCGGGGGCGTCTTGGATCCACAGCTTGGTGGTGATGAACAGCTCTGGTCGGGGGATGCCGCTGCTCTTGATGGCCCGGCCAACCGCGTCCTCGTTCTGGTAGGCGGCGGCGGTGTCGATGTGGCGGTAGCCGGCGGCAAGAGCGTGGGTGACGGCTTGCTCGGTCTGGTCGGCGGGGATCTGGTAGACGCCGAAGCCGAGGATCGGCATCTGGACGCCGTTGTTCAAGGTGACTGTCTGCACGATTCTCCTTCCAAGGTGCTGCAGGATCTGGGCGGGCGTCGGCTGCCGGTGAGGTCGGCCCAGCTCAGGTGTGGTGTACTCGTGGCACCAGCCGCACCGTGACCCGGTGAGCGTTGGCACCGACCACCGGCTCGACGAAGCGGGGTCCGTAGCGGTCGTACTTGGCGTGGTAGGCGGCGTCGATGGTGGCGTGCGCGACTGCGTCGGCCTGCCCGAAACTCACATCTCGTTCGACCCCACCGGCGCGGATGCGACCGGCGCCGGTGGCCGTGGCCCTGCGGTACCACGGGTTATCGGGCCCGTAGGCAGAGCGGACGTAGAGGTCGTCGCCGACGCGGACCACCCACATGGTGACGTAGGACCGCAGCGAGCCGTCGCGGCGCCGGGAGGCCAGCTGGAGCTCGTCGGCCGCGCCGATGCGCTCGAGCTCGTCCGGGGACCAGCCAGATATGCTGTCGGTGGAGCGCTTGGCGGGAGTGTCCATAGGTGCGGTTCCTCTCCGGGATCTTCAGCGGCGTCGGGCGGCGGGCGCAAGCCAGGGGATGCTCCAGCCGTCGTCAGCCGGGTTAAGGGTCACGCCAGGCGCCACGATGCGATCGATGGCGTCGAGCAGTTCGTCGCTGAGCTGCACCTCGGTGGCGGTCAGCTGTGATTCGAGGTGCTCCATAGTGCGAGGCCCGATGATCGCCGCGCTGATCCCCGGGTGGCGCAGGACGAAGGCGATGGCGAGCTCGATGAGGCTGATCCCAGCCTCATCAGCAAGCCTGGCGAGAGCCTCGGCCGCCTCGAGCTTGCGCTGGTTCTCCGGCAGGGACAGGTCGAAGCGGTTGGCCAGTCGCTGGCGGGCTGGCGACATGGGCCCGGCCGGTTCGTCCCTGCGGTAGCGACCGGACAGCCAGCCGCCGGCCAGGGGGCTGTAGGAGAGGACGCCCATGCCGTAACGGGCGCACGTCGGCAGCACATCCTTCTCGATCCCGCGGGTGAGAATGGAATACGTGGGCTGCTCGGTCCGGAATCGCTCCAGCCCCCGCCGATCCGAGGTCCACTGGGCCTCGATGATCGCCGACACGGGCCAGGTGGAGTGCCCGACATAGCGGACCTTGCCCGCCCGCACCAGGTCGGTGAGCGCCCCGAGGGTGACCTCGAGGTCGACGTCCGGGTCGTAGCGGTGTACCTGGTAGACGTCGATCCAGTCGGTGCCAAGCCGGCGCAGCGAGCTCTCCACCTCGGTCATGATCCAGCGGCGGCCGTTGCCCCGCCGATTGGGGTCCTCCCCCATGGGCATGTGCACCTTGGTGGCCAGCACGATCTGGTCGCGCCGCCCCCCGATAGCCTTGCCGACGATCTCCTCCGACTCGCCGGCCGAGTACACATCCGCGGTATCGATGAAGTTGATCCCCGCGTCGAGGGCCCGGTGGATGATCCGAATGCTCTCGTCGTGGTCCTTGGTGCCCCACTCGCCAAACATCATGGCGCCGAGGCACAGCTGCGAGACCTGGACGCCGGTGCGTCCCAGTGGTCGAAACTCCATGATCGTCCAGTCCTTTCAGTATCGAGTCAATCGGTCGGGTTCCACCAAGACGGCAACGCGCATCGCTACCCTTCCTGAGTGAGCGGGGTGGCGGACGCGTATTCCTCGTCGGTGACGTGCTCTCCCCACGTCGCGCTCGTGCCCCCCTCGTCGACCTCGACCATGGAAAGGTGGGTCATGAAGCGGGTGGGGGAAGCGCCGTGCCAGTGATCCTCACCCGGTTTGAAGAAGACGCTGTCACCGGGGCGAACCTCCTCAACCGGACCGCCGCGACGCTGGGCGCGCCCGAGGCCCTCGGTGACGTAGATCGTCTGCCCGTTGGGATGGGTGTGCCAGGCGGTGCGCGCCCCGGGGGTGAAGTGGACGCTGCTGGCGCTGAGGCGCGACCCCGGCGAGGGCGCCGCGACGGCGTCGACGAACACCGCCCCGGTGAACCACGCCTTCGGTCCCGCCATGGTCTCGATGCTGCTGCGTGTGATCCACATCTCGGTCCTCCCTTGCTACGGTGCGACAGAGGCCGAGCGCTGCACCGCCGGCTTCCCCGGTTCGCGCGACCCAGGCCACTCGCGACGCCCGTGGCCCCTGCCCACCACGTCATGAGCCTTCATGGCACCACTATGCGTCAGGTGCTATCCTGTCACAAGGTGTCGATTTATCCTGGTACGAGTACCACCACCCGAGCCGAGCTTGGCGACTTCCTGAAGAACCGCCGGGCCCGCATCTCGCCGGCGACCGTCGGGTTCCCGAGCGGTCAGCGCCGCCGCACCCCGGGGCTGCGCCGCGAGGAGGTCGCCGATCTCGCCGGGGTCGGGCTCACCTGGTACACGTGGCTGGAGCAGGGCCGGGACATCCGGGTGTCTCCCCAGGTGCTGAGTTCCATCTCCAGAGCGCTGCAGCTGGAGCCGGCGGAACGCACCCACCTCTTCCGCCTTGCCGGTCACCCGACGCCCTCACCCGAGCCGGTTGACGACTCGCTGTCTCCTCGGCTGCGGCAGGTGCTCGCCGCCTGGGACCCGTTCCCGGCGCAAGTCTCCGGCCGCCGCAGCGACATCCTGGCCTGGAACCGGGCCAGCGAACTTGTCTATGGCTGGTCGCATCTGCCCGAGCACCGGCGTAACACGCTCTGGTGGGCGTTCATGGTCCCGGAGACCCGCATGCTGATGGTCGATTGGGACCACGAGGTGGCGCTCGCGGTGGCGGGCTTCCGCGCGTACGCGGGCCGCGATCTCGTCGAGCCCGACTACCAGGAGCTCATCTTCGAGCTCCTCGAGGGCAGCGCCGACTTCGCGGCGATCTGGGCCCGGCAGGACGTGCGGGGGCGCCAGGAGGGACGAAAGCGGCTCCTCCATCCGGAACTCGGCCGTCTTGACGTCGAGTTCACGATCTTCCAGGTGGCCGAGCAGCCATCGCTGCGCCTCTACCTCTACACCCCCGCCGACGATGGCAGAACCGAGGCCAAGCTGCGCGAGGCCATAACGGCACGACCGGCTCCGGCATCGACCACCTGAGGTCGACACCCGGGTCCGTCCTTCCGCGGCAGTGATGGTGTCGAGGGTGGCCCGCGTGCGAGCCCGGGTCACTGCGCGCCGCGGCTACCACCCGGGCGGCGGCGGCTGATGCCTCGGGCCATGGGGCTTCGGGCCCGGGCCAGGGCCCCACGGCCCCGGCCCCTCAGGCCCGTGCGGTGGCGGGGGTAGATGTCCCTCGGGGTACTGCTCCTCGTCCATACCGCTGACCTCGCGGAAGGCCTTGCGCTGGTAGAGGATGCGCAGGGCCAGCTCCGTGAGGGCAGCCCCGCCGCGATCCTGCCCGGCCCCCCGCACCTCGCGCTCGGCGAGCTGCTTGAGCATCTGGAGCCCATCCAGGGAGACCCCGGAATCCACCAGGCGCTTGGTGAGCCGGGCAATCGCCGTGTCTCGCGGTGAGTAGCGCAGCTTCCCGTGCTCGCGGGTGGGGCTGATCAGGCCGAGCTCCTCCCAGTAGCGGAGTACCCGGGGGGTGACCCCGGTCCGCTCTGCCAGCCGGGGGATGGCGACCAGCTCGTCCTCACCGCCGGGGGGCGGTGGCGGTGGGGGAGGGGGTGCTTGATAATCTGCCATCATCGTGTAAGATTACCTCATCCGGTGGGCGGGCGTCGGTAGCCCGCCCGAGTTCACCACCCGGGAGCGCATAGCCATGCAGGTCGAGGCCACCCTCGCACGCCCTCTCGGCGCCATCCGAAGCGCCAGGATATCGGCACATCGTGATCCCGTGCGAACCGGGGTCTGGGTGGCGGCGCTGGGACTTGCGGTGGCCACCGCCCTGGTGCGCCACAGCTCCCTGCTCGGTGCCGCCGGCACCACCTGGCCGGTGTTCCTGACCCTGGCGGCGGTGATCGCCGGGGGGCTGGCGCTCGACGGCGTGGGGCTCTTCCGGCTGCTTGCCCGCCTGGTCATCCCGGCGGCTGCTCCTCGCTGGTTGGTGACCGCGGGCGTGCTCGGCTTCACCGCGCTGCTCAGCGGGCTGGTGAACCTCGACGTCGCCGTGGTCGTCGCCGTGCCCGTGACCCTCGTCGTTGCCCGGGAGCGGGGGCTGCCCGCCGGCCGTCTCGCGGTGGCCGCCGCCCTGACCGCCAACGCCACCTCGTTCCTCCTGCCCACCTCCAACCTCACCACCTTGCTGGTCCTGGATCATGCGCCGCTCGGGGCCTGGGCATACCTCCGCGACAGCTGGCTGGCCTGGCTGCTGGTCGCAGCACTGACCGTGGGGGCACTCTCCGCGCTTGCGCACGCCAGCTGGCGCGCGGACGCTGCTGTTGGTGCTGACGCCAAGGCGACTGCTCGCGGTCTCGCGCGCTCCTTGACACGGAGCCGAACCGACGTGTCGGGACCGAGTGCCTCTGCCCCTGCAGCTAGCCTTGGCCGGGCGGCCCTGGCTCTGCT
>Ga0187876_1002759_pt1 | contig 12596 bp, 5 predicted proteins | sample June2016WEW_17_4_FD_133000 | JGI IMG/M metagenome (GOLD analysis project Ga0187876, IMG submission 133000) | Peatland microbial communities from SPRUCE experiment site at the Marcell Experimental Forest, Minnesota, USA - June2016WEW_17_40 | ecosystem: Environmental > Terrestrial > Soil > Wetlands... | reverse complement strand
GTTGCCGCGCAGCAATCGCCGCCGAGTGTGCGGATCGACCTCGAGCAGGCGATTCAGATGGCGGTGGCGCACAACCATTCCTTGAAGGCCGCGCGAACCCAGATTCAGCAAAGCGAGGCAGAGGAAATCACCGCGGCCCTGCGGCCCAACCCCGTGTTCACTTACGACGACCTGTACGTGCCGATCTTTAATCCCGGCCAATTTTCTGCCAACTATCTCGACTCGACCACGGAGTTTGACCTGGGAATAAGCTATATGATCGAGCGCGGGCACAAGCGTCAAGCCCGCATTCAGGCGGCCAAGGATCAGACCTCGGTGACGCGCTCGCAGGTGAGCGACACGGAACGGGGACTGACGTTTAACGTGGCCCAGCAGTTCGTCGGCATCCTGCTGGCCAAATCGACTCTGCAATTCGCGAATCAGGATCTGGCCAGCTACCAGCAGACCGTGAATCTCAGCTCGGAGCAGTATCGAGCGGGGGCCATCAGCGAAGGCGATCTGCTGAAAATCAAGCTGCAGTTGTTGCAGTTTCAGATGGACGTCTCGCAAGCCCAGTTGAGCTTGGTGCAGGCTTCCGCGAGCCTGCGGGCGCTGCTCGGGTACGATGCGATTGCGGCGGGATACGACGTGGTGGGCGACCTGGCTTACGAGCCCTTGAAGCTCAATCAAGAGGACCTGCAACTCAAGGCGCTCGAACTGCGGCCGGACTACGTGGCGGCGCAGCGCGGCGTGACCGCCGCCCAGAGCCAGTATTCTTTGGCGAAGGCGAACGGCAAGCGCGACTTGACCGCCATGTTCGACTATACCCACGTTTCCTCGACCAACAACGCCGGACTGACCCTCAGCATCGAAATTCCGGTCTTTGACAAGAACCAGGGTGAGATTGCGCGCACCAATTACGCCATCGGCCAGGCCCAGGAGACCAAGACCGCCGCCCAGGAAACCGTGATGACCGACGTGGCCAACGCGTACGAGGCCTTCCGGATCGGTGACCAGGTGATGCAGCTTTACCTCTCCGGCTATCTCCAGCAGGCGCAGGATTCGCGGGACATTAGCGAATACGCCTACAAGCGCGGCGCCGCCAGCCTGCTTGACTTCCTGGATGCGGAGCGCAGCTACCGCGCTACCCAATTGGCCTACCGGCAGGCCTTAGCCACCTACATGCTGGCCATCGAACAGTTGCGAGAAGTTGTTGGAACGAGGAAACTGCAATGAAAACAGCAAGCAAAACCCTCGGATCGAAAGCGCCACAGGCGCTCTGGAGTGCGGCAGCTTGCTGCCGCTTTCGCGCAGGCCAGCTTGCTGGCCGTGCACTCGAGCGCGTCACGTTGAACGGTGAAGCGCGAGCAGGCTCGCTAGAGAAAAGCGGCAGCAAGCTGCCGCACTCCATAGCGATTCCCCTAATCCTCGCGGGATTGCTCTTCCTGTCAGGGTGCGGGCAGCACGGCGCAGACTCCGGGGCCTCTTCAGTTCCCTTCGGTTCTGCTCCGGGCGAGGAAGCCAAAGCGCAATTGTTCACCGTCCCCGCGGAGCAGATGGCGCACGTCGAGGTGACACCGGTGGAGGTGACGCGGTTGCCTCGCGTGCTTCGCCTGACCGGTTCGGTGGCCTACAACAATTTCAAAACCACGCCGGTCATCACGCAGGTAAGCGGCCCGGTTTCGCGGATTCTGGTTTCACCCGGCGAGGTGGTCCACACCGACCAGCCCATGCTTTATGTGAGCAGCCCGGACTACGCGCAATTGCGGTCCACTTATCTGAAGGCTCGCGATGCACTGGAATTGGCGGAGAAGAGCTATAACCGCGCTAGCGACCTTTATGCGCATCATGCGATTGCCGAGGCGGACTTGCAGCAGGCCGAATCGACGCGAAACCAGGCGAAAGCGGACCTCGAATCGGCCCAGCAGTCGTTGAAGATTTTGGGGATCAACCAGCTCGATCGTTTGCTCAAGGACCCGGTTTCACCGGAGATTCCCGTCCTCGCGCCCCTGGTCGGGGAAGTGGTGGAAAGGCTTGTTGCCCCCGGCCAAGTGATCCAAGCCGGCGCCACACAATGTTTCACGATCTCTGACATGACCACGGTGTGGGTGCTGGCCAATGTCTATGAGCACGACCTGGGATCTGTCCACCTCGGCGACGCCGTGGTGATCCAGACCGACGCTTATACTAGCTCCTTCAGCGGAAAAATCTCCTATATCGCTACGGCCTTGGACCCCAATTCCCGAACCCTCCAGGTGCGGATTGAGACCAATAATCCCGAGAAGCGGCTGAAGCGGGACATGTATGTGACCGCTATCGTCCACGCCGGAGTGACGGAAGGCGCGCTCACGGTGCCTGACGCCGCGATCCTTCGCAACAATGAGAATCAACCGTTTGTGTACGTAGTGGAAAATGCCGGCCAGCCGCAGCAGTTCGCGGAGAGGCTGGTCACCCTCGGAGATAGCCAGCAGGGCAGGACGCAGGTCCTGACCGGACTGCGCGCCGGCGAACGAGTGGTTGCCGACGGAAGCTTGTTCTTGCAATTCGCGAACTCGTACCAGAGGTAGGGAATAGGGAACAGGGAATAGTAAATTGTGAATAGTGAATTAGGAATGGTGACCCGAAGGGCAAGGGGGTATGGAAGGTTGGCTAGCGCGTTTGGCTACTGGGGTAACCGTTTCCTTCTGTCTTCTCGCTGTTCCCTGTTCCCTATTCCCTTTTCCCTGCAACTGACGACTGCCGACTGACAACTGATAACTACTCATGATTCATCGCATCGTTCAATTTGCATTAAACCAGCGGTTCCTAATCGTGATGATAACTGCCTTTATGGTTGTGGCGGGAATCATCGCATTCCAACGCATGCCGGTGGACGCTTACCCGGATCTCTCCCCGCCCATGGTGGAAGTCATCACGCAATGGCCAGGGCACGCCGCGGAGGAAGTCGAGCGGCTGGTGACCTTGCCCATCGAAGTTGAAATGAACGGAATTCCTCGTCTGGTATTCAAGCGGTCCATTTCGCTCTACGGACTCTCGGACGTCATCCTTACGTTTGAGGAAGACGCAGACGATTATTGGGCGCGTCAGGTGACGTTTGAGCGGTTGAGCGACGCCACTGTTCCCAGCGGGGTGACGCCCTCGCTCGCTCCCCTCTACTCACCCAGCGGGCTTGTGTATCGCTACATCATCGAAAGTCCGGACCACTCGCCCCAGGAGCTCAAGACCATCGAGGATTGGGTGCTGGAGCGAGCGTACAAATCGGTGCCGGGTGTGGCCGACGACTCCGGGTTCGGCGGTACAGTGATGCAGTACCAGGTGCTGCTGGATCCCGCTCGGGTTTATGGATATCACATCACCATTCCCCAGGTGATTCAGGCTCTCTCCGCCAACAACTCCAACGCAGGGGGCGGATTCTATTCACAGGGCGGCCAGTTCTACTACGTGCGCGGGCTCGGGCTGGTGCGCGACACCAAAGACATCGGCGAGATTGTCGTCACCAGCGTGAATGGCGCACCCGTGCGGATCACCGATATTGGCGAAGTGGCGATGGGATACGCGCCGCGCCTCGGTGAGTTCGGCTTCCAGAAGAACGATGACGTTGTCGAGGGCGTTATTCTGATGCGCCGGGGCGAACAGACCCAGAACGTTCTAAAGGGAGTGGAGGAGAAAACCAAGGAGCTGAATGAGCAGGTACTCCCCAAAGATATAAAGGTCCGCCCCTACTACGACCGCAGCGACCTGGTGAAGCTGACTACGGACACCGTTGAGGATAACCTGCTTCGGGGCATGGTGCTGGTGCTGATCGTGCTGGTTTTCTTTCTGGTGAGCTTCCGTGCCGCCCTGATCACGGCGCTCACCATTCCTTTGGCTCTGCTCTTTGCTTTCATTGTTCTTCATGCGCGCAATATCTCCGCAAACCTGCTTTCCATCGGTGCCATAGACTTCGGCATTATCATTGACGGTACGGTGGTCATGGTGGAGAACATTTACCGTGAGCTGGGCCTTCGCCACGGCACGGATTACAAACTGCAGGAGGTCATCATCGCCGCGGCTCGCGACGTGGACCGTCCGATTTTCTATTCTGTGGCCGTCATCATCGCAGGCTATCTTCCCATTTATGCGTTGCACGGACCTTCCGGTATGCTGTTCCACCCCATGGCGGATACGATGTCCTTTGCCCTGATTGGCTCCTTGATTCTGGCGCTGACACTGGTTCCGGTCATGGCGGCCTACTGGTTTCGGGCGGGAGTGAAAGAGAAAACCAATCGTGCTTATGAATGGTTCAAGCAGGAATATGCTGCGGAGCTGAACTGGTGCCTGGACCGCCCGAAACTAACCATGCTGATCGCCACGCTCATCTTCGCCGCCACTTTGCTGCTTGTCCCTTATATCGGCGGCGAGTTCATGCCTCACCTGGACGAGGGCGCTCTGTGGGTTCGGGCCACGATGCCTTACACGATCTCCTTCGAGGAGGCCGCCAAAGTTACGCCCGAGATTCGCGATATCCTGATGTCCTACCCTCAAGTGACGGTCGTGGGATCGGAGTTGGGCCGGCCGGACGATGGAACTGACCCCACCGGCTTTTTCAACGTTGAATTCTATGTGGGGCTGAAGCCTTACGGCGATAAAGCCTGGGCAGGATCGCTTCATACCAAGGCACAGCTCACGGACTCACTCCGTGATCGACTCAAAGCTTTCCCCGGCATTATTTTCAATTATACCCAGCCGGCTGAGGACGCCGTCGATGAAGCGTTGACGGGCCTGAAGAGCGCGTTGGCGGTAAAAGTCTATGGCTCGGACTTGGGTGTCCTGCAAGAGACAGCGCTAAAGATTAAAGAAACGCTTGCCAGAGTCCCCGGATTTTCGGAATTGACAGTCGTGCGCGAGCTTGGCCAGCCGAGCCTCTTGATTGACGTCGACCGGGCGAAGATCGCCCGCTACGGAATCAACGTCTCGGATGTGGAGGCCGTGATCCAGGCAGCCATCGGCGGGCAGGCCGCCACACAAGTCATTCAGGGCGAGAAGCTGTTCGACCTCGTGGTGCGCATGCGGCCGCAATTCCGCGAGAGCGCCCAGGAAATTGGGAATCTTCTGGTGGGAACCCCTGCGGGTCAGCAGATTCCCTTGAAGCAACTTGCGGCCATCACGCAAGGAAACGGCGCTTCGTTTATTTATCGCGAGAACAACTCGCGCTACATCGGAATCCAGTACAGCATCGTGGGCCGCGATCTCGAGCGGGCTGTGGAGGACGGGCAGAAGGCCGTGCGCAACGCAGTGCACTTGGCGGCCGGGTATCGTCTGGAATGGGGGGGAGAATATAGCGAGTTCCTTGCCGCCCGGGCCCAGCTCGTGGTCATTGGCCCTATCACGGTGCTGCTCATCTTTCTCATCCTCTTCGCGCTCTACGGCAATTTCAAGTTTCCCGTCATTGTGGTGCTCAGCGTCGTTATGACGGAACCGGTGGGAGCGCTGCTGGCCCTCAAGCTGACCCACACTCCTTTTAGCGTGTCTTCCGTTCTGGGCTTGCTGGTGCTGATGGGCGTCTCGGTTGAGACGGCAGTCATCGATGCTTCCTACATCAACAAACTGCGCTTGCAAGGGGATGAAATCCGCAAGGCGACCTTCGAGGCCTCCCTGGTCCGACTCCGGCCCATCATGATGACGGCTTTGGTTGCCTGCCTGGGGCTTCTTCCCGCGGCGCTCTCGACGGGCATCGGCTCGGACTCGCAGAAGCCTTTTGCCATCGTCATAGTCGCCGGCTTGATTTCCCGGCTGTTCCTGGGGCGCATTGTAAGTCCGGTGCTTTACCAGTTGGTGGCCCGCGAGGGTGACGTCCTGCAGGTCTAGTGGGGCGATAAAGTGGGCGCCTGCGTGCCTGATGGGCAATCCCTAACGTCACGGTAGCGGGATGCTGTACAGGTTGCGGTGGACGGAGGTGCGCGTGAAAACGTAGACCGACGTGGTGGCCCCCGGCGAGATCACCTCATCAATGACCTTCACGCCGGGAAGGCCTTTCACATCCTCTGGAGAGTTGATGCCGGAAGGCGGGAGTGGCGGGAGGTCCTTTCCGTGCGGTACGGGCAGGACTAGAGTACGCGCGCGACCACTACGACTACCCATCTCGATAAGCGCCACGTAGAAGAGTTTTCCTGCGCGATCCCACCGACCGCTGCACACCCCCGCGCATATCCTGACAGGCGCACCCCCGTGAACGGGATAGGCCCACAGGGCGGCAGTGATTTCTTCATTGGGAAGCGGCGCACCGGCGACGAACCATTCGCCATCCGGAGCGACGCTGAAGAAGTCCAGAACCGGATTCGCCAATACCTTCTGGCGCCCAGTCCCGTCCTCTTTCACGCGGTAGATGAAGTTGGAACCGCCCTCCGCCGAACGGAAGAAAATGTCGCCGCCGGGCCCGAAAACCGGGCTGTCGTCGCTCGTGGAGGAGGGAATCTGCCGGGGAGGGAATCGGCGGTCCAGAGACGCAATCCACAGACGAGATTCACCATGCGTGCCCTGTGCGGCAAATACTATCCACCTGCCATCAGGTGAAATGTCGTACCCGGTCACCGCGAACCCTGGAAGAAGCTGCTCGGAGCGCCCTCCTCTCAACTCGACAGCCCTCAACTCCCCGCTCTCGACAACCCCTCCCCCCGAAGCCCCGCTGGTGAACGATCTCGTGCTCCCTCGCGGGCGCACCAGGTAGTAAGCCTTCGTACCGTCGGGAGAAAGGAAAGGCCATTCGGCGAAGCCTTCCGATGAGATCTGGCGCTCGCCATTCGAGTCACGAATCCAAATCGCGCTCTCTTCCATGCCTACCGATGTCACGAGCGACCGCCCCTCGGGGCCTATCGCAACGCCTTCCTCTTCCGTGGGGCCGGAGGTTACTTGCTCCGGCTTGCCATCGGGAGATCGCTGCCGCCAGATATGGAATTGGCCTCCGGCATCGGAGGTGAAGTAGATCCACTTGCCGTCGGGCGACCAGGCGGCGCTGGTGCAAAGGGCGCCTGGCGGCCCCACTTGTTTCCCGGACGAACTGCCATCGAAGGGAACCAATCGGCAGGGCAGCCATCCGCCATTGTCCATTTCAGCGAGCAGTACCCATTGGCGGTCAGGCGAAAGGTACGAGCGGTGAGCCATGCCTCTTTCCCGCGGGGGCACATAAATGTCCCGATGTTCGGTGCGGCTCTCGGTCGCTGTGACCACGGCCATGTGGAGACCGATTTTGATCTCTGAGAACAGGAGATGCTGGCCGTCAATCCAAGTGAGGCCCGAAGCGTTGGGCAGCCAGCGGCGCGGCTCTCCGCCCAACACGGGTACCTCCCACGTGTCAAATGGAGGGACCACTGTGTACGCGATGCGCGAGCCGTCAGGAGAGAATACCGGGCTCATCTTCGCCAGGCCGTCATGGGTGAGCTGCACGGGTTCGCCCGTCGGCAGCATCTTCACATAAATCTCCCCCGGCCCAAAGAAAGTGTCTGGTCCTCGGATGAAGGCTAACATGCGCCCGTCGGGCGAAAACGCTGGCGAGGTTGCTGAATCGGTGAAATTCGTGAGCTGCACCCATTCGGAAGGTGCGGCTACACGCGTTTGCTGGGTGCGGTAAACAAAAAGGCCGGCCAGCAGCAGGACGATTGCTACAACCCCCATGCCGAGTAGCACAGGAACACGACGAAAGCGTGCAGTTGGAACGGCTGATTCTTCGCCTGCGGCTTTGAGGCGCCCTGTGATCCGTTCACTTTCGGTGTCGCGTCGCAGACGCTTCAGGTCCGCACGCATCTCCGACGCATGCTGATAGCGCACCTCGCGATCTTTCTCGAGCGCCTTGTGGATGATTTCTTCGAGAATGTGTGGCAAGTCTGGTCTGAGGCTTAGGGGTGGTGTTGGAGATTCGTGCAGGATAGCGCCAAATATGGCCGCCGCCGTGTTTCCGCTGAACGCTTGCCGGCCTGTCGCCATCTCATAAAGCACTGCGCCGAAGCTGAACAGGTCCGTGCGCGCGTCGAGTTCCCCGCCTCGCGCCTGCTCCGGCGACATGTAGGCCACGGTGCCCATGGCCACGCCGGGGCTGGTGAGAAACTCGGGCTCAATGGACGCGGTGGGCAGCGCAGAGGCTCCCACGGCTTCCGCTGCTCGCCTGGCCTTTGGTGCCAGCTTGGCCAAACCGAAGTCCAGGACCTTCGCATGGCCACGCTGGGTCACGAAAATGTTCGCTGGTTTGACGTCCCGATGGATGATCCCCTTGGCGTGCGCGGCATCGAGAGCGTCGGCGATCTGGATGGCCAAGTCCACTACATCGCCGGTCTCGAGCAGGCTCCCGGCAAGGCGCTGCTTCAGGGTTTTTCCCTCCAGATATTCCATGTCAATGAAGGGTTGGCCCTCGTGCTCCTCGATAGCGTGTATCGTACAGATGTTGGGATGATTCAGCGCGGAGGCAGCCTGGGCCTCGCGCTCGAATCGTTCCAGGGCTTGCCGGTCCTTGGCGAGTTCTTCCGGCAGGAACTTCAGCGCGACATAGCGGCGGAGCTTGGTATCCTGGGCCTTATAGACCACGCCCATCCCGCCGCCCCCCAACTTGTCCACGATGAGGTAGTGCGAAACCGTTTTGCCGACCATGAGAGGCTCGGCTTCCCTGGATTCGCCTGGCAGGCCTGGCGCTCTGGCAAGTACTTTCGCCGCCAACTCTACCGCGGGCACTTCCAGAAAGTCCTCGCCCAGGCTGTGATGGGCGAGTAAGGATTCAACTTCCTGGACCAGAGAGTAATCTCCGGCTGAGGCTTCTCTCAGGAAGTTGTCCCGCTCGTTCTCCGGGCGCTCCAAAGCCAGGTGGTACAATCGCTCGACTTCCCGCAAGCGTTCCGACTTCATTACGGCTCCCTACTGATTCCAATTCAGCTTGGCGTATTCCGCCTTGGCTTGCTTGAGGATCGGGATGTCGGGGTCGGCGTCTTTCCACAGAGTGAGAAGATCCTGGTAGGCGGCCTTTGCTTTCGCGTTGTCTCCTGACGCAGCCATCGCTCTGCCCAGTTGGAGGCGCGCCAGTGCTCCGATGGGATCATTCAGCACGATTCCCGGATGATCCAGAATTTTTCGTAACTCGGCCGCAGCCTCTCGATAGCGGCCCATCCGAGAATAAGCGAGGCCACGCACGAAGACTGGATAGAGAGCTCCGAAGAAAGCGGCCAAGTATGCTGTAGCCGGAACAGCGAGGTCGTAGGGAGCGGCGGCTTGCGTCATTTCGAGCGCTCTAGCGGCGTCGCCCTGATTGAGAGCGTCGAGCGCCCTTAGCGCAGGCAGGTAACTGAACTGGACACATGTGTCCTCCGGGTAGCGCTTTTCGAGGTCCGCCGCGATATTCCGGGCTCGGGCGGAGTGGTCTAGGAGCGCCAGAGCAAAGGCGGGTCCATAATCGGCGTCACGTCCCCGGAAAAGTGACAACGCCGCGCCGGCGTCTGTTTGCGCCTCCGCCCGAACCCCGTACAGCGCGTTCCACACGGCACGAGCGCCTGCGAACATGGCGGCCCGCTCCGGCAAGCCTCCCTGTCGAGCCAGTTTCACCGCGCGCGCCGATGACTGACCTGCTTCTTTCAGGCGCCCCTGATACGCCAAAGTGAGAGCTTCCTGGTGCTCGAACCACCCCTGGGCTTCCGGTTTTGCTTTACGTTGGGTCATTTCCCTTTCCATTGCCGCCTTGTCGTTCCTGAGAAAAGCGATGAAGTACCGGAGCAGCGAGAACTGAGGGATTTCGATCTTCCGTTCCGATGCCATGTGAAGTAGTGCCTCGGCTTCAGAGAGGCGGTTCAGGTAGAGACAGGCAAACGCCGCATTAGAGTAGGGAACGGCGAAATCGGGATCGAGTTCGGTCGCTTTTTGACCTTCTTCCGCGGCCCTCTCGTGCTGGCTCGTCCCCGCAGAGGTGAGGCCCGTTAGAAACCAGTGAGGCGTCGTATCGCCGGGGTACTTGTGTAGCCACGATTCCAAGGTCTGTCGCGCCAGTTCCAGATTTCTGGGCGCCTGCCGGTAGTAGTTGAAAGTGATGAAAAAGTTCTCCCGATCGCTGACCCGATCCCTTAGCTCGTAAGCCCTGGCGATGCTTTGCGCTCCAAGTTCGGACTGCCCGAGCCCGTCATATATCCGGCCCATTACGGCATAAGCCATCGCAAAATTCGGGTCCATCTCGATGGCGCGCTTCAGCAATGAGACGCCTTCCACCCCTGCGGCTGTGCCCTGGATTGCCTTCATTGCAGCATTGTAGGACCTCCAGGCCTCCAATGAGGGGGTGGTTACCTCGGTCAACATGCTAGGCGCCTTTTCCACGCTTGGAAGCGATTCGTCGGCGAGGGTCCGGAAACGGTTTGCCATTTGGCCGAGCGCCTTGAAGACGTCCTCCTTTTTGTCCGCCGGTGCCTGCTCTTCGTGCAGAAAGTCTCCGGTTCGGCAATTTCTTGCGAGCACGCCCAACACGTACTGACGACCAAGGCGTGCAATCGAGCCCTCCACGACTGCGGCACCGGCTGCCCGCTCGCCGATTTCGGATGCAACATCCGGGGTGAGCTTCGCGTCCGGAGCCCGGACCATCAGGCGTAGTGTCTCGCTCATGCGCGCATCCGAAAGCACGCTGAGGTTCGGAGACCTCCTTAACTCAACGCCCATCATCTGGCGAAGCGTTCCGTCGAACACGGGATCGCCCGTGGTATTCGCGAAATCGCCGAGAACAATCGTCCTCTTGCGTGTCACCCTCGGTACCGCCGAAACGATCGCGCCGCGTATTGAATCCGACCCTTGCTCCAAGCGTTCGAGGTCGGTGCGAATTTCCGAGGCATGCTGGTAACGCTGGTCTCGGTCCTTCTCCAGGGCCTTGCCGATGATTTCTTCCAGTTTCGCCGGCAGAGCGGGATTGAGGCGCGATGCCGGTGTCGGGCTCTGGGTGAGAATGGCAGCCAGGATTGCGGCGGTGCTGCTGCCTTGGAACGCCTGCCGTCCCGTGCCCATCTCGTAGAGCACGGCGCCGAAGCTAAACAGGTCCGTGCGGGTGTCCAGCTCTTCGCCCCGCGCCTGTTCCGGCGACATGTGCGCCAAGGTCCCGATCGCCGCACCCGCGCTGCTGATCGAATCCTCGGTGAGGCTTGCGGTTGCCCTCTCGCCCGGCCCTTCGGGCTCCTCCGCTGCGCTCGGGACTCGCTCTCGCTCGCCGGCTTGGCGGCCAGGGAGAGCGGGAAACACCCGCTTGGCCAGTCCGAAGTCGAGGATTTTGGCGTGGCCCCGCTCGGTGACAAAAAGGTTTGCCGGTTTAATATCCCGGTGGACGATGCCTTTGGCGTGAGCGGCATCGAGCCCATCGGCAATCTCGATTGCCAGTTCCAGGAGCGTGTCGGTTGGTAGGGGCGCGCCATGGCGTGCCCCAGCGGCGATGCGGTGCTTCAGCGTCGCGCCCTCCAGATACTCCATGACAATGAAGGCGCGCTCTTCGTGCTCACCGATGTCGTAAATCGTGCAGATGTTGGGGTGGTTCAGCGCCGAAGCCGCACGCGCCTCTCGCTGGAAGCGAGTGAGTGCCTGGGGATCTCGCGCCACTTCATCAGGAAGAAACTTGAGCGCCACGAAACGGTGGAGTCGAGGGTCCTCAGCCTTATAGACTACACCCATCCCCCCGCCCCCCAACTTGTCCACGATGCGGTAGTGCGAAACCGTTTTGCCGACCATGGGCGGCTCGGCTTTGCTGGTCTCGCTGTGTGGGCCTTGCTCCCTGGCAAGGAGCTTTGCCGCCAGCTCCACGGCAGGTGCTTCCAGAAAGTTCTCGCCCAGGCTGTGATGGGCGAGCAAGGATTCAACTTCCTGGACCAGCGAGTGATCTCCCGCTGAGGCTTCTCTCAGAAACGTGTCCCGCTCGTTCTCCGGGTGCTCCAGGGCCAGGTGGTACAATCGCTCGACTTCCCGCAAGCGTTCCGGCCTCATTGCGGCTCCCTGCTCAGTTCGCGGACCAGCCAGTCTTTTGCCATCCTCCAGTCCCGCAACACGGTGTCCGGAGATACTTTCAGCACTTCGGACGTCTCGTCCACCGTCAAACCGCCGAAAAAGCGGAGCTCCACCACTTGGCTCTTGCGCAGGTCAAGGGCGCCCAGATGGTTCAGGGCATCGTCAAGGGCCAGCAAATCGGCGCGCGGTTCTTGAGAAACGATCAGGTCCTCATCGAAAGCGATTGCTTGCGCTTCCCCGCCACGTTTCCAGGCGCCCCGGGAACGGGCGAAATCGATGAGAATGCGCCGCATCAGCTTGGCGCACACCGCAAGAAAATGGGCACGGTTTTGCCACGTCAGCTCGCGGACATCCACCAACCGCAGGTAAACCTCATTGACTAGCGCCGTGGTCTGGAGGGTGTGGTCCGGCGCCTGGCGCGCCATATAACGGTGAGCGGCTTGGTGCAACTCCTGGTAAACGAGAGGCGTTAATCTCTCCAGCGCCTGCTCGTCGCCGTTGCCCCAAGCCTGAAGCAACTGGGTTATCCCGTGTGTCGGCGGCCCGCTCATATAGCCCTTGATGTACCGGAGTCTGAAGCCTGATAGGTATAGAGGATAGCACACCGCAGCTAGGGTTATCTACCCGCCAAGCCGGCCGTT
>Ga0187876_1002749_pt1 | contig 12624 bp, 16 predicted proteins | sample June2016WEW_17_4_FD_133000 | JGI IMG/M metagenome (GOLD analysis project Ga0187876, IMG submission 133000) | Peatland microbial communities from SPRUCE experiment site at the Marcell Experimental Forest, Minnesota, USA - June2016WEW_17_40 | ecosystem: Environmental > Terrestrial > Soil >... | reverse complement strand
AGCAATATTGTTAGGCGAAAAAGTTGGAAACATGTATGAGGAGAGATTATGTTAAATAATGTGCCTTTAGCGGGTCAATCGCTTGGCGTAACGCGCGTACCCATTAATCAGAACTTTGCGACTATTGATGCTATATTTAGTATCGATCATGTTCCCTATAATACAGTAGGGGCTGGCAAACATAATAAGGTTACTTTTCCTTTGCAGGCAGCAGATCCTGTTGTCGCTGCTACTGATTTCGCAATCTATAGTAAGGCAAATGCTTTGGGCGTTCCGCAATTATATATGAATTATAGCGGCGTCGGACCTTATCCCTGGACAGATTCGCTTACTAATACTAATGGTTGGACGAGATTACCATCGGGGATCTTGCTCAAATGGGGTCAGGGCAATAATGCTAATGGCTTAACAAATTTGGTTTTCCCTGTAGGTCTAAACATCCCTGCTTTTACAAGCATATTTCAAATTCTTGTTTGTACATCATACAATAATGTAAATGATGGCGATGGATTTGTAAGACTCAATAATTTTGTGGCACCTTGGACAAGTTTTAACGTTTATGCATCTCATCGCACAACTGTTGGCGCTTATGGGCCTCTTGCGTTCAATTATTTAGCCATAGGGGTGTAATATGCCTGGCGACCGATTTTTTATCGCACCCTACGACAAAAGTAGCGGTCTTCAAACAAATTATTGGCCGTGGTTAATACCCGACGAAGCTTTCTCTGAGCTCAATAATGCCTATGTATTTCGTGGCCGTGTGCGTAAAAGATTTGGTTCACGATGGATAGGGAATGATGCACTATCTTCACGATTGCGTGTTAATTTAGGTCCGACTACAGGTGCTTCATTTACTATTAATATTGGTACCATACTAAACGATGCTACAGTACCAATCGGAGTAGGCCAGCAATTTTCAATTCTAAGCATTGTTTTTACAGTTGTTAATCCTGCTGGCGGTCCTCAGCAAATGCTTCGCTCGGACAATAGTGTCGCTGCTGCTACCTATGATTTAACAACAAGGAATTTCAACATTACGGGGTTAATAGCGCCTGTAGGTACCAATGTTTATTTTTATCCTGCCCTTTCTGTAATGGGACTGCTTACTTTCGAGCAAAATACTACGAATGCCAACTATGTAATTGCATTTGATAAACGCTATGCTTATAAATATCTGAATGGCTGGACCCGATTGGCCGGGGAAGCAAATCCCGGCGCAGCTGTTTGGATGGGCGGCGATTCTCAATTTTTTTGGAATTGCTCATGGTTAGGTGCAGGCCCCGAAGATCGCATTTTCTTTGTGACGAACTTCAACGAAAATGAAGTCAACTTCATGCGCTATTTTGATGGCGCGCTATGGCATAATTTTAATCCGCAACTTAATAATATTACCCCTAAATATCCAGTCGTAACCTATCTTAATTGTGCGCGCATATTGGTAACATTCAAGAATAGATTACTTGCTTTTAATACATGGGAAGGGCCAGCGCAGGTGCCCGGCAATCCATTCAATCCCGGCACTAATTATGTATTTCGATGTCGCTATTCACAGACTGGCTCTCCGTTAGATCCCAACGCTTGGAACCAATCAATCCCAGGTGGCGGCAATGCGATTGACGCGCCGACATCTGAACCTATAGTAACTGTTGAATTCGTTCGCGATAGGCTTATTGTGTATTTTGAGACCAGCACCTATGAATTGGCATATACTGGCAGCCAAACTCAGCCCTTTCAATGGAACCTCATCAATCCTGAATTGGGCGCAGAATCTACATTCTCCATTGTTCCTTTTGACAAGGTCTGTTTGGGCGTCGGCAATGTCGGCATACATGCATGTTCAGGCACAACAGTTGAGCGTATTGATGATAAAATCCCTGAAACTGTCTTTGAAGTTCATCAGGGCGGCGTTGGCGTCGACAGGGTTTATGGCATCAGAGATTATCATGCGGAAGTAGTCTATTGGACTTTCCCTGATACGCAGACAAATTCTACAAATTATCCATTCCCTACGCGCGTATTGGTATACAACTATAAAACAGGCACATGGGCCATAAATGACGACTCAATTACGTGCTTTGGCTATTTCCAGCCAATCCCTGGCGTCACCTGGGATTCGCTTACCGTAACCTGGGACGATCAGCAGCCATGGGATGGTGGCGAGGTCCAGGCACAATTCAGGCAGGTAATAGCAGGAAATCAGGAGGGATATACATTTATTTGCGATATTGATGAGCCAACTAACGGGCCCTTGCTGCAAATCACCAATATAATAACAACGCCCGCAACTACATTAACAATAATTCAGCACAATCTGAAATTAGATGACTTTATAAATATAAGCGGTGCTACTTATAGCGATGGCAGCAATGGACTAAATGGGCAAACATTCAAAGTCGTAGAACTCATTGATCCCGATACCATTGTCATTGGGCCGCTCGCGCCATTTACAGGAACATATATCGGTGGCGGATTGGCTGCACGTGTCAGTCAGATATCAATTAAGACCAAGGAATATAATTTTTACGCCAAGCAAGGCCGCAATGCGCATATAAATCAGATTGATTTCATGGTAGATACTACAAGCGATGGTGAAATGTTGGTCAACTACTTTGCATCAACAGCTCAAGTGTCATTGGGGCAAAGCGGTGCGACGCCTAATACTTTACCAGGTACAAGTACGCTCGACACATTCCCTTATATCGCAGGAAATGCAGCTGTTCCTATTCCTTTTGAAGAAACAGCTACGCGCGTCTGGCATCCTGTCTTTATTGAAGCGGACGGCGAAGTAATTCAGTTACAATTGACCATGAACGATGCGCAGATGCTCAATCCTGCCATAACAAACTGCGACTTTCAGCTACATGCAATATGTTTCCACGCCGCGCCCACGAGCTACCGTTTTCAATAAGGAGCAATTATGCCTTATATTCCCGATCAGACAATCAACACAGGCATGTTCGTACCTACAACAAATGTGTGGGATATATCCCAGATACAGGAGATTGATGTCAATAGTGCTGAATTTAAAGAACTTATGGTGCGTTTGTATCAAAACATCAGCAATATTGCGACAGCGCTCAACAAAAAGGTTACAGGTTACCACATCAATCAGGAATTCGTTAACGGGAAGTTATATTATAATCCCGCTTCTACAGATCCGCAGGATTACCGCCCTGGGTTTATCATAACGATAGATACTGGCGCGCTAGGTGCGGGCGCTAATGCAGTAAATCATGGCCTTACCGTAACAAATACATGGCATTGGATGGCTATTTATGGAGCTGCTACTAACACAGGTACGCTTGTCGGTTATTCGATACCTGATTTAAATATAGGTGTGAATGTTACGGCTACGCAGATAATAATAACCAATAACACAGGTTTGGCATTCACTGATTCGACAGTCACACTTGAGTATGTTAAATATTAATTCTTATGTTTTGTAGGGGTAGTTGTTGTTTTTTGGTCAATTTGGACGGTAATATTTACCTCTTGATGGTTGTTTTTGGCAGTAGTTTTAACATCTTCAGCATCTTCAAGCCCAAAAACTTCTATTTTGCCATTAACCTGGCGTACAATTATCTTGCGCTTGATTTCTTTGGCTTCTATCAGATCAGCTTGCAAACCTGTCAGCATCATTGCCAATAAAATAGCTTCTTTCATTGCTTCCCTTTCTGTTGAAAGTGCTAGACTACATCTAATGTAGCAGAGATTTGCTTTAAAATCAGGAGGCGCGATGAAATGGAATAAAATTAAAGATGGGATGCCAAAGGTAAGTCGTGACGTTTTTATAGTTGCAGAATCTATTTATAATTCCGAGATCAAAGAATTACGGCAAGCAAAATATTGGAGTGGCTGGCGAGATTACAATCATTTCGATTTAGATGATCAATCTGATACTGCGAATGATATAGAGGAACAAATTTCATATAAAATAACACATTGGATGTATTGTGAAGATTTTCCTTTTCCTGATAATAAGGAGTGAGCAAATGTCTTTAGTCGATACACAAAGTTTTTTTACAGAAAATGTACTCAATCTTATAACTTACATTATAGAACACCAACATTTGAAAGTTACCCTAGGCGAAGCATGGAGGCCTCCAGAAATGGCCGAAATTTACGCGAAAGAGGGAAAGGGAATAGTAGATAGCCAACACTGCAAAAGATTGGCTATAGACCTAAATTTGTTTGATTCCAATGATAATTACATTACAGCCGAAGAACCATATGCAATCGCAGGCAAATATTGGCTTACCTTGCATCCTGATAATCGCTATGGCGGAAATTTTCCGCGTAAGGACTTTGTACATTTCGAAATGAAAGATTAAATAATGAATTTACTTCATGAAACTATTAATGTGTTGTCGCAGCATGGATTAACATCCGCTGATGTAGAATGGGTGGGAAATTGTTTGAATGATACGTGGGGAACATGGGAAGATTTTGTTAAATTGGCTGATTTCGATTATGATGACGGCTTTGGATTGCAGGAAATAAATGCTTCTTTAGTTGTAATGGGGAAAAATTGGTGGCTTGAAAGAGTTGAATATGATGGATCAGAAGGATGGCAATTTCAAACTAAAGCTCATCAACCTACTAAAAATGAACTAAAAAAAGAAGATTTGCTGGAGCCATAAAAAGACGTTTAGCTACCACTCGTGCACTTTGAACCTAATCCATAATAGATGGCCAGCGCCAGTAAGGTCGCATTTCCAGTCAAAGAAACGCCGGTAGTAATCATAGCCGCTATCTTCTGTCTTTTTTGGGCAGTAGCCGCATCGGTAGTACTGCCCGCCCAAAAATCCACTGCCTCATCGACCAGCTTTTCGGCTTCCACAATAAGACCGGTAGATGAAGCATTTATCGCACCACTTACTTGAGGTGCTTTCAAGAAGTTATTTACTTTTACCTTTAAAGAATCAAGTTTTGTTAATCTACCTGCTTCAGGATTAGGCAATCCGGGGCTTAATTGAATAGCACCAAGAGTATGGGTTAAAGCGGCTAGATTTGTTTTAGTTTCAGGCCTTCCTGATTGCATGATGATACTTTTGGCAACAGCAGTTGTATCTCCAGGAATTTCAACCTGCTGCATCGCTGCAAGTTCAAGAGTAATCAGTAAAAGTAAATATAATAACCGCATGCAAACTCCTTTTTACATTTAGATAGACTAAATGCTAAATCATTTAACATTTGGTTTATTAATACAATATTCGGGTATAGAATGCAAATGATGTCTGAAATTATTATAGGAACGAGCTAATGACCATTATTTTGATGATGATTTTGTGGCTTCCTTTATCCTGCAATGCCAATTATATTTTTGAACATGACATTGTTCTTGAATCATATGAAGAAACACCTGTTTTCTTTGGCGCAGATTCAGAAGAATTCGAAATTTTCATCGATCTTTTAGAATCAGGCATCCTAAAATATGAAGAAGCCAAGCATTTTCACTTTCCCTATCTTAGCACTGAGCAAGTTCTCAGACTCTATAATTTAGCTGAAGATTCAGGCTTTTATGATCTTGAAGATGAGAGTCTCCTCGAATAATTATTTACTATTGCAACTTAGTACTATACTAAAACCGGATCCTTTGAATTACCGGTAATATTATAGGAGAAACAATGGCATTAAATTGGGGTGGCGCAGGAATGGGAGCACTAGGCGGCGCCGGAACTGGAGCAATGACAGGTGCTACAATTGGGAGTATATTTCCCGGTATTGGGAATATGATAGGTGGAGGAATAGGTGCTGGCGTGGGTGCCATAACAGGTGGCATAGCAGGCCTTTATGGTGGCGGTGAAGAAGGTGGCGTAAAAACTGCGCCAACTATAAACCCTGAACAACAAAAATATATGTCCATGCTTTTAGGGCTTGGTGGGAATGCTCTACAAAATCCTTATGCAGGCTTTGAACCTATACGTCAACAGGCCATGAATCAATTCCAGCAAAATCTAGTGCCATCATTAGCCGAGCGTTTTACTTCAATGGGCGGGGGACGTTTAAGTTCGCCTGCTTTTGCAGGTCAATTAGGTCAAGCAAGTTCGGGATTAGAACAGGCATTAGCTGCTATGCAAAGCCAATATGGTCAACAGAATCAGCACAATGCTATGAGTATGCTTGCTTTAGGCTTGAGTCCCTCATTTGAGAACTTCTATCAAGGAAGCCAGCCTGGATTTGGTGAGAATTTACTTGGTGGGGCTATGCGAGCTGCTCCTTCGTTCTATCAATCCTATGTGCTAAATCAAGCTTTGCAGAATATGCAAAGTAAAGCATAGGAGAAATAATGCAAATAATTAATGATACGAATGTCGGTGGACGTTTAGGTCAGATGCTAGGTACAGGATTACAAGAATTGGCTCAAAACAAATTAGCAATGATCCAGCAGCAATACAATCAGGCTTACAATCAAAATCAATATGCACAAGGTGTCGGTAAATTATTTGAACGCTTTGGCGTAGCACCTGAAAAAGCTCTTGAAATGGGGCGTTCTATGTATATGCTATCGCCGCAAGAGAGAACTCTTTTTTGGCAGAATCCTGGTGCTTGGTTAGGCCAACAGCAAGAACAACCTCAAACAGGTATAGGTGCATTACAACAAACAGGCCAACCTCAACCAGGAATGAATATGCTCCAACAACAAATGCCACAACAGCTCCAAGAACCTGAAAATATTCAAGGACCTTACACACCTTATAATCCTAATATTCAAGGACCTCAAGGCGTTGCGGCGCAACAAGCGCAAGCAATGCCGCAGCCTCAACAACAAGATAGAGCAAAACAGATTGCTGAATCCTTTATGTCACCACAAGAGAAAAGACAGCAACGAATGGTTGAACTTGCAGAACATAAAGAAGAAAATAGGCGGCAGGAAAAGCTTAAGCCTTTTGTAGAAAAAATGCAGAATGAAGATGCTCGCTGGCAAACTATACGAGATAAAGCTTCAACTGCTTTAAGTTTATTAGAAAAAGCAAAAGCTAAATTTCCTGGTTATTTTACAGGTAATGTACCTGAAAGCATGTCATCTTGGGTAATTCGTGATCCTGACGTTCGTGAATATCAAGGTTTAATAAATGATTTAATTCCATTACTCGCGTCAGAACCGGGACAACGCCTTACAAATATGCAACTTAAATTGAAACAAATGGCTAAGGCAAATGTTTCACAACCCATACAGACGCAGGCCGCACTTCTTAATGGAATTCTAGATCAATCGAATGAACGAAAAGCTGCTACTGATTATATGGAATCATTAAGAAATCAAGAAACTGGCGATTTTCCTAAAGATTTAAGTTCCCGTGTTACGGAATTTAGGCATGCTCAGGAAGATCCTCTCAAATATCCTAAATATTTCAGACATAATACTATTATTGAAGATGACCAAGGCAATATCCATATGAATATTAATGGCAAACGTTGGCAACAGATAAAAAGGTAAACTATGGCAAAGATATTATCAGGCGGTTATGCCTATGAAAATAATTTCCTACCTAATAAACAAGAATCTATGCCAACGCCGCTGGCGCCTGCCGCACCAGAACAAGCACCTGAATCATGGGGCGAATGGGGCGCAAGAAATATAGCTAAAGCGCCTGCCAAATGGTGGGAAATGGCGCGTTCTGGCCTTGGCGCAGGCAATATTGTGAATGCATTATCTGAAAATATTCCAGCTGAATTAAGGAATACACCAATACCAATGCCAGGAACCATTGGAATGCAACCAGGCGGAGGTCTTGGCGGTTTGCGCAGATTGTTACTGCCTACAACTGAAGAAGCAGGCCAAGAATTGGCTGCAGCACATGTGCCTGCTTATTTAAGAGAATCTAGACCTGGTGATATCGTTCCCGAGTTTCTTTTGGGGGAATTGCCATTTTGGTTGGCAGGTGGTGCGTTCAAGTCGGTGTCAAGATTGCTTGGCGCGGCTGGCCAATCAGCGGCAATGGGGCTAGGATCCGCAGGTTTAGGCGCAGCTGGCGAAGAATTAGGCGAGACTCTTAATTTACCTGAACCTCTTAAAAAAACATTAGGAATAGCTGGTGGAATAATTGGTGGCATTGGCGGTCAAAGAGTTCTTTCACACGCACTTAATCGACCATCTAAAATTCTTCCTGGCCAAGTTTACAAGAAAGAAGAAGGATTATTTGAGGCAGAAAAAGCAGGTAAATTAGAAGCGGCAGAAGCTGAAAGAATGGCTAAAAGTAAAAGCCTTGAAAAAGAATATGCCCAAGGTTTAAGAGAAACAGAAGCCGAAACAACGGCTAAAATTAAAAGTGCTGAATCGGAGAAAATATCTGCCATAAAAAATGCAATAAAAGAACGCAAAACCCAAATACGCGGCATTGAGAAAGAATTTGATCCACAAGTTGCACGATTAGAAAAAGAACGGCGAAAGGCCGAATTGGCATTGCCGAAAGACCGAGCTGCTTTTGATAAACAGAAAAAAGGCTTTATTAATGAGATAAAAGAAGAAGCCTCAGATTATAGCAAAACTATGAACAAACTTAATGCTGAACGTAATAAAAACTATAAAGAAGCCAAGAAATATGAAGCCGGCCAAAAAGGCTCTACTGATATATTAAGAACAAAACTTAAAGAAATAGAAAAAAACATTAAAGGCGTTAATAAAGAAGATGAGGCAGAAATCTTCCGTGCTATCGATCAAGTACGAGAAGAAGGCAAGAATATGACGCTTGAAGATGCAAAAACAATGCATAAGAATTTTAATGCTCAAATATACAAATATAAAGCTTCGCCAACTTTTAAAGATTATATGCGCAGAATTAATCATGAAGTTGGAGAATTTGTAAGAGAAAATGGCGGCGAAGAACATTATAAATATTGGGTTCCTGCTGAAGAAGCATCAGCCCAATATAGTAAAATGAAAAACAACCAAGAAGATTTCATAGCAAATAAAAATCAGGAAATTAAAGAAATAAAGAATCAAACTTATTCACTTGAAAAAGAGGGTTTATTAAAGCAAGAAAGCAGAGTAGCCAAAGAAAATTTGGCGAGAACCCAAAAAGAATATAAAGGTGCGTTAAAAACAACTGAAAAAGAACATGAGGCTGCTTTGAAAGCAACAACAATAGAACACAAAGCAGCAATCAAGAAAACTGAAGCCGAACACGCAACGAATATTAAAGCAAAAACTGCTGCTTATAAGGACGCTTTAAAATCAACTGATGCAGATGTTAATGCAATTATTAAAGCAATAGGAAAAGAATCATTTGAAGATGTTCTGAAATCGCGTGATAAAACTTCCAAATTGACAACATTGCTTGCTGATAGTTTGGGTGTAGAAGGTGCAAATAGAGTTACTCAATGGGGTGCGGCAGGAGCCTTAGCGGCATTAGGCGGCTTTTTCGGTCATTTGGCTGGACATGGTTTCATAGGCGCGACAGCAGGGCTTTTAGCCAAAACAGGTCATACTATTTTCAATGAAATAAAAATAGCCCGCAGTGTTATGAAAAAGCATCCTGAATTGTATAAAGAATATGCTGACATTATTAAGCAATTTGAGACTTTGCCGAAAGCTACAATACTAAAAAATCTTGATCTTATGGGCTATAAAATCGAACAAGCTCAAAAAGAAGAGAAGAACGAAAAGCCTCAAGAAGGCAAAAGAATTGGCGGCAGCAGAATTATTTCGGGCGGGATGATTTGAGAATATCCTTTCTCATATATTCGCCGCATTCATCGAATAGCCATAATATAGCATCAAAGGCTTTTATAAGTATTAGAGTGCATATAGCACCTACTGCGAAACTGGTAAACATTTGATCCCCCTCAGGATTGATTGTCATTATCGTATTTTGTCTCTTTCAGTATCCGATCATTAATGGCCCGCGCCATCCATAGATTCATGGATATATTTCTGCGGGCAGCTAAAATTTTAATCTGCTGATGTATTTCTGGGCTGACATCAAAAGCCATTTGATAACGTGTTTTTTTCTCATTTTCCATATGATTTCCTATATCGCAAGGTTAACAATCTAGTGGAATATTGTCAACAAATTTGCTTTCAGTTGCAGGAGGGAATTAGCTTATAGGTGTAAATAAGTTTTTATATTCAAGGAGAAAATATGCCTACACGAGTAACACGGCGCGAAACCTTGTACGGTTTCCCTGCGCCCTTAAAGGGATTACAACAGGAACCTATAATCTTACGGAGAGATCCTACTACCTCTGATGCAGCGGAATTAGGCGCTATTGCCATTAATACAGTTGCCCATACTTTTTTTGTTATAACCAATAGAACAGCGGGAGTTTATACGTGGGCCACTGTAACAGGCGGTGCTACTACCCTGGCCTCACTAGTAGTCAACCCAGGCAATGAAACAGTTACTGCAGGCAATTTAACAGTATCTGCGGGCAATTTAACAGTTACTGCTGGCACAGCAACTCTCCATGCTCTTGTCGCTGGCGCTGCCACATTGACTTCGACATTAGACATAACAGGCGCTACAACTATCGGCGGGTCTCTGGGTGTAACTGGCAATACAATATTGACAGGGAATCTTACTGTTAATGGTACTACTACAATCAACGGCATTTTTGATTTCTCATCATCTGGTGTGCTGAATTTTGTAACAACATCCAATACAAACCCTGCTGTTTCCATAGGCGCCAACGGCGGTGCGGCCGAAACAGTCAACATTACATCCGCTCAAGGTACATCAGCGACCTCAATCGATATCGCATCCACAGTCGGCGGCGTAACTATTTACGGCGGCAAGGCGACTGCTAACTCCGTTAATATATCAACGGTTGCAGGCGGCGGTATAACAGCAGCTTACGGATCGTCAGGAATGACGCTGACGGGTACAGGCACATTTGCTTTGGCGACAGGCGTCAATGCCATATCAGTTTCAGCTGATGCAGCCGCTACAACGTTGAATCTTGGTACGGGCGCTGCAGTTGTTAAGACTATTAATATCGGCGGCACAGGGGCCAACGTCATCGCTATAGGCAATACACAAACAGCCGGCTCAGTTGCTATCGGTACTGCCATGACCAGCGGTACTATTTCCATCGGCGGCACAGGCGCTCAGGTAGGAACGGTTTCTATCGCTCCAGGGACAGGCGCGCAAGCAGTTAATATCGCTACAGGCGGCACAGGCGTTAAGACCGTTAATATAGCCACAGGCGCTATTGGAAACGTCGTAGCACTCGGTACAATAACAGGTGCGGCAAGTCTCTCGCTCCTTTCGGGAACTGTCGGTACATTAATTACCTCGACAGGTCCTATAACAATAGCAAGCGGAACAGGCCTTATTGGCATTTCTGCCGATGCAGCAGCCACTACCGTCAACGTAGCGACAGGCGCAGCGGTCAAACTTGCCACATTAGGTTCCACGGTAGGCGCATCATCGACGACAGTTCAGGGCGGAACGTCAACAATGACGATGGTAACTGCCAGCACAACTATTACTACTCCAATGGTCATCCTTAACGGTGTTCATATTTATACAGGCGCGGGCGTCCCTGCTAATGCTCTTGCTTTGGCGGTTGGCGATATGTATATAAATACAACGGCAGCAACAGCGGCAACGCGACTTTATATTGCAACAGCAGCTTCGACATGGACTAACGTCACATGCGCTGCTTAAAATAGGTCAATCCATTACTCGCACCAGGCATAGTATTCTGGTTTAATGGAAATCAGAGTACTATGCTTGGAAGTAAGTAAAACCTTAAGGAGATTCTATGGAAACAAAACAAAATATCAGCATCGAAATCAAAAAGGGCGATTCAACATTTGTCTTTACTATGCCTATCGCTGCATCATGGGGCCAAGCATGGGACGCCTCCTTTGAATTGTTGCAGGCTATCAAACAGTTTTCAGAACAGGCAGAAAAACAATTGACCGCACCTGCTACAGAGCCTGCCGTAGAGCCAAGCGCAGGAGCATAATATGGCGAAAAATATCGTCGCAGTTCTCCCTTTACAATCGTTTGATACGTCAACGATGTCGATTTATCTTGCGGGCTATTATTTAACGGTAACAGGTTAAGGAGGATATTATGCCCAAGAATACAATAAAAGCATTTGGGCCATTCGGGTTCAATGCTGCGAATCTGCTTGCTACTTGGCAGCAAATGGCAACAGCTGCAAGTGTCAAAAGTACGCCTTACCCAGCAGTTAAGCTTATTATGAGTAATGCCTCCAATACATCAGTAGCCATCGCATATAATGGCGATCCTACAGCGATTCAGACATTAAGGCCGGAAGCTGACTTAATTTTGCCGTTTCAAGCAAACAACCAGCCTAATAATAAAGAATCCGTTCTAGCAGCGGGCACGACCTTTTTCATTGCAGGAACGGCGGGCGTCGGCTTTATCTATATAACGATTTACTATTAAAGGAGATAAAATGGGCAATCTGGCTTCTTCGGCGCGGGCACGCTTCGAGCTTTTGCGCTCAATTGGCTTTGCTGCTATTTCTAATAACTTTGCAGGTGTCGGTACACCTTTTCTGAATCCGATAAGAATTTTAAAGATAACAAATACAACTGATGTTAATATTCTCGTTTCATTCAATGGGTTAGATTCTATCGATATACTGCCGGCAGACTTTTACTATCTTTATGATATAGGCGAAAACAAGGCTGATTGCGTCGGT
>Ga0187876_1002747_pt1 | contig 12634 bp, 7 predicted proteins | sample June2016WEW_17_4_FD_133000 | JGI IMG/M metagenome (GOLD analysis project Ga0187876, IMG submission 133000) | Peatland microbial communities from SPRUCE experiment site at the Marcell Experimental Forest, Minnesota, USA - June2016WEW_17_40 | ecosystem: Environmental > Terrestrial > Soil > Wetlands... | reverse complement strand
TAGAGGAGCCGACGCTCTCGATGGTCGCCACCTTGCGGAGTGCGCTGAGGCGGTCCGGCGAGAGTGTTTTGAGGGCCTCCCACCTCCCTTTGAACTCATCGATTTCGGCGATGAGCTTCACGAGGTCGGGGCCGACTGCGAGCTTGGGCTCCCTCATGGCCGGGATGCCCTCATATCCGATTCCATACCCAATAATACCCGATTAGACCCGATTTTCCACCTCGTTCTGAGGGGACAGGCTAACTGGCCTCCGCCGCGACGACCTTCCCGCCAGACGGCGTGCCTTTCTCCCTGGTTCTCACGATTGAATATCCGTCCGGGCAAATACCGATTTTTCAAAGCTTCCGCCGCTGCTTGCAGGTTCGGGGAACCAAGATCGACGATATCCGGACAGCAGACCGCCAGCGCCAACGTCCGTGATTGCCGGCAACCTAAAGGCCAGATCGTGCTGATGGTCCAGTTTTCGGCCTGATAATAGCGCAAAATTTACGCCTCGAGGGGTCGTTTGCGGGAGCGGGCGCAATGGCTCGATCGATGATTTGAGTGAACGGGCGATCAATGGCTTTCATCGACGCTATTCCTACGTGGGCGTCCGCGGATCAATAGCCGCAACAGGCTTCGCCAGCCCTCTCGCCACAACCGCCACATGTCAGACCGAACCGACAGCAGCAGCGTCTATGGAAACCGGCGTCCATATGAGGACGCGCAGAGGTTTTGAATTCCGTCAAGAGTCGTGCACGTCAATTTTCCGACGTGACCAATGTTGATACATCACGCGATCTGCATCGGATGGTCGTCGTCACAGCCCTCTTCGCGAGCGCTGTCAAGCCCAAGACTCGAAGCCTCGACAAGCGCGCGGCATAGCAGAAATCCAAGGAATTCGCGGTCACCACTACCAGTAGGGTGCCGTCCCATCCATGATCGCCGGCACCACGACAAGGCCGGTCGATGCCGTGCTGCTTTCCCATCCCCATCAGGATTATTATGGCCTGCTGGGAGAGGCGCCAGCCGACTGGCCGGTCCATTGCGGGGCCGCGTGTGAGAGACTGGTTTGATTGACGAGCGGTATTTTCAACGCCGCCCCGCCACAGCTGTTCACGACTTGGAAGGGCGGCGTTCCCTTCGGTGTCAAAAACGGGAATCCCAAAAGGGACTCAACCGTCAGATTTCACCCCTAGCTACGCCACGCGCGCCCCTAATCGGCTGGCGAATTTTGCCACGACGGAGGTGCTTCGCTGTTGTCGATCTGACCTGAACGCGGACAATTTCATTTTTTGAGCCGAAGCGACTAGGCTCCCGCTATTGCGGAACTCCCGCAGATCGGCGTAATTTGACCCGCAATTCACCGGAGAGCGTGCTCTGACGATGTCAGCAAACCCTCGAACAACATTTCTCGCAGCTGCCTACGAAGTTCTTCAAAGCACCGGCAGGCCCATGACTGCGGCTGAGATTTTACACGCAGCGCGGGCCGGCGGCTTGATCGAAACCGCCGGCAAGACTCCCGTGAAAACCCTTAACGCGCGCCTTTCGGTCGATATATTACGCTTCAAGCTGGCAAGCCGATTTATGAGATCGGACGGTAGCCGCTTCGCGCTTCGAGATTGGAGCGCCAGTGTTCAAGAACGAATTGTGCCGCGCAGGTCAATCGCACTCGTAGACGAACAAATTTTAGCTTTTGAGGCTTCAGACCTGCGCAGTTTCATTAACAAAGATGGGTTCAAACGAGGTGACGATACTCATTTGAGGCTGCTTTCATCGTGCTTTTCGGTAAAGCGGGCCGAAGCAGAATTGCGGTTTGATATCATTCAGCTCATTTCAGTTTACGTCGTTCGATACTATCAAGAGTTCCTAACATACAAGCGTTCGAAGCGGCTTCCCGAAGGACGCCTCCATAACACATACTCCTGCTTTTTTGGCGGGCATCTCACGGAATCAGACTTGATGCCGCTGTTTAGATTCACCGACCCGGAGCAGGCACTCTTTCTGTTGGACCGAGAGCTGTCCGAAGAGTTGAGGCTGCCGAATAAGCCGGAAGCGATGGATTTTAGGGGCCTCCTGTACGATCCGCGGACCGAGGTGAGTAAGCAGCATATGGGTGTCGTTTTCTGCGTTGACGTATGCGACAAGCAATTCGAAATTGGGGAAAAAGGCTTCCTAACTGATGCAAAATTCGAGACAGTTGGCCACATGCGCGACCGTCTGAAGGAATTCGAAAACTGGTCAGAATACCTGATTAACAACGAGTTATCGCAATGGAACTGATAAGTTTGGATGGCCTGACTTTAGGATCAGTTTTGGCCAGCGTTGTCGCGGCTATTCTCTTTTGTTTTATTGGCGCCACCGTCGTATGGCTCAACAAGAGTGGTGTTTTTGTGCGACAGATTTTTTATGCGACGAACTCCTTTTTTCCACGCACGTTGGTCATTTTTGCGTTTTCGATTGCTGGCGCATATGCCTTACAACGTTTTGGCATAAATCTTTTGGGAACCGCAATTAGTGTGCCTTTGACCGCTGCGACCACATTTGCGATTTGGACGTTGATTCTGCTATGGCGTTTTGCGCACGTCGGCCTCCACGCTGCTCAACTGTCTGTCGAGGGCGGAACGGATTACGAGGCGTCGCTTAGACTCTGCAAAGACCATTTCTGGTTTCTAGGAACCGGCGCGAGTAAACTCACAAGCGCCAAAAATTTCGACGAGACAATTTTACGATGTAAGCCGGGTACCTCGATTCGTTTCCTTTTATCCAGGCCTAACAACCAAATAATAGCAGATGCCGCGGCAAGGGCTGGTGTTGCCCCAGAGCAATACCGAATGAACGTAACGAATTCGCTGAGACGCCTCGCGACAATTAGAAAAGAGCGGGATGCAAAAATCGAGGTCAGATTTTACAAGGGGAGCGAGAGCAAAGATTTTGAGATGTTTCGTATGATGTTCATAGATGATAGTATCCTTCTGCTTTCTTACAATGTATATGGGCGGGGAGACGGGCGCAAACTTCCGCAATTGGTCTTGCAAAAAAATAAACTGTCATCAGCAACCGATGGTTTTTATTATGCTTATCACAGTTATTATGAGAGGTTGTGGGAGTCGTCAGACCCCTGGGAGCCTCAACAATATGTCTGAGGATGAACTCGGATGTTTCGGCAAGTTGCCCTTCGCAGAACTTGATCTCCTGCAGCGAGAGCATGGGGTCAGCGACACTTATTGGGCGGACGCGCTTCCAACGCCTGCAATTCTCAATGGCATCAGCTCTATCGACACCGTGGCTCTTGACCCTCGTCGCCTTGTGGCCTCAGTTACCATCGGCATACTCCATGCTCTAAATGACATTTATGCGGCGGGGGGACTTCCACGATTTTTTTCGGTTTCATTGACCGTACCTAGCGAGACCGACACAACGGCATTGATCGAAATTGGACGTGCGATTACCGAATGCGCCTCCATGACAAAGTGCGCGCTGGGAAAACTTCATACTAATCGACGAGATAACCTCGCAACAATCACAACTTGTGCAATTGGCTCGCGGTGTCGCGCGGCAACGGTCCTTCCTGCAAACGGAATCGTTTGGCTCTTGGATGAGTTAAAAGGTGCCTCAAACACAATAATCGAGTTGAACAACGTCGCTATTTCTCGCCGAATTTGCATGCGGGAGCTTGCCACGGCCCGAATTTCTGGCCCAATGAAAGATGTCTCAGGTGACGGCATGGCCGGAGCCATTTACCAAATTTGTGTGCGTCATAAAGTGTCGATAGCACTATTTGCTAATATGCTGTCGAGCCTTATCAAATATGTTGTGCTTGATTCATGTAATCAAGATAGGAACTACGCCGATTATTCCTCGCTCATTGATGGATTCCTACATCAAAATACCTCTCGTATGAGGCATGTTTTGTTCGAGCCCCAACTCTTCGGCCCCCTAGTTTGTCTCGCGGACGAAGGACTCGATTTGCGCGAAGTCCGCGGAGTACAAATCGGTACTTTTACGTCTGGTCAAGCATCGCTAAGGCTTAAACACACATGACCATCGGGTGCATTCACGGTCGGTTTCAGCCGTTTCACAATGGCCACTTCGAATATCTTAAAGCTGCATATGAGCGCAGCGAGCGTCTAATCGTGGGCATAACTCAGTATGACCAAGCGGTATACGATCAGGGATCGCCAGCCCACAGGCTCAATGTTGCTGATAACCCTTTTACATATTGGGATCGTGCCGAGTTCATTAGAGCTGCTATAAATTACGAAGGCATTCCTGAAGCGCGAATAACAATAGTTCCATTCCCAATTCATGCGCCTGACACGATCAAAAACTTTGTCGACCCAGAGAGCGTGATGTTTACCACAATATATGAAAAGTGGAATATTGAGAAAATAAGGCGTTTGAGGGCTCAGGGGTTCCCGGTGCGCGTTTTGTGGAGGAGAAACTACAAGCAATACGAAGGAAAGGAGGTGCGGCTCGCCATGCGAGAGGATTTAGAATTGTTTCAAACGCTCGTGCCTCAAGGTGTGTACGACAAGTTGCGGGATCTTGGACGACTGACAGCAAACCGGCTGATTCCTGACCGTCGGCAAATCGACGATCTCGGTCAGCGCATCCGCTAAAATCGCCAACTGAGCTGCGGTGTCTGTCGTCAAAGTCAAAGGCATGGGCCGCCGAATGCCGCGCCTTCCTCGGGCGCGATCGGATGGCAGCCGCACCTGATGCTTTCGCCGTTACCATCGCCGATCTTCGCATCTTTTTGATGCCCCTGGTCGTCGGATTGAATGAAGAACGAATTTGTGTAGCGCGTCAATCAGGATGGAAGCGCGTCATCCAGATTGTCGCGCGAGAAATTTGGCCGCCGAGCGGGCCGTGGTCGCCGGGAGTGGCAATCGACGAGGCATAACGGAACTACAAACATTTAGCTCGGCTTCCCAAGTAGGAACGCTCGGTGCCAGCCAAGATTTGGCAGATGTGCGGCTCCGACACGGCGAAGAGCAAGCTGATCGTGAACTCCCAGGGCGTCCCGATCTCCTTGGGCAAACTGGGATGAGAAAATTATCGCGCCGTCGTCGTCGAAAGAAATGAGCCCGGCGTCGAACGCGGCATCAAGATGAGCGGCCAGAAGCAGACCGTTATAGACGTCAAGCCGCTCGGCGTCGGTATCGCATTTAGCCCACGGCTTGATGTGGCTGGCGCGCAGCAGGCGCGGCTCAGCGACGCCCGTCACTGCACAGCAGCCGCCCCAATAGGACAACAGAGCCTCGCGAAAAACGTCCTGCCCGACGCGCTGGATGACCAATCTCTCCGCTTCGGTCGTGCGCGGCAGGTTGCGTGTCTGAGCCTCGAAGACGCGGAGGGGTTCAATTGGCAATGCACGAGCAAGCCGCCACACCTCGCGCACGAGGTGATGGAGGGGAGCTGTGTCGGAGACGATGAACGCGGTGAAGCCGGCTGGCGCAGAAGGTGCCCTTCCAATGGGCCACGCCTGCCAACACTCGATTAAATCCTCGGCGACGCCGGTGTGATTTACAGCGACCAGATAGTTCGGCTCGGCGCATGTCAACCGGATCGACGCCGGAGCTCCCAAGCTGTCGTAGGCAAGCCACTCCCCTTCGTCGGGGCGCTTCAGGCCGAACCCTTCGTCAACCGCGGCCTTGTCCAGGCGAATACGTTCGATGGGAGATAGCGCCATGGCTCACACCCCGTTCAGGCGGCGGACGGCCGCTTGGCGACCGTGATCCATGATCACATGGTTGACGAGGTCCATGTCTATGGCGCGCTGCACACTGTCACCGGTCCACGAATGCGCCGGTCTCCGGCGCTGCCTGTCCAGATTCAAAGAGTGACTCAATGATCGCCGGCGGCACCCGCTTCCTGACCATGATGTTCTTCAATACCTCCAGGAATGCGCCGTCCTGGATGTTCTCCGGCGCCACATTTTTGTAAAGGACCTTCACTTTAGGCTCGTCGAAGGAAATCCCGCTTTCAAAAATTTCCTGCGCGAATCGCTTGAGTTCGACCTGGATATTAGGGGGCGTTGGCTCGATCCCCCACCTCGAAAAATGACGTGGAGGGTTCTTGTTCCACTTCGGAGCGAATTCTCCGACAATTCTTGCCTCGAAGGCTGCCCTCGATTCACTGAGTTTCTTGCGCAGAGCAGCTTGATATTTCTCTATGACAGTCTGGAACCGTCCGATGGCTTTGTCGAACGCATCTCGATCACTGTAGAGTATCACACGTCCGAAATTGTTGATCTGAAATGTATACTCGTCCTCGATCCGCTTTCTTTCCTTCTTGAGCCACTGATCATCGACCTGGATCGTCTCGGAGATTCCGCCGGAATCGAGTTTGATTTCTAGTTTGCCGATGCCGTCGAACGGGGCACGAATGCGGCTGGTGATACGATTTTTTAGATCGTCGTCGGCCACGTCGACGAGTTCTGGAGGCAACGGTATTTGCCGGGTCGTGAGCTGATAGTTCGATACGGAGAATTCGACGTACTGCACTCTCGACGTGAAGATGTTCATCTTGCGAGCGATGTCGAATGGCTTGGGCGGGTTTGCTTTCAGGTTGGACTGCATCTCAGCCACCTTGGCAGGCAAGAGGGCCCTGTCCCCAACCTCTGGCTTCGGTGCATTTTCGCCGGAGGTCGCGCCAGCAGCCGATGCGATGCGATCGCCGGCACCACCTGTCAGGACAATAGCATTGGGCTTCTCGCTCGTCATCGAGCCTGCCTCAATATTTTTCGAAACCGGCGAATAGACCATTGTCGTTGCGTCGGAAATCACGACACCGATCCGAACGCCGGGTTGCTCACGAAGGTCGAACAGGTTCTTGTCGCTGGCCGCGCGGATCGCATCCAACGCCTGCTCATCGCCGAAACCGAGGCGATATACCTCGGGGTCAGCGTCAAGAATCACGGTCACGCTGAGTTGTGCGAGATCATCTAACCGGCGAGAAAGTGCGTCGGCAACGGACTTCGTCAACGCGGGGGCGATTACGACGAGGCGTGTCCTGGCGCTAGCGATCAGATTGACCAGAGCCTCGTCCGAGGCGACCGCGAAAATTCGGCTATGGTCGGTCACGGCAGCTTCTCCCGCCTCATCACAAATCACGTCGCATGAGGCGCTCGGTACCGGGCGATCCCCGGAGCGTCAGCCGCACCCATGGTTTAACAGCCAAATCCTCGGGCGGGCGTGTTGTCGTCGTTACGATGTACTGGAATTGCGGCAGGTCACCCGACCCCTCGATTTCGGTAACAAGTCTGAACAGCCGATGATAGATGCTGAGCCCCAGGTCGGCCTCACGTGGGCTGTCGTGTATCAGAAACGCCGGAACACGCGTAGCGCCTTCGATGCTCAGGCACAAGACAGCCAAATCGAATGCCAACACTTTCAGAGAGTCGATCGCCGCTGTTGTTCGATCCCCACCCATGTTGACGTTCGGCTCAAGCCCATTGCCGCTCAACGTGACGCGCCCCGTGGCATCCGGCCCTACCAGGCGACGGACGATCGGATCGAATTTCTCGCTCAGCCGCCCGAATACGCGGGCCTGTTTGTCGCGAAACGCTCCGAGCGTCGCTCTCTCGGTTTCAAGCCGGGAAGCCAACTCTCGTGCTGATTTCTGCGAGCTCTCTTGGCTGCCGATCAGCTCGGATAGCCGCTCGACGTCATCAACGAGACGCTGCGCCGAATACCAGGCCCCCTCGCGTGCGTCGCGCGCCTTCTCAATGGCCGCGAGGCCTTCCGCCAACCTGTCGACACGCTGCTTGGCCAGAGCGAGTTGCTTTAGCGTGCCGGTCCTCTCAGATCGCAGAACCGTAAGTCGGGTGTTCTCATCCTCGAAGCTCTGCTTTCGCGACGCCCAACGCTGGCGGCATGCTTCCAGGTCGGGGAGCTTGTGGGATAGCCCACACCCGTCAGCCAATGTGCGGTCGATCGGGACCTCACAAATCGGGCAGATCGGGCTTTCCGCTTCGCTCTTCGAGAATGAAATTCCCGGCAGTTCTCCTTGAAGCTGGCTCAGCATTTTTTCGGAGAGTGGGATGCTCGTCTCGATACGGATGCGCTCTGCTTCAAGCCGGGCCCACTCGGCCCGGGCGCCCTCATGTTCCCGGCGGGCAGCGTCGACGCCCGATCTGGGTTGGCCCGCGGGCAATTTCGCAGCCGACGAGAGACGGTCTTGCGCTGCCTTGCGCATTTGCTCGACGGCAAGCGGGCCAGCCGCGAGGGTTTCCGCTGAGACGCCCAAAGCACCGGCCAATCGATTCTGGGTTCGATCGATTTCCCAGCGCCGATGGCCTATCTCTTGTTCCAGCGACCGGCGTTGATCATCGAGACCGGCGACCTCGTCGCGCTTGACATGCTCCTCAGGGGTGATGGCGACAATGAAGGCGCGCAGTGCATCAAGCTTTTCGGTCTGCGTCATTCCTCGCGCGGGAGAGTCCGAGTCCGACGCGGTGGAGCGCCACTCCAGCACGTCGTTGAACCTGCATTCTTGATCGCGCGTCAACCAGGCCAACGCGATTGGCCAGCTTCGCCGGTCAGCTCGCTGTCCTGATATCAGCGCCGATAGGCCGGCGGTGAGGATGCTGTTTTCAACCGCGTCCAAGAATGGCTCAAGACCGGTGGACGCACCTTCGCCAGACGCGATCTCGTCAAGATTGCCACCAGCCACGGCCACGTGGCGCCGCCGCGCCCCGAGCGGTCGGAGAATCGCCCAGCACACCCCATCGAGCATTACCTCCGCGCCGACAACTCCGTTCAGGAAGGCCACGCCAACGCGTTCCCGCTGATCCTCCGCCGCATAGCGATCTTCGCCAAGGCAATATCGGAGCAGCCGGCAGAACAAGGTCTTGCCACTCCCGTGGCCAATGGCGTCGGTGAGGGGCTCGGAAGACAGCAAATCTCCTCCGTCGGGCGACCAGACGATATTCAATCCCGGACGGAAGCTGATATCCCGAATCTTCTCCCCGCCCGGTTCCTGCCAGATCGCTAAACGTTTGACCCAGAGGCGAGGGCCGTTCTGCCCAACAAGGGGCTGAACGGTGAGAGATGGAGGTCCGAGAAGATCAGGCTGCCGCGGCATCAACCCACCCCCGGATTTCGACCGGCAATGCGGAGATCACGGCATCCGTGGAGATGTGCGGCAGCAGGCTCATCAGCATGCCGGCGCGTCCATCCGGCCAACCAGCCGTATCGATCGCACTGAGGCCAAGGCCCGGCGCCCAGGTGCCCGTCGTGAGGTCTTCGACAAGCCTGCCATTGCCGCGATGAGCAGTGACGGCTGTCCCCCAGCTCCGATCGACGCGAGGGACGAATGAGACTGTGTTGCCCGTGAGTGGAGCAGCCTCAGCGCCAATGAGGCGTTGCCATTCCACCGCCTGAATGGGATCCAGGTGGGGGAGGAGCAGTCTTGGCTCGAGGCCGAATGTCGCTGCAAGGCGAACTTGGCGAGCCGGCAGCGGCCCATCCATCGCCTTCAGGATTGCCGCTAGCATCGCACCAGCATCGCCAGGGCCTGCAGGTATCGGACGCGTCCAAGCACCATCTCGGAGGACGCGAAGCGTAGCAGCTTCATCCCGGACTTCAGCGGGCTTCTCACCAAGGTTGGTTGCCGCAAGGCGATCCCACGCTTCGAGCACCAACCGACTTGTACGGTATTCGCCGAGCCGCCCCAGCTCCTTGGATTTCAATACTCGGAACGTTTCAGAGGGATAGTCAACGCCCCTGGCGTCCGCAGGGTCGAGGATATAACGGAGATCGTCCCGGGTAAGCCCGTATTTTCGAGCGAAAAATGCGTCGAGTTCGGCGCGACGTTCAGCCCGGCGAATTTCATCCCAGGCGAAGGGCGGTCCCCAATGGCCGAGGTCCTCCGCCCATAAGTTCATCGAACGGCTCGTATAAGTGAGCTCCAGCACGCGACGAGAAAGAAATGCGAGGTCGGCGGGGGTGAAGCAGGAAGGCGAAAGAATCGGGAATTGCTGAATGAAATAGAAGCTCAAATTTGTTCCACCCACCTTCTGACGAGCGGCGAAATCAGCAACAAGAGACGAAACGCCAGATATTAGGGCTGATTGCTGAGCAACGCTTGCACGGGCACACGTCCAAAGGAAGATACTGTCGCCCATGCCCACGCTCGGAAGGCCGGAGGCAATCCACGTTCTTTCGTCGGTAGTTCGAGCATTTCTACGCCAACCCATCAGCCAGCGCGGTTGCGTGTGACGAACCAATGAGATTGCCAAGGCGAGTGGATCTTGGGGCGCATCGGTCAAGAACGCAACGTCGTCCGCTGTAAGTGGAGTTTCAAATTGCATTACCGTGCCATTAAACAAAGTCTTCGGGTCTCGCAAAAATCGATCTGTAGAAACACCAAGAGCAGACCGCCAGGCATGACTGCGCCCAAGAACTCGGGTTAGATCGCCCTCGCGCATTGGGCGGCCCTCCGTGGCCACAAAGTAACCCGTCAGCCACTCGGCAACGCTCTTGAGAACCCGCGCCGCATTTTTTTCCCGCAAGCCACGCTTCAGGCTCGCCGGCAACCGTGCGGCACGCAAACGTACCTCGTCCTCCGGTACCCAATACCGCGGTGATGGCTCGAAGGTCGGGTTTTGTTTTTCTGAGAGTGTGGCGTCACGTGCGCCCTCTTCATCGTCAGTTATCCCACCTGAGTACGTGGCCCAACGATGATCGAAATGGTGGATCATTTTAGCCTCGTAAAGCGGCATCCGCCGCTCCACTCTCGCCTCCACCTCTCTCACCCAGTCAGATCCGTCGCGAGACCAGCCCTCTGCCTCTAGCGCCATTGGTGTCCGAAAGTGACCGGAGTCGTTTGACATATGGAACTGGGTTTGAAACGTGATTCCCCATGGGTTCAAGTTGCCGCCTTGATCTATGGGGCGTTCATCGATCAGCACGGGCGCATGTGCATAGAGCTTCGCCGTTAGCTGGGCGTCCGCGCGTGAACGAAAAACTGGAGCGGTCTTGGTATTGGGGTTGATGCGAGCTATTTGCTCAGCCGTGAGCGTGAACCTGCGTTCGGGGTTCTGAATCTCGTCAACTTTATCGATATCGAAGCAAAATTCAGCAGCACCCTTCGTTGACCCCATTACAAGAATGCAAAACGACTTACGATCGTCAGTGCCTTTGAACCACCTGCGTATTTCATAAAAACTATAAATTGAATTGAGCCGGAACCGACCTACAATATCTCCAAAGAATGCCGAAGTCGTACTATCCGTTGCAATGCCAGTTGGTACGATGACACCGGAACGCCCCTCAGAGCGAGCCAAATTGGCGAAGTGTTCGGCGAAAAGTGCATAGGTATTTACATCGCCCGTGCCGGTAAGCGGAAAGCGCCCGGAGTTGCGCGCGAATTCGCTCGCGGCTTCGGCAGAACGTCTGGCAAAATGAAAATCGGCAAGCAGCCGAGCATCCGCGCTCTCGGGATTGGCTTTTCCGAGTGCCTTTATAAGTCGTTCACGCGCAGCCTTGTTGGGAGCGGTCGCGATCTCAGGTGATCGGGCCGCAAAAAATTCCTGTTCCTGCAGCTTGATCCGTTCCCAAGGAGGATTGCCAATCACGGCGTCGAAGCCGCCGTGCGAAAAGATGTGTGGGAACTCGATGGGCCAGTGGAAGGCGCTGACCTCGTGGGTGATCTTGTCCGCGATACCTGCAAGTGGGCCGTAAAGTGTCTCTCCACGTACCGCCGCCCAAACATGATCGGTCAGAGGAATCGTGGGGCGAGCCAGATCCGCAGGGCCTGGGACACCACCAGTCTTTTCAGAGAAAAAGGCAGCGACGTAGCAATCGCTGGCGATTTTCAGGTTTAGCCAAGTGTGCCCGGAATGCAGCCGCTCGAAGGAAGTTCGCTTGGCACTAATCTGCTCCAGCGTATCTTCCGGCATTTCCGCCAGCGTCCTCGCCGCGTCGATGAGGTCTGCGGGTGGCCTGAGAGTCGCAAGGAATCCTGTCGCTCCTTTGCCGTCCCGCTGCTGCTTGTTAAATTTGGCATAGGCCTTTGCAGTTTCCTTAGAGTCGCCGGTGAGGGGCTTATAGGCCTCATCGGGCACTCCTCTCCGCAGCATCTCATAGTCGAAGACACCGATCAGACTGTCACCGCAGCGGATATGACTGTCGAGAAAGGTGAGGGGCTTGCCGGGCTCCAGCGCCTCAATCCAGAGCGCGACCTTGCATAGCTCGACCGCCATCGGATTGCGGTCGACGCCATAGATACAATGCGAGACCACTTCGCGTAGGGCATGCTGAAACTCGGTCTGACTGGGCGCGCCAGGACTTCTCAGCTTGGCGATTCGTCCAGCGGCGCGACGCGCGGCGCCGAGCAGGAAGTGTCCGGAGCCGCAAGCAGGGTCAATGATCGAGAGCTTCAGAATTTCGCCTGCCGGATCATCGCCGCCGCGCGCTTCGGCGGCGTCCAGGACTGGATCGAGCGTCGAATCGAGAAGCAACTTCACCAGCGCGTCTGGCGTGTAATAGCTGCCCGATGTCTTGCGAGCGTTACCCTTGGTCTCATCACCTTCGGCGAATTCGAAGGTCCGCGCATCGGCGCTGGCGAGTGGTGTCAGTTCCAACAAGCTCTCGTAGACCGAACCCAGCTCTTCGGTTTCCATGTCGCGCCAGTTCACGCGCGTGAG
>Ga0187876_1002741_pt1 | contig 12653 bp, 6 predicted proteins | sample June2016WEW_17_4_FD_133000 | JGI IMG/M metagenome (GOLD analysis project Ga0187876, IMG submission 133000) | Peatland microbial communities from SPRUCE experiment site at the Marcell Experimental Forest, Minnesota, USA - June2016WEW_17_40 | ecosystem: Environmental > Terrestrial > Soil > Wetlands... | reverse complement strand
TGAGCATGGCGACATCGGCGCCCTGCCGCCCCCGGTAGGTGTGTAGTTCATCTAAGACAATGAATTTCAGTCCCCGGCAGTTTTCGATCACCGCCTTGTCCAGCTCGGATTGCCGAGTCATCAGCAATTCGAGCATCATGAAATTCGTCAGTAAAATATCCGGCGGGTTATTCTTGATACGCTCACGCTCTTCCGGCTTTTCTTGTCCAGTGTAACGCGCAAAGGAAACTGCGACGGGGTGTCCGGGAACTGCGAGGAACTTTTTGAGCTCTTCCAATTGGCTGTTGGCGAGCGCGTTCATCGGATACACGACAATGGCGCGTGTGCGGGCGCTTTCGCCCTTTCTTTTCGCTTTAATCACGGCGTCAATGATCGGGATGAAAAAGCATAGCGACTTGCCGGACCCAGTGCCGGTCGTCACGACGTAGCTTTTTCCATCGAGCGCCAGCCCCAAGGCCTGAGCCTGATGCCGGTGCAGCTTGAGGCTCTTGTCGGCCGCATCCGACGCTGCCCGCCTATCTATGAAGATTAGCGCGCAATCCTCGACTAACCCACGCTCCCCGATGAGCGACCGGATGGATCCACCTCCCTCGTAGTGAGGGTTCAGTTGTAGCAACGGCTCTGGCCAAAAGCGACGACCAGCGTAGAGCCGGGTTACCTCACGCAGGAGTTCGGCGGAGCGGATGCGCGTGAAGGAGCGTGCGAAGCCGGTATACTGAGCTAGAAGGTGATCATCTAAAGCGAATACATCCATCAGGCCGAGTCTCCGTGATCCTTAGCGTGTTGCTCGACGTTCTCAATTGGTATCCCACAAGAATAATCTAACACGCCATCGTGGAAGCCGGCTTCACTGCGGCACAGCACATGGTGCAGCCGCAGGTTGGTGAGAGCGATGCCAAGTCCGGGTAGGATTGCGTCCAATTGTTTTTTTCTGCCCTACTGGCCATTCCACCAGACCTACGTCGTGGCATCAGGCGCGATCCGCTCCGCTTGGCGCTCTGATTCGATCCTCTTCAATCGCTGATATTCCTCGACCGCCAACACAACCACCACCGGCCGACCATGCTTTTCGACGGTTACGGGTTCGGCCCTGGCTGTATCGATAAGCCGACCGAAGTTATACTTCGCATCCTTGGCCGATAGCGTTTGCATGTTCCGCCCGAAGAAGTCCGCTTGCGCTATTTGTGGCCAAAATGGCCAGTCTTTCAAGGTCTATCTCAGAGGTTGGATCGCTTGTCTGCACGTGACGGGTCGCAGCTCAATGCGACCGCTCCGCCGCTCGACTGGTTAGGGGGCGGTGCTTCTGAAGCTTGGTTTAATCACAATCACGCGCCAAAATTTCTCGAATTTCTTCTGAATTTCAATTGGTCCCCGCGCTGGCAGCCGCCCCAAAGCAGGTCCAGGTCCGCTCATTTAAGCGGAAACTTAGCAGCCGATAGACCCTGAAAATCTGACGCCTTCGGAAGGCCGTCGGGCGACGAAACGCGAAAATTTTCCTGTCGCTCGCGTTCATTGAGCGGACTGGAAATCGCTGGTTTTCCTGGATTGGCCTCGCGTTTCATGAGCGGACTCTGGCCAAATTGGCGGACTGTTTCGCGTTCATAGGGCGGACCAACTTCGGGCGCTGGTAGCGGCGACCCGCCGGGCTCGCTTCATTGATTTTGTTGGCCTCAGCGGTCGCTGTCCGGCAATGAAACGCGAGGCCAGTCCGCCGTTGAACCGCGAAAATCCGACGCCTGGTGTCAGCTGACCGTTTTTCAGGGTCTGCTTCAATCTCGGTGCAAGCTGGCCCTGCCTTGCATTCTATGTCGATTAGCGGCATCGAACGTGATGAAAACATTAGCGTCTTGGGCGCCTGCGCCAAATCTGACCGTCATCGCCGTCGAGGCTGGGGAGCTAGACTGGATCGTCTCGGTCGACGGTCGTGACCCCGAACAGGACCGCGACCGCGCCTGCTGTCCTCTCTGTGGCATAAAATCGAGTTCCCGTCACAGCTCGTATATACGGTCGCTGCGCGATCTTTCTGCTCAAGGGAGGCCGGTGAACATCCAGGCGCGGCTGACCCGCTGGCGATGTCGGAACGATCACTGCGAGCGCCGGATTTTCGCCGAGCGGCTTCCTACGCTTGCAATTCCATTTGCACGCCGGACCACCCGGCTGGCCGGGATCGTCAAGCTGTTTGGCCACAGCGTGGGTGGCCGATCCTCCGAGCGATTGATGGCCAGGCTTGGCATGCCAGTGAGTGACACCACGATCCTGCGCAGCGTAAAGGAGCGCGGGGGAGCGCAGCCCAACCGTGCCGTTGTCCGTGTCGCCGGCGTCGATGAATGGGCTTGGCGGAAAGGCATGACTTTCGGGACGGTCATCGTCGACTTGGAGCGTCGCCAGGTGGTGGAACTGCTGGCGGATCGCTCGGCCGGGACCGCGGCTGACTGGTTCAAGAAGCATCCGGAAGTCGAGGTCGTCAGCCGCGATCGCGCTGGACTTTATGCAGACGCCGCGCGCCAGGGCGCGCCGCAGGCGCGACAGGTCGCTGACCGTTTTCACCTGCTAAAGAACTTCCGGGAAACCGTGGAGCGGCAGCTCGGTCGTTTCGAGGCGCCAATCCGGGAATCCGCCGTCCAGGTCGAAGACGATCCGGACGCGCGGGTGCGTACCGTGATCGAGCGTTCCAATAGTTGCTCGGAGGTCGCGGCGCACGAACGTCTGCTGCGCCGAGGGCGCGACGCCGCCCGCAAGGCAATGTTTGACGAGATCAGAACCCTCTACGAAGCTGGGAGTCCTGTCACCGAGATTGCTCGAAAGCTGGGGCTTGGTCCCCGGCGGGTCTATCGATGGGTGCGTCGCATCGACCTGCCGGAACCCAGCGCCATGGAGCCGAAAGTTTGCACGCCAGCCTATTTCGGAGCTTTCCTGGCGCGCCGTTGGGCAGAGGGATCGACCAAAGTCCGGCATCTGTTCTCTGATATCCGTCATCGAGGTTACACCGGCTCGTTTAGTCACCTGGCGCGCTTCCTCGCTCCGTGGCGCGGCAACAGCTCCCCCTCAGGAAAAGCGGGTGAGAGGCCTTCGTCGGACGAGGAAGCGCCGGCGCCGGCGCACGTGCGAACCCTGGACCCGATGACGGGCCGTCAAATCTCGCCGCTGACTGCGGCGGCGCTCTGCGTCAAGCCGCGTGGCCAGATGACCGACCGGCAAATCGTCAACGTCGATGCGCTGAAGGCGGCGTCGGTGGAATTCACCACGATGCGTCATCTGGCGATGCGGTTCCGAGGACTGCTTCGCGGCGGAACGGTCGAGCGTCTGGACATCTGGCTGAGCGATGCACGCACCTGTGGAATCTATGGTATGCGGCGTTTTGCCAGGACCTTACGGCAGGACATCGAGGCCGTTCGCAATGCCGTGCTGGAACCCTGGAGCAATGGTCAGACGGAGGGACATATCAACCGGTTGAAGACGCTCAAGCGGGGCATGTATGGCCGTGCCGGCATTGACCTCCTTCGCGCACGGATGATGCCGTTGCAGGGCTAAAGTTTGCACCGAGATTGAAGAAGACCCGTTTTTCATGAGACTGCCAATCGATATTTTTCAATGAGTTGATGGATTCGGATTTCATGAGACTGAATCGGAATTGTTGAGACTGTAGCGATCTCCGAATCGGAAATGGCGAGACCACGTGAAGGGGTGCTGCGGCCATAAAATAAGGGCATTTCAATATGTTCTGCACTCACTTGAATCGGATTTCGTGAGACCACGTGAACGCGCCACGTGAATGAGGTGTCTCGGCCATGAAACATCAGTATTTCAATATGTTGGGCGCTCGGTTGAGTCGGATTTCGTGAGACTCAGTCTCATCAACCCGACTCTTTGCCTGCGCTAACCCCTTGAGTCTCAACAATTCCGTTCAGCTGACACCTCGGGAAGGTTTTCGGGCGGTGTTTTGGATCGATTTGTCCGGCATGGCTGGGGTTCCGAATCGCGTCCGGTAACCCAAGTTATCGGACATCCTTTTCCCCCGACAGGCGCGGCGGTTTCATGGTTAATAAACCGTTAAAGCGCCGTCACGGCGACGCCGGCCCGACGGAATTCGCCGTGTCGTCCCGCGTCCCGTCGGCCGGCGAAAACGGCGGCAAGCGCCCGTAAGTCGCGGCCGCGGCGAGGGCTTCTGCGGCGATGTCCCCTGCCCGCGCCAGCACTTCGGCCGGCGGCGCCGACACTTTCTTTTCGCCGCCCGTCGTCAAATCGACGATCTCGGTCAGCGCATCCGCTAAAATCGCCAGCTGAGCAGCGACGTCCGTCGTCATGGGGACCTCACGAAACCACCCAAGGATCGATTAAGGTGAGGCCGCAGCACTCAAAGCCGCCGATGTCGCGCGTCACCACGCTCGCGCCATGGGATCGCGCAACCGAGGCAATCATCAGATCGAGTGTCGCCGTCGGTCGCCCCGCGCGCCTACGGGCAGCAAAGATGTCCGCGTAGGCGACAGCGGCTTCCATGTCGAATGGCAGCACGCGGCCTTCAAATTCCTCCTTAAATATCGCTGTTGCCGCCGCTTCGAGATCACGACGGCGGCGACCTTCCTCCATGATCGCGAGACCGGACAGAATTTCCGCCTGAGAAATGGAGGTCGTGAATAAAAGTTCTTCGGGCTGCCCGTCCACCCACGCCGCCACCTCTGGTAACGGCCGCAAGCTCATCATGGCGGAGAGAATATTGGTGTCGAGAATAAACATTAGTCGAAGGCAGGCGGTTCGCGCGTGGGTTCACGCGGCGGCAACTCTAAATCAACACCACCGAGCGCCGCAAAACGAGCGTGGATACGCTGAGATAGACTGCGCCCGGACCGCGACTCATCCTTGGTGAGCGCTGTTTGAAGGATACGTCTGGCTTCGGCCTCCATGGAGTGTCCATGCTGCGCCGCGCGAACGCGCAGCCGCTCCTTCACAGCCGCATCAATATTGCGGATGGTCAACGTGGCCATGGGCGTGGGTGTCTTGCTCTGTTGCATGTCTGCATTGTAATCGATGGCAGCATTGATCGCAATGAATTATACACCCGCATCCCTCACCTCAAGTATGAAAGGAGCCGATTATCGGACGTCCCCTCTGGCTCGCCTTGCGACGCATCGAAAACTAAGTGAAACGACAGATAGCTTTTTCCGGGCTTAAAACCCCATGTGATTCAACATGGAAGGCTACTCTTTTCTATGGCGGTCCAACGGCCTGCGAGGCAAGAGATATCGCAGCTTCAAAGCGTTCTCTCGTCGAGGCGGCGAGGCGGCCCAAGCGGAAATGTTCCTGAATTTCACGAACCAATTCCTCGCCCTCGAAGCCCTTTTGGCGCAACTGCGCGGCGAGGCTTGCGAGTTCGGGAAGCGGAATGTCGCCATGATCGCGGCGCGCGCGATACGGCGTCAACGCGAGCGGACTGCCGTCCGCCGGCCAAACAATCTCTCGATCGCCCTCTTTGGTGATCGGCATACGGTTGGCCCCGAGCGCCGCCTTCACGATTCCGCGAATCTTTTCCGCCGCGCGTTGGAAGCCATGCGCGCGAGAAATCCGCTCCACCAGCACGTCGAAAAAGATCGGGCCTTCTGTCTCGACGACATGATCGACCATCTGCCGTAGCACGGGTCGATAGTCCCGATCGTAGAAGCGCCCTTGCTCCGGCGTCGCTATCGTCGCCAGATCCGCGACGACATAGGGTTTCGGAGGTGGAGCGATCTCGGGGCTGCGGGCGTAGATTTTTGCCTCTTGAATCGGGACTCTGTCGTTCGTCGCCGGCGGCAAGGCAGCCTTTTCCAAAATCAGGGATGTGTCCCGCGATCCGCGTTCATCCGCCTCGGCTTCATCCGCCTCGGGTTCGTCCGACGGAGGGATCTCCGTCTCCGCCGGCTCCAAATTTTGCGCCTTCACTTGTTTCGCGCGATCGCTTTCCAGGTCGCGTTCCAAGCGCGCATGGAGCTTCTCAAGAGCGGAAGCGGCGTTCATCCACCATTCCGTGCTCCAGATGCGCCGGATGGTCCAGCCAAGGTCCGTCAAGACCCATTCGCGCAGGCGGTCGCGATCTCGCGCCGTGGCCGAGCGGTGATACGAGGCGCCGTCGCATTCGACGCCCGCGAGATAGCGTCCCGGATGATCCGGGTGCACGACGCCAAGATCAATGCGGAAGAACGAGACCCCGATTTGGGGATGGACCTCCCAGCCCTTCGCTTCGAGCGCGTGCTTGACCGCGGATTCGAACGGCGACTCGGTCTCGCGTCCCGTGGGCGAGAAGGCCTCGGCGATGGCTCGCGCGCCGTTCTGCGCGAATTCAAGGAAGTGTTTAAAGTCGACGACGCCCTTTGCGTTGGTGCGCCCCAGGTCGATCTGCTCGGGCCGCAAGGTCGCGAATACGAGGAGTTCGCTGCGCGCGCGGGTGACGGCGACGTTCAGTCGCCGATGTCCGCCGGCGCCGTTCAGCGAGGAAATTTGCGCCGTCACACGCCCGGTCTGGTCCGGTCCGACCGCGACCGAGAAAATGATCACGTCGCGCTCGTCACCCTGCACGTTTTCGATGTTCTTGACGAAGGTGGGCTCGGGCGTTTGGCCGCGGTCGAAGAACCGGTCCAATGACGGATCGCTGCGCCGTTCCTGATCGAGGAGGTTTTCGATCAGCCTCTGCTGTTCGCCGTTGAACGTGACGACGCCGATGGATTGCGGCGCTGCCTTCAGCCGCCGAACGACCTCGCCCACGACCGCCTGCGCCTCCTTGCGGTTGGTTTTGCTGCCGCCTCGCTCGTAGACGCCGCCCTCCACATGAATGTAGCGCACGGCATCGTCGCGAGTGACGGGGGACGGAAAGGTGATCAGTTCGCCTCTGTAATATTTGGCGTTGGAAAAGGCGATCAGGCTTTCATGGCGGCTGCGGTAGTGCCATTGCAGCCTCATGCTCGGAATGTTCGAGGCGAGACATTCGTCGAGGATGCTTTGTTGACTGGGCAGAACTCCCCCATCGTCGTCATCGCCGCCATCGGCGGCGCGTTCCCCGACGCTGGTAGGCGGAAGTTGTTCGGGGTCGCCGACGATGATCGCCTGATTCCCGCGCGCGATGGCGCCGATGGCGTCCCATACTTGAATCTGCGAAGCCTCGTCGAAAATCACGACATCGAAGGGCTTGGCGTCCGGCGGCAGATATTGGGCGATCGATAGCGGGCTCATCATGACGCAGGGCGTAAGCCTGGTGAGGACGGTCGGTATGCGGCCAAACAATTGGCGCAGCGGCATGTGCTGTGCCTTCTTCTTGGTCTCGCGCGCGAGCGTCCCCCACTCGGGGTCCGCGCCAAAATTCGTTTGCGAGGGTATGGACCCGCCGATGCGGGCGCGGACAATCTGCTTCGAGAGTTCCGACACTCTTTGATCCGCGGCCACGAAGGCATCAACGGCGGCTTCGTGCTGCACGGCGAGGAAGGAGCTAAGGACGTCGTCTTCATTGACGATTTTCTCGGCGAACCAGCGTGCGTAGGAAAATTCAAAGACGGGCTGGATTGTCGTTGTCGTGACCATACCGGTCTCGATGGCATCGATCAGCGAGCCGAGCCCCACGTTCTTGCCCGCGAACGCGGCGGCGCGCCACTTCGCCCACTCCGGCGCCTTGAGGATGTTGGCCTTCCAGCGGCTGGTGCGCTGGATCAGGTCTTCATCCCAGTCGAAACGCGGTTCAACCAAGTCTCGCGGATCAGCTAACCCGACGCATTTTCCCAGAGCGTCCAGCGCCGCCCAAGTGGAGGCGGCGCCTTCCTCAAGCCCGTCGAAGGCCTTCCTGGTCGCCCCGTCAGGCGCAAATAAATGAGCGTAATCGGTTAGAAGCATCACCACGTGCTGACGCAACCACTCCGCGTCGTCAATTTGCGTTCCAAATGCGCGTATGGCCTCACGGGTGTCTTTCGCCCATGCGATCATCCGATCAAGTCTGGGAATGTCCGTGTCGACCCCGCGCCACAAGCGCTCCAGACCCGCGAAGGCCGGTTTCACTCTTTCGGTATCGGCCATAATCTCGGCGAGGCGCTGAAGTCTGACAAGATCGCGCCCGATGTCCTGCGGAGGCTCGCCCTTGCAATAAGGGCTCAACAACAGGCGCACTTTGCTTTTCTTGCCCTCTCGAAACAGGAAATTCGCGGCGCACGCCTCCACCCAGTCGCGCTGTAGCCGTGACAGATCGAGGCGAATGGCCTCCGGTGCATAGTCAGCGTCCAGGTCTCCCGTTGCGGCTCGAGCCCGATTCACGATCTCTTTCAAGTCGTTCAAGGCCCCCGGCAATCTGTCGCTCGACTCGTCATCGAGCAGGAAAGCCGCTAGCTGGCCGTCCGCTGCTTCCGGCCGCGTGAGCAAAGCTCCCAAGCCTTGGAGTTCCGGCAGTTCGGAGAGGCCTCTCGATCGCTCCCCCAAACCGATCGAAACACTGAACGCCTCGGTCAATGCCCGGAAATTCGATAAGGCCGTCTGAATGTCTTCAATGAGGCGTTGCGCCTCACGCGCCCAGGCGGGCGTCCATTTCGGCTGCTCAATCCCGCGCAATGGGTGATTCGATGGGTCGCCAACCGCCAGGATGGCCGTGGCGAGGTCCGCGCAAGCTGCACGCAAGAGAGAAAGCGTCTGCGGCGTATGATCCACGCCCGCCGACCATGACAGGCCGACATCGGGAAGAGCCCCTTGATCGGCCACCACGCGTCCGAAGGCCTCAAAGGCGGACATACCGTTCCCGCGCCTGCGGTGCAAAGCCGAGACGAGCCGGTTCAGTTCGTCGCGCTTCGCCTTCAACTCGGCGTTCGCCGTCGTCCAGCTTTCCTCGTCCGCGCCACCGCGTTCACGCCACGCCGTCGCGAGCTGCTCGATGACGCTGGACTTCTGCGCCTTCGTCGAATGCACTTCCAGGCAATAGCCGCCGAGGCCAATGTCGTTGAGCCGGCGACGCACGACCTCCAGCGCGGCTGTCTTTTGCGAAACGAACAAAACCGATTTGCCGTGCGCGAGGCAGTTCGAAATCATGTTGGCGATCGTTTGGCTCTTGCCGGCGCCCGGCGGGCCAAACAGCACGAAGTCCTTACCTCGCTGCGCGGCCACGACTGCTGCGAGCTGGGAGGAATCTCCCGACAGCGGAGCGAAAAGCTCGGATGGGTCGATGGCGTCGTCGAGGCTGGCCGGATCGATGAAATCTCCCGAGGAACTTGCGTAACTGTGCGTCGGCGTGTCGATGAGATGACGCACTATCGGATTGCGTTTCAGATCGTTCGTCCGATCGACCAAATCCTTCCACATGAGATATTTGGTGAAGGACAGCGTCGCGAGCACGACCTCTTCGGCGACTTCCCATCCTTTGATATTCTTCACGTGGCGCTGCACGATCCGCCAGACTTCGGCGACGTCAATCCCGGACGCGTCGCGCGGCAGTTCCCCGTCGAGTTCGGGCGCTAGGAGTTCGAAATCCTGACGAAGCATTTGGAGCAGAGTCGGATTGAAGCGAACCTCGTCCTCATGCAGCTTGAGCCGAAAACCGGACCTCACGCTTTTGCGCTCCAGGCTGACGGGGACGAGAAGCAGCGGCGCACGATAGGGGCCGGCGCGGTCTTGCGGCGTCCACTTCAGGAATCCCAAACACAGGTAAAGGATATTCGCGCCGCCCTCCTCGAAGGCCAGTCGCGATGCGCGAAACAAATCGGTGAGGCGTCCTTCCAGATCGGCTTCCGCCACGTTCGCGTGAAGTTCCCCGCGCGCCATCGCTTCGAGGACGAAGTGCTTGCGTCCGTCCTCGTTCTGCCGCTGGGTGAATAGCGCGGGATCGCGCCCGTCGCTCCCGTCGAGAACCGTCGTTCGACCAAGCAGCTTGAAGCGGCTGCCCGCCGCGAGCATGTCCTCCAGCTTCGCCGGGTCCGGGCATTCGATCGCGATCGTCGTTTTGCTATCCTTGAAGTTAAGCAGGCGGTTACGCAGCGTCAGGTCGAGGAGACTGCGCTTCCAGCTTTCCATCCGGTCGAGGGGCCTCTCATCTTTCTGCGGACGCCGGTCCATTTCCTCTTCGAACTGCGGAGCCTCATCAAGGACTTGCGCTTCAGCGGCGGAAGTCTTCGCTTCGATGACGGGTCCAGTCCCGCCGCCAAGGTCGAGCGGTTTGATCCTGGCGGTGCGCGCCCGCCTGATGTCGACGGCGAGTTCGAGCACGGCTTCCGCGCCCTCGGCGATCTGTTTGGCGCCTTGCTCGACCGCCTGCTTGAAACGGGCGGGTTGCCCACCTGTTAGGAGGGTCGTTTCGACGAGGATCATTTCCTGGAGTTGAACGCGCTTCCTCAGCATCTGCGGGTCATCGACGACGCTGGCCGCGAAATCTTCGTCGACAAGCCACACACCGACGAAGGCATGTCCTTCCGTGAGGACGACAAGTGGATTCAGCCCTGCCTGTTCGAGGCACGATGCGTAGAACAGCGACAGGTCCAGACAGGTTCCGACCTGCCGCAACAGGATGTCGCTGGGACCACGCACCTGCTGGCCTTGGCGTTCGAAGCTCTTCGGCGGGAGAACATAGGCGATGGAACGACCGACGAGCGCGGCCCAAATGGCTTCGGAAATCTCCCAAGGCCTGGTTTTCTTCCCCTTCATATAGCCATCCACCGCTGGATCACGGCCTGCTCGGAAGAGCTTCTCGGCGGCCTCCCGCAAAATGACATCGACGCTGGGGTCGGTCGGTCGAACGAAGGCGGCGAGGAGTTCCGGCGCCGACGCCGCGCCGCCCCAATGGGACGGCGGCAAAAGGTTCACATCCACCTTGGATCTGCAGAGCGTTCCTCCCTCGCTCTCGGCGACGATGTGGATTTCCGCGCGACGGGACGAAGTGAGGCCGGCGAGGAAGACCGGATCGAGTTTTAGGTCGAGACTATGAATGTGGTGGGCGGTCTTGTCGGCGATTCGGTCGACTCGCCAAACCCCGGGCGTCACAAAAGGCGGCTCGGAAGACAGGTGAACAACAACCTCGCCTAAGTCGCGCCCAATATTGTTTTCCAGCGTCAATTCGCGCAGGAAAGGGACGGCGTTTTGGTAGAACGCGACGTTGACGTTCTCGGCGACCGAGCAAGCGATTTTCAACTCACCGTCCGACATAATCTCCCCCGACCTCGGGCTGCCGATTTGCAATCACTACTGAACTTCGATCCCGGTGTCACACTGACGGAGTCGACGAGACAGCGATTTGCGTCGAATCAATAGGTTATAAAAATGATTGATTTGTCTCAGCTGACGTTTACGGTGAGATATTGGCTGGATTACTGATGTTTTTCTGAGACAGATGACCTACAAGGTTCACGACTGATTCTCCGCAAATCCGCTTCGCTGAACATGGTCAATTCCTTCACTAAAATCCGCGCCCGATCTCTGGGCAGAAGCCTGCCGCCGTACGGTTACATCGGAAATTTCCATCTCCAGCTCGAAACCCTTGCCGTCCTGTCTCAAATAAGTATCAATAATTGCGACCGATTTGCTGCTATCTCACCAAAAGCATCAACGTGACACTCGCCGGCTTCCGCCAACGGCGGCAAGCGGCCGTGAGTCGCGGCGACCGCCAGCGCTTGCGCGGCGATGTCCCCTGCCCGCGCCAGCACTTGCGCCGGCGGCGCAAAGTCTTTCGGGTCGGCCGTCGCCAAATCGACGATCTTGGTCAGCGCATCCGCTAAAATCAGCCAGCTGAGCAGCGGTGTCTGTCGTCATGGCGCCCTCCCTCGAACGCTCGGGCCATGCGTCGAGAATGGCGCAATCGGATGGAAACGGCCAGAGTTGTCTTGGCGGAATTTTTTTGCCGACGAGCCGACACGCCTGCCCTCTCGCTCTCGCCATCGTCCGGGCCGAGCTCAATCATCCCGCCGCCCTTCGTTCGCGCGCGGATTTCGCCGCCTTCCCTCGCAGCAGCGCCATCAAAACCGGCCCAAGCGAAAACTCCCCTGCCCTGGCTTTCCCGGTCAGAACCCGCAGATAGCCGCCGGCGCTTTTAATCTCCCCGCCGCGTTGCAGGATCGCGGCGATGACGATGGACGTGTCGTGTTCGCCCATGACCTCCAGGGCCTGCGCCCAAGCGTCCGGCGACACTCCGATGGCTCGCCGCACCGTCGCCGCCGTGGTCGCCAAGTCGCGCCAATTGTCGATCCCGCCCTTGGTGGCGTAATCGAGGATATCGGGACAGGCCTCCAGCACCATGCCGAGTGGATAGGTTTTGGGCGTCGAGGGTTTTGCATGATGGACGTTTGGCGACTCGGGCGCCGATGGAGAGAGCGAGCCTTGGTTATTGGACGGCAACGTTTCGTCCCTGCCTTTTTGAAGGCCAGGTTCAAGATCGAAAGAGTCTGTAATTTGATTCTGTATGTGGCGCTCAGAATGGGACTCATTGCCGCTCTTTTTTTGGAGATTTACGTGGTTTTCCAGAGCGTTCTGGATTTCGGCGTTTAATGCGGCAAGTTCGCTCGTCAACGCCTCCAGGTCGATGCGCGATAGGTTGCGCACGAAGCGGCTCGATAGCGCCGCGTAGCGCAGATGAAGTTCCTGCCAGTCGCCCGGAACGCCCTCCTCCAGCCCAGTCGCGATCATCTTGACGATATCGCGGCGGAGCAGCGTGATGCGTTCGCGCAGCAGTCGGA
>Ga0187876_1002728_pt1 | contig 12685 bp, 15 predicted proteins | sample June2016WEW_17_4_FD_133000 | JGI IMG/M metagenome (GOLD analysis project Ga0187876, IMG submission 133000) | Peatland microbial communities from SPRUCE experiment site at the Marcell Experimental Forest, Minnesota, USA - June2016WEW_17_40 | ecosystem: Environmental > Terrestrial > Soil >... | reverse complement strand
GGCGGCGTTGATCGACGAGATTCCGGTACTCGCCGTTCTTGGCGCGGCGTCCGAGCAAGGGCTCGTGATTCGGGATGCTCAGGAGCTACGTGTCAAAGAAACGGACCGTATTTCGACAGTCGCGGCGAACTTTGGCCGCATGGGTATCGAAGTGGAAGTCACTCCCGATGGCATGCGCATCCCAGGCGGGCAGAAGTTCCGCGCCGCCGCGTTCGACTCTTTCGGCGACCATCGAATCGCCATGGCGTTCGCGGTAGCGGCGCTGCGCGGGGATGCAGAGTCGACAATCGACAACGCCGATGCGGCCTCGGTCTCGTTCCCCGAGTTCTGGAAAATTCTTCAAACGATCGCCGAGTAACTTGCCCGATTAATGGTTACTAGCTCGCGTGCGTTACAACATTGGTAACAGCCGGATTGGTAACGACGGGACTAACTGCGACAGCATCTCCCAGGCGCATATCTTTCCAGTTGTAATCGAATTCCTTGCCACAATCGAGGCAAACGACATAAGTGCCTTGCCGGCTTGTTTCGGAAGATAGTTGCGTCCGCCGGGATGGAGTGAGAGGAAAGGTTGTTCTGTTATGAGAACAACCGAAAATGGAATTCAGCAGCGAAGCGATCATTTCAATACCCCTTTGTTCCAACGGCATTCCGCCGTCTTCCCACTTACACAGATTCGACGACGTATCACGAGGTTTCATCTCAGCAAGCGTGGGGCCAACGGACAAGTACGGGTACTGCTAAATACAGAGCGAAAAGGATCTTGAGCTTACGAGAGCTGGAGCGCTATCGCATCGGCGATCTGGCGACCGTGGAACCTTCCATTTTCGATAAAAATTTCGTTCGTATGCATGCCCGCGACGATTACACCCGCGAGAAAGACGCCTTTTCGATCGCTCTCAAGAGTATCGGGATTCGTTCGAGGCTTTTGCGTATCCGGTTCCAGAACAATTCCGTTCGCATTAAGAAACGTTAAGTCGGGACTGTAGCCGATCATCGCGAAAACAAAGTCGTTCGGAATATCGATGTTACCGGTGTGTGTATTGATCCGAACAGAATCGGGGCGAATCTCGGTAACCGACGATTCAAAATACGCCTTGACTTCGCCGTTCTTGATCCGGTTTTCTATGTTGGGCTTGATCCAATACTTAACGTGCCCGTGAATGCCGGGACCGCGGTGGACCAGTGTTACGCGCGCGCCTGTCCAATACAACTCGAGCGCTGCTATCGCCGCTGAGTTTTTTGCGCCGACTACCAGGACGTCGTGGTTGTAATACGGGTGGGGCTCTTTGTAATAATGAATTACCTTCGGCAATTCCTCGCCTGGCACATTCAACAGATTCGGAACATCGTAATAACCCGTTGCGATGATGACTTTTTTCGCTTTGTAACAATGCCGCACACCGAGGTGATCGGTAGTGGGAACGGTAAATGCCCCATCTTCGCCATCGATCGATTCAACCCGTTCGTACTGGTGAATATCCAGTTTGTAATGCTCGGCCACGCGCCGGTAGTATTTGAGGGCCTCGGTGCGGGTCGGCTTCTCATACATGCTGGTCATCGGAAGATCGCCGATCTCGAGAAGTTCCGGCGTGGTGAAGAAGGTCATGTGCGTCGGATAGTTATAAAGCGAGTTGACGACGCAACCCTTATCGATGACCATGACGTTGAGCCCACGCCGCTTGAGTTCGAGGCCGCAGGCGAGGCCTGTTGGTCCGGCACCGACCACAATAGCGTCGAATCTTCCCCCGATAAAAGGCGGAAGATCCATCACAGTTTGCTCTCAAGATCGGCGGAGATCGCGTCGAGGGCTTGAGGCAAAGCCGAAGGGTCTTTTCCACCGCCCTCGGCCATATCGGGGCGTCCGCCGCCTTTGCCGCCGACTGCCTGGGCGAGAGTGCCGACGAGCTTTCCGGCCTGAATGCGCTGCGTCAGGTCTTTGGTGACTGCGGCAACAATCGAAACGGCTCCTTCCTCGGTCGATGCGAGCACCACGACAGCGGATTTCCACTTGTTCCGCAGGGCATCGGCCAAGGTGCGCATCTGCTGGCGATCCAGCCCTTCGACCTGGGTGATCAGATATTTGACGCCGCTCTTTTCTTTCGCCTTCGATTCGAGATCGCGACCCGCGGACTGGGCCAGTTTCGTCTTCAGCTGATCGATCTGGCGCTCGTGATCGCGCTTTTCCGCGATGAGGCGATCGACTTGTTCCACTAATTCCGGCTCGGCCACGCGTAGAATACCCGCGATGCGGTGAAGCACCTCGCTGGATTCCTGGAACTGCGCCACGGCACCCTCGCCCGTGATGGCCTCAATGCGCCGGACACCCGCTGAAATGCTGCTTTCAGAGACGATTTTGAAGACGCCGATGTCGCCCGTGCGGGTGACGTGAGTGCCGCCGCAGAGTTCCTTGCTGAAGTCCGGGATGGAAACCACCCGCACCTGGTCGCCGTATTTCTCCCCGAACAAAGCCATCGCGCCTGTCGAGATCGCCTGATCGATTGGCATCACGTTGGTCGTGACCTGAGTGTTACGGAGGATCTGCTGGTTGACGAGCCGCTCGATCTCGGTTTTTTCAGCGGGATCGACCGCCGCATAGTGCGTGAAGTCGAAGCGAAGCCGTAGAGGCTCGACCACGCTGCCTGCCTGCTTGACATGCGGTCCGAGAACCTGGCGCAGAGCTGCGTGGAGAAGATGCGTCGCGGTGTGGTTGCGCATGGTCGACCAGCGCTCGGGGGCTGCCACTTCGGCCCGCAGTTCTTCGCCGATATAAATGGGGGCGAGCGTGCGGATTTTATGGACGGTAAGGCCGGGGACTGCCGGACGCGTGTCTTCCACAACGGCCACCGTCTCACCGGTATGCGCGTTGAAGAGCGTACCGCGATCCCCTATCTGGCCGCCTGTTTCGGCGTAGAACGGCGTTTGGTCGAGAACAACCTCACCTTCAGAACCGGCGGAGAGGCTGTCGAGAAGCTGTTGACCCACGAAAAGGCCCGTCACCTTCGAGACTGCGTCGAATTGGTCATAACCGAGGAAGCGCGTGCGGCCTTTCTCCAGTAATCGCTGATAGGCGGGTGCGATGACGCCTTTTTCGCCGCCTTTCCAACTGGCGCGGGCGCGTTCACGCTGAAGACGCATTTCGGCTTCAAAACCACCGCGGTCAATGTGGACGCCGCGCTCGCGTGCGATGTCTTCCTGCTCGTCCAGAGCAAGGCCGTAAGTATCGTAGAGTTTGAAAGAAACCGAGCCCGGCACGGTGCCATTCGAGAGGCGAGCGATCTCGTCGTTAAAGACCTTTTCGGCGACCAGAAAGGTGGTTGCGTAGCGGTGCTCTTCATCCTTCACAACTCGAGCCACACGCTGAACCGATTCCATGAGTTCCGGATACCCCGGGCACATCAACTCGGCGACGAAGCCGGTGAGTTCGTAAAGATAGGGCTCCTGCTTGCCGATCAGGCGGGCGTTACGCATCGCCCGACGCATGATTTTGCGGAGCACATAGCCGCGGCCTTCGTTGGAGGGCAGGATGCCATCGTGAATCAGGAACGCTGTAGCACGGGCATGATCGGCGTTAATCCGAAGCGCGGTGTCACTTCGCTGATCAGCCCCGTATTCGACTCCACAGAGTTCGCCGGCTCGTTCGATGATCGGAAAAATCAGGTCGGTGTCGTAGTTTGAGAGCTTGCCCTGCAGGACTGCGGCGAGGCGCTCCAATCCCATGCCTGTATCGATGGAGGGATGAGGCAGCGGTGTCATCGCGCCCGAAGCGTCGCGATTGTACTGCATGAAGACCAAATTCCAAATCTCTACAAAACGCCCGCCGCCATCCAGCGGGAACTGTTCGTGCTCGCGCCCGGGCTCGGCCGCTTCGGGTCCCAGGTCGTAATGGATTTCCGAGCAAGGGCCACAGGGGCCAGTGTCTCCCATCTGCCAGAAATTGTCTTTCTCATCGAGGCGGAAGATGCGGTCCTTCGAGATGCCGGCCACTTGATGCCAGAGGCGCTCGGCTTCGTCATCCTCGCGGAAAACGGTGACGTAGAGCTTGTCTTTGGGAAGGCCGAAATCCTTTGTTATGAGATCCCAGGCGAATGAAATGGCTTCGTCTTTGAAATAATCGCCGAAGGAAAAGTTGCCCAGCATTTCGAAGAAAGTATGGTGGCGGCGGGTGTATCCGACGTTCTCGAGATCGTTATGTTTGCCGCCGGCGCGGACGCATTTCTGAGACGAGGCGGCTCGCTTGTAATCGCGCGTTTCCAGGCCCTGGAAAACCTCCTTGAACTGATTCATGCCGGCGTTGGTGAAGAGCAGAGTGGGGTCGTTTGCAGGCAGAAGGGAGCTGCTGCGGACCACGCGATGCCCGCGGGCGTGGAAGAAATCGAGGAAACGCTGACGGATATCGTTGCCGGTCACAGGGGTCCTTTATTTAGGGGGCTATTTCGATTATAGAAGCGGCGACGAAAAGGCCGACGAGGGCGTCGGCCGCAGGTCAGGGGACCCGCCCCACAACGTGCCTTGGACACTACAGTCTGCGGCGATAACCAGGACGGTAGTGTTCGTGGCAGCTCTGGCAGGCTTCGTAAAGCTCAGCGTTCAGCGCGAGTATCCCCGGGAGATCTTTCTCCTTGGCTGCGGCGTAAGCTTTCACGCCGACATCCCGGAGCAGCTTCGCGTCACTCATCCATTGGCCTTTGTCCCGCGCGCGATTGTCTGCCATAAGGAGATTGGCCGACTCCGCCATTACCAAAGCGTTCTCCCGGAGATCGATCCAGTCTTTGGCAGTTTTGGTCTCGTTTCGGCCAGCGTAGAAAATCTCCGTGGACGTCGGGTAGACCATTTCCAGCATGATCTCGCTCATGGTCCCGACGGATTTGATCGCAGCGGCCTCAGCCGCCTGCGGCTTGGCCGACGGATCCTGTGCCAAGACGGCGCCGGCCAGAATAAATAGCACGAGAGGTCGCAATGAGATCTCCTTTATAATGGCGTGATTCTAGCATGTTCCGGGGGTGCTTTGGTTGAGCGTAAGCCTCCGGGCGGGGAAGCCAGCGCCTGATTGAATATTGGCTTCGTTTTGGCAAAAAAATACTTTTCAGCTTCCTTCGTTCACGGCCTCGGGTTCGTTTGGAAAAATGACTGGAAGAATCAGTTGAGAAGTATCCCCTCGGCACGCGATCCACCACGATGTCATTCAAATGAGTTGGCACGCCGCAGAGTACGCCATGGAACAAAGACCCGGTACCGTTTCCCGGATGTAAGTCATTTCTTTTCAGCGGAATACTGCTCGGTTGGTTTTGTGACTCGTTTGCCGCAGGAGCCTGGATTATCGACATCCGTTGCGTTTTGCGCTTGAGAAGAACTGCTATCGCGTTCCCCGCCCCTGGCTGAACCTTACCGGCCAGCGGCTAGAATCAAATCACGATTGAAGCTGGTTGCTCGGGGTTTGTCACGGCGAACCCTTCGAGCATAGCCACTCGGCAAAGTTTCCGATCGGCCGCGATGAACACCGTTACAAGTCCGGCTCGCTTCAGCCCGAGAGCGACTGAGAGTTGCAGCGCGTCGAGCGTGCGGAGCGACTCGACCGCGCCATGTTTGAAGAGCAATTGTCTGGCGGCGCGAAAGTGCTCGTCGTTAACGGCAGCCAACAGGAGGCGGCGCCGACCCATGTCAGCTTCGAGGCGTCGGCGTGCGACAAAAACCGATTGCTCGTCAATCTCTCCCGTTCGCACTTTTAATGCAAAAACCGATTCCATTTCCACGATGGTGAGGCGAGAGATTATATGTTGGGAACCCGGTTCTGAAAGAACACGATCAACGAAGTCACTGCCGATCTCTCTCCGATAGACCTTGGCCAGGGCGCTCGTGTCGAAGAAGTATTTTGGCAATCAGCGCTCTCGGCGCTCCTCAATTACAGCTTCCGAGAGGGAGCCGTGAATCGTCGACAACGCTCGCCTGACTTCATCAAGGCCGATGTCATCCTGCGCGGAGTCCAACCACTCCTCGGAAGAAACCAACAGCGGGTGATTGGGAGATAAGTCCACCGCGTCGGAAATAGTGACGGTAACCTGCTGCCGTTCGCCAAGGGGAAGGGGTTCCAACGGACGGAGGACTCCGTTCTCATACACCGCCTGAACCGTTTTCTCCATGTCTTCAGTTTAATTGAATCGGCGCTATGAGCGCATCATCGCTCACGGCCCACCGCATCGGAATATTACGCGAACAGAGGTCTACCCCGCAGTTCGGGGATGGGGCGGCTCAGTTCCCGGGCGGTCTCCAGCCATTCCGCGATGACGATTTCGGCATTTGCGAGGGCTTCCTGGCGAGTAGAACCGTCGGGCCGCGCAACCGGCCAGCTCCGGAACTTCGGCGATGAACGCCTCGTCCTCGCCGCTCCAGTAGAGAATGATCTCGTACTTTGTCATTCGAGCCTCGCTGCCAGTTTATATCGAATGATGGGCGACACCCAAAACACTCGGCCCAGCCTGTATCTCGCCGGCGAATGCCTCTATAATGAAACAAGTGGAACGAATTCAGCCATTGCGCATAGATATCGATCGTGAGGAAGACGGTCGCTTTCTGGCCTCGGTGCCCGATCTGCCCGGTGTTATGGCTTATGGGGACACACAGGAATACGCTACGCGCAAAGTCAAATCCATTGCTATACAGGTGCTTGCCGACATGATCGAGAGCGGCGAAGAAGTTCCCGATGCGCTCAAGTTCCTGTTTGCGGCGTGAGTACTCTGCGATTGGTTTTAGAGATCTTCGGGGCGCAGGCCGGTGTCCTTTGCAATCCTGGTTAAAGCCACTGGTCTGGTCTCAACGTTGTCGTGGAACGCCCTGAATCACTCGCAGCGGGACGGGCTTGCACATTTCTTTTGCGCGTCTGAGGTCTGAGTAGCTCCGCCAATGAGCCGGACATTCCGCAAATGGCGGCGCCATTCTTTCATTTCTGGTTGGAAACTGGCCTCAGAGGGGTCTGCAACATGAATATTGGGGAAAGTTGAGTTCTGCATCCAGCCTGTACCCGCACTGTCTTAGGAAAGTCTGTTCAACAGCGCTCGCAAATCATAAGGAGCACTTTTCCGGTACAATAACTCGGTCGAGTAGTCGGATTCCGCGCGGTGTGCTTTGAGGAGGCCTCCCTTGGCAGATCAATTAACGTTAGATAGATTGAGAGATGCGGTGACGGGTACGGTCGCCGCGTTTCGCTGCAGGACTAGACTTCAACCAATCGGTGACGGTGACAAAGTCTTTCCGCCCACATATGCCGGGGCGTCTACGCGACCGAAGATAGGCGGATTGACGGCCACGTCGTTCGTTGCGTACTGCTCGACAGCGTTCAGAGTCAGGCCAACCGAATGGAGGAGGTGCTCCAGGACGTCTTCCTGCCTAACTGGCGCGAATTGCCGAGACAGGGTGATATAAGTTGCGGCCTGCCTATTGTAGCCGTACATGTCGGAAGACACGGGTGGATCCACGCACTCCGCAACAAGCTCCCTGCGAAGGACAAGGAGAACCGTTCGACGAGGGGCGCCGTTTTTCTCGCCAGCCAAGCCATTCCCCTTTTTCCTTGTTTTTCCGTCCATGGCAAGCTTCGCACAACCGGTTTTCTTAGGCTGGATCGTGACGACTGGTTTGCCTGGCCGATCTGGTCTGAACCCATCTCACTCAATATGCTGCGGTCGTTGCTTGCGCAGCCCCTTGATCACAATCTAAAACGGAGGGGTGTCGATGCCGCGTACAGATGCTTGATCGCCCATACAGGCGGCGCCAAGAGCAACTATAGGGTATTTGGCAATGCTGTGGAACATTCTTTGGAAAGCCACCAATAATCGTGAGCGCCGTGTCTCTCCTCGTTTCCGGCGGCAAAAAGCGACCGCCGCGCTACATGGTCCTGGTGAGACGGCCGAAGCGGCAGGGACATTTCAATCGTGCCGTGATTTATCGGACAATACAGTCTTATAAGGAGTCGGCTTCATGCGGCAGTCTTATCTCGTCTGTTACGATGTCTGCGACGACAAGCGGCTCCGCAAGGTCTTCAAGACCATGCGCGGGTTCGGCGATCATCTGCAATACTCCGTGTTCGAGTGCCAGTTCACGACACGCGACCTTGTCCGGTGCCGCACGGAACTTGCCCGCATCATCAATCACGACGAAGACCAGGTCCTGTTCGTCCATCTCGGCCCAGCCGAAGGACGCGGCGATCGCGTCATCACCGCGCTCGGTCTGCCGTATACGAATGTCGATGCGCCCTGTTTTATCGTGTAAGACGGCGGGGATTAAAGGCACCGGCGGCAAGACCGCCAGCGTTACCTGCCTTGATCGACCCTCGCATCACGCATCAGATGCTCTATGCTTGAGGTATGAGAACCACTCTGGATATCGACGACGAACTGCTGCTTACGATCAAGGAGATCGCGCAGCAGCGGAAGACGACGGCCGGGAGCGTGGTTTCCAGTCTGTTGCGGGAATCTCTTCAGCCAAAGAGTTTCAAACTGGAATACCGTAACGGCATTCCCCTGCTGCCTCGGCGGCCTCATGGTCCCGTTGTTACCGCCGAACTGGTAAGCCGACTCCTCGATGAAAACGAATGAGAACAGCTCCGCGGAAACCGGGCCTGCTGGATGTCAACGTCCTGATTGCGCTCATCGATCCCGCACACGAGTTTCACGCGCTCGCGCACCTCTGGTTTCAGCACAACCGGCAGTACGGGTGGGCGACGTGCCCCATTACAGAAAACGGATGCCTGCGCATCCTCAGCAAACCCGGATATCCGTTTCCCGGCCTGACGGCGGCACGGGTCCGGGACATACTGGCCGAGATGGCGGGGGCAGAGGGCCATCGTTTCTGGCCCGACTCCGTCAGCATTCTGGAAGCGAACCGGTTCGACTTTGCCGGGGCAGGCCCGAAGACCCTTACGGATCTTTACCTGCTGCGGCTCGCCGCCGCGTCCGAGGGACGTCTCATTACCTTCGACCGGACGATTCGCTGGCAGTGGGTGACCGGTTGCGGGCCGGACGACCTGGAAATTTTAGCCGGTAAACCTGAGAAAAGGACACCATGAGCGCGCTGCCACTTCCCAGCCCGGAACCGATGCGAACGCGAGTCGCCCTGCGGGATCCTTCGCCTGACTACCTCCCGGCGCGCATGGTCAACGAGTTCGTCTATTGTCCTCGCCTGTTCTTTTATGAATGGGTCGAGGGCGTGTTTCGGGAAAGCGCCGACACGCTCGAAGGATCGGCCCAGCATAAGCGCGTCGATGCGCGTCCGTCGGCGTTGCCCGAGGCGGGGACGTCTGACGGAGACAAAGCGGAGAAGATTCATGCACGATCCGTAACGCTTTCAAGCGAACGGCTGGCCGGGAGCGCGGCCCGCAACGCAGCCTCGACCCATTTCCGCGACTGATCAGTCGCGGCCCCATTGAAGCGACGAAGGGTGCTCGGTAACACGGTGAGGTCTTTCTATTTCCGCCGCTGATCAGCGGCGTCCTTCGTGGTTTCAGGCTTGTCGAGCAACAACCGGTCGGTAGCGGAGTCGTACGTGAAAAGATCGCCGTACCGGCCCCAATTGAGCGCCGTTTCGATCTGCCGCTTCACTTCACTCTCGGGGAGATACTCGCGCAGGATATCCCGGAAAAACTCCAGCGGCAGCGTGTGGTCGGACTTGCTGGATAGCGCGCTGTGCATCTGCCGGAGTAAAGTAGCGTGAGCGATGCCGGCATCGCGGAAGAGCTTCTTTCTGCGGGTGATGTCCGCCTCAGCGAAGGCCTTACCTTGCGGCGTGATCTCTATGTCGCCCCAGCCGGATTTCGCGAAGCTCAGCAGCACTGCGGCTTCCACGATCGGAAGGAGGTCGTCTGCTCCCATGCGGAGATCTTCGGCTACCCGGTACAGGTTATCCTTCCCGCCCCGGCCGTTGAGCAGTTCCAGCAGGCCCGCGATCGCACCCCGGCGCGCGGGGGGCAGCATCTGGTGAGTCCTCGCCCTGCGCCCGGAGTGGGACGGTGGCCGGGCCTCGAGTTCGGGGTGCGTCAACATCTTGTATATGTAATCCACATACAGAACGAACTCAGGCGAGGTGCGTTCCCTCGGATGCTGGATAGAAACGCGGAAGTCGGCGCGAACTCTGGCGGGATTCCTTCCCAGCACAATGACGCGGTCCGCGACTATCACGGCTTCCTCGATGTTGTGCGTGATCAGGAATATGCTCCTGGTTGGGATCCTCTTGCCGAGCCAGAGTTCCATGAACTCGGCGCGAAGGTTCTCCGCCGTGAGGACGTCAAGCGCCGAAAATGGTTCGTCCATGAAAAGGATTTCAGGTCCCACCGCCAGGGCTCGCGCGAATCCGACGCGTTGCTTCATTCCACCCGACAGCTCTTTCGGATAAGCGTTTTCGAAGCCTTTCAAACCGGCAAGTTCCAAAGCCCGGAGCGCCGTGCGATGCCGGTCTTCCTCTGTCATCCCGCGCGTCCGCAGCGGAACCTCCACGTTTTCCGCCGCAGTCAGCCACGGAAAAAGCGCGAAACTCTGGAACACGATGGCGATATTGGGGACACACTCCGCTATGGGCCGGCCATGCCAGAGAACCTGGCCGCCGGTCGGCTTCGCCAGTCCCGAGAGCATTCGCAGCAACGTGGATTTGCCCGACCCCGATGGCCCAAGCAGCGCAACGATCACTCCAGGTTCAACTGACAAGTCCGTGGGGGCAATGACCTGAACGCTTCCTCCCTCGGGTGTACGGAAAGCCTTTTCGATTTGACGCGCCTCAATGATTGGTTCTGCGAGTAGCAGACCGACTGACGCGCCGGGTTTGACGCCAGCCAACTCGCCTCGCGCGAGCTCGTTCATCAGGGTTTGCCATGTTTGCTCGGGCAGCTCGTCGAAGAACCGCAGTCTTTCACCTGGATGCATGCGGCCGACAATGGCAGTCAGGTCGCTGTTCGAGCGCGTGCGCAGGAGGACATACGCGTCGTAATAAGGAAGGATCTCCACCACTCTGGCAGCGAACTCTATCGGGAGTTGGGCGAACAGCTGATCCTGCTGTTCAGCGGAAATCCTGGCGAAGAAGTCAGCGGCCACGGACGGATCGAGCCGCAGCAGAACAGGAAGCAGTTGATCCCAGTTCTCCTGCAAGAGGAGCGCCCGGAAATTGTCGCTCGACGTGAGAGCCATTTGAGCGGAGGGTTACCGATTTATTTGATAACCATCACCTGACTATCCCCAGCGCAGCGAGCCAAGGCCCTGCAGGGGTGACAGTGGAATCGGACGCTTCCACTAAAGGCAAAGGGAAAGTACTGCCATCAGGCTGGTGTTTCGCGCCCACGCGCTGTTGTTTGAGGGCTTCTTAAGCTTTCACCGCTCGTTTCCTGGCAGCGGGAGTTATGGAACGCTTCTTAGCCTTTACCGGAGCTTTCGCCTTCTTCTTCGCGGCGGGCTTCCGCCGAACTTCAGAAGGTTGAGCGGCACTAAAAAAATCTATGGCGCTGCTGATCGATGCTTGCGCGGAGGTAAGTAGCTCTCGCACGTTTTTTTCGACGCTCTTTTCAATGTCTGAGCACTCGTCGATAACGTCGGACAGCAGCGTCTCGATTCTCGTCAACAGCGTGACTGCCTTAGTTGGTCTCTTCTTTTTTGATTTCATGAGCTACTCCCTGTTCAAGATCGCACAAAACACATAACTTCTCAAGGATATTCGAACTCAACACGCTCCGAGCCTGCATCAACTCCATTCACGCCGATCGCGGCGCACGCACGCGGCGAAGTCCTTTTGTCTTCGGCAAAACCATAGCAACGCATTCCTGGGCTAATAAGTAAATCTGTTTGGAACTGCGACTGAAGAATTCCTGGACTTCGGGCCGATCAAAGATATTCTCCTTTAACACCAGGCTGACTTGAACCAGGAGGTAAATGATATCCATCAGCTCATCGATGGCTCGGGCCTTCTTTTTCTTTGCAAAGCGGGAAGCGATCGCCAAAATGAGTAAGAAAATACCCGTTACGTTTTCGACTTTAGCTGCGCCTTTTCCACGCGTTTGGCGTTTGGCTTTGGCAATGACCAGCTTCAACCGCGGGTCCCGGCTCAACTGCTTAAGCAGGTTTTCAAATTGGCTGCCATTCCTCATTTGACCTCCTCATAATTCATCGATGCCTCGATTCGAGTCATGAAGACTTTTGGCAAGTCTTTGTAGATCTCCCGGCCAAGATCGAATGCCTGCCGCTCGAGCTCCGCGCGCCCACGATCGATGACAGCGAATACGCCTTTCAGGATGAGATGGCCGCCGTAGACGAGCGGATCGGCGGCGAGCGTTTCGCGAAGAACGGCCAGGTCATGATCTTCACCGAGCAGCGTCGATAGTTTGTGAATCCGATCGACGAACTCCTTCTCGCTTTCCGTCCACGCGGCCTCGAGAAGTTGCAGTTGATGCCAAAGATATTTCGCTTGCTTACGCCATTCGTGGAGATTCGCCACGCTCGGGCTTTCCGCCGCCAAAGCCAGCGCGCGATGACCTGCCCGGTACACACGCCTGACGCCGCTCTCCACGGCGGCCCAACCGTCGCGCTCGATCCTCCACTCCGGGAGTCTCGCGAGGGCACGGGTAGCGACGTCTCCCACCGCAGCGAACGCTTTGTCCTCGACGAGTACGCGGTGGGTCACTTCCTGCCGATTTGCGAGCAAAGCCTCGTGAATCTTC
>Ga0187876_1002724_pt1 | contig 12705 bp, 14 predicted proteins | sample June2016WEW_17_4_FD_133000 | JGI IMG/M metagenome (GOLD analysis project Ga0187876, IMG submission 133000) | Peatland microbial communities from SPRUCE experiment site at the Marcell Experimental Forest, Minnesota, USA - June2016WEW_17_40 | ecosystem: Environmental > Terrestrial > Soil >... | reverse complement strand
TTTTGTTGCTCCGCGATCTCGCCTCGGCGCTGGCGGCCGGCATTCAAAATCATCGAGGCAGTCTTGTCCGCCGGCGCGGGCTTTTGTTGCTCCGCGATCTCGCCTCGGCGCACGCGACCGGCATTCAAAATTAGCGAAGCTGTCTTGTCCGTCGGCAGGGGCTTTTGTTCCGCGATCTCGCCTCGGCGCACGCGACCGGCGTTCAAAATCATCGAGGCAGTCTTGTCCGCCGGCGCGGGCTTTTGTTGCTCCGCGATCTCGCCTCGGCGCACGCGACCGGCATTCAAAATCATCGAGGCAGTCTTGTCCGCCGGCGCGGGCTTTTGTTGTTCCGCGATCTCGCCTCGGCGCACGCGACCGGCGTTCACAATCTCGGCCGCAACATGCTCGGCTTCGGTGCGGGGCCTTTGTTGCTCCGCGAGCTCGCTTCGGGAAGCTGTCTTGTCCGCCGGCGACGTCGCATCGCGCGTGCCGCTCGGCTGGATTTCTGGCGGCTTGCCTCCACCTGCTTCCTGCGAAGCAACCGATTCTTGCGGCCCAGCGCGTTCGGAGGTGGCAGGGGGCCTGCAAAGAACGTAGGCAGCCCACGTAACAATATTGCGGCGATTTTCAGCAGCTTCTCGTTCTCGTCTCGCAACCGAACCGGCAGAAACGGTCGGCAACCTGCGCGTCACACCGTCTGGCTTCGGTGCAGCAGAAGCCTTAACCAAGTTCTCCGAAGACATCGGAACGTTGGAAGTTCGTAGCCGCTGCTTGGCAGCGAGCTTGGCGGCGAAGTGGTCGCTAACCAAATCCCAGAACATCAGCGCGCTGCCCTTTTCTGCGCGTCGAGCCACGCGACGACGTCGTCATGACGAAAGCGAACAAGGCGACCGACGCGGAGCGCCGCGGGGCCGCGGTTGCTTTCGAGCAATTTGGTTAGGCCTGAGACCGAAAGACCAAGATAGCGCGCGAGCTCGGCCTTCCCAAAAAGCCGATCGACCGGCAATCCAGGACCGGGGCCGGCCATGCCAGGATGAAGCAACGTCATCGGTATGCCCTCATCGCGAACATTCGCGCATGAGGATTCTATAGGGTGCTTCGGGGAACTAGCGCACTAATCGAAAAGATTTTCTATGCTAAGGTATTAATGCCACGGGGAAATTAGCGATGCAAAGCTCAGTAACAATTGGCCACATGCTTAGTGCCGACCGAAGGTGCCCAGCTTCCCGCAACTTGCGGGATGCTTGGCCTCACGCCGTCGGACGACGACTGTTCGTTCCTAACGAATTGATTTAGCCGGTCCAGTTGTCGCGCCGAGGAGCTTTCGGAGCTGGTCGCCCCAACCGAGACGCACGAGCACTTGAATAAATCCGTTCAACAAACCGACATCGCCGAGCACGAAGGCGTTGAATACGCCATGGAGAGCGTAGGCGGATCCTTCTAGCCACAGCCGATCAAGACGGTCGGCGGCTGCGATCAATTTCGGAGCCTCGCGGACAATCTTCCATCGCCTATTATCGAGCACACTGACACGCGTGCCGCTAGGATCATCCGGAAAGCCAAGTGAGATCCCGCCGGGCCGAAGAATGGCAGTGCTATCCTTATGAAGGGCCGCGGCTGCGAGTTGCGCCGCGCGATTAGGCGCCACTTCGCGCATGGTTGTCAGCATGTGAAATAGCGCGACTTCAAAGCGCCGCGGGGCGCGCCGCAGCGGCACCGCGCCGCGCGGGCGGCGCCCGGCATAGCGCGGCCGGAAGATGCCCCTTTCCCTCGCCTCCTTGCGAGCTCTGCTGACCATCAGCGCGACCTTTTCAGCGGAATGACTTCTCCGCTGTCGTTTGCTCCGCGCCCGCCCATCGCCGCCGCGAGCTGCGCGCCGATTGCGTCCGATGCCCGGCGGGCGACCGTGTCGCCGACATGGGCGTACTTTGCCGTGGTGGAGGCCTGCCGGTGACCAAGCAACGCGCCGATCACCGGCAAGCCGAAGCCGGCGCCGACGCCGGTCGCGGCATGAGTGTGCCGCAGCGTATGCAGTGTCACGCCGGCGAGCTCGGCATACTTGACGACTTGTCGCCAAGGTTTTGCCAGGTCCGCACGCGGCTTCTCGTCTGCCGCGCCGGCGCGATCGCCGGCGATCACAAATTCGCCGAGTCGGATCCGCGACAGTTCGTCCAGAACCGTGAGCGCCGGCGCATTGAGCAAAATGTCGCGCCGGCCGGTCTTGGAATCGTGCAAGGTGAACAGGCCGCGCTCGAGGTCGACGTCGCGCCAGCACAGATGCAGGATCTCGCGCAGTCGGCAGCCGGTGAACAGCAACAGCCGAATGGCGCTGGTGGCGAACGGCGAGACGACGACGCGGCGATTTTCCGGTTTCCGATTGTGCTTGGCGTTCGGCGATGTGGCATCGATCTCGAATGGCAAGCCGTTTGTTTCCGCCGTGGCGAGCGTCTCCGCCAGGCGGCCGAGCTCTGCCGTCGTCAGAAACCTTTCTTTGCTCAGTTCGCGAAAGCGCGTGATGCCCTTCGCTGGATTGATGCCCTCCGGCAGTTCGCCGGCGGCCATGGCCCAGGTGTAGAGACCGGAGAGCAGCGTCAGCACTCGGTTGGCGGTCGGCTCGGCGCTCTCGCCGATCGCCCGATGTAACCGCGCCAGGTCCGCGCGTGTAACATCGCGAGCACGCTTGGTGCCGATTTTGGGCATGATGTGATTTTCGAAATAATGTTCGTAGAGATCCGCCGTGCGCGGCTTACGCTTGCCGCTGATTTCCTCGCGCATGAACCGATCGGCGAGCTCCTCGATCGTTGCCGCGGCGCGCTGCTCGTCACGATCGGCGGCGGGATCGCCGCCGAGCGCGACCATGCCCGCCAAGCGCTTCGCCTGGCGACGCGCTTTTTCCGGCGACAGTTTATCGGCGGCGGCGAGCGTCATGCGCCGCACGGCCGCGCGGCGGCCGCCGCCGGGGCGGAATTCGTAGGTCCACGATCGTGCGCCCGCCGGAGTCACGCGGACGCCAAGCTTGGCCACCACCGTGTCGTATTCGATGTAGGTTTTTGCGCGCGGCACGAGCGCGGCAATCGCGGCCTTGGTCAACTTGCGCGGCATCGAACCTCCGACCGTCCAGTTATTTGACTGCCAACCTCGCGGGCTGCTCGTGTCGTCACCATGTCGTCACGACGTGGGGAAACGACGGGTAAGAACAGGAATCGCGGTAGCGCGAAAAACCGCGCCGCGCAAGGCTTACAGGGGATAACCGGGCAGTGCGGGGAACCGGGGGAAATTGCTCGATCTAAACTGGGGGACTGGGGGTCCCGAGTTCAAATCTCGGCGCTCCGACCAGCACCACTCCCAAGGCGCTGAAACGCCGCATCTATCTGCAAACCCTGGTCAAATACAATCGCGCCGAATACACAAGCCACTCCACAGGCGCGGATTACGGATGGTCAGTCCCAAGCAGGAACGCAACGGCTCCTACAGTGCTCGGAAGCGGCTCCCCGATGACGTGCGGGAGGAATATGGCCGCCGTTATGGCCCCCGCCACGAAGCCAAGTTCTACGCCCCGGTCGGCACCAAGGCACACCTCGCAAAGCAGCTATTTAGCGAGTGGCTTGCGGAGACCGAGGGGCGCATTGCAGCCATCCGCTCAGAGCGCACGGGTGAGGGCATCGCGCTCACGTCTCGGCAAGCCCGCGCACTAGCGGGCGAGTGGTACGAATGGTTTATCGCAAGGCATCCCATCAGCGACCAACAGAAATGGGAAGACGTGCGCGACCAAGTCCATGAAGCGCTTCGAGAGGCCGTTGGGGATGACGAGTGGGAACGCAACGATCCTGATGACCTCTGGCGCGAAGACGAAGAACTTAGAAAAGCCGTGCGACCTGTTTTGGCTGACGTCGGGGAGACGGCGCAATTCCTAGCGATGAAGGGGCAAACGCTCAACGGCGAAGCACTCGGTCGTTTCCTTGATTGGCTATACGAGGACCTTTCTGCCGCGTTGCGCCGACTGATCCGCAATGCTCAGGGGGACTACAGGGACGATAAGTACGCCGAGCGCTTTCCGAAATTTGAAGGCGCGGACGCTGGTGAGACGCCCTGGCAGCTATTTGAGCGATGGGTGTCTGAGCGCAAGCCGGCAGCGAGCAGTGTAGAGAACTGGCGCTACATGTTCACCGCAATGACTGCGCATTTTAAGGACCGCAGCGCCGCTGCAATCACGCCCGATGAGGCGCAAGAGTGGATAAAGGGCCTTATCAGCCCAACGCGTTCGGCAAACACCGTAAAAAACACCTGGATCAAGGCAAGCAAAACGGTCTTTCGCTGGGCTACTGAGCACAAACATATCCCGCGCAACCCATTCGCCGAGGTGAAAGTTACCATCACCAAGAAGACCAAGCAGAGAGATACATCCGCCTTCCTGCCCAGCGAACGTCGCACGATCCTAAACGCATCACTCAGAATTACAGACACCGGCTCCCCTTATGGCGCCGCGCAGCGCTGGGTGCCTTGGCTTAGTGCGTACACTGGCGCCCGACCCGGCGAAATCACCCAACTACGCTCCAGCGACATTATCGAGCGTGATGGTATTCACGCGTTGCGGATTTTGCCGGAAGCCGGCGCGGTGAAGGGCGATAAAGCGCGCGTGGTCCCTTTGCATGAACACCTAATCGAGCAAGGCTTTCTGAAATTTGTCAGCCAACGCGGGGCCGGCCCCCTGTTCTATAAAGCCGCCACACGAAATGATGAAGGCGGACCAACCAATAAAAAGAAAGCGCGCTATGCACAAGCGCGACAACGTCTCGCTAGTTGGGTCCGGGGTTTAGGCGTCACCGACAGTGAACTTTCGCCAAACCACGCCTGGCGCCATACGTTCAAACAGATTGCCGACCGCGCTGGCATCACAGAGCGCACGTCTGACTACATCACCGGCCATGCTCACAAGAGCATAGGGGCAGGTTACGGCGCCCCGACGCTGGAAGATATGGCAGAAGCAATGAAGAAGTTTCCGCGATACGAGGTCTGAAAATGCAACCAGCGACAACGATACGGGAAGCAGTCTGACATGACAAAAGCCAATACCCTTGATCCGGCCCTGGTAACTGGTTCCGTCTCCGAATGGGGTGCCCAACGGGATGGAGCGAACGCGCCGGATGGCTCGGCTACTGTCCTTTGGAACCCTTCGGTTTTGGCTAAGTCAGAGGGGACGAAGCGACCATTATCGACCCTGAAAATACCCACCCTCAACCAGCTTCTCGCGAGCACCTTCAAGGATCGTCAGCATCTTCTCTTCCCCTGGCTACGTGAGCAGGAGAGTTGCATGGTCTACGCGGCTTCTGGTGTCGGCAAATCCATGTTCGCACTGTCAGCGGCTCTAGCAATCGCAGGCGGTGGCTCGTTCCTCGGCTGGAAGCCTGATGAAAGGAAAGCAGGCAACGGATGGCGCGTGTTGTTCGTCGATGGCGAAATGCACATTGGCGACATTCAGGAACGCGTGCGTCTTCTATTGGACGCCGTGCCCGGACTGAACCGGGAGTTGGTCGGTGAAAACGTCAGCTTCCTTGCGCGTCAGCACCAAGAGCCCCTCGCTCAGTTCCCGTCAATCACTGAGCAGGATGGAATGACGTTTATGGGGGAGCGGGTACGCAAGGGGCCATTCGACCTCGTCATCCTCGACAACTTCTCCACTCTTGGGGAGGTAGAGGACGAGAACGCCGCATCGAGCTTCAATGCTATCCAGCAGTTTCTGCTGAACCTGAAGGTTCAAGGGGTGGCAACAATGCTCGTCCACCATGCAAACAAGACGGGCGAGGACTTTCGGGGCTCTAGCAAGCTCGCCGCGACATTCGAGACGATCATATTGCTTGAGCGTCTGAAGGAAGAGACGGAGCATGGCGTGGCTCAATTTCGCGTTCGCTGGGACAAGGTCCGTGCGGGAGGGCCGCAACGGAAGGTTCGGGACATTGTTGCGAAGCTCATCACTGAGGAACAGTTCAATGAGCCGGACAGACTGGTTTGGGAGTTTGAGGCCGAGGAACTCGAACGGCTAGATGAGATAAAGACGCGACTGATTAATGGCGAGTTTATCAATCAAAAGGAAATCTCGGATCAATTCGGTGTCTCGAAGCCAATGGCGCGGAAGTATATCGACAAAGGCATCCGGCTCGGCATCTGGACGGAAGACAACGTGAGCCGCTGGCTTGCCAAGGGAAAATACAGGCGAGCCAAGCACAGCACGGAGCCGCCCGTTCGGCCCTCCTCGGATTGGCTGACAGAGACGCTCGAACCGGATGAGGCCGCAGCAGGAGCCGCCGGCTCGCATACTGACCTGTGAAGCGCTGACGCTTGAGGGTTGCGGTAAACCGTCCTAACCCCATGCCAAAGCTGGCTTTAGGGACCTTTGGAACGCCTCAGTAAACCATCGTTTTCTTTCTGGGGTTTATTCCGACCCCAGAAGCGTTGGAACATATGGCCTTTGGTGGTTTACCGCAGGGAAACGCAAAAACCCGGAGGGGACACGTAGTCCACCAGCGGCCCTTGTAGGCGCTTGGTGGGGATATGGGGAGGCCGCAAGCCGAAGCCGTAAGCGGTTCGTCAGGAAGCCAATCCACAGATCAAATGTGACTATCGGTTCATAGGATCGCGAGGTTTCATTCGGCGTCAAGCGCCGGAGCCGCCGCCCGCAGACACCGCGCCGCGTATGCGTCACCTCCCATTTGCAGCATCAAGCGGCGCCTTGAGACCTGGTGAAGTGCTCATTCGCCCCTTAGTGACCCACAAGGTTGCGTAGGCCCCAAGGCGAGCTAGAGCGCGAACTAACTGCTGCTAGGTGGCGGGCCGACTTCCGCTTCAGGGCCGTTACAGTCCGCCGAATGCACCCATGCCCCTGTGAATTACGTCAGTTTCAGGGCAGATTTCGAGGGCAGATTGTCGTTTGGTGTGGCCCCTCGGTCATAGTATCTCAGGGCACTATTGCCTTAAAATAGTCGCTACAAGAGGATGATAGTTAATAGTTGCGTAACTCTGACCGGTAGAAGCGGTTGTGTAGCGCTAACCGACAGACGATAATGCCTGTCAGTAATGGGATGGGGAATAACATGAAGCGTATTTTGATTGCCGGCGCGCTTGCGCTCGCAGCCGGGGGACAAGCACTCGCGGCCGATCTTCCGCAGCCCGGACCGCCGCCACCGCGGGCACCGGCCACCTACGTTCCGGTACCGGTACCGGTCTTCACCTGGACCGGCATCTATGTCGGCGTCAACGGCGGCTATGGTTTCGGCGACAGCAGTTGGTCCACCCCCGGTTTGGTACCGACCGGCAACTTCAGCACGAGCGGCTGGCTCGGCGGCGGCACGCTCGGTGGCAACTACCAGTGGGGCCAGTTCGTGCTCGGCATCGAGGGCGATGGCGATTGGACCAACCTCAACGGCACGACCTTCGTCACCGGTGGCACTGGGTGCGGCGCGGGTTGCGAAACCAAGAGCGATTGGCTCGCGACGGTGCGCGGCCGCGCCGGCTATGCGTTTGACCGCATCCTGATCTACGGGACGGGCGGCGGCGCCTTCGGCAATGTCCAAGCTGCTTACGCCGCGCTTCCCTTCAGCAGCTCGACGCAGACGGGTTGGACCGCCGGCGTCGGCGTCGAATTCGCCTTCACGCCGAACTTGACCGCCAAGGTCGAGTACCTCTACGTCGATCTCGGCAATCAGTCTTGCGCCCAGGCGAATTGCGCCGGCGGAACAACGGCTGCTCCCCTTAATACGACCGTCTCGTTCACCGAGAACGTCGTCCGCGCCGGCATCAACTATAAATTCTGGTGACAGGCTTAGGTTCTAAGCCACCGATCAGACAAAGCGACACGAGGGTCATCCAGACCCTCGTGTGGGCGCTCACGCCGCTGCTGAATTTGCGCTGGTCTATCCTGCTCCCTTGGGTGACCATTTTTTTGATGGTTGTCCTCGATGAGGGCAAAAGCGTCAGCGCATACGCGCGCGCGCTTGGCGTAAAAGATCGGCGTGTTGTATCACGCTATCTCCGTGACATCGGTGAGCGGGCGAGGAACGGCGGCCCAGGGCTTGGCCTAGTGACCGTTGAACAACTCCCAACGCATTCTCGCGCACGCGCACGGGTTCTTTTGACCGCCAAAGGGCGGTCTGTCGCCCAGGCAATCCTTCAACAGATGCGAAGACCCGTTGACGAAAGGCGCCCTGCCCAGTGCAAGAACTGCAAGCGATGGTTTCTGCCCCAACGATCTGGCGCCAAGACCTGTTCACCCAGATGTCGGCTAGCGCTGCATCGGAAGCGCAAGCGGTCGCACTCGCGGCCTTCTCAACAGTGGCCGGAGACGGCGTGAGCACCCCACCCACGTCCGCCTGACGCGATGGGTCAATCACGTCATTTCGAGTGTGACAGCCACTTCCGGTTCACCCCGATACCAGACGTATTGCCGCCTCGCAGCGAACCGACGCGAAGGGTCGCGCACTGCTATTTGGCACAGTCTGTCGGCCAAGCGCACTGTGCAAGGCGAAATTATACCTACTACAGCGGGGTTTACTGGGGATTTTGAAGGTCGCAATCGGAGACTTTGCTTGAAATCCGCCGTGCAGGAGGGACCCGTTCCGCAAAGCACCAGTGTGGGCGCGCCGCCCCGCCGATTGCGAGCCGTTTAGGTAGTCCGACCGCGTCCCGGCTTTGCTTCCTGATGTAAGCCCCACGGGTCACCGCGCTCCTTGAGTTGCGACACGACGTGATCGGCTACGGCATAGCGTTCGTCCTCACTGAGGCCCTGCCGTAAGCCCCTGATGACCTTAGAGGCACGGCGCAAAGCGAAGGCCAAGCTGTACCGAAGTATGTCCCCGCGGGTCATGGGGGGCATGAGAACACAAGGGCAACGAACGGGGCAAGTGGCTAGTGCGAGACAGGCCCGAAACGCAAAGGTTAAGCCACAGCCATGCGAACGCGCGCTTGTACAAAATCTAAATGAGCGTATGGTGATTGTACAGACGGGAGTACGGACAATGATGGCACGCGAAAAGCTCAGGTCCCTCATCGGCTACGTTCGGGTATCCACTGCGCAGCAGGGGCGCTCGGGGCTAGGCATTGAGGCCCAGAAGGAAGCGCTTGAGCGCTTCGCCGCGGCAGAGGGCTTCGCGCTAGTCCGCGTGTTTGTCGAGATAGAGACCGGCAAGGGGGCTGACGCTCTCGATAGGCGCCCTCAGCTTGCGGCTGCGCTCAGTGAGGCGCGCCGTCAGCGCTGCTCCGTAGCTGTAGCCAAGCTAGATCGCCTCAGCCGTGACGTTCACTTCATTAGCGGGCTGATGGCTCACCGCGTGCCGTTCGTTGTCGCTGACCTCGGCGCGGACGTTGACCCGTTTATCTTGCATCTATTTGCCGCTCTCGCAGAGAAAGAGCGGGCAATGATTAGCACGCGCACCAAGGCTGCACTGGCTGCTGCCAAGGCGCGCGGGGTGCGCTTGGGAGGCCCTAAGCTCGCGAAAGCGCGCAAGAGCGCGGTTGTGTCGATCAAAGCGCTGGCTGACCAGCACGCGGCCAACGTGCTCCCCGTGATCCGCGAGATACGGCGTGCGGGCGCAACGTCGCTACATCAGATTGCGGACGCTTTGAACGCGCGGGGGGTCACTACGCCCCGCGGCGGGAAGTGGCACGCTTCGTCAGTGCGGAATGTGCTTGAGAGGGCGTAAAGACAACGCCAGTAGGGGATAGGGGCATGGCTACCAGTATTCCTGTGTTCGTCGTCGCGTGCGTCGTGCTTGGCGTGCTGTGGGATATGCCAGTGCGGTACATCTTGCTGTCTGCCGTCTTCGCGGCGTTCCTGATCTATCTGGGGGTCTGAGGAGGCGCCGAGAGCGCCGTTGCCGCGGCATCCTTGCCCTGCGCGGAGGCGAGTGGCGGCCAACAACGGTCGTGCGGCTGCTCAGTCGGTTGGAGACCGCGCGGTTGTGGGGCTGTGAGGCGGTTACAAATGGGGTGCGCTTGAAACGGGCGGAAAGCCACCCTAGAACCTAGGTCACGCACTGTAACGGCACCGACGAGCTGAGTGCGTACGCCGGAAGACAGTCATTGAAGTGGTGTTTCGGCGCAGACACTTCCGATCCTCCTGTTTACGCTGAGTTGGATCATCAAATGACTACAGCGCCGTGGCTTACTTTCTACGGACTGCGTCGCCGACTGGTTTACCTATTAAGGTCAGCCCGCGCTTTGGCTGTTCGAGGACCGTGCATGGGGCTGAACAATCCGCAGGGGATGGCGCTGACAGAATACCAAGGTTTCGCCTTGCTTCTGGATCGCAAGGTACCTCTGGATGACAGTATTTTTGCTGGTAAAGGCTATGAAACTAAACAAAGTGAGCGGCTTTTTTCAATGATCAAAGCGGTTCCCGATATTCGCGGGAAAAGATATTTTCTCGACGTGGGAGCCTATTGGGGATTGTACTCCCTGCTTGCCCACCAAAGCGGCTGGTTCGACCATATCATTGCATTCGAACCCGATCCGCTCAATCGCGCGCAGCTTCACGCTCAACTCTTTCTCAACGATCTCGCAAACCAGATCGAGGTGCGAGGTGTTGCTCTATCCGATCGAACAGGATCAGCCGATTTTCTAAGGTCTCAAGCCCATTCATTGGGTAATCGCGGAGGGGTGGGCTTGAAAGAGCGCACGCGGAACGACGATGCCAACACAGTAGTAGTTCCGATCGACAAGCTTGATAATCAGCTTCAGATCAGAGGTGAGGTTATTTTTATGAAAGTGGATGTAGAAGGTCATGAGAGGCATGTTCTCACGGGCGCGGAAGCGTTACTCGCTCACAACCAAGTGGTTCTGCAAGTCGAATGCTTTGAGCCAGACCGAACATTGAACCTGGGCATTCTGGAGAGGCTAGGCTATCGCAAACTGGATGAGATCGGCCCCGATTTATTCTTCACCAACTTTCCGTTGCGGTGAGGTAGCGCGAGGGTTTGACCATCACTGTTGCAGTTGCGGGTCAATCTCTGTCACAAATGGGCGTCCATTGACGTTGCCGGTGGTGTCACGCGGTGGTATAAATTAGTCACGCAGGACGGCACAGTTATTCAGATTTGACGGGCTTTTCTCGTTGGCACCTTCGTATCCCTTCGGGCGCGCCACACGTCCAGCCCCGAGCATTATCCCTTCTTGATAATCTTCGGAGCGGTGATTGAAAGAATGTTAGCATCATTGGTCTGGCTTATAAAATTGTAACGCATTCTCGGCAATCGTTTTTAATTCTGCATCAGTAAGTGTCATGGAATAAACGCCGATCTCAGAAAGCATAAATGCTCCAGGGTTTTTTCCGTTTGCATCGGCGCCAATAGTTGGCATCCACTGTCTGCTTCCAAGATCAATGGGAAAGTCAAAATCCCGACGTGCCACTTCTGAACCATTCACTAAAGCTCGCAAATAAGCGTAACTACTCGCCGTTCCAGCCTCGCAAAATACATAAGACCATTTTTCAAATGGGATACCATTGCTTCCTAACGGAATATCGAGCGTGTAAGGCTCGCCATGAATATCGGTTACTGAAAAAGCGTATCGATTGCTGGCAGACAGGTAGAATGCCGCTTTAGCTCCGTCAGGCGTGTGAAAATCAAAATGATACTTTCGGCGCATTTCGGTAATGTCTTTCGTTTCAACCATCATTCCAGAACCAAAACCCGGCAATTTTTCATCGAGGGGATGATTTAGTTTCATTGGTGCGCCACGCAAAAGTGAGGCGACGCGGGATGCAATTTCTTCCGATGTTGGAGGATTGGCATAGGTCAGTATGGTGAGGATTAACCCAGCCAAGAACAAAACCGACGAAACAACAATAAAGAGCGACCTAATTGCTGATCTTGGTATGGCAAAAACCGACGCCGAAATGCCGATCAACCCGATAGTGAGAAGGACGATTTGTAAAATCAGACCCATTAGACCCAACAATTCCCGATAAACTATTTTCTCTCGGAGCTACTCGCCGTTTTCTCTCGACCGCACTGCCCTCAAGCTCATCGACATGATTGTCGTGCGTAATTGCGGGCGGTCAGCCGGGGGCTAGGCACTGGCCTAATTGGCACTGCCGCCTCCTGCTCTATCTCGTCCTATCCCACGAACACGTAAGCGGCGAGCACGACGAAGCCGCTAATAGCAAGCGTGGCGTGGATGCCAATCAGTACCCCGGCGTGCCGTCCCTTGAGGACCGGGGTGACAAGAAAGCTCAGGCCGACCAATGCTGCCAGCACGATCAACGCAGCAGCACCTATGCCGAAGGAGGCGTTTCCCTGATCCAGCCCGCGCGGCGACCTGATCAGCGCTAGAACGAGGCACATGAGGCCGGCCACGGCGAAAAGCCCATGCAACGTTGCCAGCGGCCAATGCCATTCCGCTCGGTCCCCCGTTCGCGAATGCAAATCCGTGAGCACGGCGCCCAATACAACGACGACCGCGAGGATGATGAAAGCCGCGACCAACATGACAGAACGGTACACGCCGCCACATCGGTATCCAAGCCTTGCGCAGAGTACACAACGTGAGGTACACAAGCAACGCGCGGCGCTCAAATAAAGCGAGCAAATTCAATGGCGAATGGTCCAACCATCAAATCTCGGCGCTCCGACCATGCCGCCTACCCCCCGGCGATCGGAAATCCGTGCGCGGCGCAGCTTCACGGCAATGCGGCGCGCCGCAGCAGTTCGACGATGCGGGCCGCGAAGTCGTCGA
>Ga0187876_1002713_pt1 | contig 12745 bp, 19 predicted proteins | sample June2016WEW_17_4_FD_133000 | JGI IMG/M metagenome (GOLD analysis project Ga0187876, IMG submission 133000) | Peatland microbial communities from SPRUCE experiment site at the Marcell Experimental Forest, Minnesota, USA - June2016WEW_17_40 | ecosystem: Environmental > Terrestrial > Soil >... | reverse complement strand
CCTTCGGCTCTTCTAGAGGCAAGCCAAAGCGTTCGCAGATGACACCCATAATGCGCTTTTCATACGTGCGGTATGGTTCCAAACCAATCAGTCTCTTGAACGGGCGCGGAAGATCAGAGCAATAGGCTTCACTAGCATCATGGAGTAGTCCCCACAACTTGTTCTCAACCGAGCACAGAGCAGACACCCTATAACAGTGTTCTGCCACGCTGTAGTGTGTCTTAACATGCCCTGTGAACCTACAGATGTGGCTAAGGGAGTGAGCAATGTCTTCAATGCTCACATCTTTAGGACTCATATCTTCATAATGAAAAGTGTTGCCTGTGTACGTCCGAATTGTGCTCATATCTGCTCCATGACAACATCAGGTAAGCCGTCTTCTTTTTCTAAAGTGGTTATCTTTGTGTGCAAAGCATTAAGTATGTCTTCTCTGTCTTGAAGCGTCTTCTGAAGATTTGATAAGCCATTGGCTAATTTCTCTCCATTGAAAGAATACCAACTTCCTGACATTTCAAAGAGACCGCGACGAGATGCATACTCAATTAGGCTGCTGATCTTGTCAAAGCCCGCCTCTTGTTCGGTACCAGGGTAGATTAAGTTGACAGTGGCTTCACGAAAAGGCCGTCCACATTTGTTCTTCACACATTTCAGGCGTACTTGGTGCCCAATTATGTTCTCTTTGCTGCCGAAGGTGATTGCTTCTTTGCGTCTAATGTCTACACGTACGCTGGCGTAGAATCCCAGAGCTTTTCCCCCAGTAACTACTTCTGGGTTTCCATACATTACACCGATGGACATCCTTATCTGGTTGATAAAAAGCACTGTGACTTTATTGACAGCGCACTTCGCGGTGATCTTACGACAGGCCCTAGACATAAGCCTTGCCTGCAACCCAACGTTTTGGTCGGACATCTCGCCTGCTAGCTCCGCTTCAGGTACGAGCGCAGCTACTGAGTCAATAACAATTAGGCTAACACATTTGGAGTCGATAAGTTCCTCGACAATCTGCAGCGCTTGCTCCCCACTGTCAGGCTGGCTGATAATCAGCTTGTCTATGTCCACGCCGAGCCGCTGTGCGTACTGAGGATCGAGAGCATGTTCTATGTCAACTACCGCAGCTATGCCTCCTTGTGCTTGTTCCTGAGCCACAATATGTAGGGAAAAACTGGTCTTTCCTGCGCTGGCAGGACCGAATACTTCCACGATACGTCCTCGGGGAATCCCTCCACACTCCAAAGCTCCGAAGTCGAAGGTAGGGAGACCTGTGGAAATAACGGGAATAGGCACTACGTTTTTGCTACCCAAGCGCAGCAGAGAGTTGGTAGTATCAAATTTTTTGTCCAAGGATTTCCCAAGGGCAAACAACTGTCGAAACTTCTCTGTCTCTGTAGTCGGAGCCTCGACTATAACCTTGATTTCCTTCTGCTCATCTTTCTTCTTACCGAATGCCACTGTTTACCTCCGTTTGAATGTCTGGGACTTGGAGTTGATCGCCTTCGATGCCGGATGCGGCCTTCGTTTGTTCGCTTGCGTACTGTTGCAAGAGCTGTTTACGCAGGAACACACCAAACATTTTTACCAGTTTTTTTCCGTACACTTTGATCACACCCTGCGTGCCCTGCTCCATGAGAAGTTTATGCACTTGGTCTACGCCCTCTGGATTGTTGGACAGAAAAGCTTCCCAGCATGAGAGGCAGTTAGAATGCGAAGGGAAACTGCGAAGGTTCAGGCTGTGCCCACAGGCTATAACCACGGGCGTACGCACAGTGAAGTTCCTTCCGCGCCATTCTCGCGCTTCTTTTTCGGTGGGCTTAGGCTGTTCGACTGGCTTGGCTGCTCCGAGGTCCGGTCCCGCAGTCCGTGCAATTCCACCATATTCTTCATAAACATGCGTCTCAAGTTCTTCGGGATTCATTCTAATATGTCCTCCGGGCTCACAGACTCCTCAGGGAAATGCTGAGGTTCTGGCCTATCCATCAATTGATTGTTCTTGGCACGGTAATAAAGTACACGATAATCTCCGTCGTAATTCATCTTGCTTTTTAAGAATGCCTGTCCAAGAGCACATTGCATATCGATGGGAAACAGTTCATAAGCATTCTCCGCAGCAAGCTGTAGAAATACTTTGTAATACACCGGGGTAAGGGTTCGTTTCGCTTTTATTTCCACGTCCGAGATAAAGTCTATACTCTCGGCTGTTACTTCACCGCTCTGATTTAACACAGCGCGCCTTGGACCCGGCTGTGGCGCTGCCTTCAAGACACAGTATAATGCCATGACGTTTATAAAGGTGTCTTGGAATAACTGTGCTTCTATTTGTTCTTTACTCACAATTTTCCTTTCCTGCTTTCTTTTTCAAGGAGTTTCCTTCTTTGTCAAAACGTTCTCCATTTGGTCCACCATAAATCATTTTCTTCTTTCCCCTAGCTTTTCCTATGAGACCATATATCTCTTTTCCTAGTGCTCTTGGGGCAGTTGGATTTTCTAAGTAATCAGCAGCTTTTCTCAAAAGTACTGGGTCGTCATTGAACATGGCTAGACCACGGTTAAACATTGGAGACAATAATCCACGGAAACGCCCAGAGCTATGGTCATGGTCAATAGAGAGGTTATACTTACCCGGAGAGTTTCCAGATATAGCGCAAACCCCGCCTTGATAGTCAGACACATGTTTCCAATCTTCAGGCGTTATTCTGTACAACGTCCAAAGCCTTCTCTTGTTTTGGTTCTTATTGTACATCTCCTTCTGTGGTGTGCTTGGTTTATACACCCTCTTAGCCTTTGGATCTATCGGCTTGCTAAGAGAAAGACTGCTGCAGTCTTTGCACTGCTTGCTGCCTCCTCTGCGTAAGTTGTTGGCGGTTACAATGCTTTCTTTTCCACATTCACAACGACATAACCATCGCAAGGAGCCATCAGACTTACTTTCGGCCCGTTCTACAACTGTCCATTTATTAAACTTCATGCCTAGCAAATCAATTGCTTTGCGCATTTGCGTCCTGTGGTACCAAAGGTATGGCTCTGTAGAGTGACTTTGGGCGATTGACTACATAGTAATTTACCTTGTTCTCCTGCCGCAGAAGCCTTAGTACACGGTCAGCACTGCTCGGGCTGACTTTGCCTACCACGTTGTTGGTGACGTAAAACCGCAACTGGTCCGAGGTAAACGTGGGGTCTCCTGAGGCTAAGCGCGCTTTCATGAAGTCCAAGATTGCATCCTTGGTCGTAGCTGCTACACGGTTCAACTGCTGAGTCTGTTCGGTCATTGGTTATCCTTTTCAAGAAACTTATTTGAAACCACCTTGAGGATCAGTCTCCCAAGGCCGCGTACGTGACGTTCTTTGACGGGCCGGATCACGAAGCCCTCTCGTAGAGTCTTTCCGTCCACTGCTGACTTCCCATCCACGAGGCTCCATGGGATGTCTTTGTAGGACCCTGTGTAGAGCACGGGCACCCACGACTTTATGCCAGTCATAGAGCCCATAACTTGCTCCCTGCTCAACCACTTTCCCTCAGTCGTCCTAATGTCAAACGCGAATAACTGAGGCTCCTTGCTTCCGTATTCGAACTTCTCTCCCTGCGTTGGGGTGACCTCACCGTACAGACCGTAGCCCGGGTGGGCTCGGCACCACTCTTCAATCCATGGCTGGGTCTTGAGCACGTTGCGCCAAATGCAGTTCACATTCTCCGCCTTCCACTGCGTACGTGAGCTAGCATACATATGGTCATCAAGGAACGCAAAGCGCGCATTGGAGCCGTGTATTTTCTCTGTGATCTCCACGGTTTCCTCAGGATCGAATGCGTCTTTGTAGTGCTTCAGGGCATCCACATCGAACACAGGCATCCCCAAACCGCCTTCATTATCGAAGACGTGGTTTTGCCCGCCGCTGGTGTATATGCCTAGCTTATGCAGAATCAGATACCACCAGCCCTTGAGACTCTTCGGGTACTTTCTGCGCTTCTTGAAGGTTTCATTGTCTCCAGCCAGTTCCTTGCCTTTGTCTGGGTCATAGTGCTCTATGCCCAGCAGTTCCGAGACATCATCTCCATCTTTTGCTTGTAAACGTCTGACTTGATAGTCATACCCATGTAAACCGCCAGCAGCGTGCTCGTTTTCCAAAGCATACAGCTGAGGAAAGGAAGAAGCAGGCAGGAGCAATCCCTCGCTCCATTCACCACGGAATTTTCGCACTGTGATGCGTCTGCGCTTCTCTGGCACTGTTCCATCCAGACCTACGTACGCTTCCCAGATAAAGCGGAAGGGTTCGGTCTGAGGTACCACGGAATCCGGCTGGACGTACACTCCGCGATCCCCGGCCTTGAACTCACCCTTCTTGGTCACCACCTGATATGAGCCGAGATCAAAGAGCACAAGCGTATCAGCATTAGGGTGTACTCGGGGTTCCCCAAGGCGTACTAGGAATACTTGATGATTAGCTTTCTTTTCCATGGTGTCTCCTGAAATTAAAAAAGCGGGTACCCTTTCGGATACCCTATTGGTTGATCAGTGCCTTCACGCTTTCAGCACATGCGAGGTAGTAGTCGCAACCTCGCGCTTCTTTCGCTGTGACTTCCCGATTCTGGTTGGTGGCTTTGCATAAGATGCGTGCTCTGTGTTCAATGTACTTGCCGTACACGCGTCTCAGGGGTGCCAAGAGGTCACCAGTGTCCGGCGCAGTTTCTACGGTTTCCTCTGCCTTTTTCCAAACGGTTGTCATATTTTCACTTCCTCCGTAGGTATTTTGTGACCAGATTCAGTAACTATGCCGTTGAAGTTGGACTTCATTGTGGCTTTCTTCTCGTCCGTTATGGATCGAACCTGCGACCGCGCACCATCGTAGAACAGCTTTCTTGAACCTCCAGAGGAATAGCGTGATAGGCCGACCGTGACCTTCATCACAGGCTCGAAGGATTCATTGCATTCTTGGAACCCTTCTTGTTGCGTCTCCCACTCCGACCTCTTCAGTTCACCAACTACGCTGCGCCACAATGTAATCATGCCGTCGCAGTCCTTGGCTACCTGAGAGCTGCCGTCCACATCGTTCGTGCTGATGGTGGCACCCTTCTCGATACGCTTCGGCTGTAGAATGCGGACCATTTTGATCTTGTAGTCCTTAGCAATCGAGGCGAACTTTTTACTGAGTTGGGACAGGTGGATTGTACGATGATTCTGGGCCTTCAGGGATTCATCACAGAACTTCTGCAGGTTGTCGAACATCACCCACTTCACACCGTAGCGCCGGATACAATCCTTGATGAGTTTGAATACTGACTCGGGATCGTCCTGCCACTGCATAGGGTAAGCGAAGTACAAGTCTGCATTACGGCTTTGCTGTATGGATCGCGCTGTGCCACACGCGGCTTTCAACTCTGCCAGTTTAGCGACAGATTCGGGCGTACCGGGTTCAGTAAGCACATCTTCGAACCCAGTGACGAGGGAAACCCACTTGCGTGCCAGCCGTGCCTGAGTCATTTCAAGGCACACGATCAAGCCGTCCTCGCCATACTGTCCCACCATGTGATCCATGATGTTCATACCGAAGGTGGTCTTGCCAACTTTCTCCGGCGCAACGATATCCAGTATATCTCCGTCTTCCATGCCGATCAGCTTGTTGATCTCCGGCCATGGGAACATGTACGTAGGAGCCAGATCGGTCCTGCCATTCAGTTCATCTTCAAGCTGGGTCAATGCATCCACTGAAGAGGTCACACCGGTCACATCGAACAGTTGGGCACTCTGCTTCAACTCTTCGAACTTTTCTAAGGTACCTCCACCATAACGGAACCACTCATTGATGTCTTTCCCGGGTCGTGCTTCAGCGCCATCAAGAGTGACGAAGAATGTTGGCAGCACGATCTTGTAGCACTTCTCTATGCCGATGCGTGACGCCAGTTCTTGAGCACCTTTCTTCCCGGCCTTGTCATTGTCATATAGGATATAGATTTTTTTCGGAGCAATCTTGTCCAGATGCTCAATCCACAGGGCCTTCTTGACGTTCGCGCCGGGGACTCCCACGACGTATGGGATACCGTGGGATATGCAACTTAGTGCGTCCGCTTCTCCTTCTACGAAGAGGACTTCGTTGAGTCCTTCAATAAGGATTTCTCCATTGTAGAGCGGAGCTTCCCAGCCCGAAGGAGTGACAAAATCTTTGGGTTTAGGAGGGAGGGTTCGATACTTAGCGAAGACAATGTTGCCACCAACGAGGTACGGAATAACGAGCGCTTTGGATTCGCCTGCTTCACGGAACCACACCTTCTCTTTCAGACCAAGCTTCTGTCGGTCGATGATCTCCTGCGTAAAACCTCGTACGTTCAGGAGGTAATCCATAGCCTCAGGATCGCCCAGCAATGCCACATGGCACGCATCCACGTCCGGCAAAGCATCCGGTTTGTCTCCACTGGCGTTGCCAGCCCATTCCTTGCGTGAATCTACACCTGCGATGCGCAGGCCGAGGTATTCAGCGAGTGTTCTGAGATTGCCTGTTTTACCGCAGGCACCGGCATGGCAATAGTGCAGACCATCACGCGTATTCTTCGGGTCGTTGGGATCGCCTGTAGCAAAATAAAGTTTATAGTCTGAGTGTTTGCAGTAAGGACAAACTTTCACTTGTATTTGATCACCAGAGGCTTCTTTCCAATCCCACCCTTGACTTATTATGAATTGCAGAGCTTTCGAATGTTTCAAATTCTCTGGTATTGCTTGGCTCATCACTTCCTCTTTCTCATTTTATCTTCGGCTACGGCACTCTTGGTGATCTTGGCCGCATACTCAGGGTCAAGTGCGGCGATACGCTTCATGCATACCTTGCATTTACTCATTTTGCCTTTATGAATCGTCTGCTTTTGGTACATTGGTCTCCTTAGTTTATGCTTGGACTACACGTTGCCTGAAACAGTGCTCTTCCGAGCGGGGATACGCAGTACACGCGCCACTTGCGTCCTGTCGCTGCGTTCTGTTTTTCGATTTGTTCCTTGTGATCTTCTGTAAGCTCTTTGACTAAGCCTAGTTCTATCAGGAGGTCTACGTCCTGCGTAGCCTTGGTAGCCTGCGAAGCTTCAAACAGAGGATCGCTCGGAATAGGGGAGCATTGAGAGAACACGCCTTCAAACTCAGCGAGCACTTCGTTGAGTAGTTCAAGACAGTCTGGGGTGATTTCAGGGATGGTCATCAGAAAATCCTGTCTATGATCTCGATGAGGTAGGCCCCATCAACCATTTCAGGGTCTTTCTCTTTCAGGCGTGTAATGAGCTGGATGAAGTACGCAGTGTCCACGCCTGTGAGCTGATCTTCCAGAACCTCGATGTCCTTCAGGTTCAGTTCACTGATCTGGAAAGCCATCTTCAGAATCTGGCCAGCATTGATACGCCAACCTCTATCAATGAACTTACGCAGGCGCACTAGCGAGCATATGGGGTACTTGCTGCCAATGTAGCGAAGCTCTTTGGAGAGCAGTGCTTCTAGAGCAGGCTGACGCAGTACCAGATTATTGTCCCAGCTCGACCAGTAATTTGTGCAGTGCGCGAAGTCATAGTTTTCGTGGATCATATCAGGCTCGCCATAGAAGCGCAGTACAATCTGAATTTTCCCGCTCAGTGTAATGGCGTTGGTCGTGAGGAATCTAGGTATGTACTTATTCTCTTTTTCTTCTTGCCTCAGGACGGTATTCTCGATCTCCTCATAGGTGTCTGCAATCTGCTCTGGGTCAGTGATCACGTCGCCTACGTATGCGGCAGCGCTTTCGTCTGGTTGACCCTCGAAGTATTCGTAGGGCTTCTTTGTGCCTTCAGTGCTGGCGATGCCAGCAGACTTGACCACAACCTTAATACGTCCATCTTCGCTTTTCACACTCAGGGGTGTCTTGATGCCCGATGCATGCTTTTGCTCAAACTTGTGCACGTAATACGTGGCTATATCGTAGGCTAAGTCATGGTTGCGAAGGTACACATCGAAGTCATTGACTTCTTCTCCGAGGAGCATAGAAGCAATGGAGCCTCCCGTGACAATCACGCCATCCCGAAGACGCTTTTGAAGGTCCTTGTCTTCTATTGTATCCAGCCACAGGTTGACCTTGCGATGGATACGTCCCTTGATGCTCTTGGCTTTCATGCCATGCTTGGTTACCGTAATCTCGCTCATTGTTCCTCCTCATCAAACATAGTATCCCAGCAGGGATCGCATAGCCCTGAAATCTGGTACTTTTTTGGCCCCAGTTTAGAAGTGAACACTGGGGGCTTCTTGCAACTGATGCAGACGCCCTTGGCATGAGCCTCGTCTTTAGTCATGCCATAAATAGAATGTGCTAAGTCATCTTTGAATTGCTGCAGGCTCACTGTTTTTCCTCCGTATACTTTTCGATGTGCGCTTCAGCAAGGTCTAACCACGTTATGATCATTTCTTTCTTTACATCAGAGTCTATCTGATCGTATTCGTCTCCGATACCTTTGCGCCCACTGATGTCAGCGGCGATGTCATCTACAATCCAGCGTGCTAATTTACGTGGAGCGATCATTGTTGCTCTCCTTTGACAAATATATGTAGGCAACTACGCTCTTGGATCACCAGAACGCGGCCTATTGCTCGGTAGTAAAGCAGGCGAATCACCATCCACTGCTGCTGAACCCTAGTGAGACGCTTTGAAATATCCACCGTCGTACCCCGCTCGTGGCTGCTCGCCTTAGGGCCGTACGCAGGTGCTGCGTTCTTCAGATGCAGTTTCCGCTGAGTCGTTGCAGGCCGTATGGCTGAGTCAACCACGAGGGGCTGGTGGAATGCCCGGTAGAAGTCTAGGGACAGAGCCTCTACGAAGGACACAGTTGCGGGGAGCGCATACCGGCGCTCGAAAGGAAGCTTGGGGGATACTTTGTAGTACGAATGATTATACAGTGGCTCAAGCAATCCGTCAAGGGCTGCTTCATCAACTTGGGCCTGCGTAAAATATCTGAAGGCCCCCATTTCGTCACCGGCTTCATTTTCGAGCAGCACCGACTGTAAATTCGCCGCGAAAATTTTTCCCACACGCGGACGGCGCACCCTAGTGGATGCGAAACAGCTTAGGGAGAGGGCCAAGCATACCACTAGGATGCGTTTCAACATTCTTACTCCTTTAGATGAAAGTTAAGAGGTTTATAAGCCACCAAACCCCGAGGATGAACAATCCAACAATAACCAGCGGCGTCAGTGGGCTCATTGCACCTCCGCGTATTTCATGCAGTTTTCGGTGCCATCTTTGTACGTTATGGTTTCCACGCACACTTGCTTGGCAGGACTTGCTTGCGTTGGCACGACAGTATTTGCTTGTGCTGGTACCCCCAAGCAGTCCTCAAGGGTAACCCCAGCCTTTTTAGCCTTCTTGGTATTGATCAAGATTTTGCACGATGCGAGCGTCTGGGGTCCAGAGAAGGACCGTGCCAGCTCTCTGTCATCGCAGCCTTGGTCAACTTTGCCGCTGCCAAAACTGCCACCAATCATCCCAACCTGTGCGGCAGCGCCTGTACCCTTGAAACAAGGCACTGTGGGCAGAATCGGAGGTGTGATTGCGGAAGCGGCTACTCGGGTGCTCATGTTCGTGTTGTTTGCACCGTTGCCGTTTCCAGTTGCACTTGCTGAACTGCTGGCTGTACCACCTTGTCCCGTTGCCGTAGCGTTTCCGCCCTGCGCTGTGGCGTTGCCACCCTGCGCAGTCTGCGTCTGGTTTTGGGACTGCTGTTGCTTCTGCGAATTGCTCAGACTATTGTTGAGCGTATTCGTGCTGTTGACTGAGCTGTTCGATGTGCTATTCGCCACGGAATTTGCGGTGTTTGTATTCGTATTCACCGCACTGTTGCTGGTGCTTGTGGTGCTTACGGGCGTAGGTGTAGGCGTCGGGGTAGGCTTAGGCTTAGGGACTGGCTTTGTGCAGGCCCAGATCGCCGTGGAAAGAATCAGCGTGGAAAACAGAATACGAAGTGATTTCATTTACTCTCCTTTTTGGTTTTCTTGGATTTCTCTTCAGGCTTCACGAACCTCTTGCCGTCGAAGACCTTGCCCTGCGACTCTTGATAGCAGTTGTAGCATAGCCCCGAGGTCGTGTGATAAATCTCAAATTTGTCGCACTGTCCACACCTCATTTAGAAAGCCTCGCTTTGTCGTAACGCATGCGGCTCGGGGGCCAAGCAAGGATACGCAGTATGGTGAACAGTATTCTTGGCTTGTTCCAGAAGACAAAAATTAGCCTCAATAGCTCCATGAGAAGACCACCTCTCCATCACAGCCGCCCCCTGTACCTATCCAATTGCCTTCAGCCACATCTACGAAAAGTTTATAATTGTGGACGGCATCGTGACATTCGCTGCATAGACTGAGCAAATTCCATGATTCATCAGGACCGCCCTGCGAGCGAAACTGCACATGATGGCAGTGCAGATGATCCCTTAGTCCACATCTGCGACAGCGCCAACCATCGCGACCCCATACCCTCTTACAGAGGGCTTTATATTCTTCAGGCGATAGGCGTAGACTCATCGGCCACCAAACCTTCTCCCAACCCGCCATTCTCCAACGTCGGTTCCTCCTGTTGCTGCTCGAAAAATAACCTAGTATGCCGACAGCTGCATGAGCCTACGCCACACATGTTCTTTCCCTTCACGTAATCCAGAGCATTCTGCAAGATAGCCATGGCCATCAAACCTTCTACGGTAGGCTTCTGGTCAAACACGGCTGTCTGAGCGTTGCGCAGGATTTGCTGAGCTTCAGCGCTGCCGTCCGACAATCCTACTGTGTTTGTTAAGGGAGAATAGGATGAATGATTGATGTGATTCTTGAATGCACTTTTGTAGGACTTGCGTGCTAACCACTGAGTCCAATGTTCAGGCTCTTGCTTCATAGGCAAACTCCTTGTGATGTTGTTTTGCAGCTATTGATCTAGCTATGGCAGCTTCTTCCAAGCTTTTGAATTTTCCAACATACAAACGTCTGCCGTTTGTCTGCACCCTGACTACCCACCCTGGTCCCATTTTGTACCCTCTTGGTTGCCAAGTTACACCCTTAATCCCTGAGGCATTGTCTTTTCTGATCTTTGCATTTTGGTTGTTCTGTGCACACGTTGCTTTGCGCAGGTTTTTTCTACAATTGTTTAGAAAGTTACCATCCTTGTGGTCTACTTTCACTCTGGGGTCTTCTACACCCAATATAAATCGGTGTAGTTTTTGTGATACTCTTTTTCCTCCCGTGTAAAATCTCCTGCGCACATAGAAGTTCCCTGGATACCCAAAGATGCTCCATTTGTATGGAGATACGCGCGCAAAGTCTTTTTCACTCACTTGGCAAAAGTACATCTGCTTTTTTCGTACTACCTTGATCACTTTCAAGTGGCACCTCTATCTGGTCGTGGCTGCAATCCACGTCCTCCATGAAGTTCCGGGGGTCCGCATTGTACTCGGCGCACAAGTTCTCGATCACCTTGCCGTCTGAGTGCTCTTTAGCCTTCCCGGTGTCATCTTCCCGACCAGCGCTGCCCATATGTCTGCGCATAGCTTCAAAGGCACGCAAGATCGTATTCTCGTACGCGGACACCGTGACGCGGTACATCCGGGTAATCATAGCGTTCTCCCCGGTGTTGCCCATTAAGCGCTGCACCTCGTTGTCAACTTCTTTCGTGGACAACTCAGGGGCTTCAGCGATCAGACGTACGATGTGCTCTACCATGGGCTCATGTTTCTTTTCTTCCCGGTTGAAGTAGGTAGAATCCGGGTCCAGCATTGTGATGACGCGCAGATTGGTAACGCCTGCAGGCTCGTAGTCTGTGCGTTTTATTCCGCAGGCGCGGCACACGCGCACGATACGCGCGAGGTACTGGGCCCTACGCTGCTTTATCCCTAGTTCCAACTCGGCGTATTCAGGGAGAGAGGCAAAGCCCCACTCGTGGTAACACTTGGTCTCCTGAGCGGCTGCAAAAGCTTCTGCCAGATCGAAAGTGTGGCGAATTAAATCTCCGGCTAACACTCTCATGTGCTTTCTAAGCGCTGCCGATTGACCAGCTACAGCTTCTCCAACAATCATCTGCGGGATTAGAGGGTCCATGGGGTTCTCCTGCTTATTTGTCGTATTTTGGAGACGAAATCTTTGTAGCTGAGGGTGCCCTTCATCTTGTTGCAAACAGCGCAGCAGATTAAGCAATTCTTCTTTGTGTAACCTTTATAGTTGTCTTTTCTGTCCAGATGGTAACTGCTGCTGTTTTTGTTTATGTTAAAACGCGTCCACCAGATTTTGTCGCACGGGAGCCACGGGCTTCAGCCCTGTGGAGGAAGTGCGACCGTTTTTATGTTGCGGCATAGACTCTCCAAGAAGTGTGTGCCAGAAATGTGCAGTCAGCGGGTTTGGCATTTCGTACTAACCGTTCTCCTGTTTGGACTGAGTGCAAACTTAGCCTGTCCTTGAGGAAACCGCCAACATACATTACGCCATGCTTGATGTGCTTGACCAATGAACCTCGCTTGAATCCGAGACTGTTGGTCGAGCCTTCTCTCTTTCTGATATCGCCTTTTGCTGGTTGGAGTTTGTGCAACTGCCGACGTTTGAACTGCAAAGGACTGATGCACAATACAGATTCCAACTCAGGTTTTATGCGACCTCCAACATACTAGTTGACGAGCACCCAAGCGTCTACACAGTGAGCATAGAAACTCTTGGATGACTTATGATGCTTATCCAGTTTCTTGAGTCCTAATTGGGTTCGCATCTCAGCCGTTTCAAATCCCTGCTTGG
>Ga0187876_1002702_pt1 | contig 12789 bp, 8 predicted proteins | sample June2016WEW_17_4_FD_133000 | JGI IMG/M metagenome (GOLD analysis project Ga0187876, IMG submission 133000) | Peatland microbial communities from SPRUCE experiment site at the Marcell Experimental Forest, Minnesota, USA - June2016WEW_17_40 | ecosystem: Environmental > Terrestrial > Soil > Wetlands... | reverse complement strand
GCCGTCGCGCTTCAAGCGCTCCACTTCCGCGGCCGCCACCCGCAGATGTCCGCCAGGCGTGGTTTCGGCTTTGATGGCGTGGGCGTCGCACAAGGCGCGCACGTTGGCCAGGGTGGTGCCCAGCTGGCGGGCGACTTGGCCGGTAGAAAAGAATAGGGGTTGCATAGTGACATGAACATACGAAATTCCGTCCTTATTATCAACGGGTTATCGGTTTTCCGTACGGTTTTCGGTATGGTTCTTGCACTCTCCGGTATGGTTTCTGGCGTGGTTTCTGGGGTGGTTTAGCGATCGGTCTGGGGGGCGACGGCCCTCGATTCGGTGGCCAGGTACCGGTGCCGGGCCAGCTTAAGGCCAGGGAACTCGCCACACGGCCTGCGATATTCACCCCAAACGCCTGCCACGCCTAGCCAAACCAAGACAGCGATCAATTCGCGCCGCCAAGGGCGGCGGTTCGTTTCCGGAGCGCCGACTATGCGAGCCCCGATTAGGAACAAGTCGCCGGCACATCGGCACAACGACGAGCCCAGGACTGGCTGCGCGCCCTGCGGCCCTCGACCGCTACCGATATGAGGTGATATCGCTCACATGCTGAAGCCCCTAGTATGTCACCAAAGCTATGTAGACCCCGACCGCCCATGCGGGCTGCGGAATCCGGCCAACAGTCGTCAACTTGGATGGACGCCAAGCCCCTCACCGACTTTTGGCGGCGAGGGACGCACCTTCGGCACCCACTTCTTCAGAGATTCAATCATTTCGCCCAGCCGCACCGGCTTCGCGATGTAGTCGTCCATCCCCGCCGCGATGCAGCGCTCCCGCGCGCCCTCCATCGCGTCTGCCGTCATCGCGATAATAGCCACCCGGCCGTTTGACCCTTGCCGCTTCCGAATCTCCGCCGTCGCCGCGTAGCCGTCCATCTCCGGCATCTCGCAATCCATGAAGATCAGGGCGTACGGCAACAACGAGCACAGTTCGACTGCCTCGCGCCCGTTGCCCGCCACGTCCGGCCGCAGGCCCAGTCGCTCAAGCATGCGCACCGCCACCTTCTGGTTCACCGCGTTGTCTTCCGCCACCAGCACCCGCACCAGGGCCCCGGCAAATATGCCCGCGAACTGCGATTTCAGCGCCGCGATCTCCCCCAACGCCTTCGTCTGCGTCGCAAACCCGCTCTGCTGTTTCTTCGACCACGCCGTTGCCAGCGTGTTCTGCAACTGTGATTGCCGCACCGGCTTCACCAGGCAGGCATCGATGCTGGCTCCTTGCATGTGCCGTACTTCCCTCCAGTGGCCCACCGACGTGAGCATGATCACCAGCGTATCGCTCAACAACGGGTCCCCTTTGATCGCCTCCGCCAGAGTCGCTCCGTCCATCTCGGGCATCTGGTAATCGAGCAACACCACTTGGTACGGATCTCCGGCCGCCCTCGCCTCGCGCATCGCCTGGAGCGCCTGCCTTGCCCCCGCAAAGCTGCCGTTGCGCATGTTCCAACTGCTGACCTGTTCGTGCAGCATGCGCCGGTTCACGTCGTTGTCGTCCACGATCAGCACGCGCAAGCCCCGCAGGTCGGCCGCCGGCGCCGGCTCCGCGTGCGGCTGCGCATCCAGCTGCAAAGGCAATGTGAACCAGAAAGTGGAGCCCTTGCCCAGCTGACTGGTCACTCCCACCTCGCCACCCATCAGGTTTACCAGTTGTTTGGAAATCGCCAGCCCCAGCCCCGTGCCCCCGACCTTCCGCGTGGTCGAGGCATCCACTTGGCTGAACTTCTCGAACAGTCCGTCTATCTTCTCCGCCGGAATTCCTGGACCGGTATCCTTAACCGCAAGCCGGATTTGCGCCTTCTCTCCGTCGTGCGATTCACAGTTCACCGTGATCAGCACGTGACCTTCCGGCGTGAACTTCACGGCATTGCCCACCAGGTTAGTCACCACCTGGCGGATTCGCCCCGCATCTCCGATGAAGTGCCGCGGCACATCCGGCGGATACTCCAGCACCACGTCGAGCTTGCGGTCTTCGATCCTCGGCGCCAGCATTTCATCGACTTCTTCGATCACCAGCCGCAGGTCGAACGCGAACGATTCGAATACCAACCGCCCCGCTTCGATCTTCGAGAAGTCTAAAACGTCGTTGATCACGCTGAGCAGGCACTCGCCCGACCGGCGCACTGTCTCCGCGTACTCACGTTGCTCCGGTGACAGCTCCGTGTCCAGCAGCAGCCCCGTCATCCCGATCACGCCGTTCATTGGCGTGCGGATCTCGTGGCTCATGTTGGCCAGAAACTCGCTCTTGGCCTGAGTTGCCACGTTTGCGTTGTCCTTCGCGGCAAGGAGCTCTCGTTCCATGCGCTTCCGGTCAGTGATATCCCGCGAGAGACCAAACGTACCGATAATGACGCCGTCCAGGTCGCGGAACGGCAGCTTGGTTGTGAGCGCCCAGGTCTCATGGCCGTCCGGCCAGGTTTCCTTTTCCTCTTTAGATACCACCGCTACGCGCTCATGGATGAGGTCCTGCTCATCGTCGTAAGCTTGTTGCGCATGTTCCGCACTAAAAAAGTCGAAATCGGTCTTGCCAAGGATCTGCGAGGGATCGCTGCGCCCGAAAAGCTCGGCGTGCGCCTCGTTGCTTCGAGTGAAGTGACCTTCGCAGTCCTTGAAGTAGATGGCGTGCGGCAAGTGATTCATCAAGGCGTCTAGGCCGTGCCGTTCCTGTTCCAGCAGGATTCGCAGTTTGCGGCTCGCCGTGACATCCTGAAATCCCGATACCCGTCCGACAATCTTCCCACCATCTAGCTGTGGTTCGGAGTGTCGATTGAACACGCGGCCGTCCCCTAGTTCGAGTTCATCGTCGGTGCGTGCCTTCGCATTTTGATCGCCCTGTTGAACCAGCGAGAGGAAGGCTGCCGGGTCCTTGAGCTGGGGCAGAATATGAGCAAGCGCCTTATCGCGCGGAAGCATATTGGAATTGGGAATGGACCACATCTGGGCGAACTTGTTGTTATAGGCAACGATCCGGCCGGCGGTATCGAAGGCAACGATTCCATCCGCCACCGAATCCAGTGTTGCTAGCAGCACTCGTCTTCGACCCTCGGCGCGGCGCAACAGGATGGTAAGCCAAAGCCCGCCCAAGACCAGAAGGGCGACAATCACCAGCAGAAGGCTCACGATCATTGATCCTGTCAGCATATCGTGTCAACGCTCTTTCACGCAGCCTGCGGCGCCAAGAGACACTCATTCACCTCAGCTCAATGGCGGCGCTGTATGGACGCCGGCTTTGATATCGTTCGAATACGAGGTCATTGCACTCTCTGTTTCGGCGAACAGCTCATGACAACAACCCACCGGTTCACCAAGGCGCGACAGCGGCGTCAGACTGGACGCAAGCTCGAGCGTTTGACAAACTTCGGCCAGAGCGTCAGCCCCGACCTGTTTGGCACTGCCCTTAATTTTATGGGCTTCGTTGCGGAGTCTCGGAACGTCAACCGTCGCGAGGGCGGTACGCATTTGCTGCAGGCTAGCTTGGGTCGATGTCTTGAAGACGTCGATCAGATCGGCTATCAAACTGTCATCGCTGGACGCGACTTCGAGGAGCCATGCCGGAGGTGTCCACTTCGCGTGAAGCGCTTGGGGGCGCGCCGCCTGATCGTTCGAGGGTGGTGAAGAATTCATCGATTGGCAGTCCTCGTGCCCATGTTCGGGTTTCAGGATTATTAGAGGAAGCCCTTTCATTATCAAGTTTCCTCCCGACTTCTTTGGCTTACCATACTGACGGTCGTTAGCCAGCGACTGCTACCCGCGGATATGGCCGTTGCGCATCTGCCTCTGTCTCCACTTGTTGGCGAGTTTGCCGCGTGGAGGCGCGCCTGCGTAGCAGCGAGTGCGGCCCGTCGTCCCGCAGCATCGAAGTTGCTTTCAAGGAGGCGCCCTTGACATGGACTGGTGGTCCGGCGCGACTGTCTTTAGGCTGGTCTATCGCGAGTCTGGTCTTCGTGCAGGGCCATGATCGTAGTGCGAACTGGCGGCTGAGCTACTCAAGTGAATACATCTTCGCGGCGTGAACGCCGGGCGCGCAGACCAAGGGCGGAAAGCCGAACTGAAGTCTCTCCTGAAGTTCGAGAATCCGGCCGCCCAGGCGCAGACGGGCTCTTAGCTCGGCGGAGTTGAACGGCTTGGTGATGAAGTCGTCCGCCCCTGCCTCCATAGCAGTGGCGAGATCCTCGCTTCTCGTCTTTGCAGTGAGAATCAGGATATAGATATGCCCGAGGCGGTTGCTGGCGCGGACACGGCGGCACACCTCGAGGCCGTCCAAGCCCGGCATGACCCAATCGAGAATCGCGAGCAGAGGGCCCTCCTCGTTTTGCAGCCGGCACCATGCTTCGTCCCCATCGCTTGCCACGACCACGTCGTGGCCCCACTGCGTTAGCATGGACTGCAACACTTCCTGGAAAACCAAATTGTCATCTGCTAGCAGGATGCGCATAACAACTCCGGTGCGCCTTCCTTGGACCCGATACAAAGAGGCCCGATTAGAGCTTAGATCAACATGGGGAGATCTGATAACTCTACAGGTGGTGAGAGCGTACTACCCGGGTACTAGGGGTCTAACCTCAGCGCACTCTGCAGCTGCGTCGGCATCTTGCGGGCCTGCCGTGCAGCACTGGGCGGATAAAGGCTCCTCAGCCCTCCTCGGGCGCGCGCCGTACCGCATGTGGTTACGCCCACGTGCAGTGGAGAAGCTGGCGTCTCCCCAGCGGAGCCCATGCAGGCTCTCGGTGAAGCGCCGCCCCAGCGATTGATTGCCGATTTGGTTCGAGCGCGTGCACCAGCTTATTGCCGAGGCGGTGGCTAAGCGCGCGCCCGGCAAAGCGCCAACGTTTCGACGCTGTTCAGCCAAGCTGCGGCTTCGCGAAACGCTTTCCACTGGTGGCGGCCGCTAACCTTTGATAGTATTTACAGCCGTCGATAATCAGCGACACGCTACAGGAATGGAGCCCTCAACGATCACTTTGAGCGCAACGGCTATCACCGTCCCGATTATGGCCAAAGCCCTGCGGCCCGTCTGGCGCTTCCTGTTTCGAGACCAGCCCTCCAGCAGATCACGGCGCGACCAAAGGCTAGAAGCGTTGCGGAACGCTGAACGCAACGTCAAAGACTCATTCTTCCCGGAGTAGCGTTTTTCGGGAGTCGTTCGACAACCTGCCGCGAGGACCCACTGCAGCCGCTTTGATTCACCTCGGGCATAGCTACCGATATTGGTAAATAACGCTGTCTATGAAGCCGATTGCCAGCGATTCGGCTCCTGGTCGGCGGGATAAGCGTTTTTCGTGGTGCTTCCCCTTTCGCCGGCCCCAAACGGGCTACCCGCTGATCGGCGTGATTCGGTCGCTCATTCCGGGACCTAGCCCACCTGTCGGAAATTGCTCGGCAATATGCCCCCAAGCACGTAACCTTTATGCCGTGGGCCTTAGAGTCGGCAGGAAGAAACACCCCGCCATTTCGCGGACCGATGAAGTCCGAACACTTGCCTTGATCGTTGCCCTTACGATGCTTCCGGCCGGAGGAACCGTTGCCGTGATCGCGCTCACGAGTCTGCCTGACCTCTCCGAACTCACTCCCGCCGCAAGCCACACAGCTGGGTACTCCAATTTGAGCTGGCCAAGCCTGCTCCGAGATCAGCCTCGCGTACTGGACACCGGATCAGCGATCTCCTCTGGGGCTGCGGTTGAGATCCTCGGCTACATGATGGACGGCAATCGGACTCTGGATAAAGGCGAGTGGGTGCACGAGTTCACTTTGTTCCCCGAAGCAGGCAATCGAATCCTTCCGGCGCATCGCTTTGGAGACCAAATGATTCGTGTTCATCTATTGGATGACGCCCGACTCCGGTTTTCCCCTCGCGCCCTCGTGTGGGTCAGGGGAAACCTGCGAATCTTATCGGGCGACCCCAACGGAGACAAGCCGCTCTATACACTCGAACAGGCACGCGCTCAACTGGGCGATAGGGGCGAAATCAGAAAATACTTCAGATAATGCTTGGGCGAAGGAGGGGGCTATGCCGCAAACAACGACTTTTCCCGGCGATATGCCCACAGGCGGAGATCTCAACACGCCGAAACTAGTAAGCGAACACGCGGCGCGTCCGGATTACGAGGGTGAACAGGTGTTTGAACACGGCCACGTCGAGCTGTTTGACATAATCCGCATTCTGGCAACGGCGATTGTGGCCGGTTTGGTTTGGTTTCGCGTATGGGAGCCGTTTCCACATTTCAGCCCGATTGGTATCGTGGGTGTCCTGTTCGGCGGATGGCCGATCTTCGATGAGGCGTTCGAGAACCTGCGCGAACGCCGCATGACGATGGAGCTGTCGATGACGATCGCGCTTCTCGCCGCGCTTGGCATTGGTGAATTCGTTACAGCGCTCATCATTACCGCGTTTGTACTTGCGGCGGAAGTGCTGGAAGGACTCACTGTGGGCCGGGGTCGGCGTGCGATCAGCGATCTGCTCGATTTATTGCCACGATCGGCGTGGATTGTGAGGGCTGGTGCTGGGGCTAGGCCGGTCGAGGTCCCCGTAAGCGAAATTCGTCCCGGAGACACGGTTTTGATTCGGCCTGGAACGAGAATCCCTGTTGACGGCCACGTGCTTTCCGGAAACTCGAGCGTTGAAGAAGCTGCGATCACCGGCGAACCTCTGCCGCAAGACAAGTTTCCAGGCAGTCGAGTTTTCGCGGGCACTCTCAACCACACAGGCGCTCTCGAAGTTAGTGTCGAAAGCCTGGGGCGGGATACGACGTTTGGGTGGATTGTTGAGGCCGTCGAGAAGGCCGAGCAAACACGGGCGCCCATTCAGCGTATTGCAGATCGGCTCGCCGGATACCTGGTGTACTTTGCCCTGGGCAGCGCGCTGCTGACGCTGTTGATCACTCACAACCTGCGTTCGACGATTTCAGTGATCATCGTAGCGGGAGCGTGTGGAATTGCTGCTGGGACCCCCTTGGCAATCCTGGGTGCCATTGGCCGTGCAGCCCGCCAGGGAGCCATCATCAAAGGAGGCGTCTACCTGGAGCAACTCGCCAAGATAGACACCTTGTTGCTAGACAAGACCGGCACCCTCACCTACGGCAAGCCCCATGTGGCTTCGATTGACGCGGCCTATGGATATCAGGCTGACGAGGTTTTGCAGACGGCCGCCGCCGCCGAACGGAATTCCGAACACCCGCTCGCGCAAGCCGTGGTTGCCGCAGCCCAGGAAAAGCAACTGGTGATTGGCGAGCCTTCTTCCTTCAGCTATACGCCCGGAAAAGGCGTACACGCGACAGTAGATGGACATGCCGTTGTCGTCGGCAATACCACTTTGCTGGAGGAATCGAACGTCCCGTTGCCGGCGATGAGCATGCGGGCTGGGGCTCGAGTTCTCGTCGCGCGCGATGGCCAGTTCATCGGCTCGATTCATATTGCTGATCAGGTGCGCGATGGAGCCTCGGAAGCCATCCGGGAACTCCAGGAAATGGGACTTCAGATTGAGCTACTCACTGGCGACGCCGAGGCGTCCGCCAGCGCAATCGCGGAAAGCATCGGAATCAGCCGGGTCTCGAGCAGCCTGCTGCCAGAACAGAAGTCAGCCCGCGTGGATGAGCTGATTCACTTAGGCCGTACCGTTGCCATGATTGGAGATGGAATCAACGATGCCCCCGCGCTCTCCCACTCCCATGTGGGCGTGGCCATGGGCAGCGGAGCTGAAATCGCTCATGCGAGCGCGAATGTACTCCTGATCGGAAACGATCTAACGAAGTTCGTCGCGACGATGAAAACCGCTCGCTGGTGCCGCGCGGTGATTCTCCAGAACTTCTACGGAACGCTGGCTGTCGATGCGGTAGGGATCGGTTTGGCGGCTGCTGGGGTGATTAACCCCCTGCTGGCCGCCTTTATCCACGTCTCCTCCGAGTTGACATTCATTCTGAACTCGACCCGTTTGCTGCCCCGGTTCTCACGGCAGCCCCATTTGGATTGATGTCCTGAACTGATGGCACAGTGGCAGCCGATGCCGTCCGCTGGCATTCTAAGTCCTGTTACCACATCTCCTCATCCGCTCATGGGAAAACTGTAGGATTGAGCGCCTCCGAGTCATAAAATGACCTGAGCCCCGGCGCTGCGCCATGCCATTGAGAACGCTAATCGTCGACGACGAACCGATCGCCCGCCAGGTGCTGCGCGAAGAACTGGAGTTGATCGATGGCGTGGAAGTTATGGGCGAGGCCGACAACGGCGCCAAGGCGCTGGACCAAATTGCCCGATATAGGCCAGATCTGGTCTTGCTCGATCTTCAAATGCCGGCCATGAGCGGGTTTGAGGTCGTAAGTGGCATCCGGCGCGGGTCCCACATGCCCGTCATCGTGATTGTCACCGCCTATGACAGTTATGCGGTCCAGGCCTTCGAGGCCGGCGCTATCGACTACCTGCTCAAGCCAGTCGGGCAGGAACGATTGCGGCAAGCCGTCGAGCGAGCCAGCCGTGTCAGCGGACGCCAGGCGGTGGAACGACTGGCGCAGCTTCAGGAAATTGCCGCACACGCTCCGGGTCCGCGTGCGCGTAAAATCGTCGGCAAGGTCGGCGAAGAGTACTTTCTCCTCGACGCGGGTGAGATTTTCGCATTTCAGGCCGAGGGCGAGTTGGTGTGGATCACCACCGCCCAGAAAAAGTACCGGGCCACTCAGTCGCTTAAGGCCATCGAGCAGCGGCTAGGCCGCTCGAACTTCGAGCGCATCCACCGGAACGCGCTGATAAACGTCGATCACGTCCGCAAGATGAGCGCCCTCAGCAGCCAGCGATGGCTCATCACGTTGAGTAACGACCAGGAGTTCATCGCTAGCAAACGCCGCGCCCACGGTGTGCGCCAGTTTTTGGGCGGATGACCCCTCGGAGGCGGGTTTTCGCCCACGCCGGGCTTATGTCAGGCGTTCCGTTCACTTGCAAAAACAGTTCACTGGCCGACCTTCAGCGGCCGCCAGCCAAATTATGCTAGGATCCGGACCCTCGCCCGAGGACAATACAAAAGACGGAGGGAGATAAAAGACGTGACGAGATATGTCCGCAGCGTTGTCGCTATGCTTGCCCTCGGATTTGGTTTGGGCGTCATGAGTTATGGGCAGTCGAGCAGTGGCAGTTCCGGGACCCTCCGGGGCTCGGTTCTCGATCCCTCTGGTGCTGCGATCAAGAGTGCCACGGTAGAGATTCAGAATCCCGTGGCCCACTATCGCCGGAGCACCCTGACTGACAGCCAGGGAAGGTTTGAGTTCGACAACATCCCCTACAACAACTATCACGCCAGTGCCGTTGCGGCCGGGTTTCAGAGCATCGAACAGGATGTGGACGTACGCTCCCCGATACCGGTTGAGTTGAAAGTCAGCCTGGCAATCGGCACATCAACTGAAAGCGTGACCGTCACAGCCGCCGCGGATCTGGTCGAAAACGACCCTACCTCGCATACGGATGTGGACCGAGGACTCTTCGAGAAGCTTCCTCTTGAAAGTCAATCCTCCTCACTTAGCTCTCTTGTCACGATGTCCGCTCCCGGGACGGCGGCCGATTCGAACGGCCTTTTTCATGGACTGGGGGATCATGCGTCCAACTCATTCTCCGTCAATGGTCAGCCGATCACCGACCAGCAGAGCAAGGTCTTTTCTAATCAGCTTCCTGTTGATGCCATACAGTCGTTGGAGGTCATACAGGGGGCACCTCCCGCTGAATATGGCGGCAAAACCAGCCTGGTGATTGTGGCGACCACGCGGTCGGGCCTGGGTGTTTCACAGCCGCATGGCGATGTGACGGCATCATACGGCACATTCGGAACTTCGAATGCGGCATTTAATCTCGCCTACGGCGGTCAGACCTGGGGCAACTTCATTGCCGTGAACGGGTTGAACACCGGCCGCTTTCTAGATCCGCCGGAGTTCACCGTCATGCATGACAAGGGTAATGAAGAGAATGTTTTCGATCAACTCGACCTTAGGCCTTCGGGTGCGGACTCAGTCAGCCTGGGCCTTCAATACACGCACTCCTGGTTCCAAAACCCCAATTCGTTCGATCAGGAATATCATCCCGGCTTGGTGAACCCCGTGACCGGCGGTCCCTTGGGTCCAACGGACGAGCGCTCGCAAATCAAGACCATTAACATCGCTCCGTCATGGACACGGACCCTCAATGCAACCACGGCATTTACACTCGGTGCATACTTGCGGAAGGACCAGTACAATTACTATCCGAGCGCCGATCCATTTGCTGACTTGTCCCCAGATCTGCAAAGCGAGACCGTTACGCAGTCCCGGTCGCTCGCGAACCTGGGTGTCCGGTCCAATGTATCGTACGTCAAAGGCATTCACAACATAAAGGCGGGAGTCACATACCAACACACCTTCCTCACGGAGGGCGACAGCATCGGCATTGTCGATCCAACCGTTATCCCTTCCATCTCGCCATCATGCCTGGATGCGAACAACAATCCGCTGCCCGATACCCCGTGCGCTGTTCTGGCACCCTATGACCTAACCAACGGCGGAACGGCATTCTCGTTCCATGGGCATACAGACGTCAAGGAACTCGGGCTCTACTTCCAGGACACCATCACCAAGAGAAACTGGGTATTCAATCTTGGTCTTCGCGGCGATTTGTACAATGGCCTCAGCACCGCCCGGCAGGCAGAACCGCGCCTCGGAATCGCATATAATATTAAACCAACCAGCACGATTCTGCGCGTTTCCTACGCGCGGACCCTGGAGACCCCATTCAATGAGAATTTGGTCATTGCCAGCACAGGATGCGACATCCCATTTCTCGCAACCCTTGTGCCGCCGCCGGGTGTCACGTGTAACCTAGGTTCTATTCATGCCGGCTGGCGCAACGAGTTTCACGCTGGACTGGAACAGGCGTTCGGCAGATTCCTGGTTATAGACGCTGAATACATCTGGAAATACACCCACAACGCCTTCGATTTCGGCATTGTGGGCGCCACACCCATCTATTTTCCGATCGAATGGAGCAGTTCTAAGATCCCCGGCTACGCGATCCGCGCCAGCATGCCGGAGTTCCACGGGCTTTCGGCATTTGTGGTGATGTCCGGCGTGGCGGCGCGTTTCTTCCTGCCACAAGTGGCCGGCCTGCCCATCATCCCAGTGGGAAACGAGGTCTTCCGTATTGACCATGACGAGTTATTTAACCAGACTACACACATGCAATACCAGCCGTGGAAGCGCGGGCCGTGGCTGGGCTTCAACTGGCGATACGACAGCGGCCTTGTGGCTGGTGCGGTACCCTGTTCCGCTCCGACCGCAACATGCTTCGCTTCGACCCCGATAGCGGATGGAGGAGGGGCCAATATTCCAAGTGGCCAGGTGGCGCTGGTGAACGCGATCACCGGAGGGCCCCTGACTGCCGACCAGGAGTTTCAGGCCGGTCTCACTTGCGATGGCAAACTGGCTGCACCAAACCCACTCGGGCCGGCGCTGGCCACTTGCGACGCGGCAGGTTTCGGGTCCATCTACGTGAAGGTGCCGAAGCCGGGAGCCGAAAACGACGATCACAATCCGCAGCGAATCCAACCTCGCAGCTTATTTGATCTCTCCGTAGGTCACGACAACATTTTCGGCGGCGACAGATACAAGTGGAGCGCCCGGTTGACCGTGGTCAACCTGACCAATAAGGAAGCCCTGTACAACTTTCTGTCCACTTTCAGCGGAACCCACTACGTCAGCCCGCGCGCCATCACCGCAGCGCTGGGATTCCACTTTTAAGGCGAAGCATCAGCGCTGACAGCCTTCATGGAATTGGTTCTTCAACGACTTGGCGCTCTCCGGTCAATTCGGGTCCGACCGAGTCAGATCCTCGGCCTCCACGCGGCGTGCAGTCCTCGAAGGGCTCGCCGACAACAGTGTCCGATAACACCGGTTAACGCTCGCGCGAAATCCTGGAGCCGAAGCGCGCCGCTCTACACTACGCCGTTGATCGGGAGTTTTCTGGGAGGCAGGATTCAGAAGCTTCGCCAACCGATCTACTGGCCTATTCGCGAAAGAGAGTGCCCGGCTCACGCCGTCGACGATACTTACGTGCGGATTCGGCGACTTTCTCTGGAGAGAGTTCGCTGATAAAGTAGAGAAATCATGGCCGTCAATCACCCGTCGGCTCACGCGCAGGTGAGCCATATGGTTCTGCCCGTCTTCGATATCCAACGATCGCGTGAATGGTATGTCGACAAGCTAAACTTCGCACTCGAACGCGAGCTCGAAGGAGCCGTTGGGATCAAAGATCGGGCCGGGCTGACGATCTTCCTGATCAAATCCCAGGGAGCGCTAGCCGGAGAGAAGATCACGCTAACGATCCAATTGGATGACGTGGACCGCAAATACCAGGAGCTGGTGAGCGCGGGCGTGACCTTTGTGAGTCGCCCCCAACGCCAGTTCTGGGGCTACGGAGCTGAGGTTCTGGACCCGGACGGGTACATGAACCACTTGTGGGACGAGTCCACAATGCGCCAGGTGAGCGGAGGGGCGAAGGACTGACGTCTGTAAAATCGAGGATTCGGAGCGAAAGGTAACGATCAGTCGCGCAGCGTTTACCAATCCGGCGTGGGCGACTCGAACTCGTTTTGGATCGGTCGGCGGCCTGCCATTGCCAGCGGCAAGCTACCGATATCGAACCATATCGTTCCGCAGGCCGGCGCGAAAGGAGTGCAGTTCGCTGTGATCGTGGCAAGGCGCTGCCGTGCACTATCATCGTTATTGTGACTCCAGTTCAACCAAAAGCG
>Ga0187876_1002700_pt1 | contig 12797 bp, 10 predicted proteins | sample June2016WEW_17_4_FD_133000 | JGI IMG/M metagenome (GOLD analysis project Ga0187876, IMG submission 133000) | Peatland microbial communities from SPRUCE experiment site at the Marcell Experimental Forest, Minnesota, USA - June2016WEW_17_40 | ecosystem: Environmental > Terrestrial > Soil >... | reverse complement strand
GTCGCCCTTTGCCGCTACACGCGGCGTGATTTCATCTCACTTTAACTTTCACCTGCTCTCATCCGCCGTTTTTCATTATTGGGCTATTCTGTCCGGCGATGACTGAAACGGCACATCAAAAACGCGGCGGCAAACCGTTCCACAGCATTTTGGAACCGCACTACGATTTCATCCGCGAGCTGCGCCAACGGCGCAAGACGTGGCAGGAAATCGCCGACTTGCTGTTGAGTGAAAAGGGCATCCGCGTCACGTTTCATGCTCCGTATCTATTTTACCGGCGCAGATTGAAGCGGGCGACCAAACCGCATTGGGAAGATGCGGAAAATAATTCCGAATTCCAACCCGCCCGCCCCAACGCAGGAGCCAGCCGGTCGCAGTCACGTCCAGCGCCGTTGTCGGCGGCACCCACTTTCAAACGTCCCGACCCCTCCAACCTCAACACTGAAGAATTCACATGAACACCAACATAACCAAACGCATCCACATCAATCCCCAATCCAAAGGCAGCCTCGGCAAAAGTTTCGAGGCCGAATTCCGCACCGCCTGGCTCGACTATGCCCACAAGGCCATCGAAAACGGCTGGTCCCGCGCGGTGCTCACGCACCACATTGAAACGCAACTGCACAAACGCGAAGGCAAAGCCGTCACCAACTTTCAGCGCACCCTGCCGCCGCCGCAATCCGATCTCGCCGAGCAAACGCTCAAAGACCCCTACAATTTTGATTTTCTCACGCTCCGCAGCGACGCACATGAACGCGACCTCGAACAGGGTTTGCTCGACCACATCAAGAAATTCCTGCTCGAACTCGGCGTCGGGTTCGCGTTTGTCGGGCGGCAACATCACATGGAAATCAGCGGCCAGGATTATTATCTCGACCTGCTGTTTTACCACCTGCGGCTGCGGTGCTACGTCGTGATTGATTTGAAAATGAAAGCCTTCGAGCCAGAATTCGCCGGCAAGATGAATTTTTATCTCTCAGCGGTTGACGACCAGTTGCGCCATGCCGATGACAGACCGTCCATCGGCCTGCTGCTGTGCAAGGAACGCGACCATCTGACCGTTGAATATGCGCTGCGCGATTTGAAAAAGCCCATCGGTGTAGCCCAATGGCAGACCAAACTGGTCGAATCTCTGCCCAAAAATTTGAAAGGCAGCCTGCCGACTGTGGCAGAAATTGAAGCTGAACTTGATAATGCACGCCCCAAATAACGGTTTCTTTCATTCAGCTCACGGCGATGACGGCGGCGTGGCAGAATTGTTGTTCCGGGCTGCTTCCGTTGCTTACGGATTGAGTGTCGGCAACCGGACTGGTCTTGCCGGCAGCCCTCTGCTAACCTTGCGGTTGCATGAGTTGGGTCACCATCATCTGGTCCATGACCTCGGCGGCGTGCCTCACGCTGGCGGTGATTTATTTTCTGGTCTGGTGCCGGCGGCGCTCGGCGTGGGCCGATTTGCTCTTTACCGTCACTTCCGTCGGGGTCGCCGCCTACGCGTTTTGTGAACTCTCGATGACGCTGGCGGAAACCCCCGCTCAATTCGCCACCGCGCTGCGCTGGATACAGATTCCGACTTGGGTGGTTGTCGTTTCGCTGGCCGGCTTCGTCCGCCTTCATCTGCGGGCCGGGCGGCTCTGGCTCGCCTGGAGCATCTTTGCCCTGCGCACGCTGGCGTTGCTGCTTAATTTCGTGACGGGGCAGAATCTCAACTATCGCGAAGTCACCGCATTGCGGCACATTCCGTTTCTGGGCGAATCGGCTTCTCTTGGCGTCGGCGTCTCCAATCCGTGGATGATTGTCGGCCAGTTAAGTTTGTTGTTGCTGGTCATCTTCACCATCGACGCCACGATCACCATTTGGCGGCGCGGCGACCGGCGACCGGCGCTGGTCACGGGTGGCAGCATCATGTTCTTCTCCCTGACCGGAATGTTGCAAGCCGTCCTCGTGCTCTGGCGGGTGGTGGACATGCCGCTCACGGAGAGTTTTTGCTTTCTCGGCGTCGTCCTGGCGATGGCCTACGAGATGACCCGCGACGCGCTCCGGGCCGCGCAACTGGCCGACGAATTGCGGGAGAGCGAGCAGCGGATGGCTCTGGCCACTGAGGCCGCGAATCTCGGCGTCTGGGTTCGCGATCTGAAGTCGAAAGAAATCTGGGCCACCAATAAATGGCGCGCCATGCTGGGCTTTCACGAGGCTGATCCTCTGGACGCGGACAAGTTTTTACAAAAACTTCACCCTGATGATCGGGGCCAGATCCAGGCTGAGGTGGAAAAAGCGTTGGCCAGCCGGGAGAACTACGATGTCGAATTCCGGGTGCCGCTGCCTGACGGTCAGGTGCGTTGGATTTCCTCACGCGGTCACGTCGGGCTTGATGGTAATGGCAAACCCGACCGGCTGCTCGGGGTGTCGATTGACATCACCGCGCGCAAGCGGACGGAAGAAGCCAGCCGTAATGCAAATCAATTGATGGTGGCAATTTTTAACAGCGTCCCGGGTTTGCTCTACCTTTATACTGAAGACGGGCGGCTGATCCAATGGAATCGGCAGCATGAGGAAATGACCGGATATTCGTCGGCAGAACTCCTGAATCGTCGGGCGAAGGATTGGTTTGATGAACGGAATTGGGTCAAGGCGGCCAAGACCATTGCCAAGGTCTTCTCCGAAGGCTATGCGCAGACCGAGGTAACGATGACTCTCAAGAATGGGCAACAAATGCCAATTTTCGCCACCGGGTCGAAGGTGATGATTGATGGGATGCCACACATGGTCGGTATCGCCCTCGACATCTCGGCGCGCAAACAGGCGGAGGAGAAATTTCGCCTGATGGTGGAAGCCTCGCCCAGCGGCATCGTGCTTGCGGACCGCGCCGGGCGGATGGTGTTGGTGAATGTCCAAACGGAAAATCTGTTTGGCTACTCACGCGCGGAGTTGATCGGCCAATCCGTGGAAATGTTGGTGCCGGAACGGTTCCGGGCCACGCATCTCGGCGACCGCGCCGGTTTCATGGCGAAGCCGGAGGCCCGCGCCATGGGCGCCGGACGGGAGTTGTTCGCCTTGCGCAAGGACGGGACGGAATTTCCGGTTGAAATCGGTTTAAGCCCGATCCAGAGCGGGGAAGGAATTCTCCTTCTGGCTGTCATCGTGGATATCACTGCGCGCAGACAGTCCGAACGTGAAATAACACAGCAACGCAATGAACTGGCGCATCTTTCGCGTGTGAGCATGCTCGGCGAATTGTCCGGCTCGCTCGCGCACGAGTTGAACCAGCCCCTCACCGCCATTCTAAGCAACGCGCAGGCGGCGCAGCGTTTCCTCGCGCATCTGCATCCCGACCTCAACGAGGTGCGCGACATCCTGGCCGACATCGTCGCCGAAGACAAACGCGCGGGTGAAGTCATCCGCCGCCTCCGTCTGTTGCTCAAAAAAGGAGAAGTGCAGCGCCAACTGCTCAACGCGAACGAGCTGGTGCTGGAGGTGCTCAAGCTGGTGCGCAACGACTTGGTGAATCAGAGCATCGTCGCCCACACCGAACTGGCCCTGAATCCGCCGCTCCTCCACGCCGACCGCGTGAGCCTGCAGCAGGTGCTGATTAACTTGGTGATGAACGCCTGCGACGCGATGGCTGGAACCACGGGCCAAGACCGCCAGTTCACGATTGGCACGGGACTGGCCGACAATAATTTCGTGCTGGTCTCCGTTTCGGATAACGGCACCGGCATCGCCCCGGAGAAGTTGGAGCAGGTCTTTGCGCCTTTTTACACCACCAAGGCTCAGGGCATGGGCCTGGGGCTGTCGGTCTGCCGCACCATCATCACCGCCCACGGTGGGAAGTTGTGGGCCGCCAACAATTCCGGATGCGGTGCCACAATTTACTTTACCTTGCCTTTGGCGCAAATGGAGCAGCTATGAGCGATCCCAACCCCACTGTTTTTTTAGTTGATGACGATCCCGCCGTGTTAAAGAGCCTTGCGCGCCTGCTGCGTTCGGCAGACCTGACCTTCGTCACCTTCTCTTCCGCGCGCGAGTTTCTCGACCGTCATGATCCTCATGCGTCTGGCTGTCTGGTGCTGGACGTGGCCATGCCGGGGCTGAACGGCATGGAACTCCAACAGGCCCTGGCCGATCGCGGCCAGGAACTGGCGATTGTGTTTCTCACCGGTCACGGTGACATTCCCATGAGTGTGCAGGCCATGAAGCTCGGGGCCGTGGATTTTCTGACCAAGCCCGTCAACGACGATGATCTGCTTCAAGCCATCCGCATCGCCATCGAGAAGGATCGCGTTCAACGCCAGCGGCGGGCGGAAGTCACCGAGATTCAGCGGCTGCTCGACACGCTCACGCCGCGCGAGCGCGAGGTCATGGAGCACGTCATCGCCGGTCATCTCAACAAGCAAACGGCCGCCGACCTTGGCACCGTCGAGAAAACCATCAAAGTCCATCGGGCGCGGGTGATGGAAAAAATGAAGGTGCAATCCGTGGCGGAGCTGGTTCATCTCATCGAGCGCGCCGGTGTCAGAAAGAAGCAACCAGTTTTCAGTAATCACAGGATTGTCCAAACTTCACCGCCTCCTCCCGGCGGCTGACAAAGGCTAAGGCCGGACGCTGGGCTGCCTCGCGGCCTCGTTCATTGCTGTTCGCGGACCCGCTGTTCATTTGATAGCCGGAATCCTCCGTCAGCGGCCGTAGAATTTGGTTTCGCCGCTTCGCGATTCGATGTCGGTGGCTTCCGGTCCAGCATGGTCTGGCTGTTTTCGATCTTGCTTGCCCGGATTGTCAAACCAAGTTCTCCTGAAATTCATCCCTGTTTGCAGTGGGTGGCCGGCCATTGCTCACTGATCACCGCTTCTCTTGCCCCTTCGCCTATTGGCCCAAGGTCCAATACTCCGTTGCCACGTCACCCGCTATGATCACCGCTTGTGAGCAAAACCCGGCCCCTGATCGCTGTTGTTGATGATGAGGAACCCGTGCGCATCGCCCTTCGCCGGTTGCTGCGCTCGGCGGATCTTGAAGTGGAGACTTTTCCCTCCGGGGCCGAGTTCCTCGACTCCTTGAAATCGCACCAACCCGCCTGCGTCGTCCTTGATCTGCACATGCCCCGCGTCAACGGCTTTGCTGTCCAAACGCAACTCGTAGAAGCGGGCTCTCACCTGCCAGTCATCGTTATTACCGGGCATGACTCACCCGAAACCCGCGAACGCGTGGTGGCCGGTGGCGTCTCCGCCTATCTTCGCAAACCGGTGGATGATCAGATGCTGCTCGACGCCATCGCCATCGCCATCCGACAAATGCCATCAACCAAATAAATCGCCAGCCACTGCACCAGAGCACTAAAATTGTGAAATCCAAGACCACCCACATCTTCATCGCGCTCGCCATTTCGTTCGCGTTCGCAACCACCCCGCTGCGCGCACAGGAAGCCGCTGCCGACGACCAAGACGCTGCGGCCGAATTGGCCAAGAAACTTTCCAATCCGGTGGCGGCTCTCATCAGCGTGCCCATCCAGAACAACTTTGATTTTGGCGCCGGTCCGAGTGGTCAGGGTTTTCAATACAAGGTCAATGTGCAGCCGGTGATTCCATTTTCGCTCAACGACAATTGGAATCTCATTTCGCGCACCATTGTGCCGTTTGTTTCCCAAGACGACGTGATCGGCAAATCCAGTCAGTTCGGTTTGTCGGACACAGTCCAAAGTCTCTTCTTCTCGCCCAAGGCACCAACGAGCGGCGGTTGGATCTGGGGTGCCGGGCCGGTGCTGATGCTCCCGACCGCCACTGATGATTTGCTGGGGACCGGAAAGTGGGGCGCGGGCCCAACCGCCGTTTTGCTCAAACAGCAAAGTGGCTGGACCTACGGCGCGCTGGCGAATCATCTCTGGTCCTTTGCCGGCGAAGGCGGTCGCGCGAATGTCAACGCCACCTTCCTGCAGCCGTTCGTCTCCTTCACCACCAAAACTTACACGACGTTCGGTCTGAACACCGAGTCCACCTATGACTGGCAAAACAGCCAATGGACGGTGCCGCTAAACCTGACGGTGGCCCAGTTGCTGAAGATCGGCAAGCTGCCCATCCAGTTCACCCTCGGGGTCAGATACTACGCCGACAAACCCGCCAACGGCCCGGACTGGGGATTGCGCTTCGCCATTACTTTCCTGTTTCCGAAATAAGCGCACTGATGACTAAATTTATGAAACTGAAATTCCATATTCTGAACCTCGCCGCTCTGCTGTCGGTTGCCGTCGCTTTCATCCCGGGAGCCGCTCGCGCGGCTCTGGACGAATGGCCGCTGGTGCTCGTCCACAACGGCGTCACCAACACCATCTATCAGCCGCAACTCGATTCGTGGGATTACTACACGCTCACCGCCCACGCGGCCGTCGCGGTGCAACCTGCGGGTGCGCCGCAGCCCACGTTCGGCGTCAATAACGTGACCGCGCAAACGCTCATCAACCGCGTGGAGCGCACGGTCTATTTCGAGAACCTGCAAATCACCAAGGCCGACTTCCCCTCCGCGCCGGATCAGGCCAACGCTTGGGCGGCGACCTTGCAAGTGCTCCTGCCGCAGCAGGCCAGCAGCATTTCGCTCGACCGTATGGAAGCCAACCTGGCGATTCTCGAAGCGCGGCAGCAGGCGCAGGGACTTGCCCTGCGCAACGACCCGCCGGTCATTATCTTCTCCACCCAGCCGGCCATGGTGGTTCCCATTGACGGCCCGCCGGTGTATCACGCCGTGGAAAAATTGTCGGTGGCACGGATTTGCAACACCCGCGCGCTCGTGTTGCGCGATCAAACCGGCAAACACTACCTGCACTTGTTTGACGGGTATGTGGAAGCTCCCGGCCTCGGCGGGCCGTGGACGGTCTGTAAAAATGTTCCGCGCGATGTCAAGAAAGCGGAAAAGCAGGCCGTGGACGCCAAGCAGGTGGACTTGCTCGCCGGCCAGCAAGATCCGGACACCGGCGCCATGCCGTCGCTCAAGTCCACGCCCGCGCCGGTGCTTTACCTTACCACCACGCCCACGGAGTTGGTCGTCACCGAAGGCGCGCCGATGTGGGCGTTGATTCCCGGCACGCAACTGCTCTATGTCACCAACACCACGTCGCAGGTGTTCAAACATTTGCAGGATCAGAAGACTTATGTGCTGGTTTCCGGCCGGTGGTTCCGTGCCGCGTCCAACGATGGACCGTGGGAATATGTTCCCGGCGAAAGTCTCCCGCCGGACTTCGCGCAAATTCCCGATGACAGTCCCAAGGAAAATGTGAAAGCCTCCGTGCCCGGCACGCGGCAGGCCCAGGAAGCCGCCATCGCCGACAGCATTCCGCAGTCCGTCAAGGTGGATCGCCAGCAGACGCAAATGTCGCCGCTGCCCGAATATGATGGCGCGGTGCAGCTCAAACCGATTGATGGCACGCCGCTTTACTACGTTCAGAATTGCGTGACGCCGGTCATCCGCGTGGACAGCCAAACCTGGTATGCCTGCCAGAACGGCACCTGGTTCGTGGCCGCCGCTCCGACCGGCCCGTGGGTTGTGGCGGGCAGCGTGCCGGCGATCATCTACACCATTCCGGTCAATTCGCCCATGCACTATGTGACCTATGTGCGCATCTATTCCGCCAATGCCAGATATGTCTATGTCGCCACCACCCCCGGCTACTACGGCACGGTCGTCACCACGTCCGGCACGGTGGTCTATGGCACCGGCTATGTCTATCCGGCCTATGTGGGCACGACCATTTATGTGTCCTATCCCATCACTTACGGCTACGCCTGCAATCCTTGTTGGACGCCGTGGGTTGGCTGGAGCTTTGGCTTCGCCGTGGGTTGGGGGATGGGTTCACACTGGTATTACTGTCCGCCGGCACCCTACTGGGGACCTTACTATCGCAGTTGCTATGTGGTGCATTACAATGCCCGTGGCGGCTACTCCGCCTGGGGACCTTATGGCTGGGCCGGCTCGTCGGGCTACATCTATCATCACAACGGTTCCTGGTCCGGCGTGAGCCGCTCCTCGGGTGGTTACAATGCCTGGACGGGCAACGCGTGGTCTTCGAAGTATGGTCACTCCTATAACTCCTCCACCGGCACGGCCATCGCCGGCCGCAAGGGTTCGGTTCAAAATGTTTATACCGGCAACTACGCCTCCGCCAAACAAGGTGTGGCCTACAACAATCGCACCGGTGCGGCGGCGGCGGGCGGCAAGGTCACCGTCGGCAACGCCTACACCGGCCGATCCGTCACCGCCGGCAGCGGCTCGGTCTATAACCCTTACACCGGCAAGACCACCACCGTCAGCGGCGTGAAAACCGGCAATGGCAACGGCGTGGTCAATGTTGGGAATCACACCATCGCCACCAAGGACGGCGGCGTCTATCGCCAGAACGGCTCCAGCGGCTGGAACCAGATGAACCAGTCCAGCCAGCGTTCCGCTCCCTCCAATTTCAACAACTCCCAGCGCAGCGCGCTGGACAATGCCGCCCAGGCGCAGGACCGGGGCAACCAGCGCGCGCAGAGTTTTAGCAACAACCGCCCGGCTTTTGGCAGCGGCGGCGGCGGCGGTAATGCCCGTTCCCGCAGATAACCATCAACAAAAACACACAACTCAACACCTATCCTCAACCAAAACAAAACTATGAATACAAATATCCAAACTCTGCTCCTTGTCACCCTGCTGCCGGCAGCGGCGCTGACCTTTACCGGTTGCCGCACCGAATCCGCCGCGCCCCAGGGTTCCACTACCGTTGCGTTTCAGCCGGGCGTCCCCGGCGGCGTCATGACTGAGAAGTTCCAGGAAACCGCCACCGTCACCGCCCTTGACCCGGCCACCCGCAAGGTGACGCTCGTCACCACGGACGGCAACAAGACCACCTTCATCGCGGGGCCGGAAGTCGCCAACTTTTCACAGATCGAAATCGGCGACCAGGTGAAAGCCACCGTCACGGAACGGGTTTCGGTCTATGTGCCCAAGCCGGGCGAATCGGCGTCCGATCTTGCCGCCACTGCCCTGGCCCTGGCACCGCTCGGCGAGAAACCCGGCGGCGTGCTGGCCGACACCGACCAATACACCGCCAAGGTCACGGGCGTGAGTTTGTGGCGCCACACGGCCACGCTCCAATTCCCGGACGGCTCCCGCAAGACGTTCAAGGTCCGCCCGGACGTGTCCCTGAGCAAGGACACCATCGGCACCGAAGTGGTGATTCGCACCACCCAGGCCGTGGCGGTTTCCGTGGAAAAACCATGAGCGCGCTTGCTCCAGGTTCCGCTCCCGCGTTTGCCGCCGGCCCGGTGTTGATTCCGCCGGCGTCCGTGGACAAATACGACGCGCCTTCTCTGGTCGGCAATCAGGGACGGAAGCGGTTCCACGTCATGATCAAGCCCGGCGGCTCAACCTGCAATCTGGATTGTGATTATTGCTTTTACTTGAGCAAGGAAACCCTGCCCGGCGGTCCGGGCGTGGGCCGCATGTCCGATGAAACGCTCGAACGATTCATCCAGCAATACATCGCCGGGGTGACCGGGCCGGAGGTGGTGTTTTCCTGGCAGGGCGGCGAGCCGACGCTGCTGGGTTTGGATTTCTTCCGCAAGGTCGTCGCGCTGGAGAAGAAATACGCCAAGCCGTTCCAGAAAATTGAAAACGATCTCCAGACCAACGGCACGCTCATCAACGAGGAATGGTGCGCGTTCCTGAAGGAGAACCGCTTCCTCGTCGGCTTGAGCATTGACGGCCCGCGTGAACTCCACGACCGCTACCGCGTCACCAAGGGCCGCAAGCCCACGTTCGACAAGGTGTTCAACACCGTCAAACTTTTCCAGCAATTCGGCGTTCCGTTCAACACGCTCACCTGCGTCAACCGGCACAACGCCCGGAAGCCGCTCGATGTCTATCGCTTTCTCCGCAATGAAGTCGGCTCCACCTATATGCAGTTCATCCCGATTGTGGAATACAAGGGCTTCGAGAAAACCGCGCCGCACAAGTGGAACAACGCCGCCTTGCCCAAGGATGGCGATCCCGAAGCCCGGCCCGGCCATCCCAATTCCCTCGTCACCGATTGGACGGTGGACCCGGACGACTGGGGTTATTTCCTGTGCAAAACCTTTGACGAATGGCGCAACAAGGATTTGGGCCGGGTGCTGGTCAATCATTTTGAATCGCTCGTGTCCCAGCACCTGGGCCTCGGCGCGCAGATTTGCATCTACGGCGAATTTTGCGGCAAGGGCCTGGCGGTGGAACACGACGGCGGCGTCTATTCCTGCGACCACTATGTCTATCCCGAGTATCGCGTGGGGAACATCAAAGACCGCGCGCTCGACACCACGGTCTTTTCCCGCACCCAGGTCAAATTCGGTTACGCCAAGAACGAGACCCTGCCGCAGTATTGCCGGCAATGTCCGTTTCTCTCGGACTGTTGGGGCGAATGTCCCAAGAACCGCATCCTCCGCACGCCAGACGGCGAGCCGGGCCTGAACTATCTCTGCCGCGGCTTCAAGCAATACTTCGCGCACGCCATCCCCGAGGTGGAGCGCATCTGTGCGGATTTGCGGAAACAACCCCTCGAACCCCGGAGGCGCATGTGAAGCACCACCAAAACAATTTGTCCGCCGCCAATGAAGCAAACCGCGCGATGGACAGAGCAAACAAACAACAAATGAAAACAAAAAAAATGCAGCACATCGGCTTGTCACTGCTGACAGCGGGCGCGGCGCTTTATGGCGTCACGTCCACCGTCCAAGCGGCGGACAAGAAGCCGAACATCCTCGTCCTCTGGGGCGACGACATTGGCATCTATAACATCAGCGCCTACAACCTGGGCGAAATGGGCTACCGGACGCCGAACATTGACAGCATTGCGCACGACGGCGCGCTGTTCACGGACTGGTATGCGCAGCAGAGCTGCACGGCCGGTCGCGCGGCCTTCATCACCGGCCAGTCGCCCATCCGCACCGGCCTCACCAAGGTCGGTCTGCCCGCCGCGCCGGAAGGCATCACGGCGCTCGATCCGACCATTGCTGAATTGCTCAAGCCGCTCGGCTACACGACCGGCCAGTTCGGCAAGAACCATCTGGGCGACCGCAACGAGATGTTGCCCACGATGCACGGGTTCGATGAATGGTTCGGCAACCTCTACCACTTGAATGCGGAGGAGGAACCGGAAAACGTGGATTATCCGAGCGAAGCGAAGATGCCCGGCTTCAAGGCGCGGTTCGGCCCGCGCGGCGTCCTGCATTGCTACGCGACAGACAAGGACGATCCCACGGTTGACCCTCGCTTCGGCAAGGTCGGCAAACAGACGATTGAGGACACCGGCCCGCTCTCGCGCAAGCGCATGGAGACGATTGACGACGAAGTCACCGCCGGAGCGATCAAGTTCATGGACAAGGCGGCAAGCGACGGCAAACCGTTCTTCATCTGGTATAACACGTCCCGGATGCACACCTACACGCATCTTAGCCCGGAGTGGCAAGGCAAGAGCGGCTTGGGCATCGAGGCGGACGGCATGCTTGAGCATGACGCGGACATTGGCAAGATGCTCGACGAGGTGAAAAAGCTTGGCCTTGATGACAACACCATCGTTATGTATTCCAGCGACAACGGCGCGGAGTTCTTCCTGTGGCCGGACGGCGGCACGACGCCCTTCCGGGGCGAGAAGAACACGCAATGGGAAGGCGGCTACCGTGTTCCCTGCATGATCCGCTGGCCCGGCGTCATCAAGCCCGGCACCATCGTCAACGACATCGGCGCGCACGAAGACATGATGACGACGCTGCTCGCGGCGGCGGGTGACACCACCGTCAAGGAAGACTTGCTCAAGGGCAAACAATACGGCGAGAAAACCTTCAAGGTTCACCTCGACGGTTACAACCTGATGCCCGCGCTCGCCGGTCAGGGCGATTGGCCGCGCCACGAGTTCATCTACTGGACTGACGAGGGCAGTGTGGCGGCGCTCCGCTACAACAACTGGAAGATGACTTTCCTGCGCCAAAACTCCGTTGGCTTCAAGGTTTGGGAATCTCCGTTCGAGGAACTGCGCTGGCCGATGCTGGAAAACCTGCGCATGGATCCCTTTGAGCGCGCGAATGACGAATCCGTCGGCTACATTGACTGGGTCGGACCACGCATGTTCATGCTGGCACCCGCAGCCGCCTATGTCGGGCAGTGGATGTCCAGCTTCCGCGAATTCCCGCCGCGCATGAAGCCCGGCAGCTTCAGCCTCGACCGCGTGATGGAGAAAATGACCACCGCCAAACATGACTAAAACCAACCAGCGCGACCACTAACCTCGCGCTGGTGAAACACGCGGGCTGGTCCGTGCCGGACTGGCCACCGGAGCGGCCCGCGACTTCACCAGCGAAACAAAACAAAAATATAAACAATTTGTCCGCCGCACTAAAACAAACCGCGCCACGGACAGAGCAAACAAACAGACAACAAATGAAAACAAAAAAAATGCAGCATATCGGCTTGTCCCTGCTGACGGCGGGCGCGGCGCTTTACGGCGTCTCGGCCAATGTCCAGGCGGCGGACAAGAAACCCAACATCGTCGTCATCATGGGCGACGACATCGGCTGGTTCAACATCGGCGCCTACAACATGGGCATGATGGCCGGCAAAACCCCGAACCTCGACAAGATGGCCAAGGAGGGCATGAAGTTCACGGACTACTACGGCGAGGCGAGTTGCACGGCGGGACGCGCCGCGTTCATCACCGGCGAGTTGCCCATCCGCACCGGCATGACCACGGTCGGCCAGGCGGGTGCCAAAATCGGCATGCCGGCACAGGCCTGCACGATTGCCACCGCGCTCAAATC
>Ga0187876_1002697_pt1 | contig 12807 bp, 8 predicted proteins | sample June2016WEW_17_4_FD_133000 | JGI IMG/M metagenome (GOLD analysis project Ga0187876, IMG submission 133000) | Peatland microbial communities from SPRUCE experiment site at the Marcell Experimental Forest, Minnesota, USA - June2016WEW_17_40 | ecosystem: Environmental > Terrestrial > Soil > Wetlands... | reverse complement strand
AGGGATGGCGCGCATTTGACGCGCGATGTGGGGGGCACGGCGGGAACGAACGAGTTTACGAACGCGGTGATCGAGAAGTTGTAACTCCTCGATTACTGGAGGTGCTGCACCGCTAAAACCAGTCCGCCAAAGATGAGCACCGATACCGCGGCAATCGCCAGATATCTCACGACCCGCTCACTCGTGGTGGACTGCTGCTTCTCATCCTTCTTCATCTGCTCGTCAAGGCTATCGAACATTTGTAACCTCTCCGGGGGGAACTCTCCCGGGAGAAATCATACTCCCGTTCAAAGAGAGATGGAAGGGGCGCGCAGGGCGCGGATTATTCGACGGCGGGCTGCGCCACTTTTTGAGTACTCTTGGAGTCGGCCAGCGCCACGGAGCGAATCTGATCGCCGCTCGGGAGGGTGGAAGCGTCCCAGCCTCCGCCCATCGCCTTGACCAGGTCGACCGCAGCCGTCAGGCGCCGCTGCAGAATGGCCACGGCCTGCTGTTGGTCGCCGAGTGCAATCTCCTGGGTCGTGATGACGTTCAGATACGAATCCGTTCCCGCCTTGTAACGATCGAGTTCCAGCGCGAGAGCCGACTGGGCCGCCGCAACGGCCTCCGCCTGCTGCTGGGCCTCTTCGGCGAGATAGCGCAGGGCAGCGAGATCGTCCTCTACTTCCTGAAAAGCCGAAAGAACGGTTTGGCGATACGCCGCCACGGTCGAATCGTAGGCTGCCTGGGTTAGCTCGACCTGAGCGGAGCGGCGCCCGAAATCGAACAGCGTTTCGGAAACGCCGGGGCCGGCGGACCACGTGCGAGCTGCCCATGTGAACAGGCGCTGCAGATTCGTGCTAAGAAGTCCGGCGCTCGCCGAGAGCGTCAGCGTTGGGTAGTAAGCGGTTTGAGCGATCCCGATGTTGGCGTTCGCCGCGGCCACCAGCCTTTCGTTCGCGGCAATATCCGGGCGCCTTTCGAGAAGCACCGAGGGAAGCGCGGCTGGAATGGGAGGCGGCGGCGCATTGATCATGAGGACGGGAATCTCCACCGCCGAGGGCGGCTGCCCGGTCAACATGGCTATCGCATGTTCGTCCTGGGCACGCCCGATCCGCAGGTCCGTGCTTTGCGCCTGCGCGCCGAGGAGCTGAGTCTGCGCCAGAATCACGTCGCTTTTTGAAGCGACACCACCGTTGAAACGGTTCATGGTGAGCTGAAGGTTCTTCTGATAGGCCTCGATCGTGTCATGCAAAACGGCCTGCTGCATGTCGTTGCCGGCGATCAGGAAGTAATCGGTCGCGAGCAGGGCCTGGGCGCTTAACCGCGCATTCTCGAGGTCGGCCGCGCTGACCTGAGCGTTAGCGACCGCATTCTGGACGGAGAGGCGAACCCGGCCCCACAGATCCGGCTCCCAACTTGCCGTAAAGGGCAACGAGAAGCTCGACGCCGTTCCACCGGTGCCTCGTCCTCCAGCGCTTCCCGAGTCGCTTTGCGCGATCGACGGAGCCGATCCTATGATCGGGTAGTAGTTCGCGTGATTAGCCTCCACGATGGCGCGCGCCTGGCGGAATTGCGCTTCCGCCTGCTTCACGTTCTGGTTGTTGATCTCGATCAGCTCCTCGAGCCTGTTCAGTTGAAGATCGCCGAAAATCTCCCACCATTTCCCTTTCATCACCGTGTCGCTGGGGGTGGCCATTTTCCACTGATCGTTGCCCGCGAACTCCTTGAAGGCGACCGGTGTCTGCGCGATCGTGGGCGGTTGATATTTCGGGCCTACGGCGCACGCGGAAGAGAAGAGGCAGGAGAAGGCCAGCAGTTGCCAGTTGCGAAACTTCAATCGGCACTCTCCGCAGCTCCGCCAGGGACGAGGAAGCCGGGGCGGTGGCGGAACTCGCTGCGACGCTCGCGGCTGAAACGTTTGCGTAGTCCGTCGAGGTAGAGGTAGATCACGGGCGTAGTAAACAAGGTCAACATTTGACTGACAAGAAGTCCGCCGACGATGGCGATTCCGAGGGGCTTGCGGAGTTCGGCGCCCGCGCCCCAGCCGAGCGCCAGAGGCATTCCGCCCAGCAGCGCGCACGATGTTGTCATCATGATTGGCCGGAAGCGCAGCAGGCACGCGCGGTAAATCGCATCGCGCGTGTTTAAACCTTCGTTCCTCTCGGCAGCCAGAGCGAAATCGATCATCATGATGGCATTCTTCTTCACAATGCCGATCAGCAGGAAGATTCCAATCATGGCGATGATATCCAGTTGCGCGTTGAACAGAACCAGCGCCATCAGAGCGCCAACGCCGGCGGATGGCAGCGTGGAAATAATAGTCAGCGGATGGATCAGGCTTTCGTACAACATGCCAAGGACGATGTAGACCGCCAGCAACGCGGTACCGATGAGAAACGGCTGGTTTTTCATCGATTCCTGAAACTGCTGCGCGGTGCCGGCAAACTTGCCGACGACGGAGACCGGAAGCCCCATATCGAGTTCCGCCCTGTTGATCGCGTCCACGGCGTCGCTCAGTGCGACTCCTTCCTGCAGGTTGAACGAAATCGTACTGGCCGGAAACTGTCCCTGGTGGGGCAGCGAGATCGGCGTGTTGCCCTGCGAAAAATGCGTAAACGTCGATAAGGGAACGTCGGTGCCCTTGGGCGTCTGGACGTAGATCGTATTAAGAAAGTCCGGATTTTCCCACCATTGCTGCTGCAGCGCCAGAACCACGTGGTACTGATTGATCGACTTGTACATCACCGAGACCTGACGCTGCCCGAATGCATCGTAGAGCGCCGAATCGACCGCCTGCGCCGTCAGACCAAGGCGCGACGCGGTATCGCGATCAATGACGATGTTCGAGGACAGACCCGAGACCTGCTGATCGGAGCTGACGTCGGCTATCTCGGGCAATGTCGATAGCCTGGCGAGAACTCTGGGGCCCCATACGTTAAGCGTCTCGAAGTCGGGCGCCTGAATCGTGTACTGATACTGCGCGTTGCCCTGCCGCCCTCCGATGCGCACGTCCTGGTTGTTCTGGAGGAACATGGTCGCACCGGGCATGCCGCCAGTCTTGCGGCGCAACCGCGCTATTACCTCGTCCGATGTGCTCTTGCGCGCTCCAACCGGCTTGAGCTGTACCTGGATGTTCGCCTGATTACCGCCAAATCCGCCCCCGCTGGTCCCGGCGACCATGTCCACGGTATCGACGTCGGAATCGGTTCGCACCTGCTCCTCAAACCATTTGGCCTTCTCGACCAGCGCCTGATAGGAAATGTGCTGCTGGCCGACGATGTTTCCAAACAGGCGTCCGGTGTCCTGTTGGGGGAAGAACCCGTTGGGGATCTTCATATACAGATAGACACTCAGGCTGATCGTGAGCATCATGACGATCAAAATCGGAAACGGGCGCGCGAGCACTACTTCAAGCGCCGACGCATAGGTGGAAATGATCCACCGGTAAAATTTCTCTGTCGTGTTATACAACCACCCATGGCCGCGTTCTTCCTTGAGCAACCGGGCACACATCATGGGAGTCGCCGTCAGGGAGACCACCATTGAGATCGAGATCGCGACCGACAGAATAACCGCGAATTCGCGGAAGAGGCGTCCCACGATCCCGCTCATCATCAGGATCGGGATGAAGACGGCAATGAGCGAGATACTCATTGAAAGTACGGTAAATCCAATCTCCTGCGAGCCCCTGAGCGCCGCCTGCATGGGTTTCATGCCGCCTTCGATGTGGCGGGTGATATTTTCGATCACTACAATCGCATCGTCGACCACGAAACCGGTGGCGATGGTCAGGGCCATGAGCGAGAGGTTATCGAGGGTATAACCGATCAGGTACATCGCTCCGAAAGTAGCTATCAGCGATACCGGCACGGAGATGCTTGGGATAAATGTCGCCCAGCCATTGCGCAGGAAAATGAAAACCACAATGATGACCAGCGCCATTGAGATGAGCATGTTGCGCTGGGCGTCGGAGATCGATTGCTTGGTGGTCAGGGTGCGGTCGCTGTCCAGGGAAAAACGCACAGTGGGAGGCAGTTGTGCCTGGAACTGCGGAAGCAGCTTTTTGATACGCGCAACGATATCGATGATGTTGGCGTTGGGCTGCCGGTTGACCTGAATCACCACCATGGGAATGCCGTTGGCGATGCCGAGATTCCGGACATCCTCGTTGCCGTCGATTACGCGTCCCAGATCGGAGAGGCGGACAGGCGCGCCATTGCGGTATACCACCACCAGGTCCTTGTAGTCTTTCGCCAGGAAGAGCTGGTCGGTTGCATAGATCGGCAGCGTCGAATTCTGGTCAGCCAGAGCTCCCTTGGGACTATGGGCGTTTGCCTGTTGAAGAAATGTTCCGATCTGATCGAGCCCCACGTTGTATTTGGAAAGTGGCTGCGGGTTGACTTCGACGCGAACCGCGGGCAGAGAACTTCCGCCCACACTCACCTGCCCTACCCCCTGCACTTGCGAGAGTTTCTGCGCGAATACCGAGGATGCGATGTCGTAAAGTTGCGGCCTCGGCACCACATCGGACTCCAGCGACATCAGCAGAATCGCCGAATCGGCCGGGTTGTTTTTCCGGTATCTGGGGAGCTGAGGAAGGTTTGAGGGAAGGAACCCGGCGGAAGCGTTGATTGCCGCCTGTACATCGCGCGCCGCGGCATTAATGTCGCGGCTGAGTTCGAATTGCAGGGTGACCTGGGCGCTCCCGACGGTCGACCGCGAAGTCATTTCCGTGACCCCTGCAATGCGGGTGAACTGCTTCTCGAGGGGGGTCGCCACGGCCGCGGCCATCACATCGGGACTGGCGCCTGGCAGATTGGCAAACACCTGGATCGTGGGGAAATCGACCTGCGGAAGCGCCGACACCGGCAGCATGGTATAGGAAATCGCCCCGGCCAGCGTTACGGCAACCAGAAGCAGCGAGGTGGCGACCGGCCGTTCTATGAAGGGCGTTGAAATGCTCATCTAGATCGCCTCGGGCAGTGACAGGTCGCCTTGATCGGCATGGCGGGGACGGGCCATCCACGCGGCAATGCGTCCGAACCACAGATAGATCACCGGCGTCGTGAAGAGGGTAAGCACCTGGCTTACCAGCAGTCCGCCGATGATGCAGATGCCGAGCGGCTTGCGAAGCTCCGAGCCGACGCCGCTGCCGAAGGCAAGCGGTACAGCGCCGAGCAGCGCGGCCATCGTGGTCATCATGATGGGACGGAAGCGCAGCAGGCACGCCTGATAGATCGCCTCTGTGGGCGTCTTGCCTTCATTGCGCTCGGCTTCGAGAGCGAAATCGATCATCATGATGGCGTTCTTTTTCACAATTCCGATCAGAAGAATGATGCCGATGAGCGCAATGACATCGAGATCCTCATGAAACAGAATCAGGGCGGCGATCGCGCCTACACCGGCGGAAGGCAGCGTGGAAAGAATGGTGACGGGATGGATATAGCTCTCGTAAAGCACGCCGAGAACGATATATACGGTGATAATGGCCGCCAGGATGAGAGTGGATTCGTTGGCGAGCGAAGACTCGAATGCGTGCGCGGTGCCCTGGAATGTCGGCTCGACACTCGCCGGCATACCCAGATCCTTCGTCACTTTGGTGATGTTGGCGACGGCGGCGCCCAAAGAGGCGCCGGGCGCCAGATTAAAAGAAACCGTAACCACCGGGAATTGTCCCTGATGATTGATGGCAATAGGCACGGGAATCTGCGTGGCTCTGACAAACGACCGCATCGGCGCGGGGGGAAGCGCGGCGGCCCCGGTGAGCGCCGTATTCGTCCCCGCCAGCGCGATGGTCGACGCGAGGTTCTGGGATGCCGACCCGATAGGCACATACATATCGGCCAGCGCGGCTGCGTTCTGCTGCCACTGGGGGGCGACTTCGAGAATCACGTGGAACTGATTGGACTGGGTGTAGATCGTCGAGACCTGGCGCTGCCCGAAAGCGTCATACAAGGCGTCATCGACGTTCTGCGGAGTGATTCCCAGCCGGCCGGCCGTATCGCGGTCGATCGCGACTTGCAGACCCAGACCGTTATTCTGCTGATCGCTGGCCACATCGCGCAGTTCCGGAAGCTGTTTCATGCGGTCGAGGAGCCGCGGAACCCAAAGATCGAGTAGCGCTTTATCGGGCGCGTCGAGCGAGTATTGATATTGCGTCCGGCTGACCCGGTCCTCGACAGTGAGATCCTGGACCGGTTGCATGAAGAGCTGAATGCCGGACACCTGGTCCACTTTGGGCTGCAAGCGCCGGATCACGTCGAGGGCCGAGACGCCCGCCCGATCGTCGAGCGGCTTCAGCGTGATCTGGATACGGCCGCTGTTCATCGTGGTGTTGACGCCATCGGCGCCGATAAACGAAGTCAGGTTCTCGACCGCGGGATCCTGCAGGATTACTTTCGCCAGTTCCTGCTGGCGGTCCGACATAGACGGGAAAGAAACCGTCTCGGGCGCCTGAGTGATACCCAGAACGACGCCGGTGTCCTGTAACGGGAAGAAGCCCTTCGGAACGACGTCGTAGAGATACACGGTCAGGGCAAGAGTGCCGACGGCAACCAGCAGCGTCGCAGTCTGATGGCGCAGTACGATCTGAACCATTTTCCCGTACTGCTCGATGGTTTTAACGAAGCCCCACTCCGACCAGCGGTAGAACCAGCCCTGCTCGTGCTCCGGATTGTGCTTCAGGATGCGCGCCGCCATCATGGGCGTCAGCGTCAACGAAACGAAGGCGGAGAAGATAATCGTGACCGCGAGCGTGACGGCGAATTCGCGGAACAGGCGTCCCACGATATCCGCCATGAACAGCAGCGGAATCAGCACAGCGATCAGCGAGACGGTCAGCGACACGATCGTAAATCCGATTTCGGCCGAACCCTTGAAGGCCGCATCCATCGCGGAATCGCCCATTTCCAGGTAGCGCGAGATATTTTCGATCATGACGATCGCGTCGTCCACGACGAAGCCTGTCGAAATGGTCAGGGCCATCAGCGAAAGGTTGTCGAGGCTGTAGCCAAGCAGGTACATGACCGCGAATGTTCCGATGAGCGATAGCGGAACGGCTATGCCGGGGATAATCGTCGCCGAAAGGCTTCGCAGAAAAAGGAAGATAACCATCACGACCAGCGCGATGGTGAGTAGCAACTCGAACTCGACGTCCGCCACGGAGGCACGGATGGTGGTGGTGCGGTCCGTGATGACCTGGACGTCGATGCCCTGCGGCAACGAAGCTTTGATCTGGGGTAGCAACGACTGGACCGTGTCGACCACCCCGATGATGTTGGTTCCAGGCTGGCGCTGAATGTTGAGAACGATCGCTTTCTGCGTATTGACCCACGCGGCGAGTTTGTTGTTTTCCGCGCCGTCGATCACGACCGCGACGTCTTTGATCCGCACCGGAGCGCCATTGCGGTAGGCGATGATGATGTTCTGATACCCTGCGCCGGATTGAATCTGGTCGTTATCGTTGATGGTCCAGGCCTGCTGCGGCCCGTCGAAATTACCTTTGGCCTGGTTGACGTTGGCGCTGGAGAGCGCGGAGCGCAGCGTCTCGAGACTCAGCCCATAAGAGGCGAGCGCCGTAGGATTCGCCTGCACCCGGACAGCGGGCCGCTGACCGCCGCTGATGCTCACAAGGCCAACGCCTTTCAACTGCGAAATACGCTGGGCCATGCGCGTTTCCGCCAATTCTTCCACCTTGGGCAAGGGCAGCGTGCTGGAAGTAATCGCCAGCGTCAGAATCGGCGCATCCGCTGGGTTGGTCTTGCTGTAGATCGGCGGGACCGGCAGGTTGTTGGGTAGAAATGTCGTGGCGGCGTTGATTGCCGCCTGAACTTCCTGCTCCGCCACGTCGATGCTCAGCTCGAGCGAAAACTGCAGCGTAATCAATGAACTGCCGAACGAACTGATCGACGTCATCTGGGTCAGGCCCGGCACCTGACCACACTGTTTTTCGAGGGGCGCTGTAATAGACGAAGTAACTACATCCGGGCTGGCGCCTGGATAGAACGTCTGTATCTGAATGGTCGGGTAGTCGACCTGCGGCAATGCCGAGACCGGCAACTCGCGAAACGCGACGAAGCCGACCAGCACAACGCCCGCCATCATCAGCGAGGTGGCGACCGGCCGCTGTATAAAGATCCGCGAAGGACTCACTGCTGCCCGCCCCCGCCCTGTCCTTTCTTGCCGCCCTTCTTGCCCCCGCGGCCACCTCTGCCATTTCCGCCGCCATCGGTCGGACCCGGGTTAAGAATCTCGCTCGCCGGACGTATGCGGACCGACGCGCCATCCACAAGACGGTCAGTGCCATCTACTACTACCTGATCCCCGTCCATCAGGCCGTTCTGAATATCGGCAACCTTATCCGTCGCAACTCCCACCTGCACGGGCCGCAGATGCACCTTGGAATCCTCACCCACGACGTAAACAAACTGGCCCTGCTGGCCGTTCTGGACCGCGACGGGCGGCACCACAAGCTGATTGGAAAGAGTATCCACAAGCAGCCGGACATTCACAAACTGTTGGGGAAAGAGCGCGTTGTCGGTGTTGTCGAAGACCGCTTTCAATTTCGAAGTTCCGGTGGTGTTATCGATTTGATTGTCGAGGGTAACCAGAGTCCCCGATGCCAGCTTCTTCGAGTTGTCGCGGTTCCATGCATCGGCGGGCAGCTTCACGCCAGCGCGCAGTTTTTGCACAACCTGCGGCAGACTGTCTTCGGGAACAGTGAACAGCACGGAGATCGGCTGGACCTGAGTAATTACGATCATCCCGTTACTATCCGTCGCATGCACGATGTTTCCGGGATCGACCAGACGCAAACCCACTACACCGGTAATTGGGGCCGTTACCTTGGCATAAGTCAAGTTCAGCCTTGCACTATTGATATTGGCCTCATCCTGTTTGATATTCCCCTCATACTGAGCGACCAAGGCAGTCTGAGTGTCCAGTTGCTGCTTGGGGATGGCGTCCTCGGCCAGCAGGCCTTTGTAGCGTTCAAGGTCGAGCTTGGCATTGTCGAGTAAAGCCTGGTCGTGCGCAAGGGTACCTTGGGCAACTTCAAGCTGCACCTGATAAGGCCGGGGGTCGATCTCGATGAGATCCTGGCCCTGTTTCACCAGATCGCCTTCGGCGAAGTTCACCTTCATCAACTGGCCGTCAACGCGAGACTTGACCGTAACGGTGTAAAACGCCGTCACATTGCCGAGTCCATTCAGATAGACGGGAACGCTTGCTCGCGCCGCTTTGGCGACCACTACCGGGACAGGACCCAGACCACCCCCGCCTCTTCTTCCCCCACCGCGGCCACCTTTGTTTCCCCCCTGGGGAGCGGCGGGCTGCCCGGCGCGCCAGGCTGTGTACCCGGCAACGCACGCAACAGCAAGAAACAACACGATCCAAACGATGCCGCGCTTCTTTGGCTTACCGGCGGGCGGCCTCGGCGCCGGGTGCACTGGCACCCCGCCTCGGTGGACCTCCGGGAATTCCTTCAAATCTGTGGGTGTAGTGTTCGTCGTCATTCAAACCGCGTTCGTAGTACAAGAAATTGACTGATCCGAGTGCCCTCAGGTAACGCCGCCCAGGAAGCCTTGCAATAATTTACAAACTCCGCGACAGGCACAGGTACTTTTCCTAATGAAATCAACGGGGAAGGCCGGTACAGCGTCCAAACCCCCAACGATTATATACTGCCGCTGAACCCTGCCGCCTCGCGCCGATCCAGTTGTAAAGACGCGCCAACCAGTCTTGATGGTACGGGTCTTCAGGGTATGGCGTTGCCCGCTTCAGGGTAAAATTGCCGAATGGCAGATCAAAAGCGCCAACGGACGAAACTGCCTGGTTAGAGTGGGCACAAATGACACTTCGCTACTTGAAATCGTGGGCGATAACCATGGCTTTGGCCGTCGCACTGGCAGCTACGGCCAAGAGCAGCGAAAAAGCATGGCTCGACGGAAAAGTTGTATCCATCGGACATGTTTCTGGCGACAATGGCCATCAGATTTCAACTGCAACGATCGTGTTGTACGACCCAGGCAATGCAAACCCCCTTGCTCGACAGCAGGTCTGGGCTATCACTACTGCGACCGCCTTCCTCGCAAGGAAGACGAGGGTAAATCTGAGCGTTGGCTCGTCATTCAGAGCGTACAGGTCCGGTGAAACAACCCAAAGCTACGGATACCTGGTCATTCGATACCTTGATGAAAAAGGCCGTGAGAAGAGCGAGTCGCACGCAATCGTCCAGGCCCTCGGTGTCGAGGACATACCATAGACGTCCGTTTCAACGAGGCAAACCTGAAGTCTGTGCTGCTTTCGCCTGATTACTCCGTGATGGCGACGGCCCGCGGGTATACGATGCAAATGGGAAAAGGTGCGAGAATTTCTGGTCGCAAGACGACCCGAGCGTGCGGGTTACCGTAGACGCACAATGCCAGGCCGGAATCAGAACGATCAATAGTCGCAACAGCGCTCACGGACGTATTCTGGTCCTTCGTAAACCTGCGATTGCCTCCAAGGAACAATTTGGAGACCTTTACTGCTGACTGCCCGGCGTTTCCGAATGTGACCTTTGCGCTGTCTTGGCCGAACATCGCTTGGATCACATCGCAAGGCATAGTGTAGAACGGACCGCCGGGAACCGTCGGGTGCGTGTTGTCGTAAATAACGAGAAGGGTCGGGTGACCGGCCCGCGACGCCGCCTTGAGTTGCTGAGCGCAATCCTTCAATGTATTACTGATGCGATTTTGTACCAGCCGCCCCCCCGTCTCCTCGCAGGCGTCGTCTGCCAGATCCGCATCATCTTCGGCGTTCGGCTCGATTTGCTTCACCTCGCAAAACACCTCAACGTCGCCGAGCCAGATTCGGAAATCGGGAGTACGCTCCACCCCAGTCTCAACTGGTTCGCATCGAACCCCGCTAGACAAACACAGTTGCTTGAACAGTTCCTCAGAGATCGTGTGTTCGGACAGTTTGAAATTCTCCACCCCCAAGCTTGGCACATTCCCGAAGGTCCAGAACTGGCGGAAACCCTGTTGGGTTGGCGCTCCCCCAACGGATCGGTGCTTCGCAAACCAACCGGGTACCCGGAGTTCGAATTCGCGTTGCGCGGTAATCCAAGCCCGGGTGTGCCCCGCTTTTGGAACGAGCCGCAATTCGACGGCGGGGTTGGCCGAAGCAGTGCGGCGCGAGTTTTCGGTCAGTTCAAAAAGGCACGTGTGCAAAAATAAATTTTGAAACGCCTGCCAGTTGCTGCGCTCCTTTTCTTTCTCCTATTTCTTGCGGCGTGCGGCAATTCCACACAGCCGAAGACGGCAGCCGTAGCCAACCTGCCTGCCGCCCATGTCGACCCGGCCACGGCGGGATCCATAACCGGCCGCGTTCTGTTCCAGGGCGATCACCCGATGATGCCGGTCATCGATATGTCTTCCAATCCCCTGTGCGAGAGGGCGCACCACACACCTCAAAAAGCCGAAACCGTGGTGGTCAACGCGAACGGAACTTTGCGCAATGTATTCATATGGATCAAGGACGGCCTGCCTCCGGCCCGCTGGACTCCTCCCGCGGAATCGGCGAAACTCGACCAGAACGGCTGTATCTATTCGCCGCACGTCCTCGGCATTATGCAAGGCCAGCAACTGGAGATCCTGAACAGCGACCCGGTCAATCACAACGTCCGCGCGGAAAGCCAGATCAACCCGGCGTGGAATGAATCCGAACCGCCCCGCGCCGAGCACAAGATCAAGGAGTTCGATTCTCCCGAAGTGATGTTCCCGATGACGTGCAGCGTTCACCCGTGGATGCGCAGTTATGTCGCGGTCTCCCCGCACCCTTTCTTTGCCGTGACGGGCGACGATGGATCGTTCACGTTGAAGGGCGTGCCCCCGGGAACTTACACGATCGAGGCCGTGCATGAAAAGTATGGCCGCAAGGAAGGTAAGCTGACGCTCGCGCCGAATGGCAGCGCCACGGTGGATTTTGCTTATGGCGGTTAAGAGCGATGGCGGTTAATAACGAATACAAACCGGGGCTGCACCGATGGTCGATCCTGCTCGCTTTCTGCACGCTGCTGCTGGTGGTCGCCGGGGGCCTCGTGACCAGCCGCGATGCGGGCCTTTCCGTGCCCGATTGGCCGCTTTCCTACGGCAAATTGATGCCCCCCATGGAAGGCGGCATCCTCTATGAGCACGGGCATCGCATGGTAGCTACAACGGTGGGGCTGCTGACCATCGTCTCCGTGATCTGGCTTTTCCGTTCCGAACGCCGGAGGTGGCTGCGGTGGCTTGGTGTGATCGCGCTGATCGCCGTCATCGTACAAGGCGTGCTCGGGGGCTTGACTGTGCTCCTGCTTCTGCCGTGGTGGATCTCGACTTCGCACGCCTGTCTGGCCCAGCTTTTCTTTTCGACGACCGTCGCGATGGCTCTTTTCACCTCCCGATGGTGGCTGCGAGGCCCCGTGCCGGTGGAGGAGGATCCGAAGTTCCCGATCCGCAGCTTGTCGCTGCTCGCGCCGATCTGCGTCCTTTGCCAGCTTGCCCTCGGAGCGGCGGCGCGGCACAAGGCGATCGGTTCCATCTACCATATCTCGGCATCGCCAATCGTTACCGGCGTGATACTTTGGGTTTCATTGCGGATTCTGCTTCATTACGCTCAAAATCGCGAATTGCGTCTCGCGTCGACTACCTTGCCTGGGATCACCTTCTGCCAGGTTTTTCTCGGAATTGCCGCATATATGAGCCGGATTGCGTATGCCGATGCCGTTCAGCCCATGCCTTTGATGGTGACGTTCACGGTATTCCACGTCGCGGTGGGAGCGCTCACCATGGCTGCCAGCGTCGT
>Ga0187876_1002695_pt1 | contig 12811 bp, 7 predicted proteins | sample June2016WEW_17_4_FD_133000 | JGI IMG/M metagenome (GOLD analysis project Ga0187876, IMG submission 133000) | Peatland microbial communities from SPRUCE experiment site at the Marcell Experimental Forest, Minnesota, USA - June2016WEW_17_40 | ecosystem: Environmental > Terrestrial > Soil > Wetlands... | reverse complement strand
ACAGCAGGACCGGCTGGAGCTGAAGAAGTTCTGCCGCACTTGCCGGCACCATACGGTCCATAAAGAAGTGAAGTGACGAGTGACAAGTGACGAGTGACGAGCGAGACCAAAGCGGTCGGTCTTGCTTGTCACTTGTCACTCATCACTTGTCACTGCTTTTTGCAGGGGCGTCAGATTAACGGCTAATCTGCCGGTCTCCAAAACCGGTCATGGGGGTTCAAATCCCTCCGCCCCTGCCAGAGTTCTCGGCCGAAGCTGGTTTTCTTGGAAGGCAAAGGGAATTATGGGCGAGCCGGTCAGCATTGAGAAGAGCACCTGGGTGCAGATTCGTGACTATTTCTCCGATGTGCGCACGGAGATGAAACGCGTAACTTGGCCGAACAAGCAGGAAATCTACGGCACCACGGTCATGGTGCTGATCACGACGTTTCTTTTCGGGTTTTATTTCTGGGTTTGCGACCAGGCATTAATGGCTTCTATTTCCAGGATATTGCGGCACTTCCTGCATGGCGGGTAGGGGTTCCACAGTTACGGCATTCGACATCGAAGGGTCGCGCTCGGGCTGGCGGGAAGCGGCGGAGAGCGGGCCGCAGGTGATTTCTTAGAGTGAATTGAACAGGCATGGACAAGAACTGGTACATCATTCACACCTATTCGGGTTTTGAAAAGAAAGTGGCGGAAACCCTGAAAAGCCGCATTGAGGCCGCCGGGCTGGTCGGGCAGTTCGGGGAGATCATGGTTCCTACCGAGGATATCCTCGAAACGCGGCAGGGCAAGAAGGTGGTGACGCCCAAGCTCTTCTTTCCTGGCTATGTGCTGGTGGAGATGGAGATGAACGACGACACTTGGCACATGGTGCGCGAAACGCCCCGAGTCACCGGATTCGTCGGCTCCGGACAGAGGCCCAGCCCCCTGTCACCCGAGGAAGTGGACCGGATCGTTCACAAGGTTGAGGTGGCTGCGGAGCACCCGAAACCCAGGCTTAAGTACGACAAGGGCGAGAACGTGAAGATCACCGACGGCCCCTTCAAGGACTTCAATGGCGTAGTCGATGAGATCCATGAGGAGCGTTCCACGCTTCGAGTCATGGTCACGATCTTCGGCCGTTCGACGCCGGTGGAGTTGGATTTTTATCAAGTGGAGAAAATCTGACGGGGTTGTCCGTAGTCCGTCGTCCGTGGTCAGTTGCTGGTCCCCACTCACTACTATGGCAACTGACCACGGACGACGGACTACGGACAGAGCGCGCAGGCCAGAGATCTGTGAGGAGGCAAAAGGATGGCGAAGAAAGTTCAGGCGATGGTGAAGCTGCAACTTCCGGCGGGGAAAGCTACTCCTGCTCCTCCTGCAGGCCCGGCGTTGGGACAGCACGGCGTGAACATCATGGAGTTCTGTAAGGCGTTTAACGCGAGGACGTCCGGGCGCGACCAGGAAGGACTCATCATCCCCGTGGTCATCACTGTCTACAGCGACCGAAGCTTCACCTTCGTAACCAAGACGCCACCGGCCTCAATTCTGCTAAAACGGGCTGCCGGGATCGCTAAGGGCTCGGGTGAGCCCAACCGCAACAAAGTAGGCAAGGTAACGGAGAAACAGGTGGAAGAGATCGCCAAGCTGAAGATGCCGGATCTTAATGCCCGCGAGATTGCGGCCGCCGTTGAGACGGTGAAGGGAACTGCGCGCAGCATGGGAATTGAGGTTGTTGCGTAAAGAACGAAATTCGAAATTCGAAATTCGAAAATCGAAACTGGAAAATGGAAACTGGAAGTTGACTGGGTCGCAAATTTCGAGTTTGACTTTTAAATTTCGAGTTTCGCTTTGCGAATTTCGACAGGAGTTACCGATGGCAAAGGCAGGAAAGAAGTTCACGGCGGCCGTTAAACTGGTGACAAAACCGGCTTACACCGTGGCGGAGGCGATGCCGATTGTGAAGCAGGCGGCTTTCGCCAAGTTTGACGAAACCGTGGAAGTGGCGATGTGCCTGGGGGTAGATCCGAAGCACGCGGACCAGATGGTCCGAGGCACGGTCGTTCTTCCGCACGGTCTTGGGAAGAGCAAGCGGGTGATCGCGATCGCCTCAGGGGATAAGGTCCGTGAGGCGCGCGAGGCGGGCGCCGACGAAGTGGGCGGCGACGATATCGTGCAAAGGATTCAGGGTGGATGGGTTGATTTCGACGCCGTCATTGCCACGCCCGACATGATGAAGTCGGTGGGCCGCCTGGGCAAGATTTTGGGCCCGCGCGGCTTGATGCCCAATCCCAAGACCGGAACCGTCACGATGGATGTGGAGAAGGCGGTAAGAGAAGTGAAGGCCGGAAAGGTGGAATTCCGGGTAGACAAGACGGGCATCATTCATTGCCCGGTCGGTAAGGTCTCCTTTGACGCTCAGAAGCTGGCCGATAACGCCAGCGCCCTGATTTCGAGCGTCATCAAGGCAAAGCCCGCTACAGCCAAAGGGAAATACGTGCGGAGCATCGCCATCTCGTCCACGATGGGACCTGGCCTGAACATCGATCTGGCGTCGGTGGAAGCAGCTTAGGGTCGTAGCGCCGACCTTCAGGTCAGCACTTCGTATGCCGACCTCAAGGTCGGCGCTACGAGCTGTTTGCGAGGAAATCGGATGAAAAAAGACGAGAAGAAACAGAAAGCTGACGCATTGCATCAGGAACTGGAAAAGTCGCACACGGTTATTCTCTCGGGTTTTGAGGGGATTACCGTGGCCCAGGATTTCGAGCTTCGGCGCAGGATTACGCAGGTTGGCGCAAAGTACAAGGTCGTCAAGAACAGCCTCATCGAGAGGGCATCTCAAGGCACACCGCTGGAGCCGGCGGCCAAGGCCCTGAAGGGCACCACATCTGTGGCCTACACTGAACTGGACGCTGTGGCCTTGGCCAAGGCCTTGACTGCCTATGCCAAAGAAAACCCTGTGCTTAAGTTTAAGTCGGGGGTCGTGGAGGGCCGAGTGGTCCCCATGGCCGACCTCGGCATGGTCGCTAACTTGCCCGCCAAGGAGGAGTTGCTCTCCAAGGCGCTCTACCTGATGAAGGCCCCGGCCCGCAACGTGGCGGTGGCACTCGCCGGAGTGGGCCGCAAGTTGGCGGTCGTGATTCAGCAGGCCGTCAAGGAGAACAAGTTCAGAGAGGCGTAGCGGAGACCCGCGTTTTGGGTTTCTGCCTGTCAGTTAAACCGCCTGCGCTACAGGCAGCGGCGGAGCGGGATTCTAGAGGAGGATACAAGCAAATGTCGGAACGGATCGATAAAATTGTGGAAGAGATCAAAGGGCTATCATTGCTGGAAGCTTCCGAACTCGTCAAGAAGCTGGAAGAGGTGCTGGGAGTTTCTGCCGCAGCGGCGGCGCCTGTAATGGTGGCAGCCGCAGGCGCGGTTCCGGCCGGAGGCGCAGCACCTGTCGAGGAACAGACCGAATTCTCAGTCATCCTCACGACGGTGGGCGCGAACAAGATCAACGTCATTAAGGCTGTCCGTGAAGTCACCAGCCTGGGTCTCAAAGAAGCGAAGGATCTTGTGGATGGCGCGCCCAAGCCCATCAAGGAGGGCATCACGAAAGACGAGGCCGAAGCCCTCAAGAAAAAGTTCACCGAAGCCGGCGCCACCGTCGAAGTAAAGTAGGAGCCTCTCATCAGGGGCCGGCAGGTCTTCTTCCGTCTCTCGAGCGGCGGTTCGGGAGACGACGTCCTCGCGTTTAGGAAACAGGAACCGCCCAGTGGAGCGTTGGGTCGTGCGCAAAACAGCGCGGCATCCCCAAGCCCTCTTCGTGCATCACTCTGATAAGGGTGTTGTGTCAACATTGTCCGGCAGGGTCTTGAAATCTCAGGCAAGGAGCAACGCGAATGCTTAACGGCGGCAATGGCGCTGTCCGCCAGCGCATCAATTTCTCCAAAATACCGACAGTCATAAAGATCCCGAATCTCATTGAGGTTCAGCGGCGATCCTACGAGCGATTTCTGCAGATGAATCTGCTTCCCTCGGAACGGGAGGACGCGGGACTGCAAGCCGTCTTCAATTCCGTCTTTCCGATTACGGATTTTCGCGGCATCGCGCAGTTGGATTTCGTCGACTATTCGATCGGCAACTGGGAATGCAAGTGCGGCAGCCTCAAGGGACTTCACCACTTACGCAGCACCTGCCGGAATTGCGGCCATACGGTCATCACCGATCCCTTCAAAGTGGGAGACGTGCTCTGCACGCGTTGCGGAACATTCAATAAGAACGTGGTGACCTTCTGCAACAAGTGCGGCGACCCCGTCGCTCTGCAGCTCAAGTATGACGTCACCGAGTGCCAAGAGCGCGGCATGACTTTCGCTGCGCCCCTCAAGGTCACTATCCGTCTCACCCTCTACGACAAGGATAGCGACACCGGCCACAAGAGCATTCGGGACATCAAGGAACAAGAGGTCTATTTCGGCGAAATCCCCTTGATGACCGAAAACGGCACCTTCATCATCAACGGCACGGAACGCGTCATTGTGAGCCAGCTTCATCGTTCGCCCGGGGTGTTCTTTGAGGCCACGCCTCAGCGCACGTATTTCCTCGGCAAGGTAATTCCGTACCGCGGCTCTTGGGTAGAGTTCGAGTATGACACCAAGAACATCTTATACGTCCGCATCGACCGGAAGCGGAAGTTCCTGGCCACGATTTTCCTGCGCGCCTTGGGCTTGAAGAACGATTCCGAAATCATCAAGGCGTTCTACTCGTCGGAAAAGCTTTTGCTGAAGGACCGGAAACTCTTCCTGGAAGTCTCTCCGGGCCTGATGGGAATAAAACTCTCCAAGAATGTCGAGCATCCGCGAACCCACGAGACGGTGGTCAATGCCGGCAGAAAGGTGACGGAGTCGGTTTACAAGGAAATTCAGAAGGCTCGCATCACACAAGTCGAAGTCGTGGGCCAGGATTTGGAAGCCGCCTTCGCTGCCGCTGACGTTGTGAATCCGGCGACCGGGGAAGTGATGCTCGAGGCGAACAACGAGCTTACCTCCAGCGCCCTGAACTCCATTCAGGAGTCCGGCCTCACGGAAATCCAGGTGTTCTTCCCGGAGCGCGATGAAACCGGAGTGGTGATCAGCCAGACCTTGCGGCGAGATGCCTTGAAAACTCCCCAGGAAGCGCTCATCGAGATGTATCGCAAGATGCGTCCGGGAGATCCCCCCACCTTGGATACCGCCACCGCGCTCTTCAACGGCATGTTTTTCGACCCGCGCAAATACGATTTCTCACGCGTGGGCCGTTTGAAGTTCAACATTAAACTGGGCTACTTCACCAAACTCAAGAACCGCATTAGCGACAAGGCTACCGAACTGGAGCTCGAAGACGCCCGCAGCTTCCCCTCCGCCAATTTTTACGCGGTCGTCGACCAGGAGAAGATGTTCGTGGGGAAGCGCGAAGAGCAGATCTGTTCGGAGGTCGTCCGGGCCTGCGAAGGCACGATGGCGACGGAGCACTCCGAGCATACTCCCATTCAACTTCCGCTCGACAAGCGTACCCTCGAGCCGGAGGATTTCTACGCAGTCATCCGTTATTTGCTCAAACTGCACAAGAATGTGGGCGGCAGTTTCACGGTGGATGACATCGATCACCTGGGGAACCGCCGCGTCCGTGCGGTGGGTGAATTGCTCGAGAACCAGTTCCGCTTGGGCCTGGTTCGAATGGAGCGAGCGATCAAAGAGAAGATGTCGGTTTATCAGGAAATGTCCACCGCCATGCCCCACGACTTGATCAACGCCAAGCCGGTCATGGCGGCCATCCGGGAGTTCTTCGGTTCGTCCCAGCTCTCCCAGTTCATGGACCAGACGAACCCGCTTTCGGAAATCACTCACAAGCGGCGCCTTTCGGCTCTGGGACCGGGCGGCCTCTCGCGCGAACGGGCGGGATTCGAAGTTCGCGACGTCCATCCCACGCACTATGGCCGCATCTGCCCCATCGAGACGCCGGAAGGCCCCAACATCGGCCTCATTTCCTCACTCTCCTGCTACGCGCGCATCAACGAGCACGGCTTCATTGAGAGCCCCTACCGCAAAGTCCGCGGCGGCCGAATCGTTGATTATGTGACCATCACGCACTCGGGCGATAGTTCCTGGCGCGTGGGCGAGCACATCGAGGTGGGCGAGGTCGAGAAGGCCAACCAGGAGTTGGCGGAGCGAAAGCGCAAGGCCGTGGAGTACGAGCCTTTTTCGTTTTATCTCTCCGCTTGGGAAGAGGACCAGCACATCATCGCGCAGGCCAACGTTCCGGTCGATGAAAAAGGGCGCATTGTTCAGGAACTGGTCAATGCCCGGCAGGCGGGCAACTTTGTGTTGAAGCGGCGTGACGAAGTTGATTACATCGACGTCAGCCCCAAGCAACTGGTGAGCGTTGCCGCCTCGCTCATTCCTTTCCTCGAGAACGACGACGCGAACCGCGCCCTTATGGGTTCCAACATGCAACGCCAGTCCGTTCCGCTGCTGCGCGCACAGGCGCCTTTGATCGGCACGGGGATGGAGGAAGTTACCGCCCGCGATTCCGGCGCGGTGGTGATTTGCAAGCGCAATGGCACGGTGGACAGCGTGGATAGCGAGCGCATCATCGTCCGCGTCGAAGGCGACGGGCACAGCGGCCAGTTCTCCCGCGAAGTCGGTGCGGACATTTACCAGCTGACCAAGTTCCGCCGCTCCAACCAAAACACCTGCATTAACCAGAAGCCGGCGGTTTCTAAAGGCCAGCACGTGCTGGCGGGGCAGGTGCTGGCCGACGGCCCCTGCACGGACCACGGCGAGTTGGCCCTGGGCCGCAACGTCCTGGTTGCCTTCATGCCCTGGCGCGGCTACAACTTTGAAGACGCCATCCTGGTCAGCGAGAAGCTGGTGAAAGAGGACTCCTACACTTCCATCCACATCGAGGAGTTTGAAATCGAGTCCCGCGACACCAAGCTGGGGCCGGAAGAAATCACCCGCGACATTCCGAATGTCTCGGAATCCCTGCTGAAGGACCTTGACGAGAGCGGCATCATCCGCATCGGCGCCTACGTCAAGCCCGGCGATATTCTGGTCGGCAAAGTAACTCCTAAGGGTGAAACTCAGCTCACGCCGGAGGAAAAACTGCTGCGCGCCATCTTCGGCGAAAAGGCTGGGGACGTACGCGACGCTTCGCTGACGTGTCCTCCGGGAATCGAAGGCATCGTGGTGGACGTCAAAATCTTCTCGCGCAAGGGCGCGGAGAAGGACGAGCGGGCTCGAACCATCGAAGCTGCCCAGGTGGCTCGTCTTGAGAAGAACCTCAACGACGAAATCCGCATCCTTCAGGACGAGCGCCTGAAGCGCCTTTGCGCCTTGCTCCAGGGGGAGAAGCTGTTGGCAGACCTGCACGACGAAAAGACCAACAAGCGGCTCCTGGTCAAAGGAACAGAGCTTGATCGGGACGTTCTGGCGCGCCTCTCAACACACAACTTGAAGCGCATCAGGATCGCCAAGAAAGACCCGACCCTCATGGAGAGGATCGACGAAGTCGAGGAGATGACCTCGCGGCAGATCGACATCCTGAGGAAGATTACGGATGAAAGAATCCAGAAACTCAAGAAGGGCGATGAACTTCCTCCGGGGGTCATCAAGCTGGTGAAAGTCTTCATCGCCATGAAGCGCAAACTTTCGGTCGGCGATAAGATGGCCGGACGCCACGGAAACAAGGGCGTGATTGCACGCATCCTTCCTGAAGAAGACATGCCCTATATGCCCGACGGCACGCCCGTGGAAGTGGTGTTAAATCCTCTTGGCGTCCCCTCCCGAATGAACGTGGGCCAAATTCTTGAAACCCACCTGGGGTGGGCCGCCAAAGAATTGGGGACCAAGGTGCGCCAGTTGGTCTCGACAGAATCGAACGCGGAGGTGGTTCGCAAAGAGCTCAAAGGCATGTTCCGCAACAACACCGCCGCGAAGGTCGTGGACGGCCTCGACGACGAACAGGTGTTCGCCTTCGGCCGTTCCTTTGCGGAAGGCGTTCCGTTCTCGACTCCGGTCTTTGACGGGGCTACGGAAAAGGAAATCAAGGGATACCTGGAAAAGGCCGGGCTGCCAACTTCCGGAAAGATCAAGCTCTATGATGGGATGACGGGCGAGCCGTTCGAACAACCGGTCACGGTCGGCTACATCTACATGCTGAAGCTCTCGCACCTGGTGGACGACAAGATCCATGCCCGCTCCATCGGCCCCTACTCGCTGATCACGCAGCAACCTCTGGGCGGGAAGGCGCAGTTCGGAGGGCAGCGCTTTGGCGAAATGGAAGTTTGGGCGCTCGAAGCTTACGGTGCGGCTCACATCCTTCAAGAGTTGCTTACCGCCAAGTCCGACGATGTGTACGGTCGCGCCAAGATCTATGAAGCCATTGTTAAGGGAGAGGCGGCCATCGAGCCTGGCATCCCGGAATCGTTCAACGTGCTGGTCCGGGAGCTTCAAAGCCTCTGCCTGGATGTGGAGTTGATCAAGAAGCCGAAAGAACTCGCGACGCTGCCGGTCCACGTGGAGTAATACCGAAAATCGAAATTCGAAAACCGAAATTCGGAAGGAGCCTGGCAGAGAATAAGTAATGGCGGAACCTATTTGCGTTCGACTTTGGCGCTGAAGAGAGCGGCACAGCTTATGTAACGTTTAGTTCATTCTGAGTTCGGTCGATGCCGGCGGAAGAGCGCTGGCCACTTGTTCAATCGCTGGCGCAACGTCCGGTTTCGAATTTCGAGTTTCGATCGCCGAACTGGACGGCAAAGGAGGCAACATTGTTCCGAAGCAGCCCTTATGATCGAGTTAGTTTAATCGGAGAGTTCGACGCCATTCGCATAAGCTTGGCTTCGCCCGAGAAGATTCGTTCCTGGTCTCACGGCGAGGTGACCAAGCCTGAGACAATAAACTACCGGACCTTTAAACCGGAACGCGACGGACTCTTCTGCGCCAAAATTTTCGGCCCCGTCACCGACTGGGAGTGCCTGTGCGGGAAGTACAAGCGCATGAAGCACCGCGGGGTGATTTGCGACAAGTGCGGCGTGGAAGTAACGCTTTCCAAGGTACGGCGCGAACGGATGGGACACATTGAGCTGGCGGCTCCATGTTCCCACGTGTGGTTCTTCAAAGGCCTGCCCAGCCGTATCGGACACCTGCTCGACATCTCTCTCCGGGATTTGGAAGCAATTCTGTATTTCGAGAAGTACGTCGTGGTCGACCCCGGGGAAGCCCCTCTCACCGAAAAGGAGTTGCTGACCGAGGAGCGCTATAGGCAGCTTCAGCAGGAGTTTCCGGGCAAATTCCGCGCCGGAATGGGCGCGGAAGCCATCAAGGAGCTTTTGAAGCGAGTGGATATTGAGGCGCTCACGGAGGAATTGCGCGAGCGCATGAAGAACGACCCCTCTCAGCAGAAACGCGTGAAGTACGCCAAGCGGCTGAAGGTCCTCGAGGCGTTCCGCAAGTCCGGCAACAAGCCGGAGTGGATGATCCTGGATGTGATTCCGGTGATCCCGCCGGAACTGCGCCCCCTGGTGCCCTTGGATGGCGGTCGATTCGCCACTTCCGATCTCAATGACCTCTACCGCCGCGTGATCAACCGCAACAACCGCCTGAAGAAGTTGATGGAACTGCATGCCCCTGACGTGATCGTGCGCAACGAAAAGCGCATGCTCCAGGAGGCGGTGGATGCGCTGTTCGACAATGGCCGGCGTGGCCGCGTGCTGCGCGGCGCCAACAACCGCCCGCTGAAGTCGCTTTCCGACACACTGAAAGGCAAGCAAGGCCGCTTCCGCCAAAACCTGCTGGGCAAGCGAGTCGACTATTCCGGCCGCTCCGTCATTGTGGTCGGTCCGGAACAAAAACTGCACCAGTGTGGTCTTCCCAAGAAGATGGCGCTCGAGCTGTTCAAGCCTTTCATCTATCACCGGCTCGAGCAATCCGGGCACTGCACCACCATTAAGGCTGCCAAGGAAATGGTCGAGCGGCAGGAACCGGTGGTGTGGGACATCCTCGAGGAAGTGATTAAGGACCACCCCGTCCTGCTCAACCGCGCTCCCACGCTTCACCGCCTGGGCATTCAGGCCTTCTCGCCCCTCCTGGTGGAGGGCAAGGCCATCAAGATCCATCCCCTGGTTTGCACGGCGTTCAACGCGGACTTCGACGGCGATCAGATGGCCGTTCACATTCCGCTCTCGCCCGAAGCGCAAATCGAGGCTTCGGTACTCATGCTGTCTTCGTACAACATCCTCTCTCCAGCCAACGGCCAGCCGCTGGCGGTTCCTACGCAGGATATTGTTCTGGGCATCTATTACCTGACGAAAGAGAAGCGCGGCGCTAAAGGTGAGGACCGTGCTTTTGCCAATTCTGACGAGGTCGTGCTGGCCCTCGAAGCGGGAGAGGTGGAGAGCCTCACGCCCATCCGCCTGCGTTTCACCGGGCGCGTGATAGACCTCACCACCGCCTATGACGATCAGGACGTGCTCCATGCCGAGCCCATCACGGTGAAAAGCCAATTCATCAACACCACCGTGGGCCGGGTGATCTTCAACGACCATCTGCCCAGCGGCATGCCCTTCGTCAACGGCCTGCTCCGCAAGAAAGGCCTGGGCGCGCTGGTCAATTACTGCTACCTGCGCTTCGGCCTCGAGACCACCGTGCAGATGCTGGACGAAGTTAAGACTCTCGGCTTCCTCTACGCCACCAAGGCGGGGATTTCAATCGGCATCGACGACCTCGTGGTGCCGATGAGCAAGGCCAAGCTGGTGAGCGACGCCGAGCAGGAAGTGATCGATGTTGAGAAACAGTACCAGGAAGGCGCCATCACTCACGGTGAACGCTACAACAAGGTGATCGCCATCTGGTCCAACGTCACCGACCACGTTGCGGACGAAATGTTCCAGACCATGGAAGCCCAGGATAAGTCCGGCGAGATGAACCCGATTTTCATCATGGCGGACTCCGGGGCGCGCGGTTCGAAGCAGCAGATTCGCCAGCTTTCCGGAATGCGCGGCTTGATGGCCAAGCCTTCCGGCGAGATCATTGAGACGCCGATTACCGCCAACTTCCGCGAAGGCCTCAACGTGTTGCAATACTTTATCTCGACCCACGGCGCGCGCAAGGGCCTGGCGGACACGGCGCTCAAGACCGCCGACTCCGGCTACCTCACGCGGCGCCTGGTGGACGTGGCGCAAGACGTTATCATTTCCGAGTTCGACTGCGGCACTCTCGACGGCATTTACGTAGAACCCATCGTGGAGGCCGGCGAAGTGGTCGAACCGCTGCGCGACCGTATCGTGGGCCGTGTAGTGCTCGAGCAGATTAAGGACTACGAAGGTAATGTGATCGTTGATGTCAACCAGGAGATTAACGAAGACCTGGCGGCTTCCATCCAGGCCGCCGGCATCGAGCGGGTGAAAATCCGCTCCGTGCTCACCTGCGAGTCGCGACGCGGCGTCTGCGTCCGCTGTTACGGGCGCAACCTGGCCACCGGCAAGGTGGTGGAGATGGGCGAGGCGGTGGGAGTCATCGCCGCGCAGTCCATCGGCGAACCCGGCACGCAGCTCACCATGCGGACCTTCCACATCGGCGGAACCGCCAGCCGTATCAGCGAGCAGACCACTCTCGAGGCCAAGAACAACGGCTTCCTGAAGTTTGTGAATCTCCAGACTGTTACCAACCGCGAGGGCAACCATGTGGCCATGAATCGCAATGGCGCGGTGGTGGTGGTGGACGACAAGGGGCACGAACGCGAGCGCTACTCGGTGGTCTACGGGGCCCGGATCAAGTTTGCGGACGGCGCGCCGGTTAAGCAGGGCAACATCCTGGTGGAGTGGGATCCTTACACCTTCTCGATTCTGACGGAAGTTGCCGGAACAGTTCAGTTCAAAGATCTCGAGGCCGGAATGACTCTCCAAGAACAAGTCGACGAAGTCACCGGTTTGTCTCAGTGGGTGGTGACGGAAGCGCCGGACGAGCAATATCAACCGCGCCTTGTGATCAAGGATGAGAAGAGCGGCAGCAAGGGATCGAAGAAATACCTCATGCCGTCGCGCGCTCACTTGATGGTTGAGGACGGCGCTGAAGTCAGCGCCGGCGATGTACTGGCGAAGATCCCGCGTGAAACCACCAAGACCAAAGATATCACCGGCGGTTTGCCCCGCGTCGTGGAGTTGTTCGAAGCCCGCAAACCCCATGAGCCCGCCGTCATTACGGAGGTCGATGGAGTGGTGAAGTACGGCGATGTCGTCAAAGGCCAGCGCAAGATCGTGGTTTCGCCCGATCGCGGAGAGCCCAAAGAGTACTTGCTGCCGCGCGGCGTCCACGTCTCCGTTCAGGAGGGCGAGCGGGTGAAGGCCGGCGAGCCCCTCATGGACGGCCCACGTAATCCGCACGATATCCTGGCGGTGCTCGGTGAAAAAGAACTGCAGAAGTATCTTGTCGACGAGATCCAGGAAGTCTATCGTTTGCAGGGCGTCAACATTAACGACAAGCACATCGAAGTCATCGTCCGGCAGATGATGCGCTGGGTGAAAGTCGAGGATGTCGGCGATACGGAATTCCTCCTCGACGAGCAGGTGGATAAGTTCAGGTTCAGGGAAGAAAATGACCGGGCCAAGACGGGGAGCAGCAAGCCCGCAACCGGCAGGCCCTTGCTGCTTGGCATCACCAAGGCTTCACTGGCCACCGAGTCCTTCATCTCAGCGGCTTCCTTCCAGGAAACCACCCGCGTGCTCACCGAAGCCTCGATTCGCGGCGCGGTGGACCACCTGCGTGGACTCAAGGAGAACGTGATCATGGGCCGCTTGATCCCGGCCGGCACGGGCCTCGAGTTT
>Ga0187876_1002692_pt1 | contig 12818 bp, 10 predicted proteins | sample June2016WEW_17_4_FD_133000 | JGI IMG/M metagenome (GOLD analysis project Ga0187876, IMG submission 133000) | Peatland microbial communities from SPRUCE experiment site at the Marcell Experimental Forest, Minnesota, USA - June2016WEW_17_40 | ecosystem: Environmental > Terrestrial > Soil >... | reverse complement strand
TTCAGACCCTCCTTGGACTCGGAACTGCCCGCAAATCAACCGAATACGAGCAGATCCGCGGCGCAAAAGATCTCGAACCCAACATCCTGGGCTTTGCTGAGTCAACCGGATAAGCAGAAGCTGGCTTGACCGCCCTAGAATTCGAGCCCGGGACAGAGAGCGGGTTCAAGTCGCGCCCGAGCTTTCGAGATCTAATGGCGTTTACTTTCCAGCCCCAGAACATCGTTGCCAACCCTGACATTCTTTTTTTCAAGGCCGATACAACAGAGCACCGCGAAAAGCTCAAGACTATCTTTCCATATGTACTTGGGGCGGTAACGGCTGAAATCCTCCAAGCAAGGTTCGAACTCGAGCGCCTGAATCGCGCGCTCAGACGGAAAGAGGCGGAACTGAAGGAGATTGTCGATGTATCGTCGGCATGGCGCCTCGAAGCCTTAAGCTGGTTGCGCCAGGCCATCGAATTAGGCCTCCTTCCGGCAGATCAGTTGGTCCCCGCGGATTGGATCACAATACTCGAGCAACTCCGACGCGTTATCGCCGGTGGATCGCGAGTTGCTCGTCCGAGCTTACCGGGTATCGACGTTGCGCTCACGCGCCTCGAAGCGCTTCGTGCGGAGGAGTCTGAGGTTGCATCGCGGCTCACAGAACATAGAAATCGACTAAATGAACTCCGACGTCTTCTGGAAAGCAGCGAAGCATATGGGGGTGCTATGCGAGTGCAGAGGGACCGACTCGGTCTCGCTAGCTGGCTCCGCAGAATGGCAGAGGGAAGCCCGAGCGGCGACGGGGACCCGCTCGTTGCTCTCAGCGGCGGTGGGCGCGATCGCCTGATGGCTCTTTGCGACGCCCTAGCTGGGTTAGAGGTACGACTTCGGTCGCATCCAAACTTTTCCGATACGCTCGACAAGGAGGTCCTGAGACAACGCGCTGCCGCAGAGGGAGTCTTGGAACGCCTAAACGAGATTCGGCGCGAAGCAGCTTCACTTGAGCGAGATTCAAGTGCCGCTCAGGATGCCGCCAACAGATTTGATCGAACTGAACGGTTCATCGGACGCCTTGAACAAGCCCTTCGTTTGTATGACAGAGCAGACCACTCGTCCTCTCTGCGCGAAGATATTTCTTCATTGCGGACGCAGATTGAGGCGCTACAGCGTATAGTGTCCGACGCGGAAATCCGCCGTAAATTACGTAATGCACTCGACCGGGTAGAGGCCATCGCAGGTCGCTGCATTCCGCAACTGGATGCGGAATGGCCGGATGCACCGATTAAGCTGATTATCGACGATCTAACCGTCAAGGTGCTTCGTGGAAATCGTGAAGACTATCTCTGGGAGATTGGCAGCGGAGCAAACTGGCTTGCTTACCACGTGGCAATTTCGCTTGCTCTTCAAAGTTTCTTTTTGGCCGAACCACACCACCCCGTGCCCGCGATGCTCGTCTTTGATCAACCAAGCCAAGTCTACTTTCCGAAGCGCCTCGCGCAGCCCGAGGAATTCGAAGTATTGAATTGGCGAAATGAAGATGTCGTCGCGGTTCGCAAGGTGTTCTCGTTGTTAGGAGAGCAAGTGCGAGCCGCGAAAGGGCGCCTTCAAGTCATAGTTCTCGATCACGCGGCCGACGATGTTTGGGGTGGTCTACCGGACGTCCAGTTAACCGCAGAGTGGCGCGGCAGCGCACTTGTTCCGTCGGATTGGCTATAGCGCCTTCGGCGTCTCTGCATCGGCGTTGAATCTAGTTATTCGCGCTTGAACACCCGTGACAGGCGGCACCGGGCGTGTGGAATAATCCAGATAAGCGCCACTCACGGAAGGACTTGAGCGTATAGTCGCTAGTCGCCCATTCAAACGTCGGTGATCTCCAAAACTCAGGTCTCCAAAGGAGCAGCGGGGTGAAAGCCCGGTTACGCGGCCACTTCAACGTAATCGACTGAAACGCTGGGTTCCGGGATGGGTTCGCCTATCTCCCGCATTACTTCAAAGTGGGCAGCCAGGGCGTCCTGGAAGTTGCGCCGCGTCTCCTCTTTGCTGTCGCCAACAGCAGCACATCCGGCAACGTCCGGTGAGTACGCGGAGTAGCCGGTGCTTGTTTGTTCGATGATGACCGGGTACCGTCTCTCGCTCATTTCAATCCTGCCTTCCTGGGTATATCGTTCCAGGTGCCTGGCGCGAGTTCCTTTCCTTCATTGCCCGGCACGGTAATGACGGAGGCCTTCTGAGGATGTTTGAAATGCCGATGGCTGCCCCTGGCCCGCATTTCCACCCAGCCCTGCTTTTCAAGCAGGCGGATCACCTCGCCCTTCATCGGCATGACCAGTTCATGATATGCCGTTGCCATGCTTCACCTTTGCGGGAGAAACCCGGTGGGTCCGCCGATCCACCCGTCCCGGTCAGCGTCGGCGGGTCCGAACCAACCGCTACGCGGCCATTGTTTTCCTTTTCACAGGCAAAGCCTCGCGCACCCTCGCAATCTCCTCCTCAATATCGCCCTCAGGCACTGGCGTCTCCAGGATCAAAGGAACGCTCTCCGGAATCAGATGCGCAACTTCCTGAAATGCCAGAATCGAGGCATAGGACAAGCGGTCGTGCTTACTGCGAGTATTCACTTCACTGACATGCACCTGCCGAAGCCTCGACCCAAACTCGCGCAGAATGAGCCACGCTTCCGTCATGGTCGGATCGAACTGCCGCGCATGGCCGATATCAAAGCAAAACGTCGCGTCGGGCAGTTGCGCGAATATCCCCGCGAGTTCCCTGGCGCTGCGTCCAACCGGCTTCCGCTTATCCATGTTTTCAATGCAGATCGACGCCCCGAACACCCGCCACAATCCAAAGTCACTGATGGCGTCGGGATGCAGCACAATAGGCCATCCGCGCGCTGTCTCCCCGGTAATCTGTTCGCATAATGCAGCTTCCCAATTTGCGTCGTATTGGCTGGGTGCGTGAATCGAGATATAGTCGAAACCAGCCAGATCCAGGGAGGGGATTGCCTGGAGCAACGGCACGAGTTCATCTTGCCGAAGCGCGGACAACTCACGGTCTGAACTTCCTTCTGGTCCAGCATCCGCAACGCTTCGCGGAAATCGGCATACGCCAGCGCTCCAGTGGAAAAACCAACAGGCCGCATCAAAACACTCCGTAAATTCTGGTCAGATCACACATACCGCTATCCTCGTCGAAAAAGAACTCCAGCACGCCATCGCGGAAATCGTGGCTAAGTTCGCGCGCCTTCTGAAATGTCTTGTCGCCGTCCGCTTCGCTCTCCTGAAGTTTATCCAGATGCTTGCGCTGGCGATCATCGGTCAGCATTCCCACGAACTCGTTATACGACCCCAGAATTTTCCTCGCTGAGCTACGGTTCGTGTCGTCCTCGCCGCCGATTTCATGAATCAGCGCATGGCTGAACACCATCTTGCCGAACGTGCCCTCCGGTCCCGGGCGTTTGGGCGCCAATACGTAACATCGCGACTTCGGCGGGGCGTCGCGAACATCAATTCATTCGGTTTGGGCGAAATTTTGGGAAACGCGACTTGAAGTCGCGTCCCCGGAAAATGCGGAGCCTCCACCCACCTCATAGCCGCCAGGCGTAACGACCGTTTTGGTCTCCCGGACGGGAGCGCCTGCCGCCCATTGTCAGGAGCTGCACTTGCGGTCGCAGGCCTCCCAAAGCGCAAACCGATCCAATGGGGAAAACCGCTGTTTCGACACGCAACCTACCGGCCCTTTTCGAAAAGCTGCACACCGGTAAGGCGTGCCGCCTCGCCCAGGCGGCGATCGAGCGTCGCGAGCGGCAGCTTCTCCCGATGCGCCACCTCCAGATATGCTGCGTCATAAACGGAAAGGCCCTGCGCCCTGGCCATCCGCAACACACTGGCTTGTTCCGGTTCACGGTCGATACGGATCCGAAACTGAGCTAACGCCCGAAGAAAGAGATCGGTCTCCCGCTCATTTATTCGCCCTCTGCGTTCGTTCGCGATGAGGATGTTGCGGACCTCGAACCACCACAAAGCCGGGACGACCGCCTCCTCCGTCTGAAGACTCGAGAACGCCACGCCGGCAACCGGGTGGTCTTCATCCGCAAACGCCCAGCACGCGCTCACGGACGCATCCAGCACAAACGCCATCAGGGCCTGCGGCCCTCGTCGCGAGCGGAGAGGAGTTCCTCTACCTTGATTCGACCGGTTCGACGTCGCAGATTCCGAATGGCGTCCATCGCTTCATCGATCTTCGCCTGCTGTTGGTCGACTTCCGGCACGATCCGCGCGATGGCGCGTCCGTGCCGGGTAATGATCAGAGTCTCGCCCCGCTCTACCTCGTCGAGTAGTCTGGGCAGATGAGTTTTCGCCTCGGAGGCCTGAATCTCGCGCATCGGATAGACTGGTCGAATCAACCAGTCGGATCCATTATCACACACGTAAAGAGCAGGCCGCGCTTTGTGACGGCTATCCCTTTCGGCGCGAACTCCGCAGGCAAGCGTCGCGCATTATTTTGCCCTATCGGCGCGTAAGATTGAATTACCACAATGGACGCAATCTCCGAGTATCAGAAATGGAAACAGCAGGGTGAATCCTTGCGCCTGCAGGCGAAACAAGCCATGGAAACCAGGTTCCGCGACCTGCTTCTGGAGGCCGCACATATAGCGCAGGAATACCATCGCGACTTCGGCGCGGCGCTGAAACCGCCTGCTTCGATCACGACATTCCGCTATAAGACGGCCGCGGGGAGTAAAGCGAAGAAGAAGACGGCTCCGGCACGGCAAGCGCCACCGACGGCAGGCCATGCCGTTACCGCTCCTTTACAGTCGCGGCTCGGAAACAATGCGTTGGCCGAGTTGCAGCGGCGCCGGGTTCAGGTCCAGAAGAAGCTCGAAGCGGCTAAGGCGGCAGGAAAACCGACCCGGAACCTGGAAGACAAGCTCTACCAGGTTGAGGACGAGATTCGCCTGGCCGGGAACGCAGCGTAACTCAGGGTGCCGGAGTTGCGATTGGCTTTCCCTTTTCCACAAGGTACGTGGCTGCGAGCTTGAGCGTTGTTGTGCCCGTATTGCGCGCGTCGTGTTTGGCGCCCGACGGGACCACAAAGCCGTCCCCCGCCTTCAGCTTGCGAACCGGCTGACCCTCGATCATCAGCTCGCCCTCCATGACGTAACTGATTTCTTCGCCTGGATGCGTGTGGCGGCCGACGGAAACGCCGGGGTTGATCTCGACATGCGTGATGACGGCCTCGCGGCCGGGGACCGAGACATCGGCCCGCTCGACGACAGTGCGCTGAAAGCCGGGATTTTGCCCGAAAAGGGCGGCTGCCAGCATCGCGGCAACGGCTAGTTTGTAATGTATTCTCATTCTGTCCTTGATAAAGGTTTACTTGCCGACGAGATGGCTCAAGTCGCGGTTATTCTCCTGGCAGATATACTCGAGGATTTCCTCATTCGGAAACCAGGTCGCGAATGTCACTACGGTCCAGGGTTTGGTGTAGTAGTCCGGATCTTCGATGGTAGCTTCGACCCGGAGGGTACTCGAATCCGGACGTATAAACCTCTCGGTGACGTGCAGCTTTTCGCCATGGCCATGGCCGGCGGCATCGAGCCACGTCCTGTCATTGAAACCCATCGTATCGACGACGAGGGTGTCGCCTTCCCACTTGCCGACTGAGTACCCGAGATAGGTGGGATTGGGGTCGACCGGTTGCTTACGGCCGTCCATCCAGATGTTGCGCCAGACGTGAGCGCCGCCTTCATAGACAAAAACGATGCGCTCGGGAAGCTGGAGGATTTCCGTCGGGTACGGCGTATACATCATGCGGGGAACGCCGGGAGGCAGGCAGTGGCCCTCGGGATCGTCCTTGGAGTTCGTGGCCTGAGCAGCGTCGAACACCTTTTTGCCAAGAGCGGTGAACGGCACCTCGACCGGCGTGGTGCGTTCTTTGCCGAGGCTTTTATAGCATTTCTGATCGCCCAGGGTGCACCCCTGTTTCTGCATATCGACGATGTAAGGTACCTGCCAGATTCCGCGCATCTTCGAGTCGATGCCCTGGGAGTTTCCGCCGAGGTCCGGCTTGCCGGAGTTTGCGCGGAGGTAGGGATCGCTCGGCAGGTGAGGCGTGGGGCCGGCGGGCGGAGGCGGGGTGGGGAGGACGCCTTCAAACCGTTGGCCGGCGGCGGGCACAGACGCCAAAGAAACTGCAGCTAACAAGGCCGCAACTGTAATGATCGAACCGGGTAAAAACTTTCTCATTGCAAAAGAAATCCTCTTCTCTATTCACTCACACGACATTGGCTGGCTCGCGCGGGCTCTACTTCTCTTCGGCGTCCGTCGAGGTCGCGGGGCCCATGCCGACGATTTCGATGAGGCACTCTTCGTCCTTGGCTCCGTCGTAGTGAATCTGCTTGCCGGTGTGCTTGACGAACGTGCCCGCGGGCACGTTCGTCAAGCACACCGGCAAGCAGATTCACTACGACGGAGCCAAGGACGAAGAGTGCCTCATCGAAATCGTCGGCATGGGCCCCGCGACCTCGACGGACGCCGAAGAGAAGTAGAGCCCGCGCGAGCCAGCCAATGTCGTGTGAGTGAATAGAGAAGAGGATTTCTTTTGCAATGAGAAAGTTTTTACCCGGTTCGATCATTACAGTTGCGGCCTTGTTAGCTGCAGTTTCTTTGGCGTCTGTGCCCGCCGCCGGCCAACGGTTTGAAGGCGTCCTCCCCACCCCGCCTCCGCCCGCCGGCCCCACGCCTCACCTGCCGAGCGATCCCTACCTCCGCGCAAACTCCGGCAAGCCGGACCTCGGCGGAAACTCCCAGGGCATCGACTCGAAGATGCGCGGAATCTGGCAGGTACCTTACATCGTCGATATGCAGAAACAGGGGTGCACCCTGGGCGATCAGAAATGCTATAAAAGCCTCGGCAAAGAACGCACCACGCCGGTCGAGGTGCCGTTCACCGCTCTTGGCAAAAAGGTGTTCGACGCTGCTCAGGCCACGAACTCCAAGGACGATCCCGAGGGCCACTGCCTGCCTCCCGGCGTTCCCCGCATGATGTATACGCCGTACCCGACGGAAATCCTCCAGCTTCCCGAGCGCATCGTTTTTGTCTATGAAGGCGGCGCTCACGTCTGGCGCAACATCTGGATGGACGGCCGTAAGCAACCGGTCGACCCCAATCCCACCTATCTCGGGTACTCAGTCGGCAAGTGGGAAGGCGACACCCTCGTCGTCGATACGATGGGTTTCAATGACAGGACGTGGCTCGATGCCGCCGGCCATGGCCATGGCGAAAAGCTGCACGTCACCGAGAGGTTTATACGTCCGGATTCGAGTACCCTCCGGGTCGAAGCTACCATCGAAGATCCGGACTACTACACCAAACCCTGGACCGTAGTGACATTCGCGACCTGGTTTCCGAATGAGGAAATCCTCGAGTATATCTGCCAGGAGAATAACCGCGACTTGAGCCATCTCGTCGGCAAGTAAACCTTTATCAAGGACAGAATGAGAATACATTACAAACTAGCCGTTGCCGCGATGCTGGCAGCCGCCCTTTTCGGGCAAAATCCCGGCTTTCAGCGCACTGTCGTCGAGCGGGCCGATGTCTCGGTCCCCGGCCGCGAGGCCGTCATCACGCATGTCGAGATCAACCCCGGCGTTTCCGTCGGCCGCCACACGCATCCAGGCGAAGAAATCAGTTACGTCATGGAGGGCGAGCTGATGATCGAGGGTCAGCCGGTTCGCAAGCTGAAGGCGGGGGACGGCTTTGTGGTCCCGTCGGGCGCCAAACACGACGCGCGCAATACGGGCACAACAACGCTCAAGCTCGCAGCCACGTACCTTGTGGAAAAGGGAAAGCCAATCGCAACTCCGGCACCCTGAGTTACGCTGCGTTCCCGGCCAGGCGAATCTCGTCCTCAACCTGGTAGAGCTTGTCTTCCAGGTTCCGGGTCGGTTTTCCTGCCGCCTTAGCCGCTTCGAGCTTCTTCTGGACCTGAACCCGGCGCCGCTGCAACTCGGCCAACGCATTGTTTCCGAGCCGCGACTGTAAAGGAGCGGTAACGGCATGGCCTGCCGTCGGTGGCGCTTGCCGTGCCGGAGCCGTCTTCTTCTTCGCTTTACTCCCCGCGGCCGTCTTATAGCGGAATGTCGTGATCGAAGCAGGCGGTTTCAGCGCCGCGCCGAAGTCGCGATGGTATTCCTGCGCTATATGTGCGGCCTCCAGAAGCAGGTCGCGGAACCTGGTTTCCATGGCTTGTTTCGCCTGCAGGCGCAAGGATTCACCCTGCTGTTTCCATTTCTGATACTCGGAGATTGCGTCCATTGTGGTAATTCAATCTTACGCGCCGATAGGGCAAAATAATGCGCGACGCTTGCCTGCGGAGTTCGCGCCGAAAGGGATAGCCGTCACAAAGCGCGGCCTGCTCTTTACGTGTGTGATAATGGATCCGACTGGTTGATTCGACCAGTCTATCCGATGCGCGAGATTCAGGCCTCCGAGGCGAAAACTCATCTGCCCAGACTACTCGACGAGGTAGAGCGGGGCGAGACTCTGATCATTACCCGGCACGGACGCGCCATCGCGCGGATCGTGCCGGAAGTCGACCAACAGCAGGCGAAGATCGATGAAGCGATGGACGCCATTCGGAATCTGCGACGTCGAACCGGTCGAATCAAGGTAGAGGAACTCCTCTCCGCTCGCGACGAGGGCCGCAGGCCCTGATGGCGTTTGTGCTGGATGCGTCCGTGAGCGCGTGCTGGGCGTTTGCGGATGAAGACCACCCGGTTGCCGGCGTGGCGTTCTCGAGTCTTCAGACGGAGGAGGCGGTCGTCCCGGCTTTGTGGTGGTTCGAGGTCCGCAACATCCTCATCGCGAACGAACGCAGAGGGCGAATAAATGAGCGGGAGACCGATCTCTTTCTTCGGGCGTTAGCTCAGTTTCGGATCCGTATCGACCGTGAACCGGAACAAGCCAGTGTGTTGCGGATGGCCAGGGCGCAGGGCCTTTCCGTTTATGACGCAGCATATCTGGAGGTGGCGCATCGGGAGAAGCTGCCGCTCGCGACGCTCGATCGCCGCCTGGGCGAGGCGGCACGCCTTACCGGTGTGCAGCTTTTCGAAAAGGGCCGGTAGGTTGCGTGTCGAAACAGCGGTTTTCCCCATTGGATCGGTTTGCGCTTTGGGAGGCCTGCGACCGCAAGTGCAGCTCCTGACAATGGGCGGCAGGCGCTCCCGTCCGGGAGACCAAAACGGTCGTTACGCCTGGCGGCTATGAGGTGGGTGGAGGCTCCGCATTTTCCGGGGACGCGACTTCAAGTCGCGTTTCCCAAAATTTCGCCCAAACCGAATGAATTGATGTTCGCGACGCCCCGCCGAAGTCGCGATGTTACGTATTGGCGCCCAAACGCCCGGGACCGGAGGGCACGTTCGGCAAGATGGTGTTCAGCCATGCGCTGATTCATGAAATCGGCGGCGAGGACGACACGAACCGTAGCTCAGCGAGGAAAATTCTGGGGTCGTATAACGAGTTCGTGGGAATGCTGACCGATGATCGCCAGCGCAAGCATCTGGATAAACTTCAGGAGAGCGAAGCGGACGGCGACAAGACATTTCAGAAGGCGCGCGAACTTAGCCACGATTTCCGCGATGGCGTGCTGGAGTTCTTTTTCGACGAGGATAGCGGTATGTGTGATCTGACCAGAATTTACGGAGTGTTTTGATGCGGCCTGTTGGTTTTTCCACTGGAGCGCTGGCGTATGCCGATTTCCGCGAAGCGTTGCGGATGCTGGACCAGAAGGAAGTTCAGACCGTGAGTTGTCCGCGCTTCGGCAAGATGAACTCGTGCCGTTGCTCCAGGCAATCCCCTCCCTGGATCTGGCTGGTTTCGACTATATCTCGATTCACGCACCCAGCCAATACGACGCAAATTGGGAAGCTGCATTATGCGAACAGATTACCGGGGAGACAGCGCGCGGATGGCCTATTGTGCTGCATCCCGACGCCATCAGTGACTTTGGATTGTGGCGGGTGTTCGGGGCGTCGATCTGCATTGAAAACATGGATAAGCGGAAGCCGGTTGGACGCAGCGCCAGGGAACTCGCGGGGATATTCGCGCAACTGCCCGACGCGACGTTTTGCTTTGATATCGGCCATGCGCGGCAGTTCGATCCGACCATGACGGAAGCGTGGCTCATTCTGCGCGAGTTTGGGTCGAGGCTTCGGCAGGTGCATGTCAGTGAAGTGAATACTCGCAGTAAGCACGACCGCTTGTCCTATGCCTCGATTCTGGCATTTCAGGAAGTTGCGCATCTGATTCCGGAGAGCGTTCCTTTGATCCTGGAGACGCCAGTGCCTGAGGGCGATATTGAGGAGGAGATTGCGAGGGTGCGCGAGGCTTTGCCTGTGAAAAGGAAAACAATGGCCGCGTAGCGGTTGGTTCGGACCCGCCGACGCTGACCGGGACGGGTGGATCGGCGGACCCACCGGGTTTCTCCCGCAAAGGTGAAGCATGGCAACGGCATATCATGAACTGGTCATGCCGATGAAGGGCGAGGTGATCCGCCTGCTTGAAAAGCAGGGCTGGGTGGAAATGCGGGCCAGGGGCAGCCATCGGCATTTCAAACATCCTCAGAAGGCCTCCGTCATTACCGTGCCGGGCAATGAAGGAAAGGAACTCGCGCCAGGCACCTGGAACGATATACCCAGGAAGGCAGGATTGAAATGAGCGAGAGACGGTACCCGGTCATCATCGAACAAACAAGCACCGGCTACTCCGCGTACTCACCGGACGTTGCCGGATGTGCTGCTGTTGGCGACAGCAAAGAGGAGACGCGGCGCAACTTCCAGGACGCCCTGGCTGCCCACTTTGAAGTAATGCGGGAGATAGGCGAACCCATCCCGGAACCCAGCGTTTCAGTCGATTACGTTGAAGTGGCCGCGTAACCGGGCTTTCACCCCGCTGCTCCTTTGGAGACCTGAGTTTTGGAGATCACCGACGTTTGAATGGGCGACTAGCGACTATACGCTCAAGTCCTTCCGTGAGTGGCGCTTATCTGGATTATTCCACACGCCCGGTGCCGCCTGTCACGGGTGTTCAAGCGCGAATAACTAGATTCAACGCCGATGCAGAGACGCCGAAGGCGCTATAGCCAATCCGACGGAACAAGTGCGCTGCCGCGCCACTCTGCGGTTAACTGGACGTCCGGTAGACCACCCCAAACATCGTCGGCCGCGTGATCGAGAACTATGACTTGAAGGCGCCCTTTCGCGGCTCGCACTTGCTCTCCTAACAACGAGAACACCTTGCGAACCGCGACGACATCTTCATTTCGCCAATTCAATACTTCGAATTCCTCGGGCTGCGCGAGGCGCTTCGGAAAGTAGACTTGGCTTGGTTGATCAAAGACGAGCATCGCGGGCACGGGGTGGTGTGGTTCGGCCAAAAAGAAACTTTGAAGAGCAAGCGAAATTGCCACGTGGTAAGCAAGCCAGTTTGCTCCGCTGCCAATCTCCCAGAGATAGTCTTCACGATTTCCACGAAGCACCTTGACGGTTAGATCGTCGATAATCAGCTTAATCGGTGCATCCGGCCATTCCGCATCCAGTTGCGGAATGCAGCGACCTGCGATGGCCTCTACCCGGTCGAGTGCATTACGTAATTTACGGCGGATTTCCGCGTCGGACACTATACGCTGTAGCGCCTCAATCTGCGTCCGCAATGAAGAAATATCTTCGCGCAGAGAGGACGAGTGGTCTGCTCTGTCATACAAACGAAGGGCTTGTTCAAGGCGTCCGATGAACCGTTCAGTTCGATCAAATCTGTTGGCGGCATCCTGAGCGGCACTTGAATCTCGCTCAAGTGAAGCTGCTTCGCGCCGAATCTCGTTTAGGCGTTCCAAGACTCCCTCTGCGGCAGCGCGTTGTCTCAGGACCTCCTTGTCGAGCGTATCGGAAAAGTTTGGATGCGACCGAAGTCGTACCTCTAACCCAGCTAGGGCGTCGCAAAGAGCCATCAGGCGATCGCGCCCACCGCCGCTGAGAGCAACGAGCGGGTCCCCGTCGCCGCTCGGGCTTCCCTCTGCCATTCTGCGGAGCCAGCTAGCGAGACCGAGTCGGTCCCTCTGCACTCGCATAGCACCCCCATATGCTTCGCTGCTTTCCAGAAGACGTCGGAGTTCATTTAGTCGATTTCTATGTTCTGTGAGCCGCGATGCAACCTCAGACTCCTCCGCACGAAGCGCTTCGAGGCGCGTGAGCGCAACGTCGATACCCGGTAAGCTCGGACGAGCAACTCGCGATCCACCGGCGATAACGCGTCGGAGTTGCTCGAGTATTGTGATCCAATCCGCGGGGACCAACTGATCTGCCGGAAGGAGGCCTAATTCGATGGCCTGGCGCAACCAGCTTAAGGCTTCGAGGCGCCATGCCGACGATACATCGACAATCTCCTTCAGTTCCGCCTCTTTCCGTCTGAGCGCGCGATTCAGGCGCTCGAGTTCGAACCTTGCTTGGAGGATTTCAGCCGTTACCGCCCCAAGTACATATGGAAAGATAGTCTTGAGCTTTTCGCGGTGCTCTGTTGTATCGGCCTTGAAAAAAAGAATGTCAGGGTTGGCAACGATGTTCTGGGGCTGGAAAGTAAACGCCATTAGATCTCGAAAGCTCGGGCGCGACTTGAACCCGCTCTCTGTCCCGGGCTCGAATTCTAGGGCGGTCAAGCCAGCTTCTGCTTATCCGGTTGACTCAGCAAAGCCCAGGATGTTGGGTTCGAGATCTTTTGCGCCGCGGATCTGCTCGTATTCGGTTGATTTGCGGGCAGTTCCGAGTCCAAGGAGGGTCTGAA
>Ga0187876_1002688_pt1 | contig 12834 bp, 11 predicted proteins | sample June2016WEW_17_4_FD_133000 | JGI IMG/M metagenome (GOLD analysis project Ga0187876, IMG submission 133000) | Peatland microbial communities from SPRUCE experiment site at the Marcell Experimental Forest, Minnesota, USA - June2016WEW_17_40 | ecosystem: Environmental > Terrestrial > Soil >... | reverse complement strand
GCGCAGCGCTCTCGTCGATATGCTCGAAGCCGCTCAGCACCAGGATATCGCACGGCACGGCCGCGAGCGCACCACCGAGAACCGGCGAACCCTGGGGGCAGCCGTCGAGCGACTCGTGCTCGTCAAAGTAGCGCGCGACCGCGGCTACGTCCAGCCCCCCAACCTGCGCGACCCCGAACCGGCCGTCGGCCATCGCCACGACGATCGCGCCGTGCTCTGCCAGGATTCGCGCCACGGAGAAGCCAATGGGGCCGCTTCCCTGCAGGGCTATCCTGGCACCGTCCAAGGCAAGGCCGTGCTGTCTGGCCAACTCGCGGCAGAAGACGGCGGTGCCGTGCCCGCTCGAGCTGGCCCAGCCGCGCGATCCGCCTATCGATACGGGCTTCCCGGTGACCACTGCCGGAATGGAGTAGCCATGATGCATGCTGAAGGTGTCCATGATCCAGCCCATCACCTGCGAGTCGGTAGAGCGGTCGGGTGAGGGGATGTCGCGGTCGGGGCCGAGGAGAATGGATATCTCGGTGGTAAAGCGGCGTGTCAGATGCTCGCGCTCCTCGACGGTCATCGCCGTCGGGTCGCACACCACGCCGCCGTAGGCGCCGCCGAAGGGAATGCGCAGCAGGGCAGCGCGCCAGGTGGACCACATCGCTAGGGCGCGTACCGCATCCAGCGTGAGATCGGGGTGGTAGCGAATGCCGCCGGCCGCGGGCCCGCGCACGATGTTGTGGTGCACCCTGAAGCCCGTGAACATCGCAAAGGAGTCGTCGCTCATGCGGACGGGGAAGGTGACGGTGAGCTCGCGCCTCGACTGCCGGAGGATGCGTCGAAACCCGGATCCCAGGTGGAGATAGTCGGCCGCGGCGTCAAACTGCCGTAGTGCGAGCTGCAAGATCGACTTCTGGTCCAGCGTCGTGGCACGCGCATCACTGGGCATGCTTATTCTGTCTCCGGTTCGCGTCCGTTAGGCTTGCCACCCGATCAAAATCCGCGCCAAAGCTGTAGAGCTCAGCCTTTGCTGTCATAGCATGGGTTGTACCGATGTGTCAACCACGATGCAGACCACGCTTGAGGTCGCTTCCTGGTACCATTCCAGAGCGAATGGCTGAGTTTGCCGCGCTGCCATAATTCACCCTATTGGTCTTGGAGGTGATTGCCGATTGTGGAGAGTAGGCGGGTAGAGGCTCGGTCCCAACGCAGAGCCAGTCCCGGCAGTATGTGGTGCGAGAGGATGTACTCAGGTGTTGCAGAGCGTATACGAGATGGCACGGCCGGAAGCGTCGTCCCCGGCGATGGATGGCATCCGGTTCATTCAATGCCGGCTTCCCGTGGATCAGTATGAGTGGCTGCGATATCGAGCGTTCCGACAGCGCAGCAGCATGAACAGCATCGTGCTGCGCGCCGTGGGGTCGCTGCAGGAGACTTCCGACGACGCGGCTACGCCGCTGGCGTTGGCAGCTGGCTCACACGCTCTGTCGGGTGCCAAGTCCGCCGGTGTCAAGTTCAACGTGCGCCTACCTGATGACACCTACGAGTGGCTGCGTGCCAAGGCTTTCTATAGCAGAGGCTCGATCAACCAACTCATGATCATGGCGATAGCCCGCCTGAGCGCGCGTGCGGAGCTGGTTAGTTAGCCGTCCACCGCGGGTTGCGTGCGCCGAACCCGTTGATTGGACGCCGTAGTCGCTGAGCGAGATCGAAGTTCGCCCTGTGCCAGTGTGAAACACATCCTCTTGAATCGGCCGGCGCTGCCGATAAGTAGAGATGCAGAGAAGACAGTCTGGCATTGCCGGGGGCGATGGAAGATGCGAAGACAGCATAGGGGGGAGCGCCGCAGTGTTGCAGATAGTTGAGGAGCGGCCGCTGGTGGCCGAAGAACAGGCCTCGATGGAAGGTACCAGGTTCATGCAGTGTCGCTTTCCCGTCGCGCACTACGAGTGGTTGCGCTACCGCGCGTTCGTCGAACGAACGAGCATGAACAGCATTGTGTTGGAGGCAATCGCGGCGCTACGGAGCATGTCTCCGGATGTCGCTACGGGACTGTCGTTGAAGGTGATATCCGGCAAGCTCGGCAGCGTCAAGTTCAACGTGCATCTGACGGATGAGCTGTACGAGTGGCTGCGCACCAAGGCCTTCAACAGCAGGGGCTCAATCAACCAGCTGCTGATAAGGGCGCTCAGCGAAGTGCGCGATCGTGAGGCAGAAGCGGCGGAGCACGTGCTCGTGGGCGCAGGCGCGCCGGCGCGCTGAATCCTGGGAGCGCGTTTCCGGGAGCGTGCGCAGCTTGAACACGCTGCTACGCTGATCTCAGACCGCTTCGGCGTGTCTCCGGGATCGCGGCCGTCTTGCCCATCCCCTGCTCGGCCAGCGACGGTACCCATCGTCACGGCGTAGGGGTCACGGTGCATGGGAACTTCTGGGCGTACCTGACCCAGAGCAGTAGGGCCACGCGGAAACCCGCAGGCTCGTTGGCTGCTCGGGCAGGCATGCGGGGACGAGCAGGATGCCCCGGGCTGCCGACGGCGTGCCCACCCATGCAGATCCTACCTTGGTCACGCTGTAGCCGCTTAGCCGAGGCCGCCTGGGGTATTCCCAGGCGGCCTCTGCGTCGTGCTTCGGCGATCGGGTCTACTCGTAGCGTAGCGCCTGTGCCGGATAGATCCGTGACGCCTGCCATGCCGGCACGTAGGTCGTGATGAGCGAGGCGATGTAGGCGAGCACCACGATGATGATAAGCTGCGGCCACGGCACAGAGAAGGCGATGCTGTTGTCGCTCGTGGCGATGCTTGCGACGAGATTGTAGGCCAAGGCCAGTCCCAGCACCACACCCAGCAGCGTGCCCAGGATGGCCACGAAGCTTGATTCCACCAGGAATGCAGTGCGTACCATGCCCTGCTGGAAACCAATCGCGCGCATCATGCCGATTTGCTGCCGGCGCTCCACCACGGAGCGGAAGGCGATGACGCCGAGCGCGGCGATGCCCACGATGAGCCCGAGGGCCATGAAGCCTTCGAGCAGGTTGTCGAGGCCGATGCTGAGCGCCTGATTGTCGTCGAACTGCTTTTGCGCCTCCTTGACGTCCAGCCCTTCGTCGATGAACGTCTTGCCCAGCAGCAAGGCGGTGGCGTGCACATCGACGCCCGGCGCCGTGCGATAGACGTAGGTCGTGGGATTGACGTATGGCAGACCCAGCGCGGTGAAGGTTCGCTCACCGGTATAGATGCCACTTGTCAGGTCGCTGAGGTTACCTGCGTTGATGTCGAGGAAGCCGATGACGGTCAGGGGCATGACCGTACCCGTGCGGGAATCGCGGATCTCGATGGTGCGCGGCGTGAACGGCGTCTGGTCATACTTGATCCCGTCGATCGTAAATGAACCGCCACCGCTCATGGTGCCGTCACTGGACGGCGCCTCGGGGAGCGAGCCGTCCACCACGGCGTAGCCGGGCTTTGTCAGCAAGGTCTGCCACACCGCGGCGTCGGAGGCGTAGCCGAGGGCACGCCCGTGCAGCGTAAAATGGGTCGAGTTCAGGTAGGCATCGTCCACGACATTGGCCGAGTTAGGCTGCCACGACTGGTCAGCCTGCCCGGGCTGCCGCACACCAACGCCTTCCTGGCCGATGCCGCCGCTGGCGATGATCGCCTTGCGCAGCACTGGGTTGGACTGGATAATCGCCGCGTTGTTCAGCGCCACTCCCTGCATGCTCGGGCTGCCATAGATCTGGTAGCCGCCGGTATCGCGGTTGAGCACCAGGCTGCCGGATGCGCTCCGGGTGAGCACGGACATCACCATGAGCGTGAAGATGACCAGGCTGAACATCGCCAGCGTGAGGCCCGTGCGGACCTTCTGCTGCATGGGGTAGGTGACGGCCATCTTCACGACCGGCACCAGCGACCCACTCCGGCCGGTGAGCCGTTGCAGGCCACCGGCGAGCCATTGCAGGCCAGCGGCGATGAGATCGGCGTTGAACATCACGGTCCAGACGCCGCCCATCACGAGCAGGATGCCCGAGACGAAGAACATCTCGATGCCGCCGCTGAGCTTCGGCACGCCGAACCTGTACCAGAAGTCAAACGGCAGCAGCCAGTAGATCACCAGCAGCAAGCCGGCCAGCGAGTAGCCGATGCGGTTGGTAACCGATTCGCGTAGCTGCGTGAAGCTCAAGGCCCAGCGAATGAGCATAGCCACGCCGATCACCAGCAGCGAGTTGCCGATGCCCCACCACGCGGACTCAGTGGTATTCAATCCGACTACCGTGAGCGCCGCACCGCCGGCTGCGAGTACGAAGCCGCGCGCCAGTAGCGCCACGACCACGGGCCAGAAGTAGATGGCCACGATGACGAGCACGAAGCCAAGACTGAACAGGCCGTGCGCTGCCCGAATTGAGGTGAGGGCAATGAGCAACCCTGCGCCGGTGAAGAACGTGCGAATGAGCTTCTGGCTGGGGTGGCGCGGCAGCCGCTTCAGGGAGCGACGCCAGGCATCAGCCATGGTCTTGTTTGCGCCGAACTCCTCGGGCAGATCGCGGATCGCGGCCACGATGTTGAGACGGCTGGCGCGATACGACGAGAAGATTACGGTGATGAAGGTGACCAGGGCGCCCAGACAGAACGACACCACGAGGCTTCGCGGCTCGATGTGCCCCTGGATGCTGAAGTCGAAGCTGCCGAAGAGGGAGGCCATGACCTGGGCCATGCCCAGTGCCACCACCAGGCCCAGACCGATACCGATCAGCGCGGCAGCCAGGTTGTATACATACCCCTCGGAGAGGAATTGCTGTACCAGGTGGCGGCGCTTGGTGCCCACGGCTCTGGCCATGCCCATCTCCGGGCGCCGCTCGGCCGCGAGCATCACGAAGATCAGGAAGATGAGCATGATGCCGGCAGCGATGGAGAAGAGTCCAAAGATGAGGAAGATCGAGACGAAGACGCTGCCGATGAGGTCGGCGGCGCTCAGCCCGTCCTTCTTCACGTTCATGACGGTGTAGTCGCTGATCGACGCGAGATTGTCGTTGAGCGGGCCGGCTATCGTGCTGTCCTGGATTGACCTCAGCGCGGAAAGCACCGTGGGGTCGCTCAGCAGAATCTTGAGCTGGTCGCTCTGGCCGGGCTTAGCCAGTTCCGTCTGCAACTCCTGCAGCTTGCTCTTGGCCCCGGCCTGCGCCGGATCGCCGATGAGCTTCGTGACCTGTGCCATACCGGCCGAGGTTGTGAGCAGCTGTTGCACGGCGGCCACGCTCTGGGTGTTGGCCAGCAACGCCCGCAAGGGGTCGGTCACCGCATCGGTGTTGTCCGCGCCGCTGGTGAGGTCGCCCTTGTTGGAGATCAGAATGACGTTTGGCTCCAACCCCGCAAACCGCTGCATCGGCACGAAGAGTGCCGGCACGAGCCCGCCGATCCCCATGCCGGCGTTCAGGCCGCCGGACGCCAAGTTCTCGTCGGCCAGGACGGCCCGCACGCGGTACTGTAGCCGCGCGCCCTGAAAGTAGGTGACCACGGTATCGCCCGCGTGGGCGCTCAAGGTATCGGCGGCTTTTTGGTTGATGTACGCCTCATCGGGCCTAAGCTGGCCCAGTGTTACCGTGGCGCCTCCGGTCGTGGTGAGCGGGCCGAACTTGGCCGGATAGGTCGACGGCATGGCTTGGAGCTGGCTCGCGGCTTTGGTCTGGCCCGATGTCAGGTCCTGCAGGGGCGCCGGCGAGATCAGCACGGGCATGGAGGCCGTGGCCGATGGGTTGGCGGCCACATTTGCCTGGATCTTCGCCACGACGTCCGGCGCGAAGGGGCCTAGGCCGTAGACCGCTCCCTGGCTGGAGTAGCCCGACGTGTGGGCCACGGCCTCATCCACGTAGCCGATACCGCCTACGATGTCCGAGCGCACGGAATAGGCAAGCGTGTCGCCCGTGCCAAACGCGCTGGTGACGATCACGGTGCTGAGCATCAGGCCGACGACGATCAGCACGGTCTGGGCACGTCGCCGCGGGATATTGCGGATGCCCATTTTGAAGAACAGTGGATTCAGCGCCGCGACACAAACCACGGCGAAGGTGGCCACGATGAAGATACCCAACATCCAGGCCATGAGGGTATCCATCGGAATGCCGAAGAGTGAGTTCATCGCTATCTACCCCTACCCAGCCTGCACGACGGCCCGCCGTTCATCAAGCATTGCGCCCATGCCGTGAGCACCCTGGCCCAGTCCGGCATCCTCGATATGCCCGTCGCGCATGCGCACGATGCGATCTGCCCGCTCACCCACCTCCAGGGCGTGGGTGACCACCACGAAGGTCTGGCCATTCTCCTTGTTGAGCTGGCACATCAGGTCCATGATGCTGCCCGCGGCTTCGGAGTCCAGCGCCCCGGTGGGCTCGTCGGCCCAGACGATGGCAGGCTCGTTGACCAGGGAGCGGGCCACGGTGACGCGCTGGCGCTGGCCGCCGGAGAGCTCGGCGGGTCGGTGCTTGGCCCACTGCTCGAGCTGCACCGTGGCCAGCGCTGCCAGCGCCCTGCGCCGTGCCAGTCTGGGGTGCACGCCGCTCACCAGGAGGGGCAGCTCCACGTTCTCCACGGCGCTCAAGACGGGCAGGAGGTTGTAGACCTGGAAGACGAAGCCCATTTTCTTGGCACGGTAGTCCGTCTTCTGGTTGTCGCTCATGTCCTTGAGGGCGCGGCCGGCGATGTGGACCGTGCCCGCGTCGAAGTCGTCCAGGCCCGAGAGGCAGTTGAGCATGGTGGTCTTGCCACAGCCACTGGGGCCCATGATAGCCACCATCTCCCCCTGCTGCACCGCGAAGTCGATGCCGCGTAGCGCCTCCACCCGCTGCGTACCGGTGACGTAGGTCTTCTTGAGGCCGCGCGCCTCGATGATCAGGTTGGTTCCCACGTGGATTCCTTTCAAGGCTACTGTGACGTATCAAATCGAGAAGATCCGTCAGATCGGGCGGATCGGACCTGTCTGAGGGATCGAGCGGAAGCTCCAAGCCATTTCGGGTCCGGCCATCAGGAAGCGTAGCAGGTTGGCATAATCAGGGGCAGTGACGAAAGTCATGATTCGCTCGTGCCTTGTTGCACCGTATACACCCTCGTATCAGGCAGTGTCTCAGGCTGATCGGGGCTGCCGTCAGTCTCAGCCGCAGCCTTCGGCGGCCGGCCGCGCCGCCGATCGCGGCCTGTGCCGCCGGTCAGCCGTCCGGCGTCGCCCAGTGCCCGCCGCAGCAGGAACTCGATTTGCGCGTTCGTGCTGCGCAGCTCGTCGTTGGCCCAGCGAGCGAGCGCGTCGTGCACGGCGGGATCGAGCCGCAGAAGGATCGTCTTGCGTTCGATCACTTCCACATGCTCACTGGTAGAGCGAGCCGGTATTCACGACCGGCTGAGTCGTCTGCTCGCTGCACAGCACCACGAGCAGGTTGGAGACCATCGCCGCCTTGCGCTCTTCATCCAGCTCGACGACGGCCTCCTCCGCGAGCCGGCTGAGGGCCAGGCGGACCATGCCGACCGCGCCTTCCACGATCCGCTGGCGTGCGGCTACGACCGCCGAGGCCTGCTGGCGGCGCAACATCGCCTGGGCGATCTCGGGGGCGTAGGCCAGCCGCGTGAGCCGCGACTCGATCACCTCCACGCCGGCCGAGGCCACCCGGTCGGAGATTTCCTCTGACAGCTTGCGGGTAATGTCCTCGGCGTGCTCGCGCAGGGACAGTTGCCCCTGCTCGTGCGCGTCGTAAGGATAGGATGTGCCGATGTGCCGCACGGCAGTCTCCGTCTGGATAGCGACAAACTCCTCGAAGTCATCCACGTCGAACACGGCACGAGCTGTATCGCGGACCTGCCAGACCACCACGGCGGCCATCTCGATGGGGTTGCCATCGGCATCATTCACCTTGAGCACCGGCGTTTCGTGGTTGCGGATTCGGGTGGAGAGCTTGCGCCGGGTGGTGAAGGGGTTGACCCACTGCAGGCCGGGCGTGCGCACCGTGCCGGTGTAGCGGCCGAACAGCTGCACCACGCGTGCCTGGCCCGGGCCGACGGCGATCAGGCCGCGGAGCACGAGCGCGCCAAAGAGGATCAGCAGGACGCCGGCGATAAAGCACAGCACCGCGCCCGTGTAGTCGCCGGAGGCGCTGGGCTGCGCCGCCTGACTCGCCACCACGCCGCCCACAATCATCAGGGCCGCGGCGACGAGCAAGGCAATTACCCCGAGACAGAGCATGGGCAGCCCGACCGCGTAGCGAGCCGAGTACTCCTTGACCTGCTGCAGTGGGCTACCGACCGTGAGTGAGCCGGGAATCTCCTGTTTCATCATTGCGCCTCCTCATGCGTCTCGCGTTCTCATATTGGCCTATCAATATGATATCACATTTTTACGCCGGCGCAAGAGGGTCTCGGCACAATCGCCGCGGGGGAGCGTTCGTTCGGCACTATTGGCGGCGTGGCGCACGGCGGCGTGGGTTCGTTCGGCCGTACTCGCCGCGCAGCGATTGGCCAGCGTTCGTTCCGCACTTTCGCGTGCGGGACCAGGTGGTGCGCTTGAGTTCGTTCGGCAATTGCGGTTGCGCTGGCGGGCCGGTCTGGGTTTGTTCTGCACTTTCGCCTGCGCAGCCCGGTGGTGCGCTTGGATTCGTTCGTTCGGCAATTTCCTCTGAAGTGGAACGCCGGCCTGGGTTTGTTCTGCATTTTCGCACGCATACGACCGGGCGGTGTGCCGGAGTTCGTTTGGCACTTTCTGCTGCACGGCGCGCGGCCGGCCTGGGTGAGTACGGCGCAGCCGGATGCCCAGCGACGGGCGGGCGTGGGCTCGTTCCTCTGAAAATACCGGGAAATATCCTGTAGGGCTGGCGCAGCCATTTTCAACCCTCTCTCTGGCCGGCACGGCCATGGCTGTTCGTTTCGCAATTCTGGCTGCGTGGCCGATGGGCGGGAGGGAGTTCGTTCCGCAAAATCGCGTGGTGAAGAGTGGTCCTGCCGGCGTTTGGGTTTGATTGGTGTTTTCCCTTCGCGCGGATTTGGCTGACGGCGTGGGCTTGGGTTTGAATGGCAGAACTCCGACGTAGGTAGGTGGTGCGCACGTTTCCAGAAACGCAGATGACACAGATACGGCAGATGCCACAGATGCCGTGGCCCAGGGCGTGTGCCGCACGCAGAGTCCCGAGACGAAGGCGCAAGACGGGCAAGATGGCGGCTCTGTTCGTGGCTGCGCATATCGGATGGTAGACGCCACCGCGCGAAGGTCGGGTTCACTGGAGTCCCCGCGCCAGCAGGCCACGCGGCGGCGGCATGCATGGGCCTGCATGCCGTAGTGCGCGGCGACGGGCGCACTACGAGGGCACATAGGGAGTTTATGATAGGTCAAACGTCCCATCGTTTAGTATAGTACGAGTCGCTGGCTTGTCAAGGAGTACATGCCAACATCGACGACATTGTGGCGGCAGGCGGAGTTGTTGCGTGTCAAGCCTGGACAGACGGCGCGGACCCCACTGTACGATACGTTCTCAGGCTGTACCGTGCCCACTGGAGGACTCTCGACGACATCCCTTGTTACCTGGATCTCGTGACATATCTCGGGAGAACGGTAGTACCGGTCTCCATGCCAATGGATACGCTGGAGCGCGGCGCCTGTCATGGCGGCAACTGCCATGTGGCGCACGATGGGACGGTGACCTTCTTCGACTTTGATTGCTATAGCCCCGGCTGGCGGATATTCGACCTCGCTACATTCCGTTGGGGCACGCGACTCCATGGGGACGACGATGAGCCGAGGGCGGCATTCTTGGAGGGATACAGAGAGCGCCGTGCGGTGCCTGACGTTGATGTTGCGGCGGTACCGCTCTTCGTCGCGATCCGGCACATCTGGCTTCTAGGGCTACACACAGGCAACGCCGACGACTGGAGCCACGGCTGGCTGACCGACGGGTACATCGATCGCGGCTTGACTTTCCTCCGCGAGTGGATGGGCGCCCAGATCGGGGGCTTGCTTGAGGGCGGCCCCGCCGCCGGACAGGGCGCCAGGCCCTGAGCGACTCTGGTCATCTGGTTGACGGCGCGCTGTGCTCCGCGACGCGCGTCAAGCACAGCTCGTCGCCGAGGGTGAGCGACGGACTGACCCCGGCGGTGGGCTGCGCAAACACGATGAGGCCGTATCGGCATGCGAAGCGCCTCTCGCCCAGCGCGATGCACACGGCGCCCTCCTCTGGGCCCTGCGGGCGGGCGACAAGCCGATCCTCCTCCACATGGACATGGAGCGTGCTGAGGCCGGTGTAGGTGCCGGCGTAGGCTTCCCAGCCTGCCTGATCGCCCGTGGCGTCCGGCTCGTGATCCATCCGCCGGGCCGCCATAGAGTTCACCATGATGTAGGGCGCGAAGGTCTCGCCCGCAGCAGGAGAAACGAAGCCCACCGAGACCGGTTGCTCCTGCTTTGACCGCCGGCCGGCATAGAGATCGTCGCGAAAAGCCGCCAGAGGCACGTGCTCGTCGTTCCATTCGAGAACGAGGCTATCGCCCTCTATAGCTATTCGCGCGAGGCCGGCCCATGAGCCCAGATAGGTGCCAACATAGCGCGGCCAGCATGCACGCGCCGGTTCGACGGGGACCGACGGCGGCGTGCCCGCTGGCAGATGCAGCAACAGGTCAAAGATCTCGTTCACAAGGGCACCGGCAGCTAGGTCGGCGCTGCGCCGATTGCACAGCAGGATAACGGCGGTACCCGCTTCGGGAAGGAGATCGAAACTGGCGCCGAATGTGCTGATAGCGCCGCTGTGAGCCACGCGCCGCAGCCCCTTATAGGTGCTAGTGAAGAAGCTTAGCCCATAGCCGCTCGGCGGCACCGTAAAGAGGTCGGCCTGTGTGCGGTGCATCTCGGCAACGCCTTCGGGCGAGAGCAACTTGGTTTCGCGGAACGTGCCCTGCTGTAGGTGCAGGCGTGCGAAGTTGGCGAGGTCCAGCACTGTAGAAAGAGCCTGCCCCGAGGGATAGTGGGCGCTATGGTTGGCGAAGCGATGCTGGACGCGGAGCGAGCCATCATCCAGCAGATCATGCGATTGGGCCAGCGGGTAGGTCATCGCCACCGCTGGATCAAACGTCGTGCGGTCCATGTCCAGGGGAGCGAAGACCAGGTCGTGCATCGCCTGCTCGTAGGTAGTGCCGGTGACGACCTCGAGGATGTGGCCGAGGACATGAATAGCGCCATTGCTGTAGGACCAGAGCGTGCCGGGCGGTGCTACAAGCGGAAACCGAGGGATCTCGTGACGGATGCGCGCCGCGAGCGCGTCAGGATCACCTGGGCCGAAGGGCTGGTGATCGTGTGGGATACCGGAGGTATGACTGAGAAGCATGCGCAGCGTCACGCGCTCCGCCGCATCCGGGTTGCTCAAGGTGAACCACGGGAGGTACTCACGCACAGGCGCATCGAGGGCTAACACACCCCGATCGACCAGGCGCATGATCGCGGTCCCGGTCAACGGCTTCGTGACGGACCCGATACGGAAGAGTGTCTGAGCAGTGACGGGCAATCCGCCGTCCTCGACACTGGTGATGCCAAAGCCACGCGCGTAGACGACTTCATGGTCATGCACGATGGCCAGTGCTAGGCCAGGAACATGCGCGGCGCGGAGTCGGCCGTCGATTCGTCGTTCGAGCGTCTAGTAGTTTATCACGGAAGGTTCCAGCCTATGATCCAGGAAGTTGCGCTACTATTGTAGAGTCATTCACCCTGCCGGAGTTACCAGTGCGTCCTATAGCAGGTCGTGCCACCGTGCCTGTCGATGACTGAGGCCGCACGATGTACGCGCGCCCCGTGTGCTACCCCGCAGCGCGCTGTGGCAAAGACGACAATCGTACTAGCGGTGCCTTCGTTTCTCAGCCTGCGAAGCCGGACACTTCGGCGCGGTATTGGCGAGCGTGGATAGCGGCAACATCTGGGCTGGCCGCGACTCGCGCATCAGCGAGAGCCTATGGAGTGTGACCTGTCCTGCGCGGGATACCTGCCTGGCGGTGGGGGACTTCGCTACCGTCAGCACGAGCGCACACGGGGGTGCTGCCTGGACGAGCTACGCGGGCATCGTCCGAGCTTGCAGCGCGAGTGACATGCGCGGGATGGTGGTGCCGGCACCGAGCCAATGCGTGACCGCCGCTGAGTAGATCCACCTGCGCGCGCTGCGCCCGTCGATCGCGCGTGATCTCTCTGCGCTAGAGGCCGGCGTGATGGCCAAAGGGCTACGTGCACTGCGCCACGCGACAGGCACGCGACTCTACGCCGAAACGCACGCCGTCGAGCAGGCACATATTGCCCGGCAAGCCTTTCAGGACTTCGGCAAAGGCCGGCACGCGGCGGCACTGAACTTCGGCGACTGCTTTGCCTACGCGCTCGCGAGAGTGACCGGCGAGGCCCTGCTGTTCAAAGGTGACGACTTCAAGAAGACGGACATCATTTCCGCTATTTAGCACGATCAGGCGGCAGAGTAGCTTCGGGCCGGATCAGCACAGCCGTAGTGCACCGCCAGTCCCCGTTCGGCCAGATGGAATAGATGCCTCGGCCAGGCGGGCGTAGTCGTTCGCGGGCACCGAACATGCGGACCTGTCAGCCGGGCTCTGGGGCGTGCGGAGTCCGAGCATCCACTTTGTGCCGGGTGCGGCACGGTTCCTCAAGCGTCCTGACGGCGGGCCTGTAAGCATGGATGACTGGGTGTGGTTCCCCGCGACGCCTCGGGAGCCAGGACAGGATCGCGTGTGAACGCTAGAGGAAAACCAGGCCACGCGCTAGAGTAAATAGGCAGCCACCCCGGAACCGAAGCGCCCTACGCTATGCATGCGACATGCATGCAGCGCGAAGGGAACAGAAAGGTGTACG
>Ga0187876_1002687_pt1 | contig 12836 bp, 14 predicted proteins | sample June2016WEW_17_4_FD_133000 | JGI IMG/M metagenome (GOLD analysis project Ga0187876, IMG submission 133000) | Peatland microbial communities from SPRUCE experiment site at the Marcell Experimental Forest, Minnesota, USA - June2016WEW_17_40 | ecosystem: Environmental > Terrestrial > Soil >... | reverse complement strand
CGACCACTCGTATCCGCCTGCAACTGCGTAACGAGGACTTCACCACGTCCTCGCGCATCGCCGTGGCCATCAACAAGGAGTTCGGAACGGATAAGCCGATAGCGCGGGCGGAAAATCCGGCCCTCGTTGACGTTGAGACTCCTGCCGTCTGGACCGCACGGATGGCTGATTTCATCGCGGGTCTGGAAGATCTGAAAGTCGAGGTCGACGTCCCCGCGAGGATTGTTGTGAACGAACGTACCGGGACAATTGTCGTGGGCAAGGATGTGCGGATTGCGCCCGTAGCCATCCTGCATGGCAACCTGTCCGTGGAAATACAAACCACGTTGCTGGTTTCTCAACCCGCTGGCCTCTCACAGGGAAAGACCGAAGTGGTGCCCGAGCAAACCGTTGCAGCCAGAGACCAGGCCGCGAAAAATGTCGTATTGAAGGAAGGCGCCACGGTCGAAGAATTGGTCCGCGCACTTACCGCGATCGGATCCACCGCACGCGACATCATCGCGATTCTGCAGAATCTGCGGGCTGCGGGAGCCCTGGATGCGGAGCTTGAGGTAATTTAGATGGGAATCGGAATTTCGCTCGGGGCCTTGCCGCTGGTTGTCGCGGACCTGAACCAGTCGGCCAAAGAGAAGCAGAAGGAAACCGGCGCCGCGAAGGATTTCGAGGCTCTCCTGATCGGCCAGATGCTTCGCTCCCTGCGCGAGGAAGATTCGGGCTGGCTCGGAACCAGCGATGACGACGCCAGCACCGCGACATTCGGTCTCGGCGAGGAACAACTTGCGAAAGCTATGGCTGCGGGTGGTGGCCTGGGTCTGTCAAAAGTCATCGCGTCCGGCCTCGCGGTGCGAGACGCCGGGCGAAATGCGGAGCCAAGCCCGCCCGTTGAATCGGGCGATTTCTGAATCAGACACGATCTGAATCAGACACGATCTGAATCAAACAGGATCTGAATCAAACAGGATCTGAATCAAACAGGATCTGAATCAAATATGGGCCGCGCTACTCGATGTTGCCATCTCCTTCTGACCGGGCGGGCTCCAGCGATCCTTCTCTGCCTCGTGAGCGTGAGCGCCTTTTGACCCCAACTCCTCCGCGACTCCGGACCACGCCTCCGCGAGCGTCGTCAGCAAGCTAAGCACTTCGGCCAGGGGTGGGTCGGCTTGCTGCATGTTTGCATCCAGAAGTCGCCGCTGGATATAGAGATAGAGGCCTTGAAGCCGCATGCAGAGTTCGGGCGCCACCTCAGGTTGAAGCGCCGCCATGAGCTGGTGGATCGCCGCATACGCCCGCATGATTGCCGCCGACCGTTCCGCGATTCTTTTGCGTCGCAGGTGTTCCCTCGCTTCTCCAACGCTCGATATCGCTCTCTGATACACGAGCCTGACCAGTTCGATCGGATCGGAGTTGAGGACCTTCTGTTCGTAATAGGGATTCATCCTGAATCTCGACTTCCGTTTGTGTTTTCGGCGGCCAGTTGGAGTAGATACTCCGGGGGCATCTGGCGAATGACTTCCCTGGTAGCGGTGTCGATCACTTTTATGACTGGTTGCTTCGTAGCGGGGTCAAGAGAAAACGTGACCTCTCGGCCTGCTCCCGCATAACCCGCTTCGTTCAATTGCCCGACAGCCACCGAGACCGCCCTGTTGACCGTTCGATCCGCCGCGGGAGCCACTGGTGTGCTGGGGGGCGGCTCCGCCACGGGTATAACCGAGTTGACCGATATCTGGCCCATATATTTCCGCCTGATTGTCTTATCGGCTGGTTTGCTTATTTTCTTCGACTTTTTTCCGGCGTGCGGGAGTACCGCTGCGCGCCTTGAGGTCACCGCCTTTTTCAAGCCCTCCTAAACTTAGGAGCCGCCTCCGCCGATAGTTCTCCAGGAGAAAACAGTGAACACTACCGCACTCTTGGATGTGCTTATCGTCGATGATTCAGCGGCGATCCGGAAAATCCTGCAACGGGTTCTTCGTCAGACGGATCTGAACCTGGGCGAGATAAAGGAAGCCGGGGATGGCACGGAGGCGGTCGAGATTCTCAAGGACCGCACCTTTGGCCTGATCCTGTCGGATATTAATATGCCCCAGATGGATGGCTTGCAGCTGCTCGCCAAAATCAAAGAAATGGACCATCTCAAGAACGTCCCGGTGATCATGATCACGACGGAAGGGGGACAGGGAAGAGTGATGGAGGCGGTCCAGCTGGGCGCTACAGGCTATGTGCGAAAGCCGTTCACCGCCGACCAGATCAAGGAAAAACTCGCCGGGGTTCTTTTCTAAACCAGTTCTGAACCGGTTCTAAACCAGGTCACCGCGCGCTACCGGCCGGGAACGCCCATCCACGCGCGCGTCCCGAAGTCTGCCATTGTAAGAAACAGAAGCAGAAGCAGCCAGAAAATACTGCTCATCACGATCATCTTCGTCAGGCGCGTGCTGTACCACACATGCATGAAGAACAGCACAACCAGCGATGCCTTGAAAATTGCGATCGCCAACGCCACGAAAATGTTCCATCTGCCGAGGTCGATCGTCGAAACATAGGTCGTCACCCATGTCATAACGATCAGCGCGAAGAATACGGCGAAGTAAACCCGCTTCGGGACGATATGGTGTTCAGTGTGAGCTGCCATGTGCTTTAAACCTTATTTGGGAACCGCTGATCGGTCGATCAAATACAACAACGGGAAGAGGAAGATCCAGACGATATCGACGAAGTGCCAGTAAAGCCCGAACAACTCGACAGGGGTATGCCACTCCGGCGTATACCTGCCCTTCCTGGCCTGCGAGATCAGGAACAGGATAATGCCCGCACCCACGATCATATGCGTGGCGTGTAGTCCCGTCATTCCGAAATACAAAGCGAAAAACAAAGGCGTGTGCCCCGGGTCCGTGCAACCTTCGCAGTCGAAATGGTAGCCCGGAATCTCGTGATGGACGTACTTGTCGTGGTACTCATACGCCTTCACGCCGAGAAACGTACCGCCCAGGAGCAAAGTCAGAACCAGGAATAACACGATCAGGCTCTTCTTTCCGATCGCCGCGCAGTGCACCGCCAGCGCCATCGTCAGGCTGCTGCAGATCAGCACGGTTGTATTCACTGCGCCAATCAGAAGATTCGTCTTGTTGCTGGCGGAAGCAAACGCCGCCGGATATGCCTGCCTGTATGCGAAATACGCCAGAAACAATCCACCGAAAAACATCACTTCGGTGACAAGGAAGACCCACATCCCGACCGTCGCGGCATCTTTCTGCTGATCCGCGTCCTCAAAATGATGTTCGACAGCGTGGCCGTGCGGCGCACCGGCCTCGGAGGGGACAACCGCTGAGTGACTATCCAACGTGCACAACCTCCTCAGTTGTATAAGTGTATGCTTCCTGCGTCACCACGGGCGTGACTTCGAAATTCTCGGTAGGAGGGGGCGACGCCGTCTGCCACTCCAAACCGGTCGCGCCCCACGGATTCGGAGGCGCATCCGGACCGTACTTGAGCGACCACAGCAGATAGCAGAACGGAATCAGATAGCCCAGACCGAGAATCGACGCGCCCGCCGAGGAAAGCACGTTCAGAACCTGAAATTCAGGGGGATAAACGTGATAGCGCCGCGGCATTCCCATATAGCCCAGCAGGAACTGCGGAAAGAATGTCAGATTGAATCCAATGAAGATAATGATCGCCGAAACCTTCGACCAGCCTTCGTTGTACATCTTGCCGAAAATCTTGGGCCACCAGAAATGTATGCCGCCGAGGAAACCCATAATCGCGCCGCCAACCATCACGTAGTGGAAGTGCGCAATAACGAAGTAAGTGTCAGTCAAATGCACGTCCATCCCGAGACACGCCAGAAACAGGCCCGTCAAACCGCCGATCGTAAAGAGCCCGATAAAACCCAGCGCGTACAGCATGGGCGTCGTGAGCCGGACTGAGCCTTTATACATAGTCGCGGTCCAGTTAAAGACTTTGATCGCCGAGGGAATGGCTACGACATAGCTCAGAATCGAGAACACCATCCCGGCGTAAGCAGACTGGCCGCTCACGAACAGGTGATGGCCCCACACGATAAATCCAAACACCGCGATCGCCACGCTCGAAAACGCGATAAACGTATAGCCGAAAGGCTTCTTGGAACTGAATGTCGAGATGATTTCAGTCACAACGCCCATCGACGGCAGAATCATGATGTACACCGCCGGGTGCGAATAGAACCAGAACATGTGCTGAAACAACACCGGATCCCCGCCATATGCGGGATCGAAAAACCCGATATGCAGGCCGCGCTCCAGCACCAGCAGGAAGAGGGTCACAGCAACCACCGGGGTACCCAGAACCTGAATCATGCTCGTCGCATAATGCGCCCAGATAAACAACGGTAGCCGGAACCAGGTCAAACCGGGCGCCCGCATCCGGTGAATCGTCACAATAAAGTTCAATCCCGTGAGGATCGAGGAGAAGCCCGCGATGAAAATCCCCAGTCCCGACGCAATGACGTAACCGTTCGAGTAGGAGGTGCTGAAGGGCGTGTAGAATGTCCAGCCCGTATCGACTCCACCCATGAGGAGGACGGCGAGGACGAACATCCCCCCGATCATGTAGATGTACCAGCTCAGGAGGTTGATCCGCGGGAACGCGACATCTTTGGCGCCAATCATGAGCGGTATCAAAAAGTTACCCAGGATCGCTGGAATCGACGGGATGAGGAACAGGAACACCATGATGATCCCGTGCATCGTGAAGAACTTGTTGTAGGTATTCGATTCCACCAGATCCCCGGCCGGTGTTGCCAGTTCCAACCGGATGAGGACCGCAAAAATCCCGCCGAGCATGAAGAAAAAGGTTACGCCCAGCAGGTAAAGGATAGCGATTCGTTTGTGGTCGTGAGTCAGAAGCCAACTCTTCAACCCCTGTGTTGCGTTGATGTAGTTCTTTTTGGTTTGTACTGGAGGAGAGGCCGTAATCATACAAATATTCCTTGCAACTTACCGATTTCCTGCCGCGCCCGGATTCGCCGGTCCGGCCACCGGTTGCCTGTTCGCTCTGCCAGGTCCGCCCGCCGGTGCTTGCGGCTCGCCCGTGGTCTGAGTCGGAGCCGGTGTCGCCGCACTGGGCATACCGTTTTTCGGCCCGAGCGACCTCACGTATTCCACAATTTTCAACAGCCCGTCCTCCGTGACAAGACCCTTGAAGGTAGGCATGATGTCATCAAACCCCGCCACAATTTTAGCTTGGGGATACAACACCGATTCACGTATATACGATTCATCCGCCCGGACTGTCGAGCCATCCTTGAGCTCCACCGTCGTCCCGAACAGACCATTCAGGTTCGGGCAGCGCCCCGTTTGTTTATTGATTTCACTGGCATGGCAGGTCCCACATCCCAGCTGGTTGAACAGCGCCTGGCCCTGCTCCGCCATGGAACCTTCGCCGCTGCCCGCTCCCAGCCATGCGTTATAGTCCGCCTCATTCATCACGTAGACCGTGCCGATCATTCCCGAATGCTTCGTCCCGCAGTACTCGGCGCAGAAGATGTGATACGCGCCCACTTTGGTCGGCCGGAACCATTCCGTGGTATATCTTCCCGGCAACACATCGGTCTTGGTGCGGAAAGCCGGAACATAAAAATCGTGGATCACGTCTTCGGATGTCAGCGTCAGCCGGATATCCCGATTGACCGGGACATGTAATTCGTTGATCTCCCGCGCGCCTTCGTTGTGCTGGATTTTCCACATCCATTGTTTGCCGGTCACGAAAATCTCCATCGAATCGGCGGGCGGCCGCGACTCCGTGAAGAAGATACTCGCGCCCCACGCAAACATGACCAGTGAGAGGCCCAACGGAATGACCGACCAGACGATTTCGAGGATCATGCCACCGATACTGTGCTCATCCATGGGCGCTGGAATTGCATCGTTCTTTCGCCGGTATTTGATGGCGAAGAAAACCACGCAAAAAGCAATCAGCAGCGAAAAAAACGCGCTGACCAGTACGAGGTACGCATAAAGCGCATCCACGTGACCGGCGATGGACGACGCCGCTTCCGGAAAAAGCTGGAAACTCTTTTCTCCCATATTTGGTTAAGCGGCTCGAATCCCTTTCTGCTTGCTGTCTCGGCGCAGCATAATGAAAACAAATCCCCCCAGCATCAGCACGGTCGCCGCCCCGGCCACGCGCAGGAGGTCCAGAGCGAACACAGTATATTTGGCCGTCGTCGGATCGAAGTGATAACAGAACAACAGAATCTGATCCACCGCGTTTCCGATCTTGTTCTGTGATGCTTCCACCAGCCCGAACCGCATGTCCTTCGGCGAATATTCAATTCCGTAAAAATACTTGGAAAGCTTTCCCTCCGGCGTCAGCACATAGATCGCACTGGCGTGCGCAAACGTCGCAGTGTAAACGTCCCACTTATAGCGGAACCCCACCGCGTCCGTCACACGCTTGATGGAATCCAGATTGCCGGTCAGGAAATGCCAGCCATTGGCCGTTTCCGGATGGCCGTAATCCTTCATATAAATCTGCTTCTTCAGCATCGCCTGCTTCGGAGTTTCGCGCGCGTCGAAGCTGATCGCCACCACGTCGTAATCCTTGCCTGGCGTGAACGTCATCACTTTCGCGGCCCGCACCATCCCGTTCAGGATCTGCGTACACAACATGGGGCACTCGTAATAGACGAGCGCCAGCACCACGGGCCGTTTGCCAAAATACCTGCCCAGCTGAACCGTCTGGCCGTTCTCGTCCCGGAACGTCGCATCGAGGGGCAATTGCGAGTTCAACCTCTGCTCGATGGTCACGTCCTTCAAGGGGCTCGGCCTGTCCACGCCCTTCACGTTGAGAAGGTCCTGGGCCGGCGTACTTTGCGGTCCGTTCAAAGTCGGGCCGTCTTCAAAGTTCTCTTTTTGCGCATTCTGCGCATTCGCTCCCGCAGCCAATGCGAGCGCTACAAAAATCGCCGCGCATCTTTCCCACCTTCCCCATCTTCCGCCCGAACTGTACTGCCTGTTTTTCATTGCGAAATCTTTTCCAAAGTCCTGCCGCTGCTGGAATCCTCCGGAATCATCCGGTACCCTTCGTTATCCAGCCCGGTTGGGCTCGGCTTCGAAGGCAACCCCTTTTGCGCCACGATATCGATCGCCTGATCGATCGGAATGCGCACAATACCCTTGTCCGGATTTACCCAGCCGTAGCTGCTCAGAATCGCCTGTTCGTCCGCGCGCAAATCCTTCAGTTCGATCTTCGGTTGGGCTTGCAACCGCGGCTCCGGCGGCAGCTTGTTCTGGTCTTTCATCATCAGGGCCGCCGGATTCTCGGCGTTCTTCGCATCTTCGCGGGAATAAAAGAAATCGAACATCGCCCACATCGCGAAGACCACCACGATGCAACTCAACAGAAGTCCGATACCGAACGCCGAAACCTGAAAGACGTTGACGTCTCTCCGCTCATGCGAAACTCCCGGGTTCCCCTCGTGCTCGCGCCCGTGATCGTCCGGTTTTTTAATGTTCTCTGCCATGACTCAATGCCTTTTGAAGGTCGGGAGCCCCCAGCGGCAGTAACGGCCGCGTAGGCAACGTTCGGAAAAATAAAGCCAGCCACAGTCCGCCGAATCCAATTGGCGCCGTGAAATCGAGCCATGAAACCGTGAAGACCGGGTGGTTCACATCCTGGAAGTTCGGCTCCACCAGCCAGAAAACATCTACGATCCGGATACAAATGATGAAGATCGCGATCGCCGAAATCGTTTTCGGATTCTTCTTCAACGATTGCGACAGCAGCAGCGCGAAGGGCAGCGCGAAGTGGAGCAGCAGAAGCGTCAGCCCGACCCATTGCCAGCCGCCGTTCAGACGCCGGACATACCAGTTGATCTCCTGCGGAAGATTGCCCGAATAGATAATCAGATACTGCGAAAACGACAAGTACGCCCAGAGCATCACTATCGCCAGCATCAGTTTGCCGAGATCGTGCAGATGCCTCTTCGTGATCAGATGGTTCATCGGCGTGTACTTCCCGAGAAGCACGAGCGTGGCGACCATCACCGATATCGCGGACAACCCTTGTCCCGCCGCGACCAGAAATCCGTAAATTGTCGAGGCCCAGGTCACATCGAGCGACATCAGATAATCGACCGAGGCGAACGTAATCGTAAAGAAGTAGGCGACGATACCCGGGCCGCTCAACTTCTCCAGCAGGCTCGAATACTTCACGGACTTCGTTTCGTCCTCGAGCCGGGACCATCTGTTGAGGAGCGTCGTCAGCCCCAGCCAGATCGCACCGTAGATCAGCCACCGGATCCAAAGGAACGGAACGTTCAGATAGAGATGCTTGGCCTGGACAATCTTGTCTGCCGCGTGGGCGGGATCCGCCCAGAAATACAGCTTCGGCGCCAGAATCAGCAGCGGAAGGAACAGCAGCCACATCACGTAGAGTGTGCGCGTTCCCGCTTCGAGCGGCCGCCGGATCATCATTCCCCAGGCGCCTCCCGAAACGAAATGAATCATCAGCAGCACAAGGGATCCCAACCCCACGCCGAACCAAAAGTAAAAACCGACTAGATAGGAGCGGAGAAACTGCTGCGGACCGGCAAAGAAATATCCGCTGATCGTCAACAAAAGAAAAACGAGTCCGACGAACGTCGCGATTTGCTGGTATTTCTTAAGCGTTTCCGCCAGCTGCGGGGAAGTTGCGTAACTTTGTTCCGTCGTCGTCATTATCTTTCGGGTTGACTCCCCGGCCCGGTCCCATGCACTGCGCCGGCCCCGTGCGCACCCGGCACACCGGAAGGCGTTGCGGGCTTCGTCGGGAAGTCCTGAAAATCGGAGTCGGCCGGTACCGTCGGCTCATTGGCTTGCGCGGGTATCGGAGCCTGGCCCACCGCCGGCACTCTGGCGCGGGCATCCGCGGACAGATCGTTGACGTTCGCGTTCTGGCTGTATTGCAAAGCTCGTATGTAGGCCACAATCGCCCAACGGTCGCGCGGCTGCACCTGCGCCGCGTAGTTCAACATGGCGCCGTATCCATTCGATATCACGTCGTAAAAATGGCCCACCGGAGCGTCCCGCAGCCGGTCGATGTGATAGGAAGGCGGTTGTTTGAAGCCGCGCCGCACAATCATCCCGAGGCCGTTTCCGATCCGCCCATGGCACGGCGCGCAATAGATGTCGTATCGCTGCTGGCCGCGCAAAATAACATTTTTGTCAACCGCAATCGGGAACGCTTCGATGTCCTTGCCCGCCGCATCTTTCCCCTCATAGAAAGCGGTATCCTCGTCCAGCGCACCACGCGCGATCGTGCCTTCCACCGGTTGCCGTTCGCTGCGGCCATCGGCGAAGAAGTCACTCGGACGCTGTGGTCTGTATTTCGGCTGATCCTGCATATCCAGCCGCGAACATCCCGCTGCAACGAGACTCAATCCCACGAGCAGTAAGGTGGCGTAGGCGTTTCCGCCTGCAATTTTCATCATCGGGCCACTTCCGCTATTTCTTCCGGCCCCAGACTCTCCAGAAATCCAGCCGTTTGGTCCCGATCGAACTTCGGATCGTCCGACTCGATGCACAGGAAAAACTTACTTCGCGAGGCGTTGGCGAACCGCTCCACATTAAACACCGGATGATACGGGGAAGGCAGACCATTCAGCAGAATCATGCTGATCGCGGCCGTCAATCCGCCGATCAGGACCGTGCACTCGAACGTGATCGGGATAAACATCGGGGCGCTGATCAGCGGGCGTCCACCGATATTCAATGGAAGCGCCACCGCTTCCACCCAGCTGGCCAAACCAAAGCCGCCCGCGCATCCGATCAGGCCGCCGATCAGGGTAAACAGAGAAACGCGATTGTCGTGCAGATCCATCGCATCGTCCAGTTCGTGGATCGGAAAGGGCGTATACGCGTCGAACTTTCTGAATCCCGCTTCGCGCGTGCGGCGCGCGGCGGCAACCAGTTCGCCGGCGGTCTCGAACTCCGCCATCAGACCGTACAGAGGGCTCAAATCGTCGATCGAATGGACGCTCATTGCGCCACCGGCTCCTTAACCCGCGCCCCCGGCAAAAGCATGCGCAGTTCGAAGATCGTAATCATCGGCAATACCCGGATGAACAGGAATATCAGAGTGAGGAACAGGCCGATTGTTCCGACAAACACAGCCCAGTCCCAGACGGTCGGCCAGTACATTCCCCAGCTCGATGGCAGGAAGTCGCGGTGCAGGCTCGTGATGACAATCACGAACCGCTCCAGCCACATACCGATATTAACCACAATCGAAAGGCACCAAAGAACGAATGGGCTCGTCCGGATGCGCTTGAACCACAGGAATTGCGGCGTGATGACGTTGCACAGAATCAGGACGTAATAGAAGGGCGCGTACGGACCCGTCATGCGGTTCCAGATCATGAACTTCTCGTAAATATCCGCGCTGTAGTAACCGAAGAACGCCTCCATCATGTAGCCGTAGCCGACAATCAGACCGGTCGCGAGCGTCACTTTCGCCATGTTGTTCAGATGGCGCATCGTGATGATGTCTTCGAGGCCATAGAACTTTCGCACCGGGATCATCAGCGTCAGCACCATCGCGAAGCCGGAGTAAATGGCTCCTGCCACGAAGTAGGGCGGGAAGATCGTGGTATGCCAGCCCGGCAGCATCGAAACCGCGAAGTCGAAGCTGACGACCGTATGCACCGAAACCACCAGCGGCGTCGCCAGGCCGGCCAGCAGTAACGAAGCCTTCTCGTACCGCTGCCAGTGGCGCGCGGAACTGCGCCAGCCCATCGCCAACGCGCCGAAAAGAACCTGCTTCCAACGTTGTTTCGCGGAATCGCGCAGTGTAGCAAGATCCGGAATCAGCCCTACAAACCAGAAAACCGCGGAAATTGTCAGATAAGTCGAGACTGCAAACACGTCCCAAACGAGGGGACTGCGGAACTGCGGCCAAAGATCCATCGTGTTCGGATACGGCAGCAGCCAGTAAGCGAGCCAGGGGCGGCCTGTGTGCAACACGGGGAACATGCCGGCGCACATAACGGCGAACAGAGTCATCGCCTCCGCAAAGCGGTTGATCGCATTACGCCACGACTGATTCAACAGCAGCAGAATCGCCGAAATCAGGGTCCCGGCGTGGCCGATACCGATCCACCAGACGAAGTTGACAATCGCAAATCCCCACCCAACCGGGATATTGATACCCCAGATGCCGACACCTTTGATGAAAAGCCAGGTCGCGCCGGCCATCAGGCCCTGCAACAAACCGAAGGAGATGAGCAAGCCGAGTATCCACCCCAGCGTCGTCTTTCTCTTGAGGACGATACCGCCGATCTTGTCTGAAACCGACGCAAGGCTATGCCCTTCGTCGATTACCGGCCCGACTTGGATTTCCGAGGGCAACTCAACCGGTTGCGACATGTTAGCTTTCCTTCTCCGACTTCTGCACTTCCGGATTGGGGTTGCGTATCTCCGTCAGATAGGTTGTGCGCGGCCGCGTACTGAGTTCGGCCAGCAGCGAATAGTTGAGACTATGGCGCTTCCATTCGGAAACGCGGCTCTTCGGATCGTTCAGATCTCCGAACATAATGGCTTGCGACGGACACGCGGCGGCGCACGCGGGGACGATTTCGCCGTCGCGCACCTTGCGGTCTTCCTTTTCCGCCGTGATCTTTGCGTAGTTGATGCGCTGGACGCAGTACGAGCACTTCTCCATGACGCCGCGGCTGCGGACCGTCACGTCAGGATTCCGCTGCAGCTTGAGGCTTTCCGTATCCCAGTCCGTAAACAGCAGGAAATTGAATCGCCGCACCTTATAAGGACAGTTGTTCGAACAATAGCGAGTGCCGACGCAGCGGTTATAGACCATGTTGTTCAAGCCCTCGGCATCGGTTTCCGTGGCCGCTACCGGGCAGACAATCTCGCAGGGGGCATCTTCGCACTGTACGCAGGCAACCGGCTGGAAGTACATATCCGGCTGGTCCGGTTCACCTTTGTAATAACGGTCGATACGTATCCAGTGCATCTCGCGTGTGTTGAGCACCTGCTCCTTGCCCACCACTGCGATATTGTTTTCCGACTGGCACGCTACGACGCAGGCGCTGCATCCGACGCAGGAGGTCAAATCGATCGCCATGCCCCACGCGTAGCCTTCGTACTTGAACGTCTCCGGGAACATCGTCAGACCCTTCGGCGGAAGTTCGCTCTTCTTCTCCGAGAAATACGGGTCCTGCTTGAACTCGTCGAGCGTGCCGGCGTGGACAGGCTCGCGGCTCTCCATCGCGAAATGATGCTGCACCGCGGCGAGGCGAAACTTTTTGTCCAGCTTCCGCACGCTGGCGCCCGTCCCGAAGTAGGGATTGGAGGCGGGGCGCAATGGATACACATCGAACCCGGCGCCGTTGCCTGCACGCCCCGAGCGCGTTCGGCCATATCCCAGACTCAGCCCGATGGAGCCATCCGGTTGACCCGGTATGCGCCAGATTGCGCCCCAAACCGTGTGACCGTTGTAGTCGATCGCGACCTGATCTTCGTCCGTGACGTGCAGATCGTCCGCGGTCTTCTGGCTTACGATGACCGCGTTATCCCAGGTCAATCGCGAAACCGGCCGCGGCAACTCCTGCAGCCAGGCGTTGTTCGCATACCGCCCATCAAGAATATAAGGATCGCTGTGGAACGAGATTTCGTAACCGGAACCGGCCGTACTTCCGGCCGCCTGCGCCGGAGTCAGCTTTGCAGTTGCGCTCACCACCGCCGGCGCCGAGTCTTTGATAAACCCGTCATGCACCGAATGCTTCCACCACGTTTCGTAATCGGCGGCCGTATGTTTTGCCCGCCAATAATCGCGAACCGATTCGAAACTGGATTTCTCCGGGTTTT
>Ga0187876_1002681_pt1 | contig 12859 bp, 7 predicted proteins | sample June2016WEW_17_4_FD_133000 | JGI IMG/M metagenome (GOLD analysis project Ga0187876, IMG submission 133000) | Peatland microbial communities from SPRUCE experiment site at the Marcell Experimental Forest, Minnesota, USA - June2016WEW_17_40 | ecosystem: Environmental > Terrestrial > Soil > Wetlands... | reverse complement strand
GGCGCAGAAAGCGCCCAGCAGAAAAAACGGCAGCGCGGACCATGGGCCGACCAGCCAGGAAACCAGCGCCCCCGCCGCGGTAAATGCAAGGGCGTAGTAAATTCCGTCGCGAATCATTCTGCTGGTGTTATTTTATCGTGCGAAAGCCCTCATCAAGAAGGCTTGCCGAAAAGACGTTCGAAAAAGGCCCGTGTTTCCTGCCGGATACGTTTGGAAACGGAACCGAGGCTGCCCTCGTGCAGAGTGGCCGGGGTCCACCGATGCACCAGTTCGGTGAGGACCTCGATCTGTTCCCGGTTGGTGGGGAGCCGGCCTTCGGCATGCCCGGTCGAAATACGCAGACCGTGATCGACCGCACGGTAAAACGTAGCGGCGTCCCGCAGGAGCAGGGCATCCTCGCGATCAAGATGGCCCATCTTTTCGACGATATCGATGCGCTCGGGCGTGTTCAGAACCTTGAAGAAGAACCCGGCGCTTCGCAGCCGCAGGTACATCAGGGCGAAATCGATATCGTAATAACCGCCTGGCGCGGCTTTGAGGGGTGTTCGGGAGCCTTGTTCGCGTTCCAGCCGCGCTCGCATCTGCGCCAGTTCGGTGCGCGAGCGCCCGTTCTGGCCATAGCGACGCCAGTCGATTTCCTGCAGTTCACCCAGAAATTCCGTGGCGCGCTCGACATTCCCGGCGATGGCGCGCGCTTTCATGTACGAGATTCCTTCCCAGGCTTCGGCGTGATTGGCGAAATAATCCTTGTAGGCGCTTTCGGTTTGCACCAGCGCACCTTCGCGCCCGTTGGGCCGTAGCCGCGTATCGATGGTGAAAACAACGCCGTCGCCGGTGTAGGCGCTGATCACGCTGATCATGCGTTCGGCGACGCCGGTCCAGAACAAAATTTCGTGCGCATCGTCGTCGGGGAGAACGAAGACGAGGTCGGCATCCGACGCCAGGTCGAATTCGAGCATTCCGAGCCGGCCGAGCGCCACGACGATCATCTGATTCGTGGGCGCGTACCAGGAGCTCAGCGGGGGAGCGCTCGCGCAAGCCTCGGCGAGTGCAATTTCGTAAGCCGCGGTAACGATCGATTCGGCCAGCTCCGAGGTTCGTTTGAGGGTCTTGAAAACAGGCGCCCGATGATAGACGCTATCGCTTTGAATCCGTACCATCTGGCGGCGGAAGTAGCGTCGCAGGCCATCGGGATCCCGCGGCGCGACGAAGCCGGTGCGCCCCTGCTTTTCACCGCAGGCGGCGCTGACTTCGCTCAGCAATTCGGTATGGCTGACAAGCTGGTCCGCGAAATACTGGCTGTGCTCGAAAACGTCCAGGGTGCACTTTGCCAACTCCGTGTTGTTTTCCAGCATTTCCAGCCATGCCGGATTGGCCACGGCCTTTTCGAGAAAGGATTCGAAGGCGTCGTTGTTCAATGAAGAGGCGATCCGGCTGTTTGCGATCAGTTGCGCGAATGCAGGCGCCCGCACATCGAGGTAGCGGCGCAGATTTCCGGAAGGGAACTCGGCGCGCTCCGAACTGGTTGCGGCTTCTTCCTGAACCGGAGCTGTAGGAGGGGCGAGACGGGAGTGAATCACGCGGTCGTAAAGATCCTGCACGCTGGTGAAATGATGGTCGAGTTCGCGCTCGAGGCTTCCGGCGCTCGGCAGCCAATGCGAACCCTGCGGCATTTTGCGCGCCAGCATATCGAGCTGGTCTTTGGCTTGCGGCAGAGTATGCGTCTGGCGGTCTTCGTCGAACTGCAGCCGGTGCTCGAGGTGCCGCATGAACTGGTAGGCCGAGGCTAGCCGGGCGTATTCGAGGGGCGATAAAAGTTCCTTGTCGCGCAGCCTCGAGAGAGCGAGGAGGGTGCCGCCGTGCCGCACCCAGGGGTCCCGGCCGCCGTGGAGGCGCTGCAGGCATTGCACGAGGAATTCGATATCGCGAATACCGCCTCTGGCAAGCTTCACATCGGCGCCCGTGGGCTTGCCGTGGCGTTGCTTTTCCAGATGTAGTTTTTCATGGATGCGAGCGCGTGTTTCCGAGACCGCTTCCACGGTGCGGAAATCGATGGTCGTTTTGTAGATCAGCGGCTCGACGAAATTGAGCAACTCGCGGCCGGGCCCGGGATCGCCGGCGGCGACCCGCGCCTTGATCAACATCTGGAGCTCCCAGTCGCGTCCCCGGGAGGCGTAATACTGTTTGGCTCCTTCGAGAGAGTGGCAAACTTCTCCGAAGCGCCCATCGGGCCGCAGGCGGAGGTCGACCCTGTAGCACATACCCTCCGGCGTATAGGTGGAGAGCATGTCCGTGATCCGATTGGCTGCGATTTTGAAAAACTCCCCGGAATCCGCAGTACCCCCGGAATAGACGAACATCAGATCGATGTCGGAACTGTAGTTGAGCTCGCGGCCGCCGAGTTTACCCAGCGCCACAATTGAAAACTCGCCGGAAAACTCGCCGTCGCGGGAATGCCCGCCACGCTCGCGGGAAAGCTGCCGGCGGACCGCGCGGCAGGAGGCATTCAGAATGGCATCGGCGAGATTGGAAAGATCTTCCGTAGTTTCAGAGAGATCAGCGAACCGGAGGGCGTCGCGCAGCACGATCCGAAGCAGTTGCCTGCGGCGAAAAAGTGCGAGGTCGACCGGGCGGGGCACGCCGTCGGGCGGCAAGAAGCGGGTGAGGAGATCTTCATATTGCTCGGCGAGAAAGCCGCGATGAAGGTCTCGCGCGAGAGCAATTTCGAGGAGCGATTCCGGATAACGAATCACGGAATCAGCGAGAAAACGGCTGTAAGAGAAAATCGTCAGCGCGTAGCGAAGGGCGGCGGCATCGTCCGTTATTTGCCGTGCAGCGTCAGGCCTCTCCGCGATCAGGCGATTGAGGAAATGGATGGAATCGTCGGGATTGGGTAGCGACGGCAGCAGCGCGGATACGCTTCGGGCCGCAGCCGAAGAAAGTTTTCCGAGATAGATAAGTTCCGGGCGCGCACGAACGGGGTCGCGGAACTGGATCTCATCGAGGAGATTCAGCACTATCACGATTATAGGGGTACCGGAGGATTGCCGGGCAATACCCCCGGTACCAAGAGGAGTACGGACTCTGACGACGATGCCCGATCCTTTAAAATAGCGTTTCATGTCAACACGCGAATTCCAGACGGAAGTCAGCCAGCTTCTGCACCTGATTGTTCACTCTCTCTATTCCCATCCGGAAATTTTTCTGCGCGAGCTGGTCTCGAATGCATCCGATGCGCTCGATAAGCTCAAGTACCTGACTCTGACCGAGGAGCCGTATAAATCGCTGACTTTCGAGCCCAGGATCGACCTGGAGCTGGATGAAGAGCAGCATAAGCTCACGGTCAGCGATACAGGCATCGGGATGAACGATGAGGACCTGGCCAGCCATCTGGGCACCATTGCGCGCTCGGGTACGAAAAACTTTCTATCCAGTTTGTCGGGCGACGCAAAACGCGATTCCAATCTCATCGGACAATTTGGGGTTGGATTCTACAGCGTATTTATGGTCTCGGACCGGGTGGAGGTCGTCTCGAGGAAAGCCGGGGAAGAACGCGCCTGGCGCTGGACAAGCGACGGGAAGTCCGGGTTCGAGATTGAACCCGCGGAGCGCGCGCAGCAGGGCACTACGGTCACTCTCTATCTGAACGAGGACGGAAAAGAGTATTCCAACAGCTGGAAGCTGCGCGAAATTATCAAGAAGTATTCCAACCACATCGCCTTTCCGATCTATCTCACCGCGGATAAGAGCGAGTGGGATGAAGCCGAAAAGAAGTCTGTCAAAAAGCGGGTCACCGAGCAGATCAATTCCGCCAGCGCGATGTGGAAGCGTCCCAAGAGCGAGCTAAAGGACGAAGACTACAAGGAACTCTATAAGACGATCTCGGGGGACTGGGAAGATCCGATGTTCTGGTTCCATACGAAGGCGGAAGGAACGCTGGAATACACCACGCTGTTTTTCGTCCCGTCGAAGGCGCCGATGGATCTCTACCAGGCGAACTATAAGCCCGGCGTGAAGCTTTACGTGAAGCGGATTTTTATTACCGACGACTCGAAGGAACTGCTCCCTACCTGGCTGCGCTTCCTGCGCGGGATCATGGACAGCGAGGATCTGCCGCTCAATGTCAGCCGGGAGATCCTGCAGCAGAATCGCATTCTGAGCACGATCCGGTCGGCAAGCGTGAAGAAGGTGCTTTCCGAATTGAAATCCATCGCGACGGACAAGCCCGAGGAGTACGTGCGTTTCATCGAAGAGTACAACCGGCCTTTAAAAGAAGGGCTCTACAGCGACTTTGCGAATCGGGAAGCGGTGCTGGAGCTGGTGCGGGTGAAATCGACTAAAGCCGACGGTTGGACGAGCTTGGCGGACGTGAAAGCGCGGATGAAGGAAGGCCAGAAGGGCATCTACTTCATTACCGGCGGCCCGGCGGATGTGTTGCGGTCTTCGCCTCTTCTCGAGATCTACAAGAAGAAGGACATTGAAGTACTGATCCTCGACGATGAGTTCGATGAGCTTGTTTTTGGCGGTGTCGACAAGTATCAGGACGTTGAGCTTAAGGCGGTAAACAAGAGCTCGGCGGGCGAAGATTTGAAGGACGAAGCCGATCGGGACAAGAGCGACGATCTTAAGCCATTACTCGATAAGATCAAGAGCGCGCTGGGGGATAAGGTGAAAGATGTGAAGGCGTCCATGCGCCTGGCCGATAGTCCGTCGTGCATCGTCTCGGACGAGGACGAGCCGTCGATGAAGATGCAGCAGATGCTTCGGGCCATGGGCCAGGATCATCAGATTCCGACCCTGAAGCCGACGCTCGAGATCAATCCCGACCATGAAATCGTGAAGAAGCTGCTGGGTTCCACGGACGATAGTCTGGTCAATGACGCGGCATGGCTGCTGTTTGAAGAGGCGCTGCTGATTGAAGGGATTGCGGTGGAGAATCCCGGGGCGTTTGTGCAGAGGTTGAACCGGGTTTTGAGCCGGGCGGTGTGAGATATGAAGACAACGGTTGACATCAACGATGAACTCCTGCGAATCGCGAGAAAACGGGCAGCCGATGAACACGTGACGCTCCGGGAGGTCTTCCATCGAGCCCTCAGGCAATACCTTGCCCAGACGCCACGGAAGTTCAAGCTTCGTTGGAAGGTACACAAGGTCGGACAGATTCAGCCCGGAGTGATTCTTGAAAATCGGGACGTGCTTTTCGATCTGATGGAAGGGCATCGTTAAGCGCGCTGGACCCGGACATTTGGTCTGGTTCGACGAAACGCGACTTGCGTCGCATCTCCACGACACGGGGTGATTTTTCCCGGCTGACGTCGCGGCGCGGGGCTGCTAAGCTGTCGTATACAACACCACTGCGGCGCGCCGCATCTCACCCTGCCGTGAGCTTTTGAAGACCAGGTTCGTTCGCCGGGCGGGACGCTTTGATGTGAAGGAGGCTCAGTGGAAAGCACGCATGACGCGGACCTCGTCCGATACATCAATCTGAAGCTGGCCGCGCTCGGACAACCGGCGAGCCAGGGTACGGCAGATGCCGCCTGGAGCGAGATTGCGGGCCCGCTACTGCGGAATTACTACCAGAAAAACCAGCTGCTGGGCAGCCGGCTGTGTCCAGTCGACGCCAGGATCCAGACGTTTCTGGACGCGTATCTCGATGGGTGCGCGCCGCGGCTGCCGTCGCAGACCCTGGTGCTGGATATGCCCGGCCTGGCGCGTGTGATGTCGCTGCCGGCGGGCGAAGACAGCCTGGCTTCTCCTTATGTCCGGTCGTACCGGATACGGCAGGGCATCCTCCACAACCCGAAAAGCGATCGCCGGACCACGAAGGGAATTTTTCATATCGCAGAAGGCGGGCTGCCGGTTCCCGCCGACAAGATCGCGGTGCCGAAAGCTACGTTTGGCGCGCTGCTTAAGCTCGCGCTGTGTCCGCCGCCGGAGGTGCTGGAGCTGCCGTTCACTTCCAATCAGGATTGCAAGGTGCGTCTGTTTACGACGCTGCTGCTGCGGCCCCTGGTGTGCCCGGCAACGGGGTCCGAGCCGGCGCAGACGATGGAGACGCGGTTCTTCGCGCCCGCCAGCCTGGTGAGCAATCTGGATTTCGTGGAACGGATCTTCGGCAACGGCGGCGATCCTGATCTGCCGGAAAACGACGCCGCGCTCGACGTTGAGCATTGGACCGGTCACACAGGCTGCGTGATTCTGGCGCCTCATCTCGTGGGCGTACGGAAAAAAGACGTTGGCCTGCCGCACTACGTTGCCGCGACCGAAAAGCAACGGCGCGACGGCATGTGCTGGCGCAAGGAAGAAGAGATCTACAACAACGGCGTGGCTTTCAAGCTGACATGCCGCGACCGCCGGGGAGTGATGGTGACCATCCTCGCCGACAACTATTACGGCTATTGCAAGAAGGAAGTCAAGACGCAAATCAGTTACGCGACGAACCTCTTCGGTATGTGCGAGGAAGAACATGCCGGGGGCGCGCTGGCTTTTCCCGCCTACGTGCTCGGGCAGCAATTTTTCGCCGGGCGCACGGTGCTGACGAAGGAAGTGAAGTTCGAGCAGGCGATGCACTGGCTGGGCGACCGTGTCGACGCGCGGCCGGAGCGATATGCCGTAGACCGGCAGTATCCGGGCATCTATTATGTTCCCGAGAACGCTGAATTCAGGGTCCTCGAAGGATCGGTCAAGTGGCAGTTGTGCAATGGGGAATCGCACAAACTGACACTGCGGGCAGATGAGATCTATGTTCTACCATGGGGGACGAAAATTCGTCTGGAGAAGCAGATTGACGGCACCGCATGGCGCCTGGTGGCGTCGCGCGCGGACGGCGTGCTGTGCCATAAACCATGCACTGTGTCGGGCGGCGGCAAATCGGAAATTTCAAAATCGATCGGCAGCATCGTTCTCAAAGGGCCGATTTTTGTCACCGATTTCCACCGCGACATCGAGCATGTGGCTGAGATTCTGGCGAAGGATTTCTCCGGGATCTATCGGAAGCCCCACACGGGAAATCGCGCACATCGGTCGATTTTAAGTTCGGAGCGGTCGCTGGGATCGGTGATCAAGTTGATGACGCCGTCGCCGGAATACACGGAGCAGCACAACGAATGGCTGGCGACCATCCCGCAAACCGTGCGGCAGCTTCTGATTACCGTGAAGCGTTATTACCAGCCGGAATGGGGAGACGCCTGGAGGCAGTATTTCAGCGTGGACCGTATCAACGGATTCATGGGCCACGAGCTGAAGTTCGGGAACCAGAAGTTGATGGGAAACTACCTGCGCATGGGAATGGATCCGGACGGCTCGTGGCGCATTTTCAAGCTGCGGCCGGATTTCAACCCGGCGGACAAGGTGCAGTTCGAAGACGACATCACGGCTTCGGTGGTGCTGCCGCGCGAACGTTTGTTTAACCCCGATCCGGAGTACCGCAACGGCAGCGTCAAACTCGTGCAGAATTGCGAAACGCTGCTTTTCCAGCGGCCGGACGACGCGATTTACCGGGGGTTCGATAAAGATGCGGAAGCGGACATCGCGTCTCCGGGTCTCTTTATTTCCAATTTCGAGCCGCTCAAAGTTCCTGATGTCCAGACTATTGCCGATGAGGTGGTGGAGTTCGATAAATACACGGCTGCCATGAAGCAGTTGTTGAAAGGCTTTCTCGAAAACCCCGAGACGGACTTCGTGGTTTCGTCGGCGCATCCGAGGATTGTCGACGGGAGTCCGTCGAAGAACCCGCGCTATTTGCAGAAGCGCCCGGATCTCACGAATCCGCGGAATACGTATGTGGCCGAGATCGGAACGCGGCTGGCCCGGGAGATCCCGGCCGATTCGCCGATCCAATTTCCGGTCAATGCGGTGCTATCCGGCCGACGCAACAATCCGGCGGATAAAAAGGCGGGTATTCCACCGCTGGCCGTTTACAATCCGATTCACTACCAGGAATTGCCCGAGTTGTTCATGGACCTGATTTGCAGCCTGACGGGCAAGTCGCCCGCGACGACGGGTTTTGGCAGCGAGGGCGCACTGACGAAGGGGCCGTTCAACGCGCTGCCCGGCGTGATCGATGTGAATAACGCGCTGGTCTCGGCGATTTTGACGGAGAATTCCGGATTCACGACGGCGGCCGGATTCATTGGGCCGAAATATCGCGTGGATCACGACAACAGCATGCTGGTGCCGGAACTGTGGTGCCGGATGCGCGTGGCGGAGCGCGATCCGCGTTTCCTGATCGATAACGGCTATCTCGAAAAGGTGGAAAACTTCGAGTTTGAAGGAGTCGAAGTGCCGGCGAGCCGGCTGGGATATCGCATCACGGCGTCTTTTGTCGACAGGTTTCTCGGGCGGATTTTCGAGATGCCGGGGACGGTTTTTCCGGAAGAAATGCTGTGTCCCGAGAAGCAGAATCTGGCGGAATTCGCCGAGGGAGTCAACGCGATCGCGGCGGCGCAGTGTGCGGTCGCCAGAGAGTATTTCGAGGACGGCAGCGCCGCGGCCGCATGCCCTCCGATCAAGGCTCTGCTACACATCATGGCTTACGGGGAATATGAGGGGAAGCGCGAATGCGATCCCTCGATCAGGGCGCTCTTTACACGGGAGTCTCTGCTTGCGAGCGACTGGTATCGGGAGCGTCTCGAAACCCAGAAATCGCTGGATGCCGTACGTTGGACAAAGCATCGCGACGCGGTGCGAAAGTTCCTGGCCAGCGGCCTGCCGGTGTCGCGGATCGATTTGCAGGCGCGTCTGGCGGTGGCTGATGATCATCTGAAAAAGATCCAGAGCGAATGTTACGTCTCGACGTTAATAGGGACGATTGGCGCGGATCCCTATGTCATGTCGCCAAACTGATGTAACCTTGCAGAGGTATGGCGATCGAAGGGGTCACGATCCGGCCCAGCATGAAGACAGTCTGGGCGGCGTACGGGCTGGCGACGATCGTTATCGTCGCGGGGATCTGGGCGTATTTCGAATACGCCGATGACAAACCACGCTGGTTACTGGCGATTCCGTTCATTGCCTTGCTGCCTCCGCTCAAGATGCATTTGAAGCGCAGGCTGGTTTCGCTCAGCTTTCAGGACGATCACTTGATCCTTGAGACCGGGTTCCTTTCGCGGACGCGGCGAACGGTCGATACGGCAAAGATCCAGGATGTTACGGTGCGGCAGACGCTGGGGCAACGATTGCTGGGCGTTGGAGACCTGATGCTGGAGAGCGCGGGAGAAAGCGGACGGATGTCGATCGGGAACCTGGACCGGCCGCGTGAAATCGCGGATGCAATTATCAACAGTTCGAAGCGTGCGCCTGACGCGAGATCGCGCGGCGGCTTGTCGTAGCCGCTATGAAGAACCGGCGGCAAAAGGCGACCGCCGGCGTTCCCGGCCAAAACCAAAACGGCGCGGAGAGCCCGAAGGCACCCCACGCCGTATCGTCAGCAGACGGCTTGAGTTAGACGGCCAAATTAGACAGCAACGAAGAGCTTGTCTCCTCCCCGATTTACCAGCAGCAGAGATCCGGAATTCGATTTCTTCACCGCGTGCGCGAATTCGTCGGAGTTTGCAACCGGTTGGCGGTTTACTTCCTGGATGACGTCGCCCTCCTTGAGACCGGCGCTTGCGGCCGGGCTGCCGGGATCGACATCGGTAACGACTACGCCCTTCGTGCCTGCGGGAAGGCCAAGCTGCCGTGCGGTTCGCGAATCCAGATTCTGGACCGAAACGCCCTGCAGAGCGGCATCGGTGTTGTCATTTTCATCAGCGGCCTTCGCCACCTTTTCGCCGGGCATCTCGCTGATCTGTACGGCTACGTCACGGGTCTGGCCGTTGCGGAAGATCTTCAGCTTCACGCTCTGATTCGGGTTCATCATCGATACCTGCATGCGAAGTTGATTGCTCTCCGCGATCGGGGTACCGTTGATGCTGAGAATCACGTCACCGGTTTCCAGGCCCGCTTTTGCGGCCGGGCTGTCGGGAGAAACATTGCTGATCAGCGCTCCCTCGGGTCCGTTCAATCCGATAGCCTTTGCGATTGCCGGAGTCACTTCCTGAATGGTGACACCGAGATAGGAACGCGTCACGTGCCCGTGACTTTCGATCTGGTCCATCACCTGGCGGGCAAGGTTGACAGGCACCGCAAAACCGATGCCCTGATTGCCGCCGGAGTTTCCGGACAGAATGGCGGTGTTGATGCCGACGAGCTCACCACGGTCGTTCACAAGCGCTCCACCGGAATTGCCGGGGTTGATGGAGGCGTCGGTCTGGATGAAGTCTTCGTACTTTTCAATCCCGAGTCCCGTGCGGCCCGTGGCGCTGACGATTCCCATGGTCACTGTCTGCCCGACGCCGAAGGGGTTGCCGATGGCGAGAACCGCGTCGCCGATCTGGAGTTTCGCGGAGTTGCCGATCGTGATGGCCGGCAGGTTGGACGCGTCGATTTTTATGAGCGCGATGTCGGTCTCGGCATCCGTGCCGATGACCCTCGCCTTGTATTCGCGGCGATCGGGCATCGTTACGCGAACGTCGGTTGCGCCGTCCACGACGTGGTTGTTAGTGAGGATATATCCATCCGGGCTGATGATGACGCCGGAACCAAGGCCGCCTTCGCGATGCGATCGCGGCGCCCGCGGGGAACGACCTTCGCCTTCACCGAATTGGTTGCCAAACTGATTGCCGAAGAATTGGCGAAACAGCGGGTCCAGACCTTCGGGGCCTGAATCGGCAGATTGCTTTACGACTTTCGAGGAGGAAATTTTCACTACGGAGGGCATGGCGGCTTTCGCAGCGGGCGCCATGGTGATTCTGCTGGGTCCTTCATTCTGGTCCGCCAGCTTCAGGCTGATATGAGTAGTGGAGAAACCGGCGCCTGCGGCGACCAGAACTCCACCCACCGCAAGTACACAAAGGGCGGCAAGCCCTTTTCGTTTGGATTCCTGGAAGAATCGGGGTATTTTCACGTTTGTCTCCTGAATTTTGGGCGCGGGGCCCTGACCATTTAGACTCGTGGCCCGCGAGTTCGTACCGAATTCCCATTTCAATTGCGAGCGGTAACCCATCCGCTGATTCTCTCGTCAAAACAGCATGCTCCGGAGGACGTTCCTCTTTAGCGCGGCCGCGGCGGTTGTTTCCTGCACAAAAGTGAACGCCAGTTCTCTGGGAACGCTGGCCTGGCTGCAGGGCGGCACACTCTGGGTACGGAATCTGTCGGATGGCTCACTGATCGCTCTGGCATCGGGCGCCGCGATCCGCGGTCCGGCGTTTTCACCTTCCGGGCGATGGATCGCATTCTCGGACGGAACTTCGCTACGGCTGGTTTCAATCGATGGAAAAAGCACGAAGAGCTGGCAGGGGGCTTCCGGCAAATGGGCGCCGGGGCGTGACGAACTGGTGGCTTATTACGAGGCCAGCAACAAGACAATAATCCTCGCGGAGGGCAACGGTTGGGATGCCCCTTTGAGAACGATCGCCGGTTCGGTCGACGCGATCAGTCCGGACGGGAGCCTTTATGCGGTTGAATCGATGGACCGTTCTGGCGGGAAGCTGTTTATCCGCCGGTTCGACGACACAGGCGATGCGCCGCCCGTCGCCGAGACAGCCGGTTATTTCGAGATCTACGGATTCACTCGCGACGGGCAGCGGCTTCTCTACTGGGTGGCGCCGGAGATCTCTGCATCGATCATGGCGGACGGCCTGGAGCTCTATTCCGCTGGTGTCAATGGACAACAACCGGTGAAGATCGGTGTTTTCACGCTGGTGCATGAGGACATCCTGGCGCTATCGCCCACTGCCGATACGCTTGCCGCAACCGACGGAGGCCTGAGAGAGAGCTGGACGAACAAAAGCGTCGTGCTGGCGGATCTCTCCAGTGGCGCGAACCCGGGGATCCGGCGTCTTACAGACCCTGCGGTAAGCGCCTCGCACCCGTCATGGTCGCCGGATGGAAAGAAGCTCGCGTGGTCGCAGGGGCCGGACGCCGACGCGCTCGAGAAGCAACAAATGCTGGCGAATGGGCAAAAGACGATCAAGGTCATTGATCCACAAACCGGTATACCCCGCGAAATTCCGGTCACTCCCAAACTCAGTGTCGGCGCGGATTACGATCTGGTGCAAAAGTGCCTCCGGCTGCGGCGCATCTGGACGACGGGTATCGGCGAGCAGACGGCGTCTCCGATCCCGTTGACCTCGCGCCAGTTAACAAACGATGCAAACTACTCCGACCAGGCGCCCCTCTGGTCGAGCGATGGCAGCCACATTCTGTTCGCGCGCATCGGTCCCGCAGGCGCGAAGAGCCTGTGGCTGATGCGAAGCGATGGCACGGATCTCCAGGAGGTCGCCAGTCCGCTGACGCTTGAGCCGCCGCCACGTTTGGCGAATCCCGAATGGGGATATTACGGGTATACGCCATGGCGCAGCTTCTTCGACTGGTCGCGCAGTCTGTATAAAACGCCGTCATACCGCGCACGCCTATTCGCCATTGCGCCAGATCGCGCCACAAGGATTAGCTGAGGTATCGCATAAATCCAATATTGTCTTCATTTTAACCGCTGGCACCCTGGGTGCTTCCGATGTAAGCGGAGACAAGTTATGAAGTACGAGAGAATTCTCTTCCCGGTCGACTTCTCGGATCGGTGCCGGACCGTTGCCCCATTCGTCAACGCGATTGCGAAGCGCGACGGCGCTTCGGTGACGCTGGTGAACTTCATCGAGATTCCGGCGATGTGGTACGGGGCGGCGGAAGCACCCTGCATTCCCGAGTTGAGTCTTCCCCACTGGATCGAGGAATCCGAACATAGCCTTACCTTCTTCGCAGCGGAATTTTTCCCGGGTTTGCAGACGAAGATCGTGGCGGAGGAGGGCGATCCGGGGTCCTG
>Ga0187876_1002679_pt1 | contig 12865 bp, 11 predicted proteins | sample June2016WEW_17_4_FD_133000 | JGI IMG/M metagenome (GOLD analysis project Ga0187876, IMG submission 133000) | Peatland microbial communities from SPRUCE experiment site at the Marcell Experimental Forest, Minnesota, USA - June2016WEW_17_40 | ecosystem: Environmental > Terrestrial > Soil >... | reverse complement strand
TGGCCAACGCCGGTACTGTGCGTCTCCACCTGTAACGCATTCTCTTCGACCGTGACTTGCTCACTCACGTTTCCAACCTTCAGGGCCACGTCCACGGTGGGATTACTGTCCACGTTCAAAATAATGCCGGTCTGAACGTACTTATTGAAACCCTCTTTTGTGACTTCGAGTTGGTACGGGCCAATCGGAAGGTTCGCGAAAGTGTAATCGCCCTGCGCTCCGCTTGTGACGGTCCGTGCAGCACCTGTCGCAGTCTGGGTCGCTTTTATCTCAGCCCCCGGAACCGCGAGTCCAGTGGCGTCCCGCACAGTGCCTGTGATCTGCTGCGCCCAAATCGACGAACATGAAAGGGCCGAAACAAATATTCCAACCAAAAGACGCTTCGTGACATGACTCATGTGCAGAAAGAACTCCTTTCCCTGATCGTTCCCAATCATATTTCGTTTTGCGGGCCAGTCCAATAGTTTGTCGTTCTGGATATGACTGATCCATAAGGATCACTTATGGATATTTGGTGGGAAGGTCGCGGCAGTTTAAAGAATGAGACTTAGGACTCGATAGTCACCAGGTTAAGATACTTTGAGGAACGGACCGTGGAATCGTTCACTTCTGATTCAGCAGCGGAATATCTTTCACCGCCGGCGCGTCCGGAATGGACTTCAGAAAAGCCCAGATATCGGTGAGTTCCGCGTCCGAGATTACCTTGGCGGTGTAGACCGGCATATCGCCTGGCGCCGGATGTCTGACATAAGCGATAAAAGCGGGGAGTGCCATGGGGCGCGGAGCCAGGCGAGCCCCAAATCCGCCGTGGCCGTCGTATCCGTGGCACTGGTAGCAACCGTCTTTCACGAACAACTTGCTGCCGCTTTGAGGATTCCCGGCGCTCTGTGGAAACGCAGACAGAGCCGTCATCACAAGTACCGCCAGCGGGCAAGCGATTGCGGAAATGGATCTGCTAATTACCACCTGATTTCTCCGATTACCGTGGCTGCGTTACGACATCGATCAATGCGGGCTCGCCCCGCTTCACGATTTCGATAGCGCGCTTGAGGGCGGGCGCCAGGTCCTGCGGATCGCTGATCGGTCCCGCGCCATACATCCCGTATGTCTGGGCCATTTTCGCGTAATCGATATTCGGGTCCGTGATTGTGGTGCCGATCTGCGCCCGGTCAATCCCGCGATTGGCCCGATTGGCCATCGTCTGCACCTGCATCAGCTCCTGGTGATATCCGCGATTGTTGTGCATGATGGTCAACAGCGGGATACGGTGATGAGCCGCGGTCCACAGGACGCCTGGCGCGTAGTTTAAATCGCCGTCGCATTGAATATTCACGGACAACCGGCCGTGTTTTTTGTTTGCCAGCGCAGCCCCCACGGCAGCCGGAGCGCCATAGCCTATACCGGCGGCACCCTGCGCGCCGATGTATTGGTAATGCTTGTCAAAATCCCAGAGTCTTGTTGGCCAGGCGCTCAGGAAAAGATTGACGTTCGATACCAACGACCAGTCTTCGTTTCGAATCTGCCCCCAGATCTCCGCCGAAAGCCGCGCGGTACTGATCGGACTGGAGTTCCAGCCCAACGTAGCGTTTTGGCGATTCCTGTCGCGAACCCGCTGCCCGGCTTCTGCCAGTTTCACGCCGCGTTCCTTGAAAAACCTCTTGCGATCGTCGGTAAGCAGACGCTTTACCGCTTCGATCAGCGACGGCAGCGTCGCTTCCGCGTCGGCTGCAATTACCAGATCGGCTTCCGTATATCTCTGGAAATCCTGGTAATTACTCTTGAAATTGAGATCGAGCGCCGAAACGGTAATCACTTTTGTTCCCGGCCTGGCGATCGATTTCGCTTCCATCCCAAACCGGTTGACCGGCGTCTGGTCGTGAGTCAGGCTCCAGACATCCTGAACCTCCAGCGCCAGAATTACGTCCGCATTCTTCGCGCTGCCCGCCCCATAAAGTGGATGGCGCGAGGGGAAATTCATCCGATGGCGTTGATCTTCCACGGGAGCCTGCAGAGTCTCCGCCAGTTCGACAAGCAGTTCGATTCCTTTTGGCGTCCGCGCGAGACGCCCGGCCACGATCAAAGGATTCTCGGCCGCGACCAGCAGCTTTGCTGCCTCTGCCACTGAGCCCGAATCTCCCTGCGGAGGTCCCGCAATCGTCAGCTTCGGGATTCGCAGATTCGATTCACTGATCGGCTCTTCCTGCAGTTTCGCGTCCGCCACCAGCACCACGGGCTCCTGCGGCGGCGTCATCGAAACCTGATAGGCCCTTACCGCGGAATCGGCGAAGTGAGCCAGCGATACGGGCGTGTCGTCCCACTTCGTAAAGTCGCGCACCAGCGAAGCTGCATCCTGCACGCTATGGAACCATTCCGAGTAGCCACGCCGGTACGTTTCGTCAAGGATATTACCAAGCACGATGTAGATCGGAACGCGATCCGCATAGGCGTTATAGATCGCCATCGACGCGTGCTGCAGCCCGACCGTCCCGTGTGCCATCACCATCAGCGGCTTGCCTTCAATTTTGGCGAAACCGTGCGCCATCGCGACCGCGGATTCCTCATGGCAACAAGTGATCAGTTCCGGAGCGCTGTTGCCGCCGTAGTTAATGATCGATTCGTGCAGAGCGCGAAATGCCGAGCCCGGATTCGCGCAACAATACTCGAAGCCCAGCGACTTGATCACGTCAACCATGAAGTCGGACCCGGGACGCTCGTTGACAAGTACGTCCGCCGACGGCACGGTGCCCCGGTTCTCCGTCGCCGCTACGGCATCGGGGGCCGCAGCCACGCGAGTTGGCGGCGGACCGGATTTCTGCGCGATTGCCCCAGGGGTTTCCGCCAGAAGGGCCGCTGCTCCGGCCGCGCCCTTCAGGAATCCGCGTCGGCCTACGGAATTTTTCCTGGAGTTGGCCATCTTCACGCCCTTTCTGGTAAGTCGCTGATTTTGGAGCGGGAGACGGGGGTCGAACCCGCGACGTCCAGCTTGGGAAGCTGGCATTCTACCACTGAATTACTCCCGCTCGAACGCTGGAAACACCTTTAACGTATCACACGGGGACACTGTCAGGGAGCGGGTTGTCCTATTTCCCCGACAACGGAATCTCGAAGTAATAAAGCTCTTTACCACTCACGGCATCTTCCATGCCGGAGATGTAAACCGAAGCCGCCGCGCTCGTCTGCGAGACCTGGAAATATGCAAACCCGCTTGCCGATTGCCCGGCCGGGACCATCTTCGCGGCGAAGGCCCGGCCCTCGATCTCCCACTCCGCGAGCGGATTTTTCGGCTTGCGTTTGATCACGATGGGACTGGGTACTACGCTGGGCTGCCGGACCCCGTCGAGGAATTTGACATCCTGCGGCGGCGTTGCCTCTACGTGCGAGCCATCGGGCAGGGTGTAGATCAATTTCATTCGATCCACCCGAATCGCGTCGGTCCCGTCGTTCTGGATTACGATCAACACCGGTAAAACGCCGTAGCGATAAGGATTGACCTTGCCGAAAGCTTCGCGCGTTTCTTCGTCGGTCATCATCGGCAGCGCTGCGATCGTGACCTTCTCGCTGGTTTGATGGTAAGGGTAAGCGAGCGCGGGCTTGACCTCGAACTTCGGCTTGTCGTTGTCCGCTCCGGGCGCCGCCGCTATACTCACAAGGAGGAGCAGCAGCCATCTTCCAACTCCGCCAGCGCCCTTTGCGCTAAAACCATTGAAACGCAAAGTTATTTTTCTCCTCTATCGCATTTTGCAGGCGCTTGCTTCACCCGTCATCTTAGTTTATCTGCTCCTGCGCGGATTACGGAATCCAAGGTATTTTTCCACTCTCCGTCAGCGCTGCGGAGTACTTGCGCCATCGTGGCAACAGACTATTTCCGCTTCGATCTGGTTCCACGCAGTTTCGGTAGGAGAAGTCCTCGCCGCGATTCCACTGATCGAGGAAGTGAGGAAACGTTCGCCCCGAACGCCCATCTTCGTCAGTACCACCACCCTGGCTGGCCGCGAAACGGCTGCGAAGCGGCTCACCGGACTGGCGGACGGCGTCTTTTTCGCCCCGTTCGATTTCGTATGGTGCGTGCGGCGCGTGTTACGCCGTATAAGGCCCACGGTTGTGGTCGTTCTCGAGACCGAAATATGGCCGAATCTCTTTCGCGAATCGAAGCGGATCGGCTGCGGATTGATCATCGTGAATGGCCGCATCTCGGACCGCGCTTTTCCGCGCTACCGGCACTACGCGCCGCTATTTTCGACGGTGCTCGCGCTTTGCGACAAAATTCTTATTCAATCCGCTGAAATGCAGAAGAGATTCGAAGCCGCAGGCGCGCCGCAAAGTGTGCTTCAGGTGGGCGGCAATCTGAAATACGATTTCATGCCGGCTTTAATTGCGGAGGATTCGCCGGTATTGAAGTTCATCGAAGCGGATCGCGCACGGCCGCTATGGATCGCGGCCAGTACATCCGCCGACGATCGTCTTGCCGAAGAAGATTTCGCGATTGCGGCGCAACGGAAACTTCCCGGCTGGCGTTTGATCATTGCACCACGGAAACCGGAGCGCTTCGAAGACGCCGCGCGCCTGCTCGAACGCTCCGGATTGCGGTGGATGCGACGCAGCGCATTGGATGTTTCACAAAACGCCGACGTCCTGTTGCTCGACTCTATCGGGGAACTCAGCGGCTTATTTCCCTACGCGGCCGTTGTGTTCATGGGCGGCACGCTGGCCGATCGGGGCGGGCACAACATTCTGGAACCCGCGATTTTCGGCAAGCCGGTGATCGTTGGCCCCCACATGGAGAACTTTCGCGAGATCGCCGAACATTTTGAGTTGCATCGCGCCGTTCTCCATATTGAATTCGGCGAGCAGCTGGGAGAGGCGGTCTTATCCGCAGCCTCCGATGCGGCTCTCGGCCACAGAGCCCGCGCGGCAGCCGAGGCGAAACGCGGGGCCGCGGCAATTGCCGCAAGCGCGGTCCTGGACCTCTACGAATCCCACTACCCTTGTGAACGGCATCCACAGCCTTTGGAAGCGTTTCTGTGGTTACTCTCTCTTCTCTGGCAGGCAGGCAGCGCCCTGGATCGCCGCGCAAAAAGGAACAGGGTCGCCCGGTTGCCTGTTCCTGTGGTGAGCGTCGGCAACATCACCGCCGGCGGGACCGGAAAGACGCCGGTGATCATCGAACTCCTGGGCGAGTTCCGCGATGCAGGCTCCGGTCTGTTGACGCGAGGGCACAGACGCACGATTCGCGAAAATGTTCTATTGCTCAACCAGAAAGATCAACTGCCGGTTTCGCGTACCGGCGATGAAGCTCAGCTCTGCATGCAAGCGGCCGGGGTTCCCATCGGCATCGGGCCGGATCGCCGGGCGACCGGGATGCAGTTACTCCAGGCCGCCGATGTGCGAATTCTGTTCCTCGACGATGGCTTCCAGCACCTTCAATTGCACCGTGATTTCGATCTTGTACTGATCGATGCTCTGCGTCCTTTTGGCGGAGGGGAGTTGCTACCCCTGGGCCGATTGCGCGAGCCTCTGGATGGACTTGCACGAGCGAGCGCATTCCTCATTACGCGCGCGAATGAGGTCCCGAACACCAAAGCGATCGAGACGGTGCTGCGCCGCTACAACGCAACAGCGCCGATTTATTGCGCACAGACCATTCCCTGCAAATGGAAAGCTTCCGATGGATCCGAATTCGATCCCGATCAATTTCCCGACATGATCAAAGACATGCGCGCGATCGCATTTTGTGGATTGGGGAACCCACAGGCGTTCTGGCGCACTCTCAAGCGGATCGGTATCAAGCCGTCGGCCAGCTATGAATACGACGACCACCACCAATACACGCCGTCGGAGATCCGGCGCCTGGCCCGGCACGCTCGCGACATGGGCGCCGGGGCGCTCCTCACGACCGCGAAAGATGCTGTCAATCTGGACCGGGAATATCCCGCGATTATCGGTTCGCTCAAGCTCTACTGGCTTGAGGTCAGGACAGAGATCAATCGCCGTCGGGAACTCTTCGACACGATCCGCAGCCGGGTCAGATCTTAGTGCCCCTCAACGCCGAACCAACTGCCGTGTTCATCATGTTCTCAGCGAGGTGATGAGTCACATCGTTCAGCAGGTCGATCTTTTCGCGGATCAGATGATGATCGGTCCCGTGGTAAACGCTCAGCAGCTCGCGGATTGCGTCGTCGATCCGGTTACGCTCTTCGTGCTCCAGCTCAAAATACGCGTCATTGCGCCTGGCCTTCTCGACTGCCAGTAGAATCGCATCCGCATCCACTCGCGCCTGCGCCACCTGCGCGGCCTGCAAGTCTTCCTCGGCATGATCGATCGACGCCTGGTACATTGCTTCCACCTGCTCCAGTGTCAGCCCGTGAGACGGTGTTACCTCGACGGACTGCTCCTTGCCGGTCCGCGCATCGCGCGCCGTTACATTCAGGATTCCGTTAGCATCGATCAGGAAACGCACTTCAATGCGCGCCATCCCCGCAGGCATGGGCGCGATATCTTTCAGATCGAAACGCGCGAGGCTGCGGCAATCCTTCGCCAATTCACGCTCGCCCTGCACCACGTGAATCAAGACATTCGTCTGTCCGTCAACACCGGTGGTAAACGATTCGCTTGCACTCGCCGGAATAGTCGAGTTCCGATGAATGAGCTTCGACACGACGCCGCCGTAAATTTCGATCCCCAGCGAAAGCGGAGTTACATCGAGAAGCAACTGGTTCTCGACGGTTCCGGATAAAATACCCGCCTGCACCGCCGCTCCGAGCGCAACCACTTCATCCGGATTCAACTCAGTGTGAGGTTTGGCGCGGAACAGAACCTCGACCGCGTTGCGCACCATCGGGATTCGGGTCGACCCGCCGACGAGGACTACTTCATCGATCTGTTCCGGCGTCACGCCGGCATCCTTCATGCAATTCCTGCAGGGACCGAGCGTGCGGTCGACGATATCTTTAATCAGGTTTTCAAAAAGCTCGCGTGTAATCTCGCGATGGTAGCGCTTGCCGTGCCACTCGAACTCAATGTGCGCGACAGGTAGAAACGAGAGCGATTCTTTCGCCCGGATCACATCGCGCCGCAGAGTCTGAACGGCCTCGCCGATATGCGAGAGGTCTTCGCCCCATTCCGATTGCAGATCTTCGAGGGCGATTCGCAGAAGGCGGTTGTCGATGTCGTCTCCACCCAGATGAGTGTCGCCATTGGTCGCGAGTACTTCGAAGATACCTTCCTGCAGCTTGAGGATCGAAATATCGAACGTGCCCCCGCCCAGATCGTAAACGGCGATGATGCCTTCCTTCCGTTTGTCGAGTCCGTAGGCAAGAGCGGCGGCGGTTGGTTCGTTGACAAGCCGCAGCACCTCAAGACCGGCGATACGCCCGGCGTCACGCGTTGCCTGGCGCTGCGCGTCATTGAAGTAAGCGGGAACCGTGATCACTGCCTTCGTGATAGGTTCGCCCAGCGCGGCCTCGGCGTTTTTTTTCAGTTGGCGCAGGATGAACGCGGAAATCTCCGGCGGCGTAAAAGTCTTCTCACCCAAGCGCACGCGGATCACTGCCTCGCTGTCTTCCGTGATGTGAAACGGAAAAAGCTTCAGCTCTTCCTGCACGTCCGCGACGCCTCGTCCCATAAGCCGCTTGACGGAATAAATCGTGCGGTCGGGATGATCGATCAACTCCTGGCGTGCCGCGTTGCCTACGATAATGTCTCCTGCGGGCGCAAGTGAAACGATGCTCGGGACCAGCTTGTCGCCATCCGCGCCAACGATCACCTCGGGCTTCGCCACGTTCATGCACGCGACCAGGCTGTTGGTGGTGCCGAGGTCGATGCCGACTACTTTGTCGTGGTTTTCAAACTCGATCTGAAACATTGGCTTTGGCGATAAGGTTCGAAATGTACTTGCGGCGATTCAATACTCCCCGGATCTCCGCCAGCGTCTCGCGTCGATGGTCCGAATCCCATTCCGCAAACCGGGCTTGCAGATCGGAATCCGTTTTCGCGAGCATGTCTGCTGCCTGAATCCATGGGCCATTAACGTAAGCACCGCCTCCGGTCTCGGGGATCGATTCGAGTAATTCCTCCAGCGCCATATTCAACTCAAACATTTCTTCCAGCATCTCCGGCGGAACGTCCTTCGTTCCCTGCTCGCCGATATCGAAGCCTTCGAGTTTAAGCAGATACATCGCGCGGGCGATGGGATCGCGCAACGTACGATAAGCATCATTGAGATACGCCGTGGCATCGAGCGAATACTGCCGTTCTTCCAGACTCTTGCGGACGAACCGATCTGGGTGCAGCTGGCGGCTCAAAGCGTAGAAGCGCTTCTCGATATCGCCCAGGTCGATGAGCAGATTGCGCGGCAGATCGAAGAAGGCGAAATAGTCGGGAAAACTCACGCCGAGAAAGAGCTACCGCATCCGCAGTTTTTCTTCGCGTTAGGATTGTCAAACACGAATCCGGACTGCATCAACGATTCCCGATAGTCCAGAACCATGCCGCGCAGATATAGAATGCTCTTGGGATCGACGAAAATCCGCACGCCGTCGTAATCGAACACGTTATCGGTGGCGCGTGGTTTGGTGTCAAACTTGAATTGATAACTCAAGCCCGTGCATCCGCCCCCCAGCACGCCAAGACGTAGTCCGGCATTCTCCTGATCCGCGACGCCCATCTTCACGAACGTCTGGCGGATCTTTTCGATTGCCTTCGGCGTGACGGTGATGCCCGCCGCCACGGCATTCTCAACGGCATTTGATTCCAGAACAGCCATTACGCCACCGTTTGTTCGACCGAGACCCTCTTCGTCTGCTTCTTGCGATAGTCGTTGATTGCGGCTTTGATCGCATCCTCGGCGAGCACGGAGCAGTGAATCTTCACCGGCGGCAGGCTGAGTTCATTGACGATGTCCGTATTCTTGATTTCAAGAGCTTCGTCGACCGTCTTACCCTTCAACCATTCGGTTGCCAGCGAAGAACTCGCAATCGCGCTGCCGCAGCCGAAGGTCTTGAACTTCGCGTCTTCAATGATGCCGCTCGCGTCGTCGACCTTGATCTGCAACTTCATCACGTCGCCGCACTCCGGCGCACCCACCATGCCCGTGCCCACGTTTTCCGCATTCTTGTCGAAGGAACCGACGTTGCGCGGATTGTTGTAATGATCGAGAACCTTATCCGAATATGCCATTGTGATGTCTCCTGGAAAATTTGTCGTTAACCAAATTAGTCGTTAACCCATGAAACGGTGCTGAGGTCGATGCCCTCTTGCGCCATCTCATAGAGCGGCGAAAGCTCGCGCAGTTTGCGAACCACATCGATCAGTTTATCCGCTACGTAATCGATCTCTTCTTCCGTATTGAACCTGCCAATTCCGAAACGGATCGACGAATGCGCGATATCGTCGCCCAGTCCCAGGGCCTTCAATACGTAACTCGGCTCGAGCGTCGCCGATGTGCAAGCCGATCCGCTCGATACCGCGACATCGTTGATGCCCATCAGCAGCGACTCGCCTTCCACATACGCAAAGCTCAGATTCAGGCTGTGGGGCAAGCGGTGCTCCCATGACCCGTTCAGATAGATCTCATCGAGACCCGCCTCAAGCTTGCTCCGCAACTTATCCCGCAAATACCGAAGCCGCTTGGTTTCCTCAGGCATTTCACGCTGGCAGATGGCACATGCTTCGCCCAGGCCGACAATTCCCGGCACATTCAACGTACCCGAACGCATGCCGCGTTCGTGTCCGCCGCCGTCCATTTGCGCGGTGAGTTGCACGCGCGGGGCTTTCCTCCGTACATACAGTGCTCCGACGCCCTTCGGCCCATAAAGCTTGTGCGCCGTGATCGACATCAGATCGACGTTGTCCTTATTGACGTCGACCGGAACCTTGCCGATCGCTTGCACGCCATCGGTGTGGAAGAGAACGCCCTTCTCGCGACAGATTTTCCCGATTTCCGCAACCGGTTGAATCACGCCAATTTCGTTATTGGCGTACATGATCGTCACGAGGATCGTTTTATCGGTGATCGATTCGCGGAGCATATCCAGATCGATCAACCCGTCGCCCTTCACCGGAAGGTAAGTGACCCGATAGCCGTTCTTCTCCAGCTTCTTGCACGTATCGAGCACTGCTTTGTGCTCGGTGGCGGCCGTAATGATGTGGTTGCCCTTCTCGGCATACATCTCCGCCACGCCTTTGATCGCAAGATTGTCCGATTCCGTCGCGCCACTGGTAAAGATGATTTCGCGGGCCGAAGCGCCGATCAGATCGGCGATCTGCTTGCGTGCTTTGTCCACTGCCTGCTCGGCAACCCAACCGAATTCGTGGTTACGGCTGGCGGCATTGCCGAAATACTGCGTGAAATAGGGCAACATCGCATCGAGGACTCGCGGGTCCATCTGCGTGGTTGCGTGATTGTCGAGATAAATGGGCGTCTTCATTTCTTCCTTGCAATTCCTACAGTGCGGGATGTCTTTCGCTCAACACCGGATTCAACGGCGCCGGCAGCGGCGTCAATCTCACGGCCGGCGATTCCGCCAGATCCGTAATCGTAAACTTGTTCAGCAATTCGAGTATCGCTTCGTGCACCCGGCGCAACGGTTCGCGCACGGTGCAGTTTTCCGACTGATCGCAGGTCCCATGCTCCGTGAAACAGTGCGTCAGGATCACGGGGCCATCGATCGCGCGAACCACTTCGAGCGCGCTGATCCGCCGGGCATCGCGCGCCAGTTTGTATCCCCCGTTTGTGCCTGCAACCGATTGGAGGATTCCCGCTCGGGTTAATTGCTGCAACACCTTGGCGAGCAATGGTACAGGTAAATGATATGCGTCCGCGATGTCCTTCGTGCTGGCCGTCGCACCCGGTATCGATGCGAGGTGACGAAGGGCAATCAACCCATAATCCGCTTTTTTGGTCAGCTTGAGCACGGAACGAGGACTATTAAGGTCCGTAATCAGTATACTACTCCCGCGACTCCATAGAGTCAACGGGTTAAATTCAGACTGATTTGGTCTTCTTCTACTTCCGCGCGCCCCGTTCCATCGCCATTTGAGCTGGAGATGCCGGAGTTGCAACCGGTACTTCAGCCTCCGGCGGAGGGATCTTTTTCGGGCGTGCGTTGAGGTGCGTTGTAACCATGGTGCGGAAAGCCTTGTCGAACTTCGGCGTACCCGGCTTGACGCCCGTTGCGGCTACCTGCTCCTCGGTGATCTCCTGCGCCAGCGGCAAGTATTTCTGATAGTAGGCGCGGATGCGATCCTGCACGACACGCTGCGCGGACTCATACAGCACCATCAGCACCTCATCGGTGCTCGCGCCCTGCAGCGCCTCATACACGTGCGAAGGCTTGGTGATCCGCGCCGATTTCAAAGCGGATTCCAGCTTCTTCGCCTGTGCTTCCAGTTTCTTCAGCGCTTCCGTCTCCTTTTTCGGCAGATCGAAAGCCCGCAGCAAATCGGCCTTTTCCTTTGGGCTCAGTTTTTCCGTTAGAACTGTCAGGAAGGTCAGCCATCCGCCTTTTGTGCCTGGCGGGAGAACCGTATGGAGCAGTTTTTCGAACCGGGTCAACCCGGCGGCGTTCAACTTCGGGCCGGTCAGGGCCGCCGAGATCAGTTTCAAAAGCCCAAGCCGATCGAAAGCTTCCAGCGCGGCAACGGCATTCTCACTTTCCGCGAGCGCCCGAATCTCCACCGCCAGCCCTGAAACTGGGGCGGCATTCTGATACCCCTCCATCAACGCATTCTCCAGTTGCGATTGCGTACGGGGAGCAATTTCGAAACCGAGCGCATACTGAAATCGGATCAAACGGAAAATTCGCGCCGGATCGTCGAAAAAGATATACGGGTTCGCGCCGCGCAGTTCGCGATTCGCCAGATCCGCCTGCCCGTTTGTGGGGTCGATCAACAGGCCGCGAGAGCCCCGGTTCAAGGACAATGCCATCGCATGAATAGTGAAGTCGCGCCGCGTCAGATCTTCATGAATGGTCGCGGGGGCGATCTGGGGCTTTCCCCCCGGTTTTGAATATTTCTCAGTCCGCGCATTCGATACTGAGGCGCGCACTCCCCCGGGCAGTTCCAGTTCAATCGAGCGTTTCAGGCTGTCCTCAGCCAGGACGCTGCCGCCCAACGATTGCGCGAGCGCTTTGCCCCCCTTCAGAGCGTCGCGCTCGACGGTGAAATCGAGATCGACAATCCGGGCTCCGCGCAATGTGTCACGCATCGCTCCCCCCGTCAGCCAGACATTCATCCCGGCCTCTGTGGCAATGCGCTGCATCTCGGCCACCACCTTGTTTTGGGCGGCGTCCAGATGACTTTCGAGCACAAACATGTAATCGCTCATAGTTCAGGCTCTCGGATGGTGGCTGTCCAGCGTATCCCGCAGACGCGACCGGACGACGTGGGTGTAAATTTCCGTGGTTGAAAGATCCGCGTGCCCCAGCATGGCTTGCACGCTACGCAGGTCGGCCCCACCTTCCAGCAGATGGGTAGCGAAAGTGTGCCGCAGAACGTGCGGCGAAAGATTGTGAAAAATACCCGCCTTCTTTCCGTTGATCTTAATGCTTACCCAGAACGCCTGCCGGGTCATCGCCCCACCCCGGGCAGTTACAAACAACCAGGGCGAACTTCTGGCCTTAAGCAGTTTGGGCCGGGCCGCTGCCGTATACTGTGCCACAGCCTCGAGCGCAGTTGCGTGGACGGGCACGATCCGCTGCTTGTTTCCCTTCCCCGTGACCCGGATCACTCCGAGATTCATGTCCACATTCGACAGCCGTAGCTGGATCAACTCAGTTACACGGATGCCAGTAGCATACAAAAGTTCCAGCATTGCGCGATCCCGCAACCCCGTAGGCTTGCCGCAGTCGGGGGCGGCGATCAACTTCTC
>Ga0187876_1002674_pt1 | contig 12878 bp, 25 predicted proteins | sample June2016WEW_17_4_FD_133000 | JGI IMG/M metagenome (GOLD analysis project Ga0187876, IMG submission 133000) | Peatland microbial communities from SPRUCE experiment site at the Marcell Experimental Forest, Minnesota, USA - June2016WEW_17_40 | ecosystem: Environmental > Terrestrial > Soil >... | reverse complement strand
CGCTTCGGGCGCGGGCGCTTCGGGCGCGGGCGCTTCGGGCGCGGGCGCTTCGGGCGCGGGCGCTTCGGGCGCGGGCGCTTCGGGCGCGGGGGCCCGTACATCTTCAACGCCTATAAACTCGCCGTTTGTTAAATTTCCATGCCAAATGTCTGGAACGAGAATTGATGGGGACAAACTTGGTGCGGCTGGATCCCCGGTGAGTGTCCAGCGCGGCCGGCCGTTTTCCAGGGCAATTACGCCCGGTCCAAAATCGTTTGGGATAAAGACAACGATCTCGGATGCTGCCTGGTCAATGAAGAAATCACCGGGCGATTTCACCTCTTCGCGACTTTGAACGGAGTTGGCTTTCATAGTTGTTTCAGTTACTGCGCGGAGCCGCGGGTGATGTGTCTGACGGCGCGGATCGCGCCAGGTCGAACGATGGTGCGGACGTTGCTGCCGGCCGCTGTGGTGGATTGCGCCATTACTCGCGTGACGCGGTAGGTTGGCGTTTGCGTGAATTTTTGCGACGGTCTGGGTAGTGTGGCGTTCATAAAATTATTTTCGGTGAATGAAATAAAGCGCGATGCCAACGGCCGATATCAGTAGGCCGATGATGAGCAGCATGTTTGTGTTGCTGCCCGTCGAGGATGTGGAACTGGCCGCTGTGCCCGGGGTACCGGCGTTTGCTGGTCCGGCCCCGCTCGCGGCCGCGGTCGCAGTCTGTTCCTGGGTCGGTGTTTGGTTGGCCTGGTCAGACTCTTCAAAGCCGACGCCAGAGCTGCCTACTATCATGTAGGTCGGCGAAAACAGTTCGCCCATGGCCTGCGAGGCCGTCGGTTCCGCCCCGGCTATTCCTAAATCAATGGGCGTCATTTTTCTTTAACAAAAACGGCGCGCGTGTACTGTCCGCGCGCCGCTCTCGACTCGTTCGTGGTTTATAAAGTTAAACCGAAATGTAACCCTTCGGCGTTGTCTCGCGGAGGATCGTCACACTGTCCGCCGCATTTAGAGTGATGTACAAATCTAGCGAGTTGACCACACGCAACCGGCGATCAATGCGCTTCAAAAAGTCGAAGATCACCGCCGCGTGGAAAAAGTTGAACGTGAAATGGTATGGCGCGTAAAGCTCCAACAATTGCGCCGGGGTGAACGGACCGAATTTTGCGCTGTCAACGGTCATCATGATCGAGAGGATGTTGGCCGCGCCGAGAGTGTTGGACAGGAACCATAATCCCAGGTAGCCGAGGCTGCCCGTCGGGTCCGCGCTGTTCGAGATGGGAATTTTGGTGATGCTGTTTTGTCCGGCCGCAAGCTGCCCGGTCGAAAAAATCTTGTGGCCGACCGGCTCGAGGATCGGCACTTGCGTCACGTTGGTGCCCGTGCCGCGGCGAACGTAATTACGTAGCGCGGTGTCTGCGTCATACTCATACAAGCCTTGCACGGTCGGGCCGGTGATGTTCGGCGTAATGGTCGCCTGGATTTGGAACATGCTCTGGCCCCAGAGGTCCCAACAGGTGATTTCCGGGCGCTGGACAACCTCGCGACGCGGCTGCGTGAAATACAATGTCAAGTAACCCGGTCCAGGAGTCGGGTCGTCGCCGCGGTCCGCGTTGAGTCCGAGAATGTAAGACGCCGGAATATCGCGAACGGGTGAGCCGCCGACCGAAATGATGAACGGAGCGCCAGCTGGTGACGCAAAAAATACAGCCGGGGGCACGGCGCCGCCAGTCGGCGCGGTGATGACGGTTGAGGCGACAGTCAAAGCGGTGGCAGTCACGGTGATCGTGATTTGCTGGCCGTATTGGTTCGCCGCGTAACCGAGAGCGGTCAACGCCGCGGTGGCAGGATCGGAAAGGATCAACCCGGTTGTGTTCGGCACCGTGCTGTTTGCCAAAATCGTGCTGTACGTGTTCGCCGTCATGCCGGTGCCTGCGGTCGTCTGTGTGACGGCAGTGATCACGCCAGCCACGATGGTCAAGCCGAGTTTGATTGCCGTTCCGCCCTGGCCGAAAATGGTCAAAGTAGTGCCGGACGTGTAAGCAGCCGACGCCTGACAAAAAAGCTGGATACGATGCAGGCGCTTGCTCGGCGTGATCTGCGCTTGCATGGTGCCACCGGCGCCGACGCCGTTGATGCCGGTTAAAGTGTCGAAGATTGTGCCGCGGTTGAGCGGTCCGGAGATTGCGGTTTTCATAGTTTTTTGTGCGTATCGCGTTTTTTTGTTGACCGAAAAACTTAGACGGAAGCACCGGCCGCTCTTTCGCCCGCTTGGAAAGCCGGCAAGATGCCCGGCACGGTGTAAAGGTTTAATCCGATACCGCTGGTTGCGCCGCTCTGCGCGGCGCTGGCCATGCTGTTCCCGGCCAGGTACCCGAGAACGGCCGCGCCGATGAACCAGTAAAGATGCTTCATTTTCATACGGTGCCGTTCCCATTTTTGACGTAAATGTAACCGCTCGCAGCCAATCCGAGGGCCAGTCCAGCGGCTACAACAAGGGTGATGATGAGATATTTCATTGTTCAGATGGTGGCGGTTGTGGTAGCTCGCATTTTCGCGAATGCGTAACCCGCGGCAAAGGCGACTACAACGGCCAAGAGTATTTTGGTGCTTTCGCTCATGCGCGGACAGTCGGCGAGTGCCGGCAAAAGCGCAAGAGAGGAAAACTACCCGCGCGTAAAATTACGCACAGCGATCCGCGCCAGTTTGCAACCGCACTGCGCGGTTGAAATTGTGCCGGTTTTGCGCCGGATTTTGGCGAGCAATCCCTCAACGGTACGCGGTGAGATTCCCAGACGTGAGCCAATTTCCTTGGCCTGCACTCCTTTGGCCACGAGTTGGGCGATTTCGTCCTGGTGTTCCGTGAAGTGGAATTTTTTGAAGCCGTTCATTTTGTGAGTGCGACCTGCTGCGTCAGTTCGGGGTGATATTTCACGCAGTAAAGGTATTGATACTGCGCCAGCGTGGTCGCGCCGGCCACGCGCGGATCGCAAAATTCATTCGCCCACATTTTGGCGCTGTCCTCGTTTTGCAAGAAAAGAAAAATGTGCGTGATCTGCTGTCGCATTTTGGGGAGCAAGTCGCTCCAGGAGTGGCCAATGACGATAAATCGGTGCCCGTTCCCGTTCATCATGGTAAAGACGGGCACCAAGTCTTGATCGCGCGCGATGGTGACGGCTGCCTCGTCGCAAATTATGACGTGGTTTCGAGTCGCCCACACCTTTTCCCAGAAAAGTTTTTCATCGCGAAAAAGTTGAGTGTGTTCATCGTGCGGCCAGCGATCGGAAATTTTCGGGGAGAAAATGAGCGCCGGCTGCTGGCATTGCGTCCAATAAAAAACGGCGAGCTTCCGCGCCAGCGTTGTTTTGCCGGACCGGATCATGCCGAAGATTCCTCCGTTGACCAGGTCTTTGAGAGATTCTACTGTTGTCATATGCTTACATTTCCCCGGCGGTTTCTCCGTCAGTTGCTGCTTGCGCTACTTCTTGGGCTGGCCTGGTTGGCGGGTTTGGCGTGTCTTGTGTCGCTTTATTTTCTGCTGGTTCTTGGGACGCTGGCGGTAGTGGTCCGCTCGGTCTTTTCCGGCCGGTGAACCGGGCAACCACACTGCCCATGCGCGGCGCGCAATAAGCGGCTACGGCCAGCCAGAAGCGGTGGACCGCGCGGAGCGGTTTCCAACCAAGCTCAACTAGCCAGTCAATCAGCGCGTCTTTTACGGAGTCTAGGTCGGTCTTTTCGCCCTGGATTTTTTGCGGCAACCATTCCGGTCCAAAAAACTTGGCCAGGATAACCACGGTGAAGCCGCACACCATGTCCGCAAACGGCCGCTGATCTTCCGCTTTGAATTCCGGCGCGGCCGGGATGGGTGGCGCGGCCGTGTCCGCTTGTTCCTCCGGCGTCATGGGCGGGAGTTCGCCGGATATGTGCCCACCAAAAAACAGGTCGTCAGAGCTGTGTGGAATTTCCGCTGGCGCAATCAGAGCAGGGGAGGGTACTTCCTGCGGAATCGTGTCTGAAATTTTTGGACTGCCATCGTTTTTCGGTCGGCCACGGCCGACATGGATGATAGGGATTTTTTTTCCGGTTGATTTTTCAGCCATAGCGTTCGCGCTGGCCAGTCGCTCCGAAGTGCAACGCGAATTTCATAAAAATTCCGGATTTTGTCAACTTAATTTTTGGCTGCGGCCAGAAAGTCCGCCCACTCGTCTTTTGACCATTTTTCCTGCCCAATTTTTACAGGATGCTCAATGGGCAGGTTTATCCGCCGCAAATAGTCTTGGTGCGCGTCACGGAACAGTTCCCGGCGCGCCACTTCCCGGGTCGCAAAATTCGGCCAGATCATAAAGGGATGCACTGCATCGTCAATTTTCGTCCAGATACCGGAAATCCGCCACGCCCAGCGCGGTCCAAAAGCCCGCGCGCATTGATCAGGTGATTCCATCCCGAGCAGCCCGGCGCATTCCCGCGTTTTGCCGCGCCACGCCGCCGCGCGAGCCGTGCCCCAGGCAAATTCATTCGGCTTCAACTGCGTTTTTTCCCAGCCGATGTAACGCACCAATTTTTTGTGGGCATCCTGGGGCAGCCGATTGCACACGTTTTTTTCGATGTACTTGGAAATATACGCCGCCACGGCTTCGGAGGTCTTTTTTATCGGCGTCAGTTGCGCGCGGCCAAAGCCGTAGCCAGGCAGCGTTTCCCGCAGCATCTTCCAGATCGCGGCCAGTTCCGGTGAGGCCCCCACGTCCGCCGCGCTGAATTTTGTGCCGCGCGTTCTTAAATTTTCAAAAGTATCAAAATTAAAGCCGGTTCGAATATCCGCGTGACTGCGAAGCACGCCGAGCATGTGAAAATGAATGTCCCCCGATTGGTGTCGCTCCGTCACCAGGATAGCCCGCTCGAAAAGCAGTTCCAGCACGCGCCGGTTGAGGTTGTTTAGCCGTCGCGATGCTTCGCTGGCATCCGCTACGCCTCGAAAGCGGCCAGTTTCATCCCTGGCGCCGATGGTGAGCGTCAAAAAGCCAGTGCAATTTAAATTTTCCGGCTTTTCGGCGATCCACGCTTTGATTTTCCGGCCATCGGGATAGTCAAACGTGACGAGTTTCCGCGGCGAGTCACCGCAGATCATCGTTTCAGCGTTCAACCGCAGAGCGTAGGCTGTCTTTGCCTGGCTTCCGGTGAGCATCCGATCCAAAAATTCACGCTGGCCGGGCAGGGCAGGGATTATATTGTCCCGCACGTTTTCCCGGTGAATTACTGCCCGGCCAGCCCCGCCCCGAAAATTCACGCAATCATTAGGAAATAATGCAATTTCCGCGTGACTGTCTGAATTGTGACTCATAGACAAGGAAGGGGAAGGAAGTGGTAATTTGAGGATTTTTTTGAAATTCAGGAAATTGCCGGAATTCCCTGTAATTTCAGTTCTTTTTGCTCGTAATCGAGAAAAACCAGCCGGATTTTGCGCGAGTGGCATTTTGAGCACCTGGCCGGATCGCGGGCAATGGCGGATTTGCCTTTGAACGTGTCACGCATCGCCCATTCATGGCCGCACTCGCACCGGCAAAAAATTCGCTCTCTCATAGAGCTGGTTGAGCCGGTAAATTTCATGCGAATTGGAGTTGGTCCTGCCAGTGATTTTTGGGGTGGATTTCGGCGAGAATTTCCGGTCGCGGCACCGGCATCGTGTCCGGTGGCACCGGCTTCGTTAAATCTTCCCAAGTGCCCGACTTGAAAAACGCCGCCGCCAGGGAAGCCGCCATGAATTGCATCCGGTCAGGATGGCCGATACAGGTGGACGTCTTGTGCCTGGTGATAAATTGGTAGTGACGCCAGCCGCGCATTGACCCGGTTCGCAGCTTGGTTTGGTCCATCAGCAATTCCGGTCCCTCCAAAATCAGAAGTGAAGTCATAATTAGCCTTGAATTTTTTCCGCCCAGGCGAACAGCTTGTCGCAGTCGAGCGGAGAGTTTTTGAGTTCAGCTTTTGCCTTCATCCAGTCGCCCGCCGAAATGAGCAGCGCGTGCACGGCCACACGGATTTTTTCGTTCGTGAAAAACCGATGCTGCAAAATCAGCATCTTGCACACGCGCGGCGATCCGCACGCACGCTGCCAGTTGCGCAGCAGCGCACGCAGAATCGCCGTTTGCGTTTTGACGGGGAGTGGTCTCACTGTTTTGGTGTTTTCCTGTCAGCCAGCCAGCAAGCACTGATGATAAAAGCCGCCACTACGAGCATGATGAACGCGAGCAGGCCGAAACCGCCGTGCACGTGCCCGCCGAAAGCGAAAAATCCGCAGTGGCCAAAGTGCCAGCTTGGGAAGCGATAGAAGTGAAACGGTTGGAAGTGTCCGAAGTGCATTTTCATTTTGATTTTCCTTTTTGGTGTGGTTTTTTTGTTGTTTTTTCACGCGCTAGAAGCGCGGAAATTCCATAGGCGAGCAGATGCCAGGTCCCGGGCACGGTCAACGGCAATTCGAGTGCTCGTGAAAAGTTGAAAAAGTTTAATGTCCATCGTGCAATTTATGCTGTTTCTCGACCGAAGTTAGCAGCGGGCCGGGTTCCAGTCCCGGCACCGCCGCCGCACTTTGGATCGCTGGGGGACAGCGTCTTGCACTAAAGATATAAGGTCTTACAATGTTTGTACACTTCTAAATTTCGTTGAAAATCAGGGAGTTATGCGCTTTTTGAAAAATAATTCGGCGTTTTTGTGCCGGCTGACTCCAATTAATTTGAAAGAAAGGCCAGCGTTTAACCGCTGGCCAGTCCCATGAAATGGCCGCTATTAACCCGCCGCGGCCAGGCGGGTGAAGATGTCAGCGCAGTGGTGGCGCGGGCACGACCGGCTCGCTCGTCGCATTTGTGCCGGCGTCGGTCTGGTAGTTGCCGCTCGCCTGGCTTTCGATGGTGCCGAATCCGAACGGGTTGAGCGTATTATCCAGTTGGAACGTGCTGCCAAAATTCGGCGAGAGAATCACTGGGACGCCGTTCGTGTTTGTCGAGTGGATCGTCGGGATCAGCGAGACGGTTTGCGAAATGAACCCGAGCCAGATTTCCGGAGTTTGAGTAGTCGCACTCGTCGCGGTGATTTTCAGTCCGAAGCCGCGATCGGTCACGCTGATAATGTCACCGTTTTGGGTTGCGGAAACGCAGCCGGTTAAAAATGGTGCAGCCAGGCATGCCATGGCGATCGCCAGCGGGCCTGTCAATCGCCCAGAAGGGGGCGCACGGATTGCTACAGGGGCGGCCGCGGCCACGTCGTCAAGCGCCGCTTTGTTGTTCGTGCCTCCGAAAATGCCGGCGAGACTGCCGAAAAATCCATTGCTTCGCCAGCCCACGACGATCCGGCCGACGATGGCCAGAAAGCCGATGAGGTAAACCACGGCATTCGCCGTGGATTGGAACTTTGCCGGAATGAGCGGGACCACTTGCGTGATCGCGCTGTCAATTTTTTCGTATTGCGCCGGCGTCAGGACCACGCTGGCCGCGGCGGGCGCCATGGTGGCGCCATTGGTGGATGTTTGAGCGCGCGTGATCGAGCACGAGCACACAGCGAGCGTCAGAACGGCGAGCAGAATCAGTTTTTTCATTTTTTTTGGTTGGTTGATTTTTCTTTGATATTACGGGGTCAGAGACCTTCAAGTTTTTTTGCGATCTTCACTACCTTGCATTCGTCGCGGCAATCCTGCAGCTGTTGTTTCAGCCGGGCAACGGTGATCAACAGTCGGGTTATAGTGATCAGGGTCCATCCCTGGACGGCCAGCCAGGCCGACATAAAAAGTACGATGATTTCGGTGGGGATAATCATATTTCCAGCTCGGCGGAAATAATCAACCGCGTCAGTTTTGCGACCGGCATTGTCCTGTTTCCGAGCTTCGCCTGTGCACGGTAGCGGTGGTACTCAACCGTCTTGGGACTCAAGTGCAGATCCGCGCCAATTTCCTTCGTGTTCTGGCCATTGGCCAAGCGCCAAAGGATGTCTTTTTCCTGGTTGGTGAGGATGCGGGTCATGGAATTATTCCACCTCCCGGCGAGGAAAGATTGTAGATGAACGGCACGTTATTGCTGTTGTAAATGATCACCGGTACCCCGTTGCTTGAGGTGATCAGCGATGAGAAATTCGGCATCCCATTGGTTGCTGTGGCCAGATTCCAGGCATTTGAAATGATGTTAAGGTTAAGGCCCGTCAGCCCGGAGCCGTTGCCGGCAAAGCCTGATTGCATATAAACGAACGGCTGAACTGTTGCGGCCGTGGGGTTCGTCCATGTCAGCATGTTGCCATCTGCGCGGGTTACGTTAAAAAACAAAGCGGCGTTCGTAGCGCTCGCAATAAATACATCGGTGCTCGCCGGATTAGTGCATTGGGTCGTGTCAATGATAAGATTCTTGGCTATGATCTGGCCCGCAATGATTGGTGTGGCGGTTTTTGTGCCAAACCCTTCAGCCGCATACACGCTGCTGTTGTCGGCTACAACTACCATGCAATTATCCAATAGCATTGTCCCCGAGTTGCCTCCCGCCATTTTAAAGCCCGTGCGCTGGTCTCCTATTACCGCCAGAGTTTGGTTGGTTGAGATGGCCACGCAGTTTCGGCATACAATGTTTGCTCCGCCCCCTGAACTTGATGCCTGTCCCCAGGCCGTGTACCCCACGTTTGCATAGCAATTAAAGAAGGTGCAGGCACTGACAAGGTTCCCGCGGAATTGGAAGCCTGAAACCGGCGAATAGATGAAAAGGTCCTGACAATAGTTGTTCGTGTTTTTAAAAGCCGAGTTGCCGATAACTGCCGCCGTGTAGGCTTCACCGGTCCACCAATAATTGGAATATGTTCCACCGTACAACTTGTCATTGTTGCCGAGCACAAGACTTGCCATTATCGCCGTCGGCGATCCATTGGAAAACCCTACTGTTGCCCCATACGCAATGAGTGTGACGTTGTTTGTCAACACTATTCCCCCAGCCGCCAGGTTGTAATTGGTTTCAAAAAGAACACTGCCGGGGTTGATTTTGATGCAATCTCCCGGCAGAGCATTCGTGGATACACAATAAAGAGAGGCGTATGGAGAGTTGGTCTTCCGGTACCCGGCATCTATACCGACCGCAGAATCAATTGTCAAAGTGAAGCCGGATTGCACACCATTCGCCATCGTCGCTGTCCCCGCCGTGGTTGCGAATCCGGAGGTGTTGTTGCCCAGAATCCCCGCTGCGGCAATGGAGTTGCTGGTAATTGCTGTGGAACTACCGCCGCCACCACCGCCGAGAATGGTAATTTGGCCACTACCGGGAAACAGGTAGTTGCTGCTTGAGGTGTAGCCAATGGGAGTCGTGTTGGTGATGCAATAATACCACCCGGAAGGGACGGGGCCACTCAAACACCACATGTTGGTGTTAATAAAGGTACCGCTCATGTTCTGAACTTGCACTGCACCAACGATTGAGACAGTCCCATTGTTGGTGAATTCTACAATTTGGAAACCCAATGTGATTGGCTCTTGGTTGTAAGCGTTGCTCGCCACTACAGAGATAAGGATTGGACAGCCATACGAGTTGCTGTAAACCAAATTCGGGACAAAGTTGGTCGCGATCACACTGCTGCCAACCGAACCAAATGACGGCGCGTTGCTGGCCTGGATGGTCCGCAGTTGCCAGTTTGTGGGGCCGATCTGTTGGCCGATCAGGAACTCGTCACCGCCTGCCATACTCGTCACGGCCGGGTAGCCGGTAATGGAGTTCGTTGTGTTCGCGCCGCACGTCCATGGCAGCCACAAGAGCAGGTTGAACAGAAAGAGCCTGGCGCGTGATAGAGTCGTTTTTTCGAGGATCATAAAATCAGTCCGTGAGCGGGTTGCCGTTTTCGTCCGTAAGTGGGTTGCCGTTTTCGTCCGTAAGTGGGTTGCCGGTCGGCTCGGCGGCCGTTGATGCGGTCCCGAGTTGCAACGTAGGTGTGCACGTCAGGTTCATCAAAAAGTACGGCCGTTGCTGTAAGTTCAGCTGCATCAGGTGAGCAGGTTGAGCGGGATAACGCTGTAGATTTCAGAAATTTTGCAGGTGTTGTCAGAACCTGGGTGGATCGTCACGGATCCGCTGATGGGGAGCAGCGTGATCTGTTGGGTTGGGCACGAGGTAAATTCGTTCCCGTTGGCGCGGGCTTCATAAGCGATAATCGGGAACCAGTTGTTAGTCTCGTTTGTGATAATGAGTCCGACGCGCTGGATCGCCAGCCATTGGTTGCCGCTTGTATCCACAATCAGTTGACCTGAAAGGTCCACTACATCTACGTAAGCAGCCGAGCCGCTGGCGTCCCATAGCCCGGTGGCCGCGTTGTAAAGCCCGGCACTCGAAGCGTATGTCGGGAAAATTATTTGTGGATTTTCCGGCGATTGCAAAATCAGCCGATCCGTGCCGAACGTGTCCCATCCTACAAAAATCGCCGCGGCGAGCGGATTCGGATTTGCGTTTTGGATCTCGAGCCGTTGCCAGGCGTTTTCTTTCTCAACCTGGATGTGATCGCCGGTCAGATAGGAGGACCAGGACCCACCTGGCAGCCGAATCTGGATCGCAGCAGACGTGAGCTTGACGTAAAAATAACTGCCGGGCACCTCGATAGTGGTTGAGGACGGGATGAGATTCCCGGCCGCGGTTGTGACTGCCGCGGGCAGTTGGACAATCGTCGTTTTGCTGGCTGTGATTTTTGCTGCGGTAGTCATAAAAGGTTATTCGCCGAGGCCGTCCACGCCGCTGCCATCGCCGCTGCCATCGCCGCTGCCATCGCCGCTGCCATCGCCGCTGCCATCGCCGCTACCGTCACTTTCGCCGAGCCAACTGGCCACGCCTGGCACGTCGGCCATGAGCGCACTTTCCAGAGTGCCGAGCAAGCCGCCGCTCGAACTGGTCCCGGCCGGTCCGGCTGCAGCGGGTGACATTTTTTTGTAAATGACGTAAGCGGCGATCCCTGCCGCCAGCAAAACCACGATTGTCAGACCTGTTTTCATAAATCAGTTGTTTTCTGCGTCGCCAGATGGCATCACAGCCTCGAAAACGCTTTCCAAGGTGTTACCCACGCCGCTGATCACTGCGGCCTCGCCTTGGACGTTTGCGGCGGTTTTCTGTGCGGACGTGTAAAGCATGTACGCGACGGCCGCTGCGATCGCCAAAGTGCCGGCGTAAATGATCGTCTTGGTCGTCACACGTTGGCCAGGTCCAGATTTATCCCGACGCCGGCAACAACCGGGATCGCGATCGTGCCCCCGACCGGACCGCCAGGATTGGCGACCGTCCCACTAGCTGCTTGCGCCGGTGCATAGACGTAAAAATAGTAGTAAGCACCAACCGCCAGGGCCAGAGCTCCAATGATGAGTATGGTTTTTTGATTCATATAATTTTTTGCTTTTTGGCCACGTAAAGGAGCAGCGCCGCGCCGGCCGCAATGCCGATCCACATGGCGCCGGTCGAGACGCCACCGGCGACGGTATTTTCTGCGTCGCCGAAAGAATTCGCGGCCGCGTTGCCGACGTTAAACTCTTCATAGACGCCGACGCCGATGGCCGCGACCACGCCACCAACCAAAATCAATGGCAAGATTTCAAACATGTTCCGCCTTTCGTTTTTCGGGTGTGATCACTTTTGCATCGAATTCGACAATTGCGTCGGCCAGGTCTCTGACCAAAGTGAAAGCGTGCGGCGTTTGCACCAGCTCCGGCCGCTGATCCAGGATAAAGGTGACACAGGCTTGCTCGATGTCGCGTGCGTTGAGTTGAACGCGTTTCAAATTTTGGCTGGCAAATGTTGTTACGTTCATTTTTTTCGTACTGTTAACCACAAAACAATGCCCGCGCCGGCCGCCAGCAAGATTAAAGTGCCGGTGCTCATGCTGCCCGTGGTCGTACCAAGCGCGCCTAGCACACCCTGGCTCGCGTTGTACGACTCGCTGACGCCCGCCTCGTAAGCCTGTTCTAGCTCTGCCGATCCGCTCGCCTCGAGATCCGTCATGCCGGTTTCCGCCGTTGCCGCTTCGTCTTGCGCGGCCGCTTGCGCCGTTTCGATGGCTTCGATATCCGAAGTTGTGTTTGTGATCGTGATGATGTTCCCCACCGAACCGCCGACGGCGTTGCTGTTCGCGCCAGCCGCTGTGATTGATCCGCCACCCGCTCCAGGTGACCCCGTAACGATTGGACTTTTATTGCCCTTGGTCGTGGTAGTCGTGGACATATTCGGAGAGAAACTGCCCGCTCCGTAAGCTTCTCCATACTCACTTTCGACCTGTTGGTTTTCCTCTGCCTCACTTGTCGAACTTGAGGACATTCCGCCGGCGCTCTGCCACCTGGCGGCGCTGGGCATCCAGCCGAACATTGAACTTTTGATTCTCATGGAAATTCCAGCAAAATCTTTGCCGTCCGCCAGCCGCGCTTGCGGAGTTTCTCGATCAGTCCCAGGCGTCGCGTGTGGACGCAGATTTTTTTTGCACCCATCCGACGCATCATTTCCTGCCAGGCCAATTCGAGGACCTCAAAATTGTCTTCCGCAGTCAGCGCGCCAATGCCGGCGATATAGCAATCTCCAGCCGCGTTTTTTTGGTAAAAAGCCGTGTAGAGGGGTTTGTCGCGGTAAGCGACGGTGACGGTGGAAAAGACGCCGCGTCGCACAAGTTCGTCCATCGTCGCCGCCTCGTGGTCACTCTCGACTTTTCGCAACTGGCCCAAAGCCGTCGCGATCTCATTGTCGGAAGGATCAATAAGCGTCAAAAGCTGCGTTTCGGTCAAAAGCTTCATTCGTCAAACAATGGTGCTCGATGTGGAATTGTTTGGGCCGGTTTCGCGGGCGCTTCGGGCGCGGGCGCTTCGGGCGCGGGCGCTTCGGGCGCGGGCGCTTCGGGCGCGGGCGCTTCGGGCGCGGGCGCTTCGGGCGCGG
>Ga0187876_1002667_pt1 | contig 12907 bp, 9 predicted proteins | sample June2016WEW_17_4_FD_133000 | JGI IMG/M metagenome (GOLD analysis project Ga0187876, IMG submission 133000) | Peatland microbial communities from SPRUCE experiment site at the Marcell Experimental Forest, Minnesota, USA - June2016WEW_17_40 | ecosystem: Environmental > Terrestrial > Soil > Wetlands... | reverse complement strand
GCAGTTTCGCGCGAAGTCCGGACTGCTCGTCGGCTCCAACAACACGACGATCAACGCGCAGCGTTTGAGCGATCTCAACACGCAGCTATCGCTCGCGCGCTCCGCGCAAGCGGACGCCCAGGCGAAGGCGCGATTGCTGCGCGACATGCTGCGGCAAAACCGGATCGGCGACATTCCCGATGTCGCCAATAACGAGGTGATTCGCCGATTGCAGGAGCAGCGCGTGACGCTGCGCGCGCAACTCGCGCTCGAATCCCGCACGCTGCTGCCAGGTCACCCACGCATCAAGGAGTTGCAGGCGCAACTTCAGGATCTCGATGCGCAAGGCCGCGCCGCCGCCGAGCGCGTCGCGCGCACGCTGGAAAACGACGCGCATATCGCCGGCGCCAGGGTCGAGAATCTGACTCGGGCGCTGGAAGAGCAGAAGACGCTGGTCGGCGCCGCCGACGCCGACAATGTTCGGCTGCGCGACCTGGAGCGGACCGCGCGTCTCTATAAAGAGCAGTTGGAGAGCGCCGCGGCGAAATATCAGGAGGCCATGGCGCGGGAAAATTCGCAGGCCACGCCCCCCGACGCGCGCATTTTCCAACGCGCCCTGGCGCCGCAGATACCTTCCTTCCCAAAGAAAGTCCCGATTGTTTCCTTCGCGACCTTATCGGCGTTGATTCTCTCGATCGGCGGCATTTTGGCCGGCGAATTGCTTTCAGGGCGCCCGCGCGTCGCGCCTTCCGCGCCGCGTCTCGCGGGCGAGGCCGTAGAGCCGGCGCCGGCGAACGGCGGAAGAACAAATCCGACGCTGGCCGAAAACTATTCGGACACGCCAACGCCGCCCGCCGCCAATGAGGACGGGGACGAGGGCCAACCGGCGCCGGAACTTCGGCTCGAACCGACGTGGGCCTCCGCATCCGGCGACACGCCGCCCGGCGGCGAGCGGACAGTCGCCGCCAAGGCGCGGATTGTCGAGAAAATTGACACCGGACGTCTCTCCTCGCCCAGCGTCAAGGTGCTGATCGCTCGCGGCGACGACGGCCCGTCGGCGTCGGGAACCGCGCTCGCGGTGGCCCGCGCCCTGGCGCGTCGCGGCAGCGCCGTCCTCGTCGCGGCGGACCCCTCGGACAGGGCGTTCGACGGTCTCTTGGGGGGCGGCCTGGAGAATCCGAAGGGCTGGCGCGACCTCCTGTCGGGCGCGGCCGAATTTGGCGAGGTCATTCACCGCGACTCGGGCTCGCGCCTGCATATCATTCCCGCCGGCGTCGACGACGGCGAGCCGCGATACGATATCGCGATGACGGTGGAGGCGCTGGCGCGGACATATGATTTCGTCGTCTTCACGACGACCGACGCCGCCAATACGCTGCGCTTCGCGCCAATGTTCGACACGATTTTGCTGCGGGACGCGGACCCGGCGGCGGGGCGGTTGTTCGACGCGCTCTCGCGTTTTCACGCCGATGTGTCGCTGATCGAAGACGCGCTCGAGGAACTTGTCGCGGCGTAAGCCGGCGCGGGCGTGGAATATGTCGCCGCTCAAAATCGGCGGAAGAGTCCGGACAGCCGCGCGCGTTCCGACAACCGCGACAACCACGGCGTCTGCTTGACGCGTCTCTTGCAATCGAGAAAAATTCGTAACAAAGGCGCGGCCAGCGCGCCGCGCGTCGTCACGGGCATGACGAGATCGTAAAGCGCGATCGTTTCGTCGCAAACGGCCTCTTTATAGCGCGCTTCGCCGACGCCGAGGTCGAAATAGGCGAAACCGCGCTCCACGAGATCGCGCATCACAGCGCGCAGAAGGATATCGCCAGGGGAGCAGCGGGCGATCTCCTCATCCGTATCGTAGGAATTGGCGAGAGCCGAAAACCGCCCGTCCATGGCGAGGCCGACATAGGTCGCGATGACCCTTCCCGACAAACGCAGCGCATGGACTTCCAGCGCGCCCGCGTGGCAGGCGCGTTCGAGAAAAGCGCGCATCTCGGGGGCGTCAAAGACGCCGGCGGCGCCCTTGGCCGCGAGCACAGCCGATTTTTGCGCGATCAGGGCCGCGATGACCTCGCTTGCCCGGTCGCCGCTGGCGCCATGCTCGAAGACGAGCGCGCCAAGCTCCATCAACCGTCTTTCCTTCTTGCGCAGTTTCTTGCGCGAGGCGTTGGAGGTTTGGCAATCGAGCGCGTCGACATTGGCGGGCAGGACGGTCCCATAGGCGAAGCTCGGGCTGGGACAGGCGTCGCGGCCAAGCAGCGGGTTTTCGAAGGCGCCGAAGCGGCGGGGCTGGTTGCGCAGATAAAGCAGATCGGGCGGCTTTGGGCGGCCGCGCGCCGCCGCGAGCAGAAAGCCGCGCCAGTCGAGGCCGCCGCAGGGATGAAACAGTCCGATGTTGAAGTTGCCTTCGCGACCGCACAAAAACTCGGCGACGCGCAGCCCGGCGGCTTTATGCGTCGCGAGTGGAAACAGCGCGAGCGGGCGCCCATCGGAATCGCGCGCGACGACGATCATCGGCTCCAGAGCGCGCGCGCGCCCGATCGTCTCGAACCAGGCGACGACAAAATCGTAATTTTGATAGGGGCTGACAGCGGCGGTTTCGCGAAGGGCGATCCAGTCCTCGCGCGCGTCGAGAAGACGGTCGAACACCATTAGCGATGGTTCAACACGCTCGGTCGGCGTTTCCAGTTTTATAACCATCCCACTCACAAATCGTTCAGGCTTCGCGCCTATCCTCTGAATAGCAAGAAAAGGTCAACGAGAACTGGACAGGGTTCAAACCAACGGATCTCGTTGGAGGGAACGGATATGCCGAGCTGGCGGGAAATAGCGATAGACGCCGGCATGGGATTGTTTCGCGCGAGCGGAGCCCATCGACTGGCCGAGCCCTACACGCGCGGGCTCGGCGCGATCTTGATGTTTCATCGCGTGCATCACCATCTCCAACGCGGGTTCGAGCCCAATCGGGGGCTCGAAATTTCGATCGATTTTTTCGACGCGCTGCTCAGACACTTGCGCCAAAAAGGTTATCGCATTCTGTCCATGGACGACGCCCTGGCGGAATTGCAAGGGGGCGGCGGCGAACGCGCGCCCTTTGTCGTGCTCACCTTCGACGACGGCTACCGCGATCTCATCGAGCATGTTTTGCCGGTGCTGGAGCGCCATCGCGCGCCCATGACCGCCTTTGTGACCTCCGGCTTCGCCGACGGCTCGGCGCGCATGTGGTGGGTGGAACTGGAAGAGTCGATTCGCCGTTTGGATCGCGTCGATGTCGCCGCGCTCGGGCGTCGCTTCGACGCTCCATGCGGCGACGCCGAGGAAAAGAAGCGGGCGTTCGCGGACCTCTACTGGTTCCTGCGCGACGGCTCCGAGGAGGAGCTTTTGCGCGCGTCGCTGTCGCTGTGTACGCGGGCTGGCGTGGAGCCCCGCCTGTTGACGTCGAGTCTGTGCCTCGATTGGCGCGGGCTCGCGCAACTCGCGAGACACGAGCTTGTCACCATCGGAGCCCATTCGGTGACGCATGCGCGTCTCGCCAAACTCGACGCGGACGCCTGCGCGCGGGAGATGGCCGACAGCCGCGCCGCGATCGCGCGCGAGATAGGCGTGGACGCGCGTCACTTTTGCTATCCGGTCGGCGACCCGCCCTCGGCGGGAAAGCGCGAATTCGATCTCGCGCGCGACCTTGGCTTCGTCAGCGCGGTGACCACGCGACCGGGCATGATCTTCGCCGAGCATCGCGATCATCTGCTGGCGCTGCCGCGGCTTTCGATCAATGGCCGCCATCAAAGCCTCGATGAAATCGACATTTTGCTGACCGGCGCCCCTTTCGCCCTGATGAATCGTGGGCGGAAGGTTCTCGCGGCCTGAGAATCCACGGAGCGGCGCAATTTCCTTCGATCCATTCGAATCAGGCCCGGACGAACCGGGCGCGTCGAAAGCGCGCGGCGTCGCCATCTCCCTCGCGGCAGGCGGCCTCGCCGTGTTCGTTGGAACCCTCGCGCCGCTGCTCCTCGCGCGGACGCGGGTCTCCGCGGAGTTCGAGCCGTTGCGGGTCAATTCCGAGCAGATGTGGCGATGGGTCGATGAAGGCGAGAACGCCTTGGCGCGAGCGGCCGAATACGCGGGTCGGTTCGAGCTTCAGCACGCCGTCGAGTTGCAGACCCAAATCGCTTTTGCGATGATTCTGGCGCTCGTCGCCTATTTTCTCTGGCTTGGCTTGCGCAACAGGCGCTTGCGGGGCTGGTCGCCGTTTTTTTGGATCGCCGGCGTCGGGCTGGTGTTTTTCGCGCCGACCTTCGCGCCAAGCCTCACGCCGGCGCGTCTGGACTATCTCGCTACCTTTTGGATCGAAACGGAGGTCGCGCGTCGCGGCCCGAGCTACGCGCATATTGTCCCGCCCGAGAGCTCGCTGATCGCGCGCGCCGTCGCCGCCGCGGTCGCGGCGGGCTTTCTGGCGCTGTGCGCGCATGATGTCGCTCATCGTCTGCGCGAGGCGCTTTGGGAATTTGGCTTTCTCCCGGATGACGACGAAGAATTCCCGCGGACGGCGCGATCCCGCGGCCGCGCGCGTTTCACGGCGGGACAATGGAGGTCGGGCGAGTCTATGGGCTCCTCCGACGCCGAGGACGACGCCAGGGGTTTCGGCCACCGCGATCCCGCCGAATTCGCCGCGATGATGAGCAATCCCGAGGCGCGGGCCTGCGCCACTTTGGGCGTGCGGCTCGGCGCGAGCAAGGCCGAGATCGAGCGCGCCTATCGAACGAAAATGAAGCGCGCCCATCCCGATCACGGCGGCTCGGTCGCCCGCGCCGCCGCGCTCAACCAGGCGCGCGACCTGCTGTTGCCGCATGGATGAACTTGGCGGAGCCGAACCCTTCCGGATAAATTGATCTCGCAATAAACATCGGCCCGCTTATATTCGGCATATAGCGCGACCACTCGGCCTGAAGGCTGCGGGTTGGCGCGGTCTTTTTCGGAGCAGTCGATGACGCCCCTAGCCACGATAATCTGCGCAGCGATTGTTCTGTCCACGGGGCTCGGCGTTTACCTGCGGCTGCGGCAAATGGCATTCGTCAGGCGTAACCGCGACACCGCGCCGCGAGACTTCGCCAAGGAGGTGACGCTCGAGGAACACCGCCGGGCCGCCGACTACACGCTCGCGAGGACGCGATTTTCGATTTTCGAAACGGTCTACGACGGAATTCTGTCGCTGCTTTGGCTGCTTTTCTGGCTGGCGCCTTTGTACAATATAATCGCCCAGGTGACGGCGCCCGGCCTGAACCGAAGCGTCGCCCTGTTCGTGGCCTTCGTGGCGCTCGCCGAATTGCTGGCGATGCCATTGTCACTCGCCGACACTTTTTGGCTGGAGGCGCGTTTTGGCTTCAACCGCCAGAGCCTCGCCAGCTTCCTGACCGACTGGCTCAAGGCCGGAGCCTTGCAACTGGCCATCGGCGCGCCGCTGCTTTACGCGATGTTCGCGCTGCTCCGGGCGGCGCCCGACTATTGGTGGCTATGCGCCTTCGTCGGCTTCATGGCCTTTATCGTCGCGATGATGGCGGTCTATCCGACCTTCATCGCGCCATTGTTCAATAAATTCTCGCCGCTCCCCGAGGACGACTTGCGGCGGCGGCTGGAGGCCTTGCTGCAAAAATGCGGGTTCGAATCTCGCGGGCTCTATGTGATGGACGCCTCGACGCGATCCGCGCGCGGCAACGCCTATTTCACCGGCTTCGGCAAGGCCAAGCGCATCGTGTTGTTCGACACGCTGCTCGCCAAGCATACGCCGGAGGAGATCGAATCGATTCTCGCCCATGAACTGGGCCATTTCAAATTCGGGCACATTCGCCAGATGCTGGCGATGGCGGCGGCCCTCGCTTTCGTCGGCTTCGCCGCGCTGCATTGGGCGCTGGGGCCGCAAGGGTTGTCGGTCGTCTTTTCGCTGCCGGCCGACCCCGGTCTGGCGTTGATTATCGCGGTGCTCGCCAAGGACCCGCTGATGCATATTCTTTCGCCGCTGATCGCGTGGCGCTCGCGCCGCGCGGAGTTCGAGGCCGACGACTTCGCCAAGCGGATGGTGGGCAAGGAGCCGATGATCGCGGCGCTGACGCGGCTCACCCGCGACAATCTGGCGACGCTGACGCCCGACCGGCTTTACGCGCTGTTCTACTATTCGCATCCGCCCGTGCCGGTGCGGGTTGCGCATCTGCGCGGCAAAGGGTAGGGCTTCGCGCGCGCCGACACGCGATTTTGCGCGCTCTGTTTCGTTTTCGTTCCCCACGAGCCGCCTCATGTCCGACACCCGCGGCGACGCCTTTTTGGGCGTCGAATGCTCCTTGTTAGGCCGGCGTTGGCAAGCGCGCCTCGACGCCGCCGGAGAGGCCCGGGCGGCGGCGATCGCGCAGGCGCACGGGCTCGACGACATTCTCGCCCGAGTGCTGGCGGGCAGGGGGGTCGGCGCTTCCGACGCGCCAGCCTATCTCAATCCGACGCTACGCGAATTAATGCCGGAACCGCTGACGCTGCGCGACATGGACCGCGCCGTGGATCGTTTCGCCGAGGCGATCGAGGCCGGCGAACAAATCGCGATTTTCGGGGATTACGACGTGGACGGCGCCTGCTCGGCGGCCTTGCTGGCGCAATTTCTGACCGCCGCCGGCGCCCCGCCGCCCCATATTCATATCCCCGACCGAATTTTGGAGGGTTATGGGCCCAATATCGCGGCCATTCGTGAATTGCACGCCCGAGGGGCTCGCGTGCTCGCGACGGTGGACTGCGGCACGACCAGCATCGAGGCGTTGGCGGAGGCCAGCGCGCTGGGGATCGAGACCATCGTGCTCGATCATCACCAGGCGCCGGAAATTCTGCCGCCAGCGATCGTCGTCAATCCCAACCGTCAGGACGACCTTTCGGGGCAGGGGCGGCTTTGCGCGGCGGGCGTGGTCTTTTTGACCCTGGCGGCGCTGAACCGCGAATTGCGGCGGCGCGGACATTGGACGCGGTCGCGGCCGGAGCCGGACCTTTTGGCCGGGCTCGATCTCGTCGCTCTGGCGACCGTCGCCGATGTCGCCTCTCTCACGGGGTTCAACCGCGCCCTGGTGGTCAGGGGGCTGGCGGTCATGCGCCAGCGCGGACGAGTTGGGCTCGCCGCGCTCATGGACGCCGCCCGAATGGATGGTCCTCCGAGGCCCTATCACCTCGGCTTCGTGCTCGGCCCGCGCATAAACGCGGGCGGGCGGATCGGCGACGCGGGGCTCGGCGCGCGCTTGCTGATGCTCGATGATAAGATCGAGGCGGCGAGGATCGCTCGGGAATTGGACCGCCTCAACACCGAAAGACAGGCTCTCGAAAAAGTCACGCTTGAGTTTGCCGAGGCGGCGGCGGAGTTGGAATTTCGTCGCTCCAACAAGCTCAACTGTCTCGTCGTGGGCAGCGAGGATTGGCATCCTGGCGTCGTCGGCTTGATCGCCTCAAGATTAAAGGAAAAGTTTAAGATTCCTAGCTTTGCAATTGCTTTTAATAAAGAATTTGGAACAGGTTCAGGTAGAAGTTTAAGTGGCGTAGATCTCGGCGGCGCGGTTCGGCGGGGTCTTGACGCCGGCGTGGCGGTCAAGGGCGGCGGCCACGCCATGGCCGCCGGCGTGACGCTCGCTCGCGACGGTCTGGACGCCTTTCGCGATTTCATGAATCTGACTCTGGAACCGGAAGTCGAGGCCGGGCGCGGGGACGACGTTTTGCGCATCGACGCCGCGATCACCTTGCGCGGCGCCTCGAAGGAGTTCGCGCGAGGGGTTGGATTGGCTGGACCGTTCGGGCAGGGGAATAGCGAACCTATTTTTGCGATGCCAGCCCTGATGGTGAGCTACGCCTCCGTGGTCGGCGCCCATCATGTGCGGGCGCGACTGCGCGCTGGCGACGGGGTGGAGATGGACGCGATCTGCTTTCGCGCGCTCGAGTCTTCACTTGGCGAGGCCCTGCTGCGCGGACGCGGCCAGAGCTTTCATGTGGCGGCGCGGGTGTCATTGGGCTCGTTTCGGGGCAATGAAAAGCTCGACGCGCAGATCGTGGACCTCGCTCCTTCATAAGCGCGAGCCGCCGCCAAAGGGCGACGGCGCGCTCCGTAACGCCCGACATTAACAGCCGTTAATCAATTCGGGTCCGTCTCGAGCCGAGGTCAACGCCTCGCTTTTTCACCAGGATTCGGCGCAAGGCACGGATTGGGCCGCATTTTCGTCGCAATCGCGAGGCTCTCTAGCCGCTTGACCTTGGCCCATCGCTCGGTTTTGGGGGCTCGGGCAGTGTTAACGTCGACGTAATGAAATTCAGACAGTCTGCGTGATTGCGCGCGGGCGGGGCCGCTGAAGCGCTTCTGGCATGGCCGGGGCGGCGCTTCCAAGTGAACCCATTGGCAAGGACCGTGCGATGCGATTGATTGGCGGCGGAATGCGTGTGTCGGAGATTATGACTTCCATCGATCCCTCGCGCATTTCGTCCGCGCCCGCTTTGCCGTTGAAAAAATCCGCCGCCCTGCTGGCGATGTTGGCTTTCGCCGGCTGCGCGGCCGCCCCGCCGCCCGCGCAGCGCTACTCGAGCCGCGAGCAAGGCGCCATCGATCCCCGCTATGGCGTGCGTCCAAGCCCCCGCGTCGTCGCCGATGGCGAGGAAGTCCCGCAAGGCGGCGGTCGCTATCAGGTCGGCAAGCCGTATCAGATCGCCGGCAAGACCTATGTTCCGAGCGAGAAGCCCTATGCGGTCGTGGGAGCGGCTTCCTGGTACGGCTCGGATTTCCATGGCCGCAAGACGGCCAATGGCGAAGTTTTCGACCGCGCATCGCTCAGCGCCGCGCATCCAACCATGCCGCTGCCGAGCTACGCCCGCGTCACCAATCTACGCAATGCGCATTCCATCATCGTGCGCGTCAACGATCGCGGCCCCTATCACGGCGGCAGGGTGATGGACGTTTCGGAGCGCGTCGCCGAGGCGCTGGATTTTCGCTCCACCGGCACCGCGCGCGTAAAGGTCGAGTGGGTGGGACGCGCCGAGCTTTCCGGCTCCGACACCAATAAACTGTTGGCGTCGCTGCGCACGGACGGTCAACCCGCCGCGCTCGAAGGATTTGAGTCCCCCGTGATGGTCGCCGAGCGCGAGGCGCCGGTGCGGACCGCCTATAATGAGCCTCCACGCCGCGAATTCGTCGATGGCGGGGAGGACGGAGCCGCTCGTTCCTATGCGCCGGTCTCGGAGACGCAGGGCCGTTCCGGTCAGGATGAAATGACCGCTCTGGTCAAGAGCGTCGACGGGGAAGCCGACAATGCGGGTTCCACCTCAACGAGGGCGGCTTCACGCGCGTCGCGGGCCGCCGCCCCGCTGCCGCCCACCCGGCCGTTCGATCTCGGCGGCGCGTCAAGTCAAAAGGGCGTCAAGCAGGCGTCGAATTAAAGCTTTTTTTCGAAGTTTCGTGGCCTGGCGTCTTTAATAATCGAGGGGAAAGGTTACTTTCGCGCATGGAGCCGGCCGAGGCGCGGACCGATTGCGTTCCGAGCGGCGGCGCGGCATTCTTCGTTCGTCGCGGCCGAATCCAAACCGGCGTCAAACGGAATCAAGCACGTGCCAAATAAAATTGTCGGATATTTGCTATATATTGGCGTGGTCGCGCAGTTCTTGCTCGTGGCGGAAGCGCCGGCGCGGGCGCAGGGTTTCCAGACGAGCTTCGCCAACGCGATTCTGATCGACGCGGGTTCCGGCGCCGTTCTCTATGAGAAAGCGCCCGACGAATTTGTGACGCCCGCCTCCACGGTCAAGATCATGACCGCCGAACTGGTGTTTCGCGAACTCGCGGATGGGCGCTTGAAACTCGACGACGAATTCGTCGTGTCGGAGCACGCCTGGCGCGACGGCGGCACGAGGGCCGGCGGGTCGGCGATGTTCCTCCAGGTCAACTCGCATGTGCGCGTCGAGGATTTAATCCGCGGTCTCGTGATCGACTCCGGCAATGACGCGGCGATCACGCTCGCCGAAGGCGTCGCCGGCGCCGAAGAGGCCTTCGTGATGCGCATGAACAAGCGCGGTTCCGAGCTTGGCCTGACCAAGTCGAGTTTCGGCAATCCATGGGGGCAGGCCGGCCCGGATCAGAAGGTCACGCCGCGGGACATGGCGCGGCTGGCCGATCACGTGATCAAAACCTATCCGGACTACTACCGCTATTTCGGCGAGAAGGAATTCCTCTGGAACAAGATTAAGCAGTCGAACCGCAATCCGCTGTTGACCATGAGCATTGGCGTGGATGGGCTCAAGACCGGCAATATCGACGAGAAAAGCGGCTTTGGCATTGTCGCCTCGGCGATGGAAGAGGGGCGTCGGCTGATCCTCGCGGCCTATGGCGCGCGCACCGCGAAGGATCGCTCCGAGGAAGCGCGCAAACTCCTGCAATGGGGATTCCGCAACTTCGAGGAAAAAGATCTGTTCAAGGCCGGCGAGACGGTCGGTTCGGCGCAGGTGTATGGCGGCGCCAAGGGAAGCGTGTCGCTGGCGGCCGAGCAGGACGTCAAGGCGCTATTGCAGCGTGGAAGTTCGGAAAAGCTCTCCGGTAGGATCGTCTACGAGGGGCCGGTCGTCGCGCCGATCGAGGCGGGAGCCAAAATCGGTCGGGTCGAGATCAAACGCGGCGCGCTTGTCGTGCTCGACATGCCGCTCGTCGCCGCCGAAAGCGTCGAGGAAGGCCCGCTTTACAAGCGCGCCTTCGACGCCGCTTATGAATACGCGGCTAGCGCGATCCACGTGCGTTTGACCAAAAAACATTGAGAACGCCGCGATGAGCGCGCCGACCAATTCGCTCCGGGGCCGTCTCATCACTTTCGAGGGAGGCGAGGGCGCCGGCAAATCGACGCAGATTCGCCTTCTCGCGGGCCGGCTGGCTCAGGCCGGAGTCGAGATCGCGGCGACGCGCGAGCCGGGCGGTTCGCCGCGCGCCGAGCGGCTGCGGGAGTTTCTGCTTTCGGGACGCGCCGCGCCGCTGGGGGCCCTCGGCGAAGCGGTGTTGTTCGCCGCCGCCCGGATAGACCATGTCGATAGTCTGATCGAGCCGGCGCTGGAGCGCGGCGCCTTCGTGCTCTGCGACCGCTTCATGGACTCGACGCGCGCCTATCAGGGCGCCATGGGCAAGGCCGATGCTCGCATGATCGCCCTCTTGGAAAAAGTCGCGCTCGGCGATCTCAAGCCCGATCTCACCATCGTGCTCGACCTGCCGGCGCGCGAGGGGCTCGCGCGGACGGCGCGCCGACGCGGGACGACGACGCAGCCGGATCGTTTCGAGCGTGAGGAAGCCTCCTTTCACGAGGGGCTGCGCGACGCGTTTCTCGACATCGCCTCCAGTGAAGCGGACCGTTGCTGCGTTGTCGACGCGCTGGCGCCAAAGGAAGAGGTCTCGCAGGCGATCTGGCGGCTGGTCGAGGCGCGCTTTCTCGCGCCCGCCGCGCAAGCGCAATGAGCAAGGAGCCCACCGCCGCGCCGGAAAGCGACCGGTTCGAGGACGCGCCCCACCCGCGCGAGACCTTGGCGTTTTTCGGCCATGCGGCGGCGGAGCAGGCCTTGCTGACGGCCTATCGCCAAGACAGAATGGCGCAGGCGTGGATTTTGGGCGGCCTTGAGGGCGTCGGCAAGGCGACGCTGGCCTGGCGGCTCGCGCGCTTCCTGCAGGCCCATCCCGACCCGGCGGCGCCGGAGGTTCAGCGGGCCGAGTCCCTGTTCGTGCCCGGAGAGGCGCCGGCGGCGCGGCGGATCGCCGCGATGGCGCTCGCGGACGTGTTTCCGCTGCGGCGAAGCTGGAACGAGAAGACCAAAAAATTCTTCACCGAGATCCGCATCGACGATGTGCGCGAGATCATCCACGCCTTTCATCAGGGATCGGGAACCGGCGGCTGGCGCGTCGCCATCGTCGATTGCGCCGACGACCTCAACCGCTCCAGCGCCAACGCGCTGCTCAAACTGATCGAGGAGCCGCCGGAGCGCGCACTGTTTTTGCTGATCGCCCACCAGCCGGGACGCCTGCTGCCGACCATCCGCTCGCGCTGTCGCAAGCTGATGCTGGGGCCGCTGGCGCCGCCCGACATAGCGCAAGCCGCGCGGGCGCTAGGCGGTCCCTACGCGGCGACGCCGCCCGATGTGATCGACGAGGCGGCGGCGCATGCGCGGGGCTCGGTGCGCGAGGCGCTGCGGCTATTGGACGGCGACGCCATCGCCTTCGACCGAACGCTGCGCGCCATGTTCGACCGCCTGCCGCAAATCGACTGGAGCGCCGTCCACGCCCTCGCCGACCGTCTCGCGGGTCGCGACAACGAAGCCGCTTACGCGACTTTCATGCGCGCGCTGCATCGCTTCCTTGACGCGCGCGTGAAAACGCTGGCGGGCGAGGGGCCGGGGCGGCTTATCGGCTACGCCGACGCTTGGCAGGAAATCGGACAAGCGGCGCGCGAGACGGAAGTGTTCAACTTCGACAAAAAGGCGCTGGTGCTGGGGATTTTCGAGCGGCTGGAACGGGCGGCGCGGGGGTGAGCGTGACGCAAGATCGCTCCTTCGGCTTCCCGCCGGTCTCTCGCGCCGACGCCCGCGTGTTGATCCTTGGATCGCTGCCAGGGCAGGCTTCGCTGGCCGCGCGGCAATATTACGCGCAGCCGCGCAACGCCTTTTGGCCGTTGATGGGGCGGCTGTTCGGCGCCGGCGTCGAGCTTACCTACGAAGACCGGCTGCGCCGGCTGACCGAGAGCGGCGTCGCGCTGTGGGACGTTTGCGCCAGCGCGCGCCGGCCCGGCAGTCTCGACGCGAAAATCGAGGCTTTGACTGTCGCGCCGAATGATTTCGCGGGCTTTTTTAAAGCGCATCGGGGCATTGGCCTGATTTGCTTTAACGGCGCCGCCGCCGAGCGGCTGTTCGAGCGCCATGT
>Ga0187876_1002666_pt1 | contig 12912 bp, 10 predicted proteins | sample June2016WEW_17_4_FD_133000 | JGI IMG/M metagenome (GOLD analysis project Ga0187876, IMG submission 133000) | Peatland microbial communities from SPRUCE experiment site at the Marcell Experimental Forest, Minnesota, USA - June2016WEW_17_40 | ecosystem: Environmental > Terrestrial > Soil >... | reverse complement strand
ACCAATCCCTCGATCTCCGCTTTCTGACTCGCGCTCAGGGCAAGCGCGGGCGCCGGACTGGGCATGCCCCAGTATAGGGCGATCCCGGCTATATGTAAATAATTATATAAGACAGGACACTAGGCCACACACGGTTTCATTGTCAAGTCTATTTGACTTCATCCAAAAAAGTCAAGTAGAATTGACAAGATGCCGAAGCGGTGTTATATCGATCCGGAATTCACCCGACACGTCTGCGCTGAAATCGATGCTTATATCTCCAGGAACGATCTGACCGATGTTGAGGCGGCACGGATTCTAGGCGTAAGGAAGCAGATGATCAAGCCGTACCGGCAGGGCCTAACGATGCCTGGAACTCAGGTGATTGCACGAGCGTGCGTCTATTGGAATCTGCGATTTAGCTATCAAGGATTTGAAATCTCAGCCAACAACTTCGTTCCGTCAAACGGCCTACCCCAGGCGGTCCCCGATCAGTTGAAACTCCCTTTCGACGAACCCCTCGAATTTCGAGGCGTTTCGTCGTCGATCCGCGATATTGAATTGACCATCAGTTTCAGGCGGGTCAGTTAGACTTGACATCTGAGCAGAACCGTCTGGCCTTAACGCTATTGCACATGAACACGATTTCGTCGAGATTGCCCAATGACCTTCCGCCCAACTCGCTAACGAAGCAAGGGCGAGCCGAGCGACGAAATCCTGGCGGCATGGGGCAATAGCCCATGCGGTCTTGCGTTCCCATTAATCCACGTTCACTCACTCTTGCAGAGGGCAAGTCCCGTTACAACTCGCGAGATTGAGGAATCCAAGCGGGAACTAGCGGGCTCTGGCGAGACTCCACTTCACGCCCGCGACGACGTTGAGAAGCGGTGAAGGGAAGCCGTAGATCTCTTCGTAATGCCTGTCGAGCGCGTTGCGAAGGTTTGCATAGAGCGTCAGATTCCCGCGCACACGATAGTTCACGTTGATGCCGGCGTTGACATATCCCGGGTTCCAGTAAAGCCCCTCGGACGCGCCGTAGTTCGGTTCCACGTCGAGATCATGCCCGCGAAAGTAACCGAGGAGGTTGGCGTCCACCTTGCCGTAATGGAAGTTCACCAGCGCAGAGCCGGATTGCTTCGGTTGGCGCACCAAGGGCTGTCCGAGATAGTAATATTGCTGCACAAGCCCATCGCCGCCGTTCAGAGACAGCACCCTGGTTTCCAGCCACATGTAATTGCCGGTGACCGAAATCCAAGTGGCGGGGCGATACTTCGCGCTCACCTCCACGCCTTTCGCGTTGGCTTTCGCGACGTTGTCGGTATAGTACTGCGAGAGCACGGCCAGCGAGCCGCCGAGGGAGACGATCAGATCGCGATAGTCGTTGTGAAAATATGTTGCGTCGAGCGATAACTGGTTGTTCAGAAAACGCTGCTCGATGCCGACGTCGTAACTTTCGGTACGCTCCGGCTTGAGGTTGGGGTTGTTGGTGAAGGCGAGATCGGAGCCGCCGGGAGGGCGGATGCCGGTGCCATACGATGCGTGCAGCCGTGAATTCTGCTGGAACATGTAGACGCCTGAGATTTTGGGATTCAATCGGGAATCGGTGTGGGCAGGAAAGTCGGGACGCCCGAAAGGGTAAACGTTCACATCGCCCGGAATGAAGGGCGTCTGGTAAATCTCTTCGCGCAATCCCGTGTTGATGAACAGCTTTTTGAAGAACGTGAAGTGGTTGTCGAGATAGATGCCCTCGTTATCGCGGCGCAGCAGGAATCCGTTCGAGTTGCTGTCGGTGACATAGGTGTTCCGCATCTCTTCGCGAGCGAATGCGAAGCCGCCCGCCAGAGTCCAGAAGGAAGCGATTCTCCACGTGCCACGCGCGTCGCCCCAGGGGCGGATGTCTTTATTGAAGCTATCGCCATAGGGGCTGATGTAGAAGCTGTTGTTCAGGGCGAAGCCGGCGGTAATGTCCAGGCGCAAGTTCGCGGTGAAGTCGTCCTGGTAGTGCAGCCCCGCGGTGGGAGTGTTGTCCTTGCTGCGGCTGACGAGGTCGAGCCCGGTGTATAAGTCCTTCGGATTGGAACCGAACGCGCCGGGCTCGCCGACATCGTTGGAGTTGAAGTTGCCGAAGATAAAAAGGCTTTGGGTGTACCAGCGGTGTTCGCCCGAAAGGAAGATATTGTCGTTGCGGTAATCGGAATTTTGCACGGGGCCGTTGGCAAGAAGACTGGAGCCCGACCCGGCGAATCCCCAGCCGTGCGCCAGCATGGAGCCGCTGACAGCGAACCGGTTCTCGTCGTGGGTTCCACCTTCGGCGACGATGTCGAGCGATGGTCCATTCTCGGGGGATCGAGTGACGAAGTTGACGACGCTGCCGATTGCATAAGAGCCGTAGACGGCCGATTGCGGACCGCGCGCAACGTCGATCTCGGAGATGAAGTCGGATGGGATCTGGGAGAAGTCGAACAGGCCGCCGTAGTTGAAGCTGTTGATGGGAATGCCGTTCAGCTCGACGAGGTTGTAATTCGAACTGCCACCGCGAACAAAGAGATCGGCGACGGACCCGCGCGGGCCGTCCTGCGCGAACACCATGCCGGGAAGCTCGCGCATCAGGTCGACGGCCTGGGCTTCATTCCGTTGGCGAATCTCGGCGCTGGTAATGGTGCTTACACTGGTGCCCTGCTGGCTGGCGGGAACGTCGATCGCGGATCCTTCGACGCGGATGGAATCCGATTGCGGCGCGAGCGAAAGCTGGATGTTGGCCGCCGCGGCGCCGACGGTTACCGTTTGAAAACCGGGAGCCGTGACGCGGAGCTGGTAGTTTTCGAACAACGGAGAAACGTTGAAATCGAAGTGTCCCTGGTCATCCGTAATCTGCTGAACGATCACGCCGACATCATTGACGGCGGCGACTACGGCACCCGAAATGGGACTCCGTGAGGGGTCTGTTACCGTACCTTTAATTTCGGCGGCGAAGAGCGAGGACGCGAATAGCGCCGACGCCATTAACGTTAATGGTGTTTGAAGTTTCATAATCAGGCAGCCCTGAGCTGCCGACCTTTCCGCTTCGGTATTGGTTCCGGAAATTCTTCCCGGAATCACGCGGGCCGGTCTCCTGACTTGCGCGTCATCGGAAGCCGCTCGCCTTCCCATCCCGTTACGGACAGTGGCCTATGACGGAGTCATAGAGGAGCGGAATCCTCGGCGCTTACAGTGGCGGGGCCGTGCTGGATTCACACCAGCTTCCCAATACAACGCCTGCGTGCAACTGAAGCTCTCTCAGATTATCAGATCGTGATCACGACTTTGCCAACCTGTTCGTTGGATTCGAGATATTTGTACGCCTCGGTAGCCTGCGCGAGAGGGAAGGTGCGGGCGATCTTCGGCTGGAAGCGGCGATCTTCCAAACGGTCGTATACATACTGCGTCGCTTTCTTCAGAAGCGGCGGATCGCGTCTGATTTCCAACAGTGAATACCCGCGAATACTGAGGCCTTTACGCATTGCCGTGGCAAGCGGAAAGAGTGTGGGCTGCATGGAAAGCCAGCCATATTCAAAGATGGTTCCACCGGGCGCCGCCGCGATCGCGAGTTTCTCTACGAACGGGCCGGCCACGGGATCGAAAATAAGGCGCGCGCCTTTGCCTCCGGTGATCTCATTGACTCGCTGAGGCAGGTCCTCTTCGTCTGTTGCGATCACATGAGCCGCGCCCAAAGAAATCAGCTCGGCGCGTTTTTTCGATTTGCGCGTGGTTGCAATGGCGATCGCGCCCTCGACATTTGCGATCTGTATCGCCGCCAGTCCGACGCTGCTGGAGGCCGCGGTAATGATGACGAAGTCCTCGGGAGCAATGCGTCCGAACGCGACGAGCGCTCCGTATGCGGTCAGATATTGCATACAGATCGCGGCCGCCTCGATGGGCGTGAGCCTCGACGGATATTCGGCCAGCGCGACGGCAGGGACAATGGCTTCTTCGCCGAGCACAGGGTACTGATTCATGGAAAAGCCGGGGATGGTGGCGGCCTTCTTTCCGACCCATGCGGCATCGACACCGTGCCCGACGGATTCGACAACACCCGCAGCCTCATATCCTATGCCGGAAGGCAGGGTGGGTTGTTCGAAATAGCGGCTACGCATGTACCCGGACTCCGCGCGGTTCAGCCCGACGGCCTCTACACGGAGTTTGGCTTCACCGTCGCCGGGCTGCCGGGAGGGTAATTCCTCGAGGACGAGATTTTCCGGTCCTCCGAGTTTGTGGAAGCGGATGGCTTTGGGCATCTACGGGTTATCTTCGCAGAGCCGCGGTGAGATCCAGCCGCCAAGCGATCACCGCGCCAGCGGTCTGCCGGGAATTGCAGCACACATTTGATATCCCGCGAGGCCCAGGAAATCAGAGACCGCGGAGCTGGTGAGAAAAGGACCGCCCCGAAGGCGGCCTACTTGGAGTCTCTTGCGTCCTCACAGATGTATTCGAACATCTCGCCGGTGTTCCACTTGGACGCCGTTTTCTCGGTGATCGTCCATTCGCCGGACCAGGGTTTCGTGTATGCCCCTGGATCGTCGACGGTCACCTCGTACTTCAGCGTCTTGAGGTTCGGACGCGAAAAACGTTCCGTGAGATGAAGCTGATCGGTAGTCGGGAATGCGCCGACCGGCCACTGTTTTTCGTTGAAGCCGACCGAATCGACCACGAGCGTATCGCCTTCCCAGTGCCCTATGGAGTGGCCCAGAAAAGTCGGCTTGAGATCTTCACCCTTGGGGTGCTGACGCCCGTCCATATAGATCACGCGCCAGGAATGCGGTCCCGCCATGTCGAGAATGAAAACACTCTTGAGTTCGGGGACATCCACAATCTCGAATCCAGGCGCATTAAGGAACGACGGGCCGGTAGCCGGTACGCAGTCCACCAGCGGCGAGTCTTTCATGCTCTTCTGCCGGTATTGAAAGAGGGCCTGGGCCCAAGGCTGAAACGGGACGCCGGCGGGACGAAATCCGCCCAGTCCCGGCCGGATTTCCCAATAGCCTTTGTGGTCGGGGGAAGACCCCAGATTAACTCTGCCATCGGGCCAGCGAGGCACCGGATCTGTCGCTTGTTCGGCTGCAGGTTTGGCAGCTGCGGTTTGACCGTAAGCCGCGAGGCCGGACCACATCAAAAGCGACAGCCCTAAACTCAGAGATTTTAGTCGCACCAGCTTACCTCATGGGCAACTTGGAGCCGTCAGCGAGAACCAGGAAAGTTGTCGGAAGAGCTCCCGCCCAGCTATTGGCCGGATTCTTGGCGAGGGCCGCATTCTCGACGGTGATCTTATCCCCAATTTTGACCGTATCCCGCTTCCAGCCACCTCTCAGCAGGGCGTATGGAGGACCAAGTTCGAACCGAATCTCCTTCGTAGCGCCGGATTCGTCCTTAACATTGGCGAAGATGTAGGCATGGGGATTCACCCAGTCGACCTTCGTCACGATTCCGGTAAGCGTGGCAGTCTTGGTTCCGTCATACTCAGCTTCAAAAGAGTGGTGCGCCATGGCCGGCGTCAGGGTTATCAGCCTGAACGCGAGCAGGGTACCGAAAGCTAAACTTGCCGTGTTGAGTCTCATCGCTATTTACCTCGGCGGATCGGCGTTAGTAAGCGGATTCCGCAGTATCCTCACAAAAATACTCCTGGATTTCTTCATTGGGAACCCACTGGACGGTCCAGCCACCTTTCCAGGGCCTCGTATACGCTCGTGGATCGTCCACAGTCACGTCATACTTCAACGTGTTCAGATCCGGTCTCGAAAAGCGTTCGGTCAAATGCAGGGCTTCGGTATGAGGCAGCCCCCCGTTCGTAAACCAGAACTTCTCGTTAAAGCCGACCACGTCTACAACCAAGGTGTCCTTCTCCCAATGGCCAACAGAATTGCCGTAGTAAGTGCGAACCTCTTCTTCCGGCTGACTTTGCTGGCGTCCATCAGTATATATGATTCGCCAGTTGCGGTCTCCCCCCCCTGACAGGACGAGGATGCGGCCCAATTCCCGCTGTTCGACGAATTGAAACCCGTGGGGAGTTTGAAACTGGCGCGGGCCACCGGGCGGAAGGCAATGCAGAAAAGGATCGTCTTTCAGCAGGTTGCGCTGGCGGTGCTCATAGATGGCTTTTGCCCACGGCTGGAAGGGCGCAACGCGGTCCGCATCGGCGATGTTACGCAGAATCCCTTCGTCATTCATGGGAATTGGAGTGCCCGTATTTTCCACCAGACTGCTGGCACTGGCGGCTCCCCAATAGCCTTTCTTGCCCGGAGGCGGCCCTAACCTGGGTTGGCCATCGGGCCATCTGGGCGTGGGTCCGGCAGCTGGAGGCGCTTGCTTTTGACTCGATACGGTGAATAATTTTGCGTTGGTGCGGGCGAGGACGACGGATTTTGCGAAGACCTGCCTGTTTTCACCCCGGGCGAGAAGGCCATCCACGGTTACGACGTCACCGATATGGAGCGACGTCCGCTTCCAGCCATCCTTCTCGAGATCAAGCGGGTCGCCGAATTGCACTGCCCAGTTCGTCGTCGTGCCGGTGGAGTCGACGACGTTGATGTAGAAGAATGCGTGGGGGTTCACCCAGTCGATCTTCGTGATGGCCCCTTTTAGCTTGACCTGCCTCGCGCTATCGTAAGTAGCCGAAAAACCGTTCTGCGCGAAGGCCGGAGCCGCCAACGATAACCCAGCCACCAATATTCCGAAGCCCACTGCAACAGCTTTCAGTCCGAGATGCCGCATTGACGGTTAGTCCCTTGTAACCCTGAAGTCACCGTTGACTGCGCCCTGGTGCCAAGTACCCCGAATGGTCCGGTGGTAGGAAGCGATATCGTCCAGCTTGCCCTCCGCCGAGATGTGGACCGGCTTACCGGCTTGATCCTTCGTATCCGCTTCGATGCGAACGGTCCAGTTCGTTACGTCCAGGAAAACACTTGCGAGCGGAATGGCATCCGGACCCGGGTTGATTACGCCGGTGACGTTCTTGCCATCCCAGTTCATGACGAAAGTGACCGGGTTCCGCTTGGCCAGCGATGGGCCCCAATCGCCCGTCCAGGTTCCCGTGAGCGGGTGCCCCTGCTGTGCCAGTCCGGAGGTGGCAATCCCCAGACATGCCAAAATACAATTCAGATAAAACGTTCGTCTCAGCATCGATTTTCCTGTCGCATCTGAGAGTATATTGCGTACGGAGCGCTGGCGGTGCAACAACCCATCTGCCAAACTATACATAGCTCCCGTTCAAGAAGCAAGATACAAGTGAATAATTCAAAGATGCTGCGGCATAGCCACCCCCTTACTCTGTCGTTTGGACTTGGATTTGACGACCTCTTTACGCACGAAGGCCTCGTAAAACTCGACCGGATTTTCCTCGGCCAGTTGGGCGAATCGGCGCCGGAACTGCACGCCCGGCTTCTGGCCGCCCGGCTGGACCCGTCAGCTCTTCCGGCAAAAGCCAGCTCCGAGCTGATCGTCGAACTCGCGCCCTATGTGGAAGATTTCGTCGGCGGTCTGTTCGGCATCGAGTCCGAACTGCGAGACCTGCAATCGCGTCATCACGAACTCGCGCCACTCTACTCCGTGAAGCGAAAGTTCGTCCAGCGTAAAGCGCTGACCGGATACACCGTTGAAAAGGCATCGGAGATCGATGGTTTCACCGTCGGCGCGGAACTCGAAGCATTCATGCTCGCGCCTCTGACCGAGCGCAGTTTCGCCGATCACATCGAGCGCTGGCTGAAAGCCGAAGCTGAACATGCCGAGCCTCTCCGCCTCGCCGCGCTCTATGCCGCGTGGGCCACGCTCAGCCCGGAAGGCAAAGCGAAACACCATTCGGGTGTCCTCTTCAAGACTCCGCACAAACTGGACATGCATCACCTCGTTCCCGCGGAATCGGTCGAAAGCAGCGGGCTGGTGCAACTGCAGTTCTCGAGCGGCCACTGGCGGCATCGCGAAGGGTTCCAGCTCACCGACGCGGGAACCGATCTCACAGGCGCTCTCGATCAGGCGAACTACTGCATTAAATGCCACAACCAGGGCAAGGATAGCTGCTCCACGGGTCTCAAAGAAAAGGACGGGGCATTCAAAGCCAGCGTATTCGGCGTGAAACTCGCGGGCTGTCCTCTCGAAGAAAAAATCTCAGAGATGAACGCGGTAAAAGGGAACGGCAACCCGATCGGCGCACTGGCGATCGTCACGGTCGATAACCCCATGGCCGCTGCCACGGGGCATCGCATTTGCAACGATTGCATGAAATCCTGCGTTTTCCAGAAGCAGGAGCCGGTCGACATCCCGCAGGTCGAGACGCGCAATTTGAAGGATGTGCTGGAGCTTCCCTGGGGCTTCGAAATCTATAGTCTGCTCACGCGCTGGAACCCGCTCAACTTCTCGCGCCCCTTCGTGCGCGCGTCGAGCGGCCATAAGGTTCTGGTGGTCGGCCTGGGTCCGGCGGGCTTCACGCTCGCACATCACCTGATGAACGATGGACACACGGTGGCCGCGGTCGATGGCCTCAAAATCGAGCCGCTCCCGCCCGATATCTCGGGCGTGGATCCGTATGGAAATCGCGTTCCGTTCCGGCCGATTCACGACGTCACGGAAATTTACGAGAGGCTCGACGAGCGCGTTATGGCCGGATTTGGCGGTGTCGCGGAATACGGCATCACGGTCCGCTGGAACAAGAATTTCCTGAAGGTCATCCGGCTGCTGATCGAGCGCCGGCGCGAATTCAGCATGTATGGCGGAGTCCGATTCGGCGGCACCCTGACCATCGATAGCGCATTCGAGCTTGGCTTCGACCACATCGCGCTTTGCGCCGGCGCCGGAAGGCCCACCGTGATCCCGATGAAGAACGGCCTCGTGCGCGGCGTTCGCCAGGCTTCCGATTTTCTGATGGCGCTGCAGTTGACCGGCGCGGCGAAGTCCGATTCGCTCGCGAACCTGCAGATCCGTATGCCCATCGTGGTGATTGGCGGCGGTTTGACGGCTATCGACACGGCGACGGAATCGCTCGCCTATTACGTGGTGCAGGTGGAGAAGTTTTTGCGTCGCTACCAGACTCTGGTGGAAGAGATCGGCGTGGAAGCCGTGCGCGCGACATGGACGCCTGAAGAGGCTGTGATAGCCGAGGAATTTCTGGCGCATGCCCGTGCGATTCAAGCGGAGCGCGTGGCGGCCAGGAGGGCTGGCAGACAGCAGAATTTCATCCATCTGCTCAACGAATGGGGAGGGGTGACGATCGCTTACCGCCGGCGGCTTATCGATGCTCCGAGCTACACCCTCAACCACGAAGAAGTGGCGAAGGCATTCGAAGAAGGTGTGAGGTTCGCCGAGTGCCTCGCGCCCGAAGAGGTTCTGGTCGATGCCGCGGGTGCCGCCGAATCGCTGCGTTTCCAGAAATACGTTCTCGATGAATCGACCGGGAAGATGTCGGCATCGGGCGAGCCGGTTGTGCTTCCTGCCCGAACGATCCTCGTTGCCGCGGGCACACAGCCGAACACTGTTCTCGCTCGCGAAGACTCGCACAACGTGGTGCTCGATGGCCGCTTTTTCCAGGCCTTTGACGAAACAGGGAACCCGGTCAAACCGGAACGCATCTCGAAGCCGAAATCCGTCTACGTGTTGATGTCGGTGCGGCCTGACGGGCGTTCCATCAGCTTTTTCGGCGATCTTCACCCCTCGTTCTCCGGGAACGTCGTCAAAGCGATGGGCAGCGCGAAACAGGGATATCCGGTTGTTTCCCGCATGCTTGCGCATTTGAAGCCGTCCCAACCGGCGCCCGCCGCCCTGATTCGCAAACTGGACGACGAACTGCGTGCCGTGGTGCACGATGTGGTCCGTCTGACGCCGAACATCGTGGAGGTCATTGTGCGGGCCCCGATCGCGGCGCGCGCTTTTCTGCCGGGCCAGTTCTATCGCCTCCAGAACTACGAATCTCTTGCGCCGCGCACCGGAGACACCGTGCTCGGCATGGAGGGTCTGGCGCTTACAGGAGCCTCAGTGGATCGCGAAAATGGACTGCTTTCCACCATCGTTCTCGAGATGGGCGGGTCCTCCGATCTGTGCGCCCTGCTGAAGCCCGGCGAACCGGTGATCCTGATGGGTCCCACGGGCACGCCGAGCGAAACGCCGTCGGAGGAAACAGTTCTTCTTGCCGGCGGTGGACTCGGCAATGCGGTGCTCTTCTCAATCGGCCAGAAGCTTCGCGAAGAAGGTTCACGCGTGATCTATTTCGCCGGCTACAAGAAAATCATCGATCGCTACAAAGTGGAAGAGATCGAGAAGGCCGCCGACCTTGTGGTGTGGGTTTGCGATGAAGCGCCGGGCTTCACCGCAGGCCGCGTGCAGGACAGCGCCTTCGTCGGCAACATCGTGGAAGCGATGGTCGCCTACGGGCGAGGTGAACTGGGCGAGAATACCATTCCGCTCCACTCGGTCGATCGATTGATCGTGATCGGCTCGGACGGCATGATGAAGGCCGTCCAACAGGCAAGGCACACGGTGCTGTTCCCATATCTCAAACCTGACCATCATGCGATCGGCAGTATCAATTCGCCCATGCAATGCATGATGAAAGAGATTTGCGCGCAGTGCCTCCAGATGCACAGGGACCCGGTGACCGGCGAAGAGACGGTGGTGTTCTCCTGTTTCAATCAGGATCAGCCGCTCGATCACGTCGATTTCAGCAGCCTGCGCACGCGTTTGTCGCAAAACGGTGCGCAGGAGAAGGTCACGCGGCTCTGGATCGACCATTGCCTGCGGGACATCGGCGCGCGGCCCCGCCCTACATCGAGTAACGCAATCGGCAATAATTAGAACCATGTACCGCCTGGCATTTCTGACCTTCTTTCTCTGCGGGTTCGCGTCCGCCGCCGACCTTGCGGACACTTTCTTCACCAACGTCCATAAGCTGACCAACGGCGGTGAAAACGCGGAAGCCTACTGGTCGCCCGATGGCAAGCGCCTGATTTTTCAATCCACGCGCGGCGAATCGAAGTGCGATCAGATCTACGTAATGAACTCCGACGGCTCCAATCAGCACATGGTCTCGACGGGAAAAGGCAGGACGACCTGCGGCTATTTTCTTCCCGACAACGAACACATCCTCTACGCGTCGACTCATCTGGCTGGCGATGCCTGCCCGCCCGAAGCCGATCACAGCAAAGGCTACGTCTGGGCGGTTTATCCCGGCTACGACATCTTTGTCGCAAAAGATGACGGCAGCGATCTCAAGCGCCTGACCGACGCCCCCGGGTACGACGCGGAAGCCACGATCAACGCGAAGACGAAGAAGATCATCTACACTTCCATGGCTTCAGGCGATCTGGAGCTTTGGGAGATGAATCTGGACGGCTCGGGCAAGAAGCAAATCACGAAGACGTACGGCTACGATGGCGGCCCGGTGTTCTCGCGCGATGGCAAGAAAATAGCCTGGCGCGGCGGCCATCCGAACACACCCGAGACGAAAAAGAAGTACGCCGATCTGTTGCATGAGAACCTGACCAGCCCCATGAAGATGGAGTTGTTCGTCGCGGACGCAGATGGGAAGAATACGAAGCAGATCACCGATTTCGGCTGCGCGTCGTTCGCGCCCACGTTCACGCCGGACGGCAAGCAACTGCTGTTCGCTTCGAACAAGCACGCGTGCGATTCGAGTAAATTCGAACTCTATCTCATCAACGTCGACGGAACCGGCTTAAAACAGGTGACAAACTACGGCGGTTTCACTTCCTTCCCCGAGTTTTCGCCCGACGGCGCCAAACTGGTCTTCGTATCCGACTGGAATGCGCCGGCGAAGTATGAGTTCAATATATTCACCGCGGATTGGAAACGTTAACTAACGTACATTCGTAGTTAACTAACGTGAATTCGTACTGGTACTGCCATATCGAATCTGGTACCATTGCCAACATGCTGGAGTGCACCTGGAACGATTCCGAAGCTGAAACAGCCTTGCGCCGGTTGCTGCTCAAGGAACAAAAACAACAGAAACTCCTGGCGAGCAATCCGAAGATGAGCCGGAAACTTCGCGAATCCGCGCTCGCACGGCTGGCACTCAAACGTATCGCCGGGACCACGAGCACCAGCAGTACACTCTAACGCGGTTTACCTTCCCAACAGCCCCTTCGCTTTCTCTTTCACACGATCCACGAGGCCCTTCGGCTCCGCCTGCTCTTTTACCGCGTCGGCCCGTATGGGCGGCTGCGACCCGATGTCCTGATCGGCCATCTTTGCGCAGGACTCGTTGCCGGCGGGCCGGACCGCATTTCCCATCATGACGTACTTCTTTCGTACGCGTGAGCCATCGTCCCCCTCAAGGCAAACCGAAAACTCACCCCCCTTCGCCAGCACGGGGAAAAAGCCGCGTTCGCGCCGTTGAATATATGCCGTCTCGTAGCGGTGGTGCCGCAAGCTCCATACGAAGACCCTGTATCCGTCGAAATCGTGATCCTCCCCCAGTTCGTCCGAGGTTGTCCAAAGCCAGATGTCCTTCTTCTCGCCGCCATCCTGAATCTTGCCCAGCGAGAAATATGACGTTATGCGATGCCCTTCCGCATACTGCGCAACTTCGTCAGGTATGGCGAGGTAGAGGCCGTTGGTCAGCACCCATCCGCTCTGTCCGTCTCCGGCCCGGATCAGCGTCCAGTCGTCGGTCGGAACCGGAGCGGCGCTCTCGGCAACCGGGGGCGGCTCGTGCTCGGGCGATAATTCAACCCAATCCTCCGGAGGTGCGGGCGGGGCGGGCACCGGAGGCGGCGGGATCTTCGAGACGTTCTGTTTTCCCGCTTTCTTTTCGGGTTTGGGTTTCGGTGGAACCAGTTCGCGCTTCGTCGCTGCGACGACTCGGGGCTCCACGCGGTGCGCGATCACATCCACCTTCTCGTGTTCCTTCACCTGCACAAAACTAGGCGATTGCCGCGAGGGTTCGGTATGGACGTT
>Ga0187876_1002661_pt1 | contig 12918 bp, 8 predicted proteins | sample June2016WEW_17_4_FD_133000 | JGI IMG/M metagenome (GOLD analysis project Ga0187876, IMG submission 133000) | Peatland microbial communities from SPRUCE experiment site at the Marcell Experimental Forest, Minnesota, USA - June2016WEW_17_40 | ecosystem: Environmental > Terrestrial > Soil > Wetlands... | reverse complement strand
GATCGGCCGCCGAACGCTTCCCGCTCACGCGGCCGGCGTTGTCCCTGGAAACTGTTGCGAGCCTCGGTCCGCCGGCAACCACAAGATCTTGGGGCTACCTGAGTCAAGTGCATACCCAGTTTAGTAAATATCGCTCGCGCGGATTGGGCGCCGCCCTTGACTGGTTGGGCCCACTCGAGGTTTCGACGACAATCCGTCAAACTGAATCCGTAAAGACGTAGTGCCGTCCAGAGGGGTCAATGAGGCGGTCGCGACGGTAGGCGCAGTCGAAGCCGCCCTGTCAACCAACAGAATAGCCAGTGATCGCACGGAGGGTGCTTCTATGGTGCGGCGCTCGCCAGATACAAGCTAACGAAATGACACCAAGAGCGTCTACATTTGTTGATAGACTAGGTCTATGGCGAAGCCGACCGATCTCGTTCAAGGAACGCTCGATTTATTGATTCTGAAGACAATCTCTCTCGAACCCAAGCATGGTTGGGCGATCGCAAAGCGCATCCAACAGATCTCCCGAGAGGCTCTCCAGATACAGCAGGGCTCACTATACCCAGCGCTGCACCGCCTGGAGCAGCAGGGCTGGCTCAAGTCGGAATGGAGGCCCACGGAGACGGGTCGAATGGCCAAGTTCTACTCGCTCACCCGGTCCGGCCGGCGTCAGTTGGATGCGGAGTTGGCGAGTTGGACTCGTCTATCGTCAGCGATCAATCTCGTCATTGAGGAGGCTTGACGTGCGCGTGCAGGATAAGCTCCGTCTACGTTTACGTTCCCTGTTCTTCCGCCGCCATGTGGAGCGTGAGCTCGAAAGCGAACTGCGGTTTCACCTCGATCAGCTAACCGACGAAAACATTGCCGGCGGCATGGCGCCGGACGAGGCCCGCAAGATGGCCCAGCTCACGGTGGGAAATGTGACGCACCTTCAGGAGGAATGCCGCGATATGCGCCGCGTGAACTATATCGATGATCTCTTGCGTGATCTACAATATGCCGGCCGCAACCTGCGCCGGAGTCCAGGTTTCGCCACGCTCGCCATCCTGATCATGGCGCTCGGCATCGGCGCTAACACGGCGGTTTTCAGCGTGGTGAACGCCGTCCTGTTGAAGCCGCTTGCGTATCGCGATGCGGATCGAATCGTGGCGCTCACCAACTCTTCGACCGCGCGCGAGGCGCCCACGGCCCTTTCGAAGCAGGTATCGATTCCCGACGTTCAGGATTGGCGCGACCAGAGCGCGTCCTTTTCGGCGATGGCCTACTACGCCTCGCGCGAATCGGCGGTGATGCAGGGCTCCACCGCCGAGTACGCCCAAGTGGCTAGCGTTAGTCCTGACCTCTTTCGCGTCTTTACCGTTGAGCCGGTCGTCGGCCGCACTTTCACGCCGGAAGAAACCATGCAGGGCGCCGCCGGAGCTGCGATGATCAGCTATACGTATTGGCAGAGTCATTTTGGCGGCGATCCTCGGGCATTGGGCAAGACCATCCGCGCTGACGGGCTGCGACCGATCGTCGGAGTGCTTCCGCCGGGTTTCCGGTTTCCCGACAATACAGATATTTGGGTGTCAGCCGTGGGGGCACCCGGATCGCGCGGCGGGCAAAACTTTCTTGCCGTCGGCCGGCTGAAAACCGGCGTGGCGGTGGAACAGGCGCAAGCCGAGATGACCCCCATCGCCCGTCGCCTGGAGCAGCGGTATCCGGATACCAACAAGGGCCGGAGCGTTACAGTGACGAGACTGCGGAATGAAATGGTGGGTGACGTTCGCCTGACGCTTTACCTGTTGTTGGGGGCCGTCGCCGTGGTGCTTCTGATCGCGTGCGCCAATACTGCGACTCTGCTGCTGGGCAAAGCCAGCGCACGGGCCCGCGAAGTGGCTGTGCGCGCTGCGCTAGGAGCGAGCCGGAAACGCATCGTGAGGCAGTTGGTCACGGAGAGCTTACTGCTGGCTTTGGCAGCGGGCATGTTGGGGCTCGCGCTCGCGTATTGGGGATCGAAGACGCTCGTGGCGCTGGCGCCGGCCGACGTTCCGCGGCTGGCCGAAGTGGGGATGGATCGATGGGTGCTCGGATTCACTCTAGGGGTCTCGGTGATCACGAGCCTGCTCTTCGGAGCGATCCCTGCGTTCTATGTGTCTAAAGTCGAATTGAGCGATGCGCTGAAGCAGGGAGGAACGCGAATCGCGAGCGGCGGGCGGATGGCCGGGATCCGCGGGGCGCTGGTGACAGGCGAGATCGCTCTGGCGGTGATGCTGGTCTGCGCGGCGGGGTTGTTTATCAAGAGCTTTATCGCTTTGCACAACGTAGCTTTGGGTTTTCAGCCGGAAAAGGTCCTCGTGATGCGGGCAACCGTGCCGGCTCCTGCATTTCCCGTCGGTATCGAACGCACACGCCAGCTCTTCAAAGAGATGCTCGCTCGGGTCGGCACGTTGCCCGGCGTGTTGGCGGCCGGGGCGACGATGGCGCCGCCGGGATATGTGGATTCGACGGGAGCGTATCTGATCGATCAACTGCCGGCGAAGCCGGATTGGAGCCGCGCGCCGAGCGTGGTGCTTTCCGTTGTAGCGCCCGGCACGTTCAAGGCGCTTGGAATCGCGCTCAAGAGCGGCCGCGATTTCAGCGACAGCGACACGCCAGACAGGTCCTTTGTCGCGGTGGTGAACCAGGCGCTCGTTCGCCGATCGTTTCCTAATCAAGACCCGCTCGGAAGAACCATCTTCTGTCCCTTCGATTCGTTACAGGGTATGAAGATCATTGGCGTCGTCGGCGACGTGAGGCAACGCGGCCCGGAGCGCGAGCCGATGCCGGGGTGCTACATGCCGTATGGACAGCACGGGTTTAACGGGCCAGCTTTAAGCCTGGTTGTGCGGACCGCAGGCGACCCCAATGCGCTCACCCAGACATTGCGGCGGGTGGCGCATGAAGCAAATCCAGAAGCCCCGATGAAGTTCACGACCATGGAGGCGATGCTGGCCGAAGATGTCGCCGCGCCGCGCTTTCGCACCGTTCTATTTGCGGTCTTCGGCGCTTTGGCCGTGTGTCTTGCCATTGCCGGCATCTACGGAGTGGTAGCATACGCGGTCGGCCAGCGAACCAATGAGATCGGAGTGCGGATCGCGCTGGGCGCGGGCCCGGGCGGCGTTGTGCGGCTAGTCCTCGGGCAGGGACTAGCGCTCGCCGGCATCGGCCTGGGCTTGGGATTTGCCGCTTCCATTGCGGGCACACAATTGCTTCAATCGATGCTGTTCCAGGTTCAGGCCAACGACCCATCGGTCTACATTGCAGTCGCACTGATGGTAGGCGCGGTAACCCTTATTGCCAGCTATGTTCCCGCAAGGAAGCAGCCGCAACCGCCTAAGGTTGCGATAGCGGCGCTTATCGAGTCCACTAGGATGTGAGACGCGCTACCTGCGGATGGCCGACCGTCCGGTTTTGGCCGGGCTGTCGGCGGGCGCGGCGCGCACGCGCTGGCACTTCGCCGCCCAAAACAGTTTCCGTTAATAGCGAATATCGCTTCTACGGAGCCGATTCGCAATCCGCCTCGACCGGTCACTTTCCGAGTGGCTGACAATCCCTTTCCAATCCTCCGTCCTGGATCTCCGCAGCACACTCAATGCTGTGCGGAAATATTTACCCACCCCAAAAAGCCTGTTCGTGTAAAGATGCGGATAACGTTGACTAAAGCGGACGATCGCGTACTGCGTCACGATTGGAATGACTTAGATTCAGACGTACTGATGGTCACCGAATTGCCCTTCCAATTCTGCAGTTTCGCTCCGATGCGCACCAAAAGGAGAAGGATGCGCACCGGAAGGAGAAGAGCGATTCGGAGGAAATCGTGTTATGACCACTGAAAGGGATATCAATCGATATCGGAGCATGACCCCGGCTCTACTGTCGGAAACCCGGCGGATGCGCGACGGGCGGGTCCGCGCGGAAGTCACTTGCCGCCCGGCCACGGCTCCACCACGCGGTCCGGCACCCATCTGGCATGCGGCCTTGCTCGCAGCCTGCTGCCAGGCAACCGGCGAATCAGGCAGCCACACCATTCAGTGGACTTGCGTCTCCGGCCGCGCGTTATACACCAACACCGGCCCGACCAGCGAGTTGATCCAGCCGCTGGGACTCTGGCTCGACGGCTGGCACACACTGGCGGTCTACTGGGAACCGGGCGAGACAGCGTATACCACCGACGTGTACCCCCGGGGCCGGTATGACAAAACGGGAAAGACGAAGCACTCGGCTTTATCTGCTGGCATTTAGAGGACGAACTGATGTCGAGCGCCCCGGCACGTTGGAGCACGGAAAGACCGGAAGAACTCGAAGAGGCGCAGGTGTCCGAATCCAGGCGAATCATGGACGCTTCCCCAGCCTAATCCGAAGAGCCGGGGCGGAACTCTGCCATTTGGGTGCGGCGCGGGACAAACCGGGAGGAATGTAGCCAGTGTCCGCCTAGGAACGCAACTGAGGGCCGTTTCTGCCCCGAACGGCGGCATCCTGGGCCCTGCGTCACCTTGCTTCGCTACGAAGAGCCGCGCCCCCAGCGACTACCAGATCTCCGTCCTGCAAGTCGCCGGAACGGACGCCACCGCCGACGACATCATCGCGATGGAGGAATGCTGGAAGATAAAACTTCGGAGCAAGGAGATGGGGCTCAACCGATAACGGCCTGCTCGCTTCTGCGGTCCTGGAGAGAGGACCTCTGGCTGCCCATTGTGCACGTCATCCTCACAGCGGCGGTCACCAGGGCGGTTTGTCAAGTTCACGAACGGCTTGACGGTGACAGTCGGTGTTTGCCTCTTCCTGCCTATTTGCTATCTGGCTTGTCCAAAATGCCTAGAATCTTGTATGTTTCCGACTGCATCTTCTTGCCATCTAGGCTGACGGGCCAAATCAACTTTGCATTGTCGCCTTTGAAGTCAGCTTGAATACTATCTGCCACAGGCATGCGGCAACTCCTCCGATTCCCCACGCGACCGGCCATATGTTCCGCAAATTTGCTTTCGCAGTTGACAATTGCCAGTCGGCCATCGGCAAGCTGCAGTGTGAATGTGGCACCATGAACCTTGAAGGATTTTCCTACTGCAACATTGTTGTAGACGGCAGCGTAGTCGTATTCGTCTTCTTTGTCTTGTCGGTCAATGATCTTCACGTTCAGTGTCTGGGCTGAGGCAGAAGCAGCGCAAACAAGAATCAGTGCAACGGCAATCGTCCACCTCACGACAACCTCCTTTTCGGGGTTCAGTATAACCCCGTTGAGCAGCGGATTGGGTGCTCTACGGCGCCTACCGATAACAAACCATATCGCTCGGGCGGAACGGGCACCGTTCGTGCCAGGACAAGGGCCAATCTGTGGTTTGCGACTACACAAGAGTTGCCGGCCTGACCGCTAAGACAGGGGAGCCGGGAAGTATCCCGACGGTTGGTTGTGCTCCAGATGCCTTGATGCGCTCTATCATGGAAGAACCGGTGGCGAATCGATGACTGGCTGGGACCAACGACAGACCTCCTCATCTCCGCCCTTGCTTTGCGTCTCGGTCGAAGCTGCCCCCGGCGATATTCAGAGCTACACCTTCCGCCAGCCATTTCGTATCGGCCGCACCGACGACTGCGGTCTCCCGGTCAAGAACGAGTACGTCAGCCGCATCCACGCGGAGGTCGTGTTCGAGAACGGGCAGTGGTGCGTGCGCGACCTCAATAGCGGCAACGGTCTGTTCGTCGACGGTCGGCGCACGCAGATGGTGCTGGTCGGTCACTCCGCGACCTTCCGGCTGGGGATCGCCGGGCCGATCGTGTCGATGTCGGTGGCGCCGCCCCCACCTCCACCTCCGCCCCCGGCGCCCGCCGCTCCGGGAGTGGCACCCGCGGAGGATGCGCTGGCGATCTATATCGATCACTACTTCGGCGCCGGCTCGGACGACAAGCCGGCGGGGCAACACACGATGCTCGTCCGCCGTGCATTCACCCAGGTCCAGAAGAAGCAGAAGCGGAAATACGGTTGGATCATCGGGGCGCTGGCATTATTGCTCGTCTGCATCGGTGCCTACTCGTTCTATCTGCACCAGCAGGCGAGCAGGCGGAAAGAGATGGCGGAGAGCCTGTTCTACGCCATGAAGTCGCTCGACCTCGACATCGCCAATGTCCGCCAGCTCGTGACCGATTCCAACAGCCAACAGGGAATCGACGAGATTCGGAAATATCAGGATCGTCGCAAAGAGATGGAGAAGAGCTACGACCAGTTCCTCACCACCCTGAATATCTATGAGCGCAAGATGACCCCCGAGGAACGGCTGTTGTTACGGATCACCCGCATCTTCGGCGAATGTGAGCTGAACATGCCCAAAGACTTCGTCGCGGAGGTGGAGAAGTACATAGAAAAATGGAAGCAGTCGGGGCGTCTGGCGAAAGACCTGCGGGCCGCCAGGGATAACAACTATATCGCGCCGATCGCCAAGGAGCTGCTCGCGGCCGGACTACCGCCCCAGTTCTTCTATCTGGCGCTCCAGGAGAGCGATTTCGACCCCTACATCAGCGGCCCCATGACGCGGAAGGGGATCGCCAAAGGAATGTGGCAGTTCATTCCCGAAACAGCGGTCCGCTACAACCTCAAGATCGGGCCCCTGGCCGACCTCAGGCGGCCCGATCCGGGCGACGACCGCCACCATTGGGACCGCGAGACGAAAGCGGCCGTGCGATACATGAGAGACCTGTATGGCAGCGACGCGCAGGCTTCGGGGCTGCTGGTGATGGCTTGCTACAACTGGGGCGAGGATTACGTGCTCCCGCTGGTCCGGAAGCTACCCGCGAACCCGCGGGATCGCAATTTCTGGCGGCTGCTTTCGACCTACGGAGACAAGATACCGCAGGAGACCCACGACTACGTCTTTTATATTGTGTCGGCGGCCGTGATCGGAGAGAATCCGCGATTGTTCGGTTTCGACTTCGACAATCCGCTGGCCCAGTTGGAATCCCAGTAGCCCGCTCCGCCAGATTACCATTCTGATTCTTGCGGACTTGGCCAAGAAGTGGCACAAGAGCATTTGCTGGTCGCCCCGATTGCAAACGCGACCGCGGCAGCAGGAAACGAGCACTGGTAAAGCTAACGATATCAGGTCATAACGTGCGGAGTGGAAGGAATCCCGGCCCTCGCGCGCTTCTCCGATCTAATGGCGCAATGCGTGCTATTCCTCCCGCAGCGCAACCATAGGATCCACGCTGGTGGCGCGGCGTGCCGGAATTACGGTTGCGGCGAACGCCACCACCGCCAGGATCACGGCTACCGCGGAGAATGTCAGTGCATCGGTCGCGGTGACGCCGAACAGGAGACTGGACATCACCCTGGTCAGCGCAAATGCGCCGATCAAGCCCACACCGATGCCGCCCGCCGCCAGTTCCATTCCTTGCCGGACCACAAGGCCGATGATGTTACCCGGTTGCGCGCCCAGCGCGACCCGCAAGCCGATGTCGTGCGTGCTCTGCGAAACCAGGTAGGACATGACGCCGTATGTGCCGACGGCCGCCAGCAACAGCGCGAACGCCGCGAACGCGCCCAGCATCGCGGCGGCGAACCGCTGGCGGGCCAGCGAACCGTAGAGCCGGTCCTGCATCGTGCGGATTTCATAGACCGCCACCCCCGAATCGACGGCGTGAATTTCGCGAACCACGGCGCCCGACAGCGCCGCCGCATCCGACGACGTGCGGACCACCAGGTACATTCCGTTATCGGGCCGCTGCAGTTGAGGAAAATAGACTGCGATCTTACCCTCATTGTCGAGACCGTAATGCTTCACCACTCCCACAACGCCGGCAATTGTCATCGGCTTCTTGGGGTCGAACCATAGGTGCTTTCCGATCGGGTCGTCGTGGGGCCAGAAGCGGCGGGCGAACTTTTCGTCTATGATCGCCACCTGCTGGCCAGCGCTGTCGTCATGTTCGCTGAAGAACCGGCCCTTCCGTAGTGGGATTGCCAGAGCGCGAAAGTAATCGGTGCTCGCGACACGCAGGTCCACCTGCAACTCTTGCCCGGGTGGCGGCGCATAGCCTTCCACGTTGATCTGTCCCCATCCCACTTCTCCGGTCAGCGGCAGTGCAGAAACGAGGCCTTCGGTCCTTACGCCGGGCATGTGCTTGATGCGGTCTTCGACTGCTTGATAGAACTGAACCACCGCCTTGTCCTCCCGGTACTTCGGTCCAACCGGCGCAACGCGCATGGAAAGCACGCGGTCCGGGTTGAAGCCCGGCGGGACATCTTGCAGGCGCGTGAAGCTGCGAATCAGAAGCCCTGCGCCAACCAACAGTATCAGCGAGAGCGCCAGTTCGGAAACCACCAGCAGCCCACGCAACCGGTTTCGCGCCAGGTGCATGCCGCCATCGGTTTGCCCGCTGCGCCCGCCCGACTTGAGTGAGGTGATGAGGTCCACCTTCATGGCGCGCCACGCCGGCGCAACGCCAAACAAGACGCCGGTCACTACCGACACGGCGAAAGTGAAGGATAAAACGGCACCACTGATTCTGATGTCCTCCAGCCGAGGAATGTTTCCCGGGTTGATGGCGCGTACGGCATACAGGGTCACACTGGCGATCACAAGGCCGGCCGCGCCGCCCATCACAGCCAGCAGCAGGCTTTCGGTCAGCAACTGCCGCACCAGCCGCTGCCAGCCCGCGCCCAGAGCCGTGCGAATGGCGACTTCCTTCTGGCGCCCCACCGCGCGCGTCATCAGAAGATTGGCCACGTTGGCGCAAGCAATCAGCAGAACCAGCGCCACTGACCCAAGCAGCACAAGCAGCGCGCGGCGCACGTCGCCAACCACCTGCTCCTGCAAGCCGACCACGGTCATACCGAAGGTGCGATCGCGTTTGTCCTTCTCCCGGATGCGGCCGGCGATGATGTCGATATCCGCCTGCGCCTGTGCCACCGACACACCGGGCTTCAGCCGCGCCATCACGTTGTAGTTCTCGTCGCCGCGCCGGTTCACCGCATCCGCCCCTAGCGGCAGCGGAAGGAATACGTCCGCCTTATCCATCGGCCATTCGGCGGGCATCACTTCCGAGTTGAGGCGGAATTCCGGACGCAGCACGCCCGCCACCGTGTACTGATTGCCGTTCAGCGTGATGCCCCTGCCCGCGATCGCCGCATCGGAATTAAACAGCCGCTGCCAGAGCCTGTAGCTGAGGACGGCAACCGCCGGCTTGCCGGGCTTGTCCTCCTCGGGAAGTAGCAGCCGTCCCAGCAGCGGCCTGGCGCCGAGCATGTGCAGCAGCGTGGAAGACGTGCGCATTCCGTCGACTCTCTCCGGCTGTTCGCGGCCAGTGAGCGTCATCTGGCCGAGGCTCGCAATCGCCATCTCCTCGAAAGAATGATTTTCATTCTGGATATCGATGTACTGGCCCGGCGAAGGCCAGTCGCGGAAGATGCCTATCCGGGGGAATGCAGCCAAATGTTGGCCAGCCGCTCCGGTTGCGGGTATGGTAGAGGGCGAAGCAGCAGCGCGTCGATCACGCTGAAGATGGCGCTGTTGGCGCCGATGCCGACCGCCAGGGACAGCCCATGACGGTGGTCAGTCCGAGATTCTTGCCCAGCATGCGCAGGGCATAACGGACATCCTGTAACAGCAGATGCATGGCTCCTCCAGTGCGGTTGGGTCCATCATAATACGCGGGCAGAGCGCCATCAATCGGGGAATGGCGCCACAGTGCGGCCTTTCATAGATCCAAACTCGCGACGATATGGCGCGTTAACGCCGTCGCGGAACTGCCGTTGCGCCGGCCGGGACAGCGGCCATCCTGCGGTATGGCGACGTATCGCCCATTGGCCCACGGCCCGGCCGAGCATCGCCATTTTCATGGAACGCCGTGTCACAGGAGCAAACCATTCCGAGATGCTTCCGATCTCCAGACTCCTCCCAACCTGGAGCCGCGGATCTGGTCAGTGACCCGCCAGGGTTACTTTCCGGTCGGCATACGCCGTCGCAGCTCGTCGAGAAAGTTGAGGACCAAGATGGCCTCGACGGGTGCGGCTTGGTCCTTGCCGGCGGGGGGATTGAGGATCGCCGCAACGCTCTTGCCGTCCGGAGCGATGGCGTATTCCCCTACGATCACAGAGGACCAGAGCCGGGGCTTATCCGCGGCGAATGCGCCGCCGGATGCAGTGTAAGGTGCATCCATGATCTGGCCGTTCAAGTTCCTGTAGAGCAGCTCGTGACGGTTGGGCGACCACTCCGGCGCGACACCGCCGCCGCTCGATGCCAGCCGTTTGCCGCTGTCGGCCTCACGTCCGCCCGGGAAGGGGCGGACATATACTTCGTTCTGACCGGACTCATTCGAGACGTAGGCTATCCAGTGTCCATCGGGTGAAATCGCCGGACTGGTCTCATCCTGGGGAGTACGCAGAAACACCTGGGGGTCGCCCGTCTTCTTGGGAACGCCTGCCGTGAGGTCAATCGGGACGGTCCACAGATCCTGGCCTGTGCCGGAACCTCTTTCGGCGTACGCTAGCGTTTTCCCATCCGGCGAAATCGAATAGCCACCCATGGCAGGGCGCTGGTCCAGTAGTTGAGTGACCTCTCCAGTGCCATCCGCGCGAACTGTGGCAATCCCGTCTCCGCGCCCACTCCTGGTGAAGAAAAACACGTAGCGGCCGTCGGGCGTCCATCGCGGGATGGTCTTGACAGCGGTACCGAACGTAAGCTTGGCAGGCGCGTCTCGCGCCAGATCGTCGACCCAGATGTCGGTTATGTGGTTTTGCTCCCAACCAATCAGCACGCGCTTCCCATCGGGCGAAAAGCGAACGTCTGTGTAAGCCGCCTGACCGGGCAAAAGCGAAGTCTGCGCCGCGCCCATTGCGCCGGACGCCAGCCGGACGATGGATCGCTTCACCTCCGCGGCCTGGCTGGGAACGAAAACCAAGGTGCCAGATTGCGTGACGTCATACCACGCGCTGTCGCCATAGGGAGAGACGGCAATGTCTTCCAGCACCGGTTGTGGCTGGCCCGTCAATTCGAGCCGTTCCATTTTCATGGGAGCGGCGTAGAGGGTGTTTTGATAGACGAAGACCAGGTAACCGCCCGGCAAGCAGCGTGCACGCGTGCCGCCTTTCCACAGAATCTTCTTCTGGCCGGTCTTGAGAGATTGGGCCATGATGAGGTTCGCGTTGGGGTTCGTGCCGTTCCCGGCGGTGAACAGGACCGCCCCGTCCGGAAGGACCTGCGGAAAGCGGTGAGAGGTTATTTCGCTCTGAGGGTCGGTATGCGTCAGGGGTTCCGGCTTCCCTCCGTTCTCGGGAACCCTCGTAAGACCGCCAACGCGATCCAGAGCGGCGACGATCTTGCCGTCCGGTCCCCAGCTCGCTCCGCGTAGGTTGGGTGCGTCGCAGAGCGCCACTGGAGCGCCCCCCTTGCACGGAAACCTTCCAAAGCTTGGCGCTCCTGGCGAAGCCGATCCACAGGCCGTCGGGCGAGAAGAATGGATTAAAAGCGCCCTCCGTTCCGGGCACCGCCCTGGACTGAGCCTGGTCAAGCTGGTGCATCCACAGTCTCCCGCCCTGGGTCAGGACTAGCCTGCGGCCATCCGGCGAAATGGTCAGCGGAGTAATAGTATCCTGAAGAGCGCCATCGGTTCCCAAATCCACCACCAATCGCATCAGCGGACGGTCCACCGGCGGCGGAACATGCCACAATGCCCACAGCGCAGCCGCCAACGCGAGGGACAGCGCTCCGGCCGTCACGCACGCCGCTATTCCGAGCCGCGACAATAATGGCGGCGCGTCATCCAGCAATCCCCACGCATCGGCGATGTCGGCCAAACGGCGTTTGGGATCTTTCTCCAGACACTTCTTGAGCAGCCGGCGCACACGCGGAGAAACGTCGTCCCAGGGAGGCTGGTCCTTGAAGACGGAGGCCAGCGTCTCGGAGGCGTGGTCGCCTTTGAACAATCGGCGCCCAGTGAGCATTTCGTATATCACGACGCCGAAGGACCAGATGTCGGCGCGCTTGTCCACGGTCTTACCGCAGGCCTGCTCCGGGCTCATGTAGGCGGCGGTGCCCAAGATCACTCCGGCTTGCGTCGTGCCCATGCTGATGGTTGGAGAATCCTCGGATTGCACGGCCGGCGGCCCGCCTACCTTCGCCAGGCCGAAATCCAGAACCTTAACCGTGCCGTCGGGCTTGATCTTGATGTTGCCGGGTTTGAGGTCGCGGTGAACTATGTTCTTGACGTGCGCCGCCTCGAGGGCGTCTCCGATTTGGCGCGCGATCGTCAACGTTTCTTCGAGTGGTATCGCGCCTCGTGCAATGCGGTCTGCGAGGGTGGGACCTTCCACCAACTCCAGCACGAGATAGTTGGGGCCGACGTCGTGCAGCGTGCAAATGTTGGGATGGTTCAGGGACGCAATCGCACGGGCTTCGCGCTCGAAGCGCTCACTGAAACGCTGGGCGGAGACCTTGATGGCGACCTCCCGTTTTAAACGAGTGTCACGAGCCCGGTACACCTCACCCATGCCGCCGGCGCCGAGCGCGGACAGCACCTCGTAGGGGCCGAGGTGTTCGCCGGGCGCTAGGAGGGGCATGGCTCACCTGATTATATCCGGGTTGGCGAACGCTACCCCCGCTATTGGCTTCTAGTGGCCGATTACAGAGAATCCGCCTGAGATTCGTTCGGCCACTGCTTGGCTAGCTAGCCGCCGTCTCGCGGGACTGCCCGGTCGCCGCAAACTCCTCAGAAACGGCGTTTGGGGGAAGGTCGCTCCCGTGATGTCCCGCTCACATCAACTGGGCGAGAATCGGCCTAACCCCGCGGGTGTGTACGGAAGACCGTTACCGATAACCCCTAGGACCGTATCGGAACCACCGCGGCCACAGCGAGAATTTGGCGGAACGCAGCTGGCCGGTTGTGGCCGCGGTGGTTTCGATACGGCGGGATGAAGGAAGCCTCTTCGAG